>ENA-UALL01000265-UALL01000265.1-human-gut-metagenome-genome-assembly--contig:-NODE-265-length-28862-cov-6.939945_pt1 | contig 28862 bp, 28 predicted proteins | sample MGYA00243699_ERZ654466 | MGnify/ENA primary metagenome ERZ654466 (study PRJEB26926, sample SAMN06164635) | human gut metagenome | biome: ENVO:00009003; feature: ENVO:2100002; material: ENVO:00002003...
ACCCCATCTGTTAGATAGTATATCACACTGTCTAACAAATGGGGTGCTGTTCATTTCCTTCCCGGGGGACTTTTTCGTTAAATGGTTCTTTTAACGCCAGAGGATCAACAAAGTGTCTGCGGAGCTTGTCCGGGTAAGGACTGTCGTAGAGGAGAAAATCCGCCTATGTTACGGGTTTCGCATCGTTACATTTTATGACTCGATTCGCCGGAAGGACCGGACATGATCGAGGTGTAATTGGTTACAAACTGATACAGCATTTGCGTGAATTTGCACAGCTCTGTTTTGTCTACCTCCGAAAATTCCCGCAGCAGCTTTTCCGTTTGGCTACAGTAGTGGGGAACGTTCACGGCAGTCAGGCTGGAGGCGAGCAATTCGTCCAGCGATGAATCCAGCTCATTGGCGATTTTTACCAGAAGCGGCAGGCTGATATGTGTTTTGCCGGTTTCAATGTGACTGCAGTGCTGGGTGGAAATGCCCAGCTTTTCAGCCAGCATGCGCTGATTGATGTTTTTGCTCTTGCGTGCTTTCCGGATACGTTGTCCAAGATCGATGTAGTTAATCTGGTCGTTTTGCATGATTCATTCCTCCTAAAGGTTGGTTCAACACGAGTATAAAAAATATTGGGAGGAACAAAAATGTACGAAAACCATACACTATATTGAATGGTTTAAATTTTGTAAAAAAATTTTGAAAAAAGCGATGGTTTAAAACATTATGTGCTAATAGATTGCATTTTTCGTTTCGAAAATTATCGAAACCTACGTAAAGCTTGCCGTATCAAATTTCTTTTTTCACTATACCGGGAAAAGATTTGCCCCGTTCGATATTGACATTATCCCGCGGGTTAAATCATTTGAAATCAAGAATATTCCGTTTCTGGACAGGCAGAATATTCCCTCAAAGGTTTTCTGCTTTTCCAGTGCAAGAAATGTGTGCTTTGCATCAGCCCTTGGATAAAAGATTTATGCCACAACAAAGAAATCGCTCCATAAAGAATCCCCGGAAAGGAATGCTCGCTCCTTTCCGGGGATTCTTGTAATTTTTTTAAGCCCCTGTTCGGACTGTTTATACCGGCAATCTGCCTTATGCCTTGCCGTAGACCACCACGCCGCGTTCGGCACTCAAGGTGACGGTGGTGCCGCTTTTGAGGATGTGGGTGGCATTTTTCGCTCCCACCAGCACCGGCTTTTCCAGTGCCATCCCCACGATAGCGGCGTGGCTGTTGAGACCGTCCGCCTCGGTGATGATGCCGGCCGCTTCTTTCATCAGAGGAAGCAAACGGTTGCTGGTTTGGGGGATCACCAGGATGTCACCGGGGCGGAATCGATCCAGTGCGTCCTCTTCATCGTTGGCAACGCAGAGGTTGCCGCAGGCATTGAGATGGGTGATGCCGGTGCCCTTCACCAGAATGTTGCCCACCAGATGCACCTTGAGCAGGTTGGTGGTGCCAGAGATGCCCAGTGGGGCGCCTGCGGTGATGACCACCAGGTCGCCGCTGGACACCATCCCTTTTTTCACGGCGCAGTCCACGGCATGCTCAAACAGCTCATCCACGTCATCCTTTTCCTCGGCCAGCAAGGGCGTGACCCCCCAGGACAGATTGGTCTGCCGCTGGGTAGCCGGATCGGTGGTACAGCAGATGATGGGGCAGGCCGGGCGGAATTTGGAGATCATCCGGGCAGTGGCACCGGATTTGGTGACGGTGATAATGGCCTTGGCCCCCATGTCGTGGGCAGTGGTGACCGCCGCATGGGATATGGCGTTGGTCACGTTGGGAGCGTCCTTCACCTCGCGGGCCGCAAACCGGCGGACATAGTTGATATCCTCCTCGGTGCGGCAGGCAATACGCGCCATGGTCTTGAGGGCTTCCACCGGATATGCGCCGGCCGCAGTCTCGCCCGACAGCATGATGGCGCTGGTGCCGTCATAAATGGCGTTGGCCACATCGGTGGTCTCAGCACGGGTGGGGCGGGGGTTTTTCATCATAGAATCCAGCATCTGGGTGGCGGTGATGACCTGCAGCCCCGCATTATACGCCTTGTGGATGAGCATCTTTTGCAGGCTGGGGATTTTTTCCAGGGCGATCTCCACCCCCATGTCGCCGCGGGCGACCATGATGCCGTCCGATACCTTGATGATGGAATCGATATTGGAAACGCCCTCAGCGTTTTCGATTTTGGCGATGATGCGGATTTTGTGGTTGTTATGCCGCTCCAGTTCCTGCCGGATCTGTACCACATCGTCCGCCCGGCGGGTGAAGGAAGCGGCGATGAAATCGGCTTCCATCTCGCAGGCAAAGGCGATGTCGGAACGGTCACGGTTGCTCATAAAAGGCATGGACAGGCTTACGTCCGGTACATTGATGCCCTTGTTGGCCGAAATCGTCCCACCGTTGAGAACCCGGCAGACAATGTCGGTGTCGGTGGTGGAAAGTACCTCTAAATCGATCAGACCGTCATCGATGAGAATGTGATTGCCGGGAATGACATCATGCGGCAGTCCAGCAAAGCTGATACAGGCCCGTTCGGCCGTGCCCTCCACCGTCTCGGTAGTCAGGGTAAAGGAGTCCCCTTCCTTTAAGGTAACCTTGGGCTGGGAAAAGGTACCCAGTCGGATTTCCGGTCCCTTGGTGTCGATGAGGACGGCAACGGGAATGTCCAGCTCTTCACGCAACTTTTTGACCATGTTGATGCGGGTGCGTTGGCACTCATGGTCCTGATGGGACATGTTGATGCGGGCCACATCCATCCCGGCCAGCATCAATTGGCGAAGCACCTGCGGGTCATCGGTAGAAGGACCGAGGGTACAAATGATCTTGGTTTTCCTTTTCATAATAGTGGAACACTCCTTCCAAAATCCGGCATGGCCAAAAAATCATGTTTAGTATACCACGTTTTCCTTTCGTGGCACAAGAGTCGGGCCGGAAAACCGGTCACAAAAACTGACGGAATTTCCCCTTTGACGGAGGAGAAAAATGGTGATATACTATATACTGGTTTATTTTAGGAGATTTTAGCGAATTTATGTTGGGATGATTTTGACGGAGAAAGGATGAGAGGGTATGAGTGCACCACGTCACAGCCGCCGGAAATCCTCCAGTCGTACCGGTTGGGTGATCCTTGCTCTGATTTTATTGTTGACCATGGCTGCTGGCTGTGGATTGATGGCCTGGGGCTTGCTCACCGGCCGCATTTCCTGGGATGTGCAGCCGGCCTCAACCTCGGATGTGGAGGTGTCTTTCCCAGCTCCTTCCAAGCAGGCAGGGCTCACGACCACCACAGCCGCTCCAGCCACAGGGACAGACCATTACCGGCAGTCCCAGGCTCCTGAGTGGAGCCTGTTGTTGGTCAACAGCTGGAATCCTCTGCCAGACGGGTATGAGGAACGCACTGAGTTTGTGGATTATGACGACCAGGGCAATCAGATCGACAGCCGGGCGAAGGATGCCCTGCTGCAGATGATGAGCGACGGTGCGGATTACGGCCTGTGGGGGACCCTGCTTTACCGCAGTGGGGAGATTCAGCAGCAGTATTTTGACGAGGAAGTGGATGCCTACAAGGCCGAGGGCTACAGCGATTCGGAGGCGGACGCCATGGCGGCCACCCAGGTGGTGCGGCCGGGTACCAGTGAGCACCAGACCGGGCTGGCGGTGGACATCCTGGGCAGCGGTTACACCTCTTTGCAGGAGGACTTTGACCAGACCGAGGCTTTCGCCTGGCTGCAGGAACACTGTGCGGATTACGGCTTTATCCTGCGCTATCCCGAAGGAAAAGAAGCGGTCACCGGCCGGGAATACGAACCGTGGCACTACCGGTATGTCGGGGAAGAATATGCCCGCGAGATCATGTCCCGTGGGATCACGCTGGAGGAATTCCTGGCCGAAAAGGGCTGGTGATCCACAAAGCCTCTTCCCGCGTAGAAAAATTGGGGCTTGACAGACAGGTGGGCAGGGAGTATAATAAACCGTAACAAAAACAAAGCAGAGCATGCCTGTTCTCACCTGCGGATTTTGTTCCCAGCAGGTCAATAGCGTCATTTCCCCTTTTGAGGGGTAAAAAGCGTTTGTAGCACGGGCAGGTTTTGCCCGTGTTTTTTTGTGAAATTTTATTTGGGGGTGTTTGGTCATCGCAACCAAGGAACTGCAGATCAACGAGCAAATACGGGACGACGAGGTCCGCGTGATCGACGACAAAGGGGGCCAGTTGGGCATCATGTCCGCCCGCGAGGCCCAGAAAATCGCCGATGAACGGGAGATGGACCTGGTCAAGATCTCTCCGGCTGCCAAGCCGCCGGTGTGCAAGATCATGGATTATGGCAAATACCGTTTTGAACAGGCCAAGCGGGAGAAGGAAGCCCGTAAAAACCAGCATGTGGTGGAAGTGAAGGAGATCCGGCTGTCGCTGAACATCGACGTGGCGGATTTCCAGACCAAAGCCAGGCATGCGGCCAAGTTTCTGCAGGCCGGCAACAAGGTGAAGGTATCCATCCGCTTCCGCGGCCGCGAACTGGGCCATCCCGAAATCGGGCTGGACACGATGAAACGGTTTGCCGAAGTGTGCGCGGAGCATGGCTCGGTGGAAAAACCGGCCAAAATGGAGGGGCGTCAGATGCTGATGTTCCTGGCTCCCAAAACCGCCAAATAAGGTCATTTTTCTAAGGGAGGAACAATAAATGCCGAAGATCAAAACGCACAGCGGCGCGAAAAAGCGCTTCAAGCTGACCAAAAAGGGCAAGGTCGTGCGGGCGCACGCCTACAAATCGCATATCCTGAACAAGAAGACCACCAAGCGCAAACGCAACCTGCGCAAAACCACCATTGCCGATGTGACCAACGTGGCACAGGTGAAGCGTCTGATCCCTTATAAATAACCCAATCGGGCGAAACAGGGCAGTAAGGCGCCAAAGCCGCTGAAAAGAGTGGACGGAGCCTGCCGCGCAACGGCGTGTTTGGAACTGCTTTGTTTGCACCATGACTTGAAACGGAGGTAATACTCATGGCTCGTGTAAAGGGCGCAATGATGACTCGCAAGAGAAGAAAAAAGACGCTGAAACTGGCAAAAGGCTATTTTGGCGCAAAATCCAAGCTGTTTAAAACCGCGAAGGAAGCGGTGATGAAATCCGGCCAGTACGCGTATATCGGCCGCCGTCAGCGCAAACGCGATTTCCGCCGCCTGTGGATCACCCGTATTTCCGCTGCAGCGAAGATCAACGGGATGAACTATTCCACCTTTATGAACGGCCTGAAAAAGGCCGGCGTCACCCTGAACCGCAAAATGCTGGCAGAACTGGCCGTGTCCGATGCGGCCGCGTTCGCGGCACTGGCCGAGAAGGCCAAAGCGGCTTTACAATAATGCAACGGCGCACCCGCAGGAGCATGCCCCTGCGGGTGTTCTTCATTGGAGGCAAGCATGGAAACGATTGTAAGCCGGGACAACCGGCAGGTGCGGCTGATCCGCCGCCTGCTTTCGGACGCCAAATACCGCCGCAGCACCGGGCTTTTTGTGGCGGAGGGCGCGCGCCTTTGCGCAGATGCCGCCGCATCCGGGGTGTCCATCCACCAGGTGCTGGTCACCCCTCACGCGGCCGAAGCCTATGCCGGCACGGTGGAAACGCTGCTCGCCGCCGGGCAGCAGTCCGCGTTTATCACCGAGGAATTGGCCCGCCACATGGGGGATACCTTGTCGCCCCAGGGGATATTTTGCGTTTGCCAAGGGCTTGACAACCCTGCCGGTTTGGATACAATAAAAAAGAATGGGCGCTTTTTGGCTCTGGAAAATATGCAGGACCCATCCAATCTGGGCGCGGTGATCCGCACCGCCGAGGCGCTGGGTATCGACGGGCTGCTGGTTTCCACCGGCTGCTGCGACCGGTACAATCCCAAGGTGATGCGGGCCAGCATGGGCGGCGTTTTCCGCCTGCCTTTGATCGAGGCCGGTTCCATGGCCGGCGCATTGGCGTGCCTTCAGGACCAGGGGATGACCGCCTACGCCTGCGTGGTGGACCCGGCGGCCCGGCCGGTGCAAAAGGTCCGGTTTTTGCCGGGGAGTATCGCCGTGATCGGCAACGAGGGAAACGGCCTGACGCCGCAGACCGTGCAGGCCTGCCGCGAGCGGATCACCATCCGCATGGCCGGGCGTGCCGAATCGCTCAACGCTTCGGTTGCGGCTTCCCTGGTGGCGTGGGAGATGACCCGCAGCCTGCCGGAATGCGGAGCCGGGGATTAAAAGCATAAGGGAGAGCAGGTGCGCCCCAAAATACGACGGCGGGAGGTGACGGCCGGTGGACAGCCGATTATACTGGATATGGCTGCAGCAGGCGCTGGGAGTGGGAAGCCCCAAGGCGGACCCTCTGCTGCGCGTGATGGAAACACCGGCAGCCGTCTGGCGGGCGGAGGACCAGACCCTTAAAGAGCTCGGCATGACAAAGAACGAGCGGGAACGGTTGGCCCAAAAGTCGCTGGACTCGGCCGCCGGTGTTCTGGAAGCATCCCAAAAGGACGGGGGCTGGGTGCTGACGCCGGACGATGCCCTGTATCCCGATAACTTGCGGGGGATCTACGCCCTGCCCTTGGTGCTATATGGAAAGGGCGAGCTGCCCGAATGGGACAGCCGGCCGGGCCTTGGAATGGTAGGGCCGAGAGAACCCACTGTGTATGGACGGCAGATGGCCCGTTACCTGTCTCAAAGCGTGGCCGCGGCCGGGATAACGGTGATCAGCGGCGGCGCCGTGGGAATCGATGCGGCATGCCATGAGGGCGCCATCGACGCCGGCGGTATCACCATCGCGGTGCAGGGGTGCGGGTTGGATGTGGACTATCCCCGCCGCAACGCGGCCCTGCGGCAGCGGATTTTAGAAACCGGCGGGGCGGTGCTGACCGAATACCCGCCCCAAAGCCCGCCGCTCGGGGAGCATTTCCCGGTGCGCAACCGTATCATCAGCGGCCTGGCTCAGGGGGTGTGCGTGGTGGAGGCCCCTGCCTCCAGCGGCTCCCTGATCACTGCGACCTGTGCACGCGAACAGGGGCGGGAGGTGATGACCCTTCCCGGCCCGGCGGGGATGGCCTCCTGTGCCGGCTCCAATGCGCTGCTGCGCAAGGGCGCCAGCCTGGTGGAAAATGCCGGGGATATCCTGCTTTTGTATCAGGACCGGTTTGGCTCAAAGCTGGACACACAGGCAGCCGGCCGGTTTTCTCCTCCGGTATGGCAACCGTTGCAACCGGCCCACCGGGAATCTTCACCCGCTCCGGCGCAGCCTGTACAGGTCCCGCCTGCCGGTGAGAGGCGTCCCCGGCAGGCTGAGCCAAAGAAATGCCCGGCCGGACTGTCCCCGGATGCCCAGCGGATGTATGAACGGCTGGAAGACGAACCCCGGCCGGTGGACTGGCTGGCCCGGCAGGCCGGGATGGACACGTCCCGGGCGCTGACCGTGCTGACCGAACTGGAGATCGCGGGAGCCGCCCGCAGCTTTGCCGGCGGGCGGTATGGCCGCTGACCTGGTGCACACGGGTACGGCTTTATCTCCTGCCGGAGGGACAAGCCCCTGTTTTAAAAAATTCAAAATTTCTTTTTATATTTTCGGTCCCGGTACCGCATAATGTTGTGTATATCAATTCAGCAGAGGATGATGAACGCCCTATGGCAAAGCTGGTTATTGTGGAGTCCCCGGCGAAAGCCAAAACCATAAAAAAATATCTGGGCCCCGGTTATGAAGTGGTCGCTTCCATGGGACACATCCGGGACCTGCCCAAATCGCTGCTTGGGGTGGATATCGAGCATGATTTCAAGCCGCGGTATATCGATATTCCCGGCAAATCGGCACTGATCCGGCAGCTCAAAGCGTTGGCGGCCGACAGCGACGGTGTGATCCTCGCCACCGACCCCGACCGCGAGGGGGAGGCCATTTCCTGGCATCTGATGCAGATGCTGCATGTGGACCCGCAGGAAAACAACCGGGTCACCTTTAATGAGATCACCAAGCACGGTGTGACCCAGGGGATGGAGCATCCCCGCCAGCTGGATATGGACCTGGTCAACGCCCAGCAGGCCCGCCGCATTCTCGACCGGATCGTGGGCTATAAGCTCAGCCCGTTTTTGTGGAAGAAGATCCGCAAGGGGCTGTCTGCCGGGCGGGTGCAGTCGGCGGCGGTGCGGATCATCGTAGACCGTGAGGAGGAGATCCGCGCCTTTGTCAGCGAGGAATACTGGACGGTGGATGCCAAGCTTTCGGCAACGCAAAAGGGCAAAATGTTTTCCGCCAAGCTCTATGGCACCGAAAAAGGCAAGCTGAAAATCACCGGTAAAGAGCAGGCAGACCAGATTCTGGCCGACTTGCAGGGGGCACAATACCTGGTCAAAAAGGTCAAGCGGGGGAGGCGCTCCATTTCGCCCGCCCCCCCGTTCATCACCTCCACCATGCAGCAGGAGGCCAGCCGCAAGCTGGGATTTGCGGCCCGGCGTACCATGAAAGCCGCCCAGGAGCTGTACGAAGGCGTGGAGGTGGAAGGCATCGGCGCGGTGGGTCTTATCACCTATATGCGAACCGATTCCCTGCGCATCTCGGAGGATGCCCGCCGGGACGGCAACGCCTACATCCGCGAACGGTATGGTGAACAGTACCTGCCGGAAAAGCCGCGGTATTTCAAATCCCGCCAGGGCGCGCAGGATGCGCACGAGGCGATTCGCCCCTCCCTGCCGGAGCTGACGCCCGAACGGGTAAAGGGTTCGCTCACCTCTGACCAGTACCGTCTGTACAAGCTGATCTGGGAGCGGTTCATCGCCAGCCTGATGGCCAATTGCCAGCAGGATACCTGCCAGGTGGATATTGGGGCAGGGGATTATATCTTCAAGGCGTCGGGCTACACCGTGCGCTTTGATGGTTATACCGTTTTGTATGTGGAGGGCAAGGACGAGGAAGAGGAGGACGGCGGTGCGCTGCCCCCGTTTGAGGAAGGGGACACCCTCTTTTTGAGGGAACTCAAGGGCAACCAGCATTTCACCCAGCCGCCCCCCCGCTACACCGAGGCCACCCTCATCAAGGCGCTGGAGGAAAACGGCATCGGCCGTCCCTCCACCTATGCCCCGACCATCAGCACCATCCTCACCCGTGAATATGTGGAGCGGGAGGGAAAAGCCCTCAAACCCACCGCGCTGGGCGAGGTGACCACCAAGCTGATGGAGGATCAGTTCCCCGACATTGTGGATGTGGAGTTTACCGCCACCATGGAACGGCAGCTCGATAGCGTGGAGGCCGGAAAGCGGAACTGGGTGAATGTGCTCGACGAGTTTTACAAGGGCTTTTCCGATACCCTGCAGCATGCCGAGGAAAATCTTTCAGGCGAGCGGATCAAGGTGCCGGAGGTGGAAAGCGACGAAGTGTGCGAGCTGTGCGGACGCAAGATGGTGGTCAAATCCGGCCGGTATGGCAAGTTCCTGGCCTGCCCCGGCTATCCGGAATGCAAAAACACCAAGCGGATCGTGGAAAAGACCGGAGGTATCTGCCCCAAGTGCGGCGGCGACATCATCGGCAAAAAGTCCAAGAACAACCGCAAGTTTTACGGCTGCTCCAACTATCCCCAGTGTGATTTCGTGACCTGGAGCGAGCCGGTGAGCGACGTCTGCCCTCGGTGCGGCAAGACCCTGTTCAAGAAAAAAGGACGCAATGCCGGGCTCTACTGCGCCACCGAAGGCTGCGGTTATGAGCAGGATGCGCCCGCAAAGAAAAAGGACGGCAACGAATGAAGACACAAGCCATCACAGTCATCGGCGGGGGTCTGGCCGGGTGCGAGGCTGCCTTTGCCATTGCCGGACAGGGCCTGCCCGTCCGGCTGCTGGAAATGAAACCGGTGAAGTTTTCCCCCGCCCACCGCTCCCCCCTGCTCGGGGAGCTGGTCTGCTCCAATTCCCTGAAGGCTCGCCGGCTGGAAAGCGCTGCCGGGCTGCTCAAGGAGGAGATGCGGAGAATGGGCTCCCTGTGCGTCTCCATCGCAGACGGCTGCGCCGTACCTGCGGGGGGCGCGCTGGCGGTGGACCGGGACCGGTTTGCCGCCGGGGTGACCCAAAAAATTGAGGAACATCCCCTCATCACGGTTGAGCACGAGGTGGTCCAGACGCTGCCGGGGGAGGGTATCACCGTGGTGGCCACCGGCCCCCTCACCGAAGAACCGCTTGCCGGTGCCATCCGGCAGGTCTGCGGACAACCGCTGAGCTTTTACGATGCGGCCGCCCCCATTGTGGAGGCGGACAGCGTGGACCCGGCCCTCTCCTTTACCGCCTCCCGGTACGGCCGGGAGGACAGCGGCGAGGGGGACTACATCAATTGCCCGCTGAACAAAGAGGAATACGAAGCCTTCCATGCCGCGCTGGTCACGGCACAGCGGGCGCAGCTGCACGATTTTGACCGGCCGGGGGACCGGCAGGTATACGAGGGTTGCATGCCCATTGAGATCCTGGCCGGGCGGGGACTGGATGCGATCCGTTTCGGCCCTATGAAACCGGTTGGCCTGCGCAACCCGCGCACCGGACACCGGCCTTGGGCGGTGCTGCAGCTGCGGCGGGAAAATGCCGAAGGGTCGCTGCGGGGACTGGTGGGATTCCAGACCAACCTCACCTTCCCCGAGCAAAAGCGGGTATTCGGCATGATCCCGGCGCTGCACGATGCGGTGTATGCGCGGTATGGGGTGATGCACCGCAACACCTTTATCGATTCCCCCCGGCTTCTGGGCGCGGATTATGCGCTCAAGGCCCGGCCGGGCCTGTTCTTCGCCGGGCAGATCACCGGGGTGGAGGGATACATGGAATCCGCCATGGCGGGAATCCTCGCCGGGCACAACGCCGTCCGGCGGCTGCGGGGCCAAGCACCGCTCGTACTGCCCGCTACTACCATGATGGGCGCGCTGACCGCCTACATCAGCGACCCGGCGGTAAAGGACTTTCAGCCGATGGGGGCCAACTTCGGGATACTCCCGCCCCTGCCGGAAAAAATACGGGACAAAAAGCAGCGGTATGCCGCGCTGGCGCACAGGGCGCTGGAGGCTTTGGCCCCCTATCAGATGGGAAAGGATGATAAAAGATGAGAGTGATCGTCGATGCTTTTGGCGGGGACAACGCCCCGCTGGAAATTATCCGTGGCGCCGCCCAGGCGGCGGAGGAATACGGCCACACCATCCTGCTGGCCGGCGATGAAGCCAAGATCCGCCGGGTGGCCGGGGAGGACGGTATTTCCCTGGATAAAATGGAAATAATACACGCGCCGGATGTGATCCGCATGGAGGACGAGCCCCGCTCCATCCTCAAAGAGCACAAGGACTGCTCCATGGCCGAAGGCCTGCGCCAGCTGGCGGCGGGCAACGGCGATGCCTTTGTCACAGCGGGCAGCACCGGTGCGATGATCATGGGTGCCACCTTTATCGTCAAGCGGATCAAAGGGGTTTCCCGCGCCGCACTGGCCCCGCTGATGCCCTCCGACCGGGGGCCGTTCATGCTGATCGATTCGGGCGCCAACGCGGAATGCCGTCCCGAAATGCTGCTGCAGTTTGCCAAGATGGGCAGCCTGTACATGGAAAGCCTGATGGGGCGCAAATCGCCCGACGATGTGACGGTGGGCCTGATCAACATCGGCACCGAGGACTGTAAGGGCGGTCCCCTGCAGCAGGAGGCGTTTGCCCTGCTCAAAGAAAGCGGGCTGAATTTTGTGGGCAATGTCGAAGCGCGGGACGTCGCCTTCGGTATGGCGGACGTGCTGGTGGCCGACGGCTTCACCGGCAACGTGGTGCTGAAAATGATGGAGGGCGTGACCGACGCGCTGATGAAAAACCTCAAGGGCATTTTTATGACCAACACCAAGACCAAGCTGGCCGCGCTGCTGGTTAGGCCCCAGCTGGGCGCGCTCAAAAAGAAGCTGGATACCTCCGAATACGGCGGCGCTCCCCTGCTGGGGGTGAGCCGGCCGGTCATCAAGACCCACGGCAATTCCAAGGCGCCGGCGGTCAAGCATGCCATCCGGGTGGCGGCTACCTTTGCCGAGGCCGGGGTCATTGAAAAGATTGCGCAGGCCGTGAAAAAAGACGGGACGGAGGCGGAATGAGGAATGGTGCTTCAGACCGTTGCACAGTTTGCAGCGCAGCAGTGCGGGTGTGACCCGCGGGATGTCGAAATGGCCTCCCTGCTGGATGACCTGAACATCAGCGACGATGACCGCAGCGAGCTGGCGGTGCTGCTGGAATCGTTGTATATGGTCGAGATCCCCGCTCGGGAGCTGGCGGGCTTTGAGACCGTGGAGGATATTGTGGGATATATTGAAGACCGTTTATAGGAGATCGGACATGGAAACGCGTTTACACGAATTGATGCAGGCGATGGGCTATACTTTTGAGAATCCGCGGTTGCTGGAAAACGCCCTGACGCATTCGTCCTATGCCAATGAGGGCAAGTCCCGGTGCTCGAGCAACGAGCGTCTGGAATTTTTGGGCGATTCGGTGCTGGGCTTTATCACAGCGGACTATCTGTTCCACCACGACAAAGGCGCGGAGGGAGAACTCACCAAGCTGCGCGCCTCCCTGGTGTGTGAAAAGGCGCTGAGCGCCTATGCGCAGGAACTGCGTCTGGGGGATTTCCTCCTGCTGGGGAAAGGGGAACGCATGTCGGGCGGCGCCTGCCGGCCCTCCATCCTGTCGGATGCGTTTGAGGCGGTGATCGCCGCCATGTATCTCGACGGCGGGCTGAAACCGGTGCGGGAATTTTTGTTGCCCTTCCTCACCAAAGAGCTGGCCGCCCACCGCCGCCGCCAGTTTAAGGATTACAAAACCGCCCTGCAGGAGATTGTCCAGCAAAACCCTGAGGAGCGGCTGGAATATGTGTTGGCCGGGGAATCCGGCCCCGACCACCAGAAGAAGTTCACGGTGGAGGTGCACCTCAACTCCAACGTCATCGGCACCGGACGGGCCCACAGCAAAAAGGAAGCGGAGCAGCAGGCGGCTCGCGAGGCCCTCAAGCTGATGGGCTACGACCGCATCGATTAAAGGAGCGGGCCGGATATGCGGCATATCAACGTGGGACTGTTTGTCCCCCATATCGGCTGTCCCCACCGGTGCAGCTTCTGCAACCAGCGGGCCATCAGCGGCGCATCCCGCCCGCTGACCCCGCAGGAGGTCACGGCCGCCTGCGAGCGGGCGGCCGCCACCATGTGTACCCCGCCCCAAAACGCCGAAATCGCCTTTTTCGGGGGGAGCTTCACCGCCGTGGACCCCGCCTACCAGACCGCGCTTTTACAGGCGGCCCATCCCTTTGTAAAGGCCGGGGTGTTCGGTGGTATTCGTATCTCCACCCGGCCGGACGCGATCGACAGCGGCGTGCTCGACCGGCTGGCGCGCTATGGCGTGACAGCGGTGGAGCTGGGCGCGCAGAGCATGAACGACCGGGTGCTGGCCTTGAACGGCCGGGGGCATGTGGCAGAGGATGTGCGGCGGGCATCCGCCCTCATCCATACATATGATTTTTCTTTAGGACTGCAGATGATGACCGGCCTGCCAGGCAGCGATCCGGAGGACGACCGGCGCACGGCATTGGAACTGTGCGCACTGGGGCCGGACAGCATGCGGATATACCCCACCATCGTGGTGGAGGGGACCGAGCTGGCCGGCTGGTACCGCACCGGACACTACCGCCCCCTTTCGCTTAAAGAAGCGGTGGAGCAGGGGGCGCAGCTGTTGCGGCTGGTGGAATGGGAGAGCGGCATCCCCGTCATCCGTATGGGCCTGCACGCCGGGGGCGACGTGCAGGGGCAGTATGTGGCCGGCCCCTTTCACCCGGCGTTCCGGGAGTTGTGCGAGGGCCGGCTTTACCGGCAGATGGCCTTGGAACGGCTGAGCGAGGTCTTGCCGCAGGGCGGCACGGCCCGGCTGCGGGTGGCCAAGGGTGCGGTCTCCAAAATGACCGGACAGAAACGGGAGAACATCCACTGGCTGGCACAGCGCGGTTATGCCGTGACGGTGGCCGGGGATAACGATGTGCCGGTGCGGTGTGTCAGGATCGATATTGATACGAAAGGGCGGACAACGCAAGATGATACTGAAATCGCTGGAAATCCATGGGTTTAAATCCTTTCCCGATAAGACCGTTTTGCGCTTCGGGCAGGGGATGACCGCTGTGGTGGGCCCCAACGGCAGCGGCAAATCCAATATCAGCGATGCCATCCGCTGGGTGCTGGGGGAGCAGTCCACCAAAAGCCTGCGGGGGTCCAACATGGAGGATGTGATCTTCAGCGGCACCGCCAAACGCAAGGGCGTGGGCTTTGCCGAAGTGTCGCTGGTGTTTGACAACACCTCCCGTAAGCTGGATTTTGATGCCGACGACGTAAAGGTGACCCGGCGGTACTATCGTTCGGGGAAAAGCGAATATATCATCAATCAGGCGGCGGTACGCCTGAAGGATGTACAGATGCTGTTTATGGATACCGGCCTGGGACGGGACGGGTATTCCATCATCGGCCAGGGAAAAATCGGCGACATCGTCTCCTCCAAATCCACCGAACGGCGGGAGATCTTTGAAGAGGCGGCCGGTATCGCCAAATACCGCTACCGCAAGAATGAAGCCGAACGGCGGCTGGCTTCCACCGAGGAAAACCTGCTGCGCCTGCGGGACATCGTGCAGGAGCTGGAAAGCCGGGTGGGGCCATTAAAGCAGCAGTCGGAAAAGGCCCGGCAGTTTTTGGAACTGGCGGGAGAAAAAAAGGAGCTGGAGATCGGGCTTTGGCTGCACACCCTGCAAACCAGCCAGGACACCCTGCGTACCCTCAGCTCCCAGCTGGAGCTGGCCCGCACCCAATACGAGCAGGCGGAGGAGGAAGTGGCCCGCGCCGAGGAAGAGATCGAAGCTTCCGGGCGGCTGGCCCAGCAGCTGGCGGTGGAGATGGATGAATGCCGCCGCCGCCAGCGGGAAATGGAGGAACAGGCCAGCCGGCTGGAAGCCCAGGCGGCGGTGCTGCGCAACGACCAGGAACATAACCGGGAAAACATTGCCCGCATCCAGGGGGAGATCGCCGCATCGGAAAGCGGCGGCCGTCAGTTGGAGCAGGAGATGGAAGCCTGCCGTCGCCAGATCGAGGAACTGGCCGGAGCCATCGCCGGACAGGAGCACCGTCAACTGGAACTGACCGAACAGATGGAAGCGCTCTCCCGCGACAGCGAGCAGCGTTCGGGGGAGATGGAGGAATTGTCCCGCCAGGCCGCCGGGGTGGCTTTGCAGCTGTCGGATGTGCGGGTGGCGGAGGTCACCGCCGCTTCCGCCCTTCGGGAGATCGAGGAGAGGTTGGCCGGGCTCAAGGCATCCGAAAGCGACCGGGCACAGCAGCTCGAGCAGGCCCGCCGCCAGCAGAGCGAATGCGAAGAAGGCTACCGCGCCTGCTGCGAGAGGGTGGAATCCCTGCAAAACGAAGCGAAGGGCTATGAAATGCGGCTGCGCAGCCGCGAGACCAAGCGGGACGAGGCCAAGCAGGCCGCCGACGGATTGCTGCTGGATGTGCAGGAAAAGCAGCGGCGGGCCCGCATTCTGGAAGATTTGGAACGCAACATGGAGGGCTTTGCCCACAGCATCAAAATGGTGATGCAGCAGGTGCAGCGGGGGACATTGCGGGGCATCCACGGCCCGGTATCCCAGCTCATCAACGCCGACCCGGCCTATGCCCTGGCAGTGGAAACCGCCCTGGGCGGCGCGGGACAGCACATCGTCTGCGACCGGGAGGAGGACGCCAAGCGCGCCATCGCCTTTTTAAAGGAAAACCGGGGGGGAAGGGCCACCTTCCTTCCGCTGGCCACCATCAAGGGGCGCACGCTGGCCGAAAAGGGATTGGAGAGCGAGGCCGGGTTTGTGGGCCTGGCCAGCGACCTTGTGACCGGTGAAGAGCGCTACGGCGAGATCATCCGCAACCTGCTGGGCCGTACCGCCGTAGCAGAGGATCTGGACTATGCGGTGAGCATGGCCCGCAAATACGGCTACCGGTTCCGCATTGTCACTCTCGACGGTCAGGTGGTCAATGCCGGCGGTTCCATGACCGGCGGCTCCAGCGTAAAGAGCGGGGGAATGCTTTCCCGCCGCAATGAGATCGCCGCGCTGCAAAAGCAGGAACAAGCTCTGCGCCAAAAGGCGGAGCAGGCACAGCAGCAATATAAAACGCTGCAGCAGGAGGCGGCCGCCGCGCAGGCGCAATACAGCGGCACACAGGGCGAGCTTGCCACCGCGCAGGAAGATAAGATCCGGTTTGAAAGCGAGCTTCGCCGCCTGACCGAGACGGTAAAAGCCGGCGAGCAGGCCGGGCAGGAGCTGGACCGCGAACGCGAGGGATTGCTTGCCCGCGCCGGGGAAAGCCGCCGCGCCATCGAACAGGCGCAGCAGCAGGCGCAGGAGTTGACCCGTCAAAAGGAAGCGCTGGAGAAAAAGACCGGTGAGGTCAGCGGGGGCCGCCAGCAGATAACCGCCCGGCGGGAGCAGCTTTCGGCCACCCTGTCCGAGGTCAAGCTGGCGGTGCTGGGCTATCAAAAGGAAACCGAGGCCCGGCAGCGCACCTTAGAGGATTTGCAGGCCCGGCAGGCGGATGCCGCCGGGTACCGCCAAAAATTGGCGGCGCAGATCGGCGAGCTGGAACAGGCGGGCCGTTCCTTGGAGGAAAAGATCGCCTCAACCCTCCGCCAGGCCGAACAGGAACGGCAGCGGATGACCGATACGGATGCCCGGCTGGAGCAGTTGGCCGTCCGTCGGGCAAAGGAGGAGGAAGGGCAAACCTCCCTGCGCCGGATCAGCCGGGAAAAAAGCGACGAACGCCAGCGGGCCGGGCAGGAGGCAGCGCGGCTGGAAGAAAAATACGCCGCCGCCGAGCAAAACACGGAGGAGATTTCCCGCAAGCTGTATGAGGAATACGAACTGACCCGTGCCGCGGCCGAGGAGATCGCCCGCCCGGTGGAGGACCCGGCCGAGGCCAACCGCCGCTTAACCGAGTTGAAAAACCGCATCCGGCGGCTGGGGAATGTCAATGTGTCCGCCATTGAGGAATATAAGCAGGTCAGCGAGCGGTATGAGTTCCTCTCCACCCAGGTGCGGGATGTGGAGGTCTCACGCGCCGACCTGCTCAAGCTCATCGATGAACTGACCGTGCAAATGCGGGATATTTTCATCGAGCGCTTCGCGCAGATCAACCGCAACTACAGCGAGGTGTTTGCCGAGCTGTTCGGCGGGGGAAAAGGGGAGCTGCTGCTCACCGACCCGCAGGATATCCTGCATTCCGGCATTGAGATGCGGGCCCAGCCCCCCGGCAAAAAAATCCTCAACCTCGAGGTGCTCTCCGGCGGGGAAAAGGCGCTGGCGGCCATTGCGCTGCTGTTTGCCATCCTCAAGGTGACGCCCTCCCCCTTCTGTGTGCTGGATGAAATCGAGGCCGCGCTGGACGACGTGAACGTGGACCGCTACGCGGCCTACCTGCGGCGGATGTGCGATAAGTCCCAGTTTATCGTCATCACCCACCGCCGCGGCACCATGGAGGAAGCGGATGTCCTGTACGGCGTGACCATGCAGGAGCAGGGCGTTTCCAAGCTGCTGGAGCTGCGGGCCAGCGAGGTGGAAGAAAAGCTGGGACTGAACGTTGGATAAAGGAGGAGACAGGCCATGGGCCTTTTCAGCAAGATCGGGCAGGGACTGAAAAAAACACGGGACTCCCTGATGCAGTCGGTCAATGCCATGCTGCGTTCGTTTACCAAGATCGACGAGGAATTGTTTGAGGAGCTGGAAGAGATCCTCATCATGGCGGATGTGGGGGCCAATACCTCCGCTTACATCTGCGGTGAGCTGCGCAAAAGGGTAAAAGAGCAGGGGGCCACCGACCCCGACGAGGTCAAACGGCTGCTTTCGCAGATCGTGGCCGATATGCTGCGGGGCGGACAGGAAATGCACCTGTCCACCCGGCCGTCGGTGATCCTGGTCATCGGCGTCAACGGGGTGGGCAAGACCACCACCATCGGCAAGCTGGCCGCCAACTTGAAAGCGCAGGGCAAAAAGGTGATCCTGGGCGCGGCGGATACCTTCCGGGACGCGGCCATCGAGCAGCTGCAGGTGTGGGCCGACCGCGCCGGGGTGGAGATGGTGCGGCACACCCAGGGCTCCGACCCGGCGGCGGTGGTGTTCGATACCATCAGCGCGGCCAAGGCGCGGCAGGCGGATGTGGTCATCTGCGACACGGCCGGCCGCCTGCACAATAAAAAGAATCTGATGGAGGAGCTCGCCAAGATCAACCGGGTGACCGACCGGGAGCTGCCCGGCGCGGACAAGGAAGTCCTGCTGGTGCTGGATGCCACCACCGGACAGAACGCGGTCAACCAGGCGCGGGAGTTCAAAAACGCGGCCGGGATCACCGGCATCGTGCTCACCAAGCTCGACGGCACCGCCCGCGGCGGGGTGGTGCTGGCCGTGCGCCAGGACCTGGATGTTCCGGTCAAATACATCGGCGTGGGGGAAGGGCTGGACGACCTGCAGCCCTTCGACCCGGACGAGTTTGCCCGTGGGCTGTTTACCGAATAAGGGGGAAAGATCATGCAATATGTTGTTGCCACCCACAATCCCAAAAAACTGGCCGAGCTGTCTCGCATTCTCGAGCCGCTTGGCATCGACGCGGTCACCGGCCGCGACCTGGGGCGTGAGCTGCCCGAGGTGGAGGAAACCGGCACCACTTTTGAAGAAAACGCCTATCTCAAGGCAGCGTCGGCCTGCCAGGCGACCGGATTGCCCGCCATTGCCGACGACTCCGGCCTGATGGTGGACGCGCTGGACGGCGCACCGGGGGTGTATTCGGCCCGTTACGCGGGGGAGGATGCCACCGATGCCGACCGCATCCAAAAGCTGCTGGAGGAACTCAAGGATGTGGAAGGGCAGGACCGGTCGGCTCGGTTTGTGTCGGCGGTGTGCTGCGTCTTCCCCAACGGGGATGTCCTGACCGCCCGCGGCGAGTGTGAAGGCTGCATCGGTCCGGCCCCGCGGGGGGAAGGCGGCTTTGGCTATGACCCGGTTTTTGTGGTGGATGGCGGCCGCACCTATGCCGAGCTGTCTGCCCAGGAGAAGGATGCCATCAGCCACCGGGGCCGCGCCCTGCGGCTGTTTTTGGAAAAGCTCACCGAATATGTAAAGGAGGCAGCCCTATGACAAGCAAGCAACGCGCTTATCTGCGCTCCCTGGCCAATCCTCTGGAGGCGATCGTCCACGTGGGGAAAGGCGGCATGGCCGATACCATTGTCAAGCAGGCGGATGACGCCCTGACCGCCCGTGAGCTCATCAAGGGAAAGGTGCTGGAAACCGCCCCTCTGACCGCTCGTGAAGCGGCCGCCGAGCTGGCCGGCGCGGTGTCGGCCCAGGTGGTGCAGGTGATCGGCCGGGTGTTCGTGCTCTACCGGCCCAATCCCCAAAAGCCGCAGATCCAACTGCCCCGTTAAAAACGGCGGCCTGCCAAAGGAGGAATCCGCATGATCTGGCGCAATCGATACGAACCGGTGGATGAGGAAAAGGTGATTCCCTGCGACCATTCCGAGGCGGCCTGCCGCGCCCTGTTCACGCTGTGGTGCGAGCAGACGCGGGAGAAAAACAGCCAGCAAAGCGGGCTGGTGGTCAAGCCCTTCGGGGGCGGCGAATTCAGAGGTTATTTTCAGTTTGATTCTCCCGAGGAGCGGCAGTATTATTACAAGCATTATTTCCTGCGCATTTGGTTTGAAGCGCGTCCCGACGGGGGCTGCAACATCCACTATCAGCGGGTGTTCGATACCCTGACCGGCCGGATGCTCAAGCCGCTGGGCGTCATCCTCATCTTCACCGCCCTTGTCTGGCTGATCATCATGCGCAACACCACACAGGCCTGGGTGTATGCGCTGGCCCTGTTTATGATATGGCTGGGCGTGTGGTTCCTGCTGCCCACCATTGAGCGCCGGGAGCAGGGGGCCGGGGTGGGCGACGTGCTCGAGCAGGCGGTCGCCCGGGCCGAATGGCCCGGTCCCTGAAAAGACGGGGCGGGTTTGGCCGCACAGGCCCAAGTTTACAAAGAAGGAGAGAACGCCATGCGCATCGCGTTGCTGGGCGGATCCTTTGATCCCATCCATACCGGGCATTTGCAGCTGGCACGGATGTTTGCAAAGCAGCTGTCGCTGGACCGGGTGCTGCTGATGCCCACATCGGTCCCCCCCCACAAACTGCGGCCCACCATGGCCCCGGCTCAGGACCGGCTGGCCATGTGCCGCCTGGCGGTGGAGGGCGCCCCGTTGTTTGAGGTATCCGACTTGGAAATCGCGCGGGGAGGCGCCAGCTTCACCGCCGACACGCTGGATACCCTGACAAAACAATACCCCTCTGTCCAGTGGTATCTCATCACCGGGGCGGATATGTTTTTGACACTCGGCTCCTGGTGGCGGTTTGCGGACATTGCCCGCATGGCGGTGCTGTGCGCCGCCCCCCGCGACGGAGACGACGCGGCACGGCTGCGGGAGTATGCCCGCCGGCTGGAAGAAAAGGGCGCGCGGTGCGTGATCGCCGACGATCCGGTGATGCCCGTGTCGTCCACGGCCATCCGGCAGCGGGTGGCGCAGGGGGAACCGGCCGGCGACTGGCTGTCCCCCAAAGTGGAGGATTATATTGCCCGCAAGGGCCTGTATAAAGACGGGAGGACGATGAGCACCATGATGACCGACGAACAGTTTACCGATATCATCAAAGGGCGGCTGAGCGAAAAGCGGTTTCACCACTCCCTGGAGGTGGCCAAGGAGGCCCGCCGGCTGGCCGAAAAATACGGGGCCGACCCGGCGCGGGCGTATACCGCCGGGCTGCTCCACGACATTTTGAAGGATACCGCCCCGGATGCGCAGTTGCAAATCCTCAAGGATTTTGATATACTACAAGACGATGTGGAAAAACAGGCCCCCAAGCTGTGGCATGCCCACAGCGGCGCCGTGTTTATCCGCCATGTGCTGGGCGTGCAGGACGACGAGATCGTTTCTGCCGTGCGGTACCACACCACGGCGCGCGCCGGGATGAGCCTGCTGGAAAAGGTGCTCTACCTGGCGGACTTTACCTCGGCCGACCGGGATTATCCCGATGTGGACGAAATGCGCCGTCAGGTGGAGATCGGGATCGAACCGGCCATGGAATACGCCCTGTGCTATTCCATCCGGGAACTGGTGGAGGACAAAAAAGCGGTCCATCCCGATACGGTTGCCGCGTATAACGAGACGGTTATGCGCTGTGGCTGCCAACCTTAAGGAGGTTATACCATGGCGAAAGACAGACGGGATAAAACACGCACAGGGCAGGTGGACCTGTCCAAACGGGTGGCGGCGCAGTATCCTGCCTCCCGCACTTCTTCCGGCCGTTCCCCGTCCGGGAATACCCCGGGGCGCAAAACACCTCCCAAAAAGAAAAAGCAGTCCACCGCAAAAGTGGTTCTGCTTACACTGTTGGTTGTGCTGATCCTGGCGGTGCTGTTTTTCTTAGTCCAGATCGGCCAGATCCTGTACAACACCTTTTTCGGCGACGACGAGCAGGTGGGCGATGATATTAGGACCGAAAGCTACGATACCACGCCGGCCAGCTACCAGGACGAGGTGTCCTATTATCTGGTGGGAGTGCTGGGGGAAGAGCAGGACAGCACCATGGAAATGCTCACCCTCATCTGCCATGACAAAAATGCCGAGACCCTGAACTTCCTGGAAGTGCCGGTGGATACCTACCTGGGCGAAAGCGATACCTGGGCGGTAAAGCGCATCGGCGATGTGTGGAGCAATCCCCGGCCCCTGCAATGGTGCGATGTCTGCCGCCGCGAGGTGTCCGAGGATGAGATCGCCGATGGCAGACATAACATCGAAAGCTGCGGGGCAACCATCACCCAAAAAAGCGGATCGGCCTACCGGGACCTGATCCGGGTGTTCAACGAGCAGTACAGCCTGCCGGTGGACCATTACTTCATCCTGTCGCAGGAATCCCTGTCCCAGCTGGTGGACCTGGTGGGAGGCGTGGATGTGGAACTGAGCAGCTATATGTCGGTGGGCGATCAGGAGTATTCCGCCGGTGTGCGGACCCTGGACGGTGCAGCGGTGCTGGCCTATATCACCGACCGTTCCTCCGGTGTCAGTGGCGACCTGGAACGCATTGTCAGCTGCCGCCAGGTCTATGCGGCCCTGCTGCAGCGGCTGATCTCCCTGGATTCGGCCGAACTGCTCAACACCGATCCTTCTTCCCCCGAGGAGGGGGTGATCGGCGAGGTGATGAACGGCGCATCCCCCATCCGCACCGATACCGATGGGGAAGGGATCACCGAAATCCTGCTGAGCCTTAAGGATATTCCCCTGTCCTCCATGACCATGTACCGCATGCCGGGCGAGGCGGCCACTTTGAGCGGCGCCACCATGTTCTCGGTGCACAAGGATGACCTGCTGACCCTGCTGCGGGAATCGTTTGACCCCTACGGCGAGGAGATTTACGGCAAGCCCATCGAGGAAGGCGACCTGAACATCACCGAGATCGCCAACGACGAAACCAGCAACACCCGTAAGCAGACTGTTGCCGAGGTCATCGAGGAACAGAAAGGGACCGTTACGACCACTACAACCAGTAGCAGCGCCACAGACGCCACCGCCGCCGCTTAAATTATCACAGAGAAAGGGAAGCCGACTATGGAAAATAAAGAGCTGGTGTCCCGCATCGTGACATCGCTGGACAAACACAAAGCCGAAAACATTCAGATCATTGGAGTCACCGACCTGACGAGCATCGCCGATTATTTTGTCATTGCAAACGGTTCCAGCAGCACGCAGGTGAAATCCCTGACCGATTATGTGCAGGATGAACTGGAGCAGGAGGGGGTCCATCCCTCTCGGGTGGAGGGCTATGCCTCGGCCAGTTGGGTGCTGTTGGACTATGGCAGCGTGGTGGTGCATGTCTTCACGCAGGAGGCCCGCGGTTTCTACGACCTGGAGCGGCTGTGGAAGGACGGCCGCCAGTTGGATGTGCAAGAATTTTTGACAAATGAGGGATAAGCAGATGAGATACGATCCGTCGTCCATTGAAAAGAAATGGCAGGACATTTGGGAGCGGGAGAATACCTTTGCCGCGTCGCAGGATACGGATAAGCCCAAATTTTATGCGCTGGTGGAGTTCCCCTATCCGTCGGGACAGGGGTTGCACGTCGGCCATCCGCGTTCCTACACCGCCCTGGATGTGGTGGCCCGTAAGCGCCGCCTGCAGGGCTACAATGTGATGTACCCCATGGGATGGGATGCGTTTGGCCTGCCCACCGAAAACTTTGCCATTAAAAACCATATCCATCCTGAAATCGTGACCAAAAACAATGTGGCGCGGTTCAAATCCCAGCTTAAGGCGCTGGGTCTCTCCTTTGACTGGACGCGGGAGATCAACACCACCGACCCGTCTTATTACAAATGGACGCAGTGGATTTTTCTGCAGTTGTTTAAACACGGCCTTGCCTATAAAAAGGAGATGGCCGTCAACTGGTGCACCTCTTGCAAATGCGTGCTGGCCAACGAAGAGGTGGTCGGCGGCGTGTGCGAGCGCTGCGGCGGCGAGGTGGTGCGCAAGGTCAAGAGCCAGTGGATGCTCAAGATCACCGAATACGCCCAGCGCCTGATCGACGATCTGGACCTGGTGGACTATCCCGACCGGGTGCGGGCCCAGCAGATCCATTGGATCGGGCGGTCCACCGGCGCACAGGTGCGGTTCGAGACCACCGCCGGGCAGCCGGTGGAGATCTACACCACCCGGCCGGATACCCTGTTCGGCGCCACCTATATGGTGATGTCGCCCGAGCATCCGCTCATTGAGGAGTGGAAAGACCTCATCGGCAACATGGACGAGGTGCGGGCCTATCAGGAAGAGGCGGCCCGCAAATCCGATTTCGAGCGCACCGAGGTGGCCAAGGACAAAACCGGCGTGCGGCTGCAGGGCGTGGCCGCCATCAATCCGGTCAACGGCCGCGAAATCCCCATTTTTATTTCCGATTACGTGCTGGTGTCCTACGGCACCGGCGCCATTATGGCGGTGCCCGGCCACGATACCCGCGACTGGGAATTCGCCAAAAAATTCGGCCTGCCCATCATCGAAGTGGTCAAGGGCGGCGACGTTGAAAAGGAAGCCTTCACCGACTGCGCCACCGGCGTGATGGTCAATTCCGGCTTTTTGGACGGTATGCCGGTGGAACAGGCCAAGAAAGCCATCGTGGAATGGCTGGAAAAGAAAGGGGTCGGCCAGCCCAAGGTCAACTACAAGCTGCGCGACTGGGTCTTCTCCCGCCAGCGGTACTGGGGCGAGCCCATCCCCATCGTCATCTGCCCGGAATGCGGGTTTGTGCCGGTGCCGGAGGATCAGCTGCCGGTGAAGCTGCCCATGGTGGACAGCTACGAGCCCACCGACAACGGGGAATCCCCCCTGGCGGCCATCGACGACTGGGTGAACACCACCTGTCCCCATTGCGGCCGCCCCGCCAAACGCGAAACCGACACCATGCCCCAGTGGGGCGGCTCCTCCTGGTATTTCCTGCGTTACTGCGACCCCCACAACGACAAAGAGCTGGCCTCCAAAGAGGCGCTGGAATACTGGATGCCGGTGGACTGGTACAACGGCGGGATGGAGCACACCACCCTGCACCTGCTCTATAGCCGGTTCTGGCATAAGTTCTTGTATGACATCGGAGTGGTTCCCACCCCCGAACCCTATGCCAAGCGGACCAGCCACGGCATGATCCTGGGAGAAAACGGGGAGAAGATGTCCAAATCCCGTGGTAACGTGGTCAACCCGGACGACATCGTGGCCGAATACGGTGCGGACACCATGCGGTTGTATGAAATGTTCATCGGCGACTTTGAAAAGGCCGCTCCCTGGTCGAGCGCCAGCATCCGCGGCTGCCGCCGTTTCCTGGAACGGGTGTGGGCCATGCAGGACAGCCTGGCCCCCGGCGAGGGGATACGCCCCGCACTGGAGACCGCCATGCACCGCACCATCCGTAAGGTGGGCGACGACATCGAAAACCTCAAATACAACACCGCCATTGCCGCCATGATGGCGCTCATCAACGACCTGACCGCGGCAGGCGGCGCCACCCGTGAGGAATACCGCATCCTGTTGATCCTGCTCAATCCCTTTGCCCCCCACATGACCGAAGAGATTTGGGAGAAACTGGGCTACGGCGGCCAGTTGGCCCATGCCCAGTGGCCGGAATATGACCCCGACAAATGTGTCGAGGCCACCGTGGAGATCGCGGTGCAGATCAACGGCAAGATCCGCACCCGCCTGACCATCCCGGCCGATGCCGGACAGGAACAGGCGCTGGCTGCCGCCAAGGCGGACGAGAAGATCGCCGCCGCCCTTGCGGATGGCGAAATCGTCAAGGAACTGTACGTTCCGGGCAAGTTGGTGAACATTGTTATCCGTCCCCGCCCATGAATTTGCATAAAAACGCTTGACGGACTGGAAAGAGTAGTATATAATACTATTTGCGCGATTTGTGTAAATACCCCTGCCGTGTGGCGGAGGGGAGGGAATAGGGTATGTCAGAAATTCGAGTAAAAGACAACGAGAGCCTGGAAAGCGCCCTGCGGCGTTTCAAAAAATCCTGCGCTCGTGCCGGTACTCTTGCTGAGGTGCGCAAAAGAGAGCACTATGAGAAGCCTTCTGTAAGACGCAAGAAAAAATCGGAGGCGGCTCGCAAGAGAAAGTTTAAATAAGGTTTTCAAAAAAGCGGGCATTCGCCCGCTTTTTTGCTTGTCAGCACATCCGTTTTTTTGTTATAATACTACCGGTAATCCCCGTAAAAATGGGGGTGTCCGTGCTGTACACCGCCGTTCATAGGAGAAAGCCATGCCTTTGTTTTATCCCACCATCAGGAAAAACCGCATCACCGACATCACCCCGCAGGACCTGCACGCCTTGGGCGTCAAGGGCCTGCTGCTGGATGTGGACAACACCCTGACCCGCTACAAAAGCCAAACGCTCGACCCGGCCGTGGCCGGATGGCTGCGGCAGATGCAGGGGGAGGGCTTTGCCCTGACCATCGTGTCCAACGGCCTGCCCCGGCGGGTACGGCCTTTTGCTCAAAAGGTGGGGCTGCGGTGTATTGCCTTTGCCTGCAAGCCCTCGCCGCTTGGTTACTGGCGAGGAGCGCGCCGGCTGGGCCTTCCCCGAAAAGAATGCGCCATTGTAGGCGATCAGATGTTCACCGATGTGGTGGGGGCCAACCTGTGCGGGATGCGCTCCATTCTGCTGCGGCCCATCGAGCTGGAACAGGGCAAGCCCACCATACAACTCAAACGAAAATGCGAACGCTGGATGCTGGCCCGCCGGTATCCGGAAGACAGGGAGGAACCATATGAACCCGAAATTCGGTCCGGCCGGGAATAGCGAATCTTTTCGCGAGGCCGGGTATACATCCACCATGCAGGCGCCGGGATGGCTCCAGCAAATGGGCCTGACCGCCTACGAATACCAGTGCGGCCACGGCACCCGCGTCACCCAAAAGACAGCCGAGGCCTTTGGCCGCAAAGCGGCCGAACACGGCATCGCGGTTTCCCTCCACGCGCCGTATTATATCTCGCTGGCGTCGGCCGAGGAGCAAAAGCGGCAAAACAGCGTGGGCTACATTCTGACCAGCGCCCGCCTGGTTTCCTGGATGGGGGGCGACCGGATTGTGGTGCATCCCGGCGGGTTGGGCGGCCGCAGCCGGCAGGAAGCCACCGCCCTGGCAGTCGAAACCCTGCGCCAGGCCCAGGCTGCGCTGGATGAAGAAGGCCTTTCCCATGTGCATATCTGCCCGGAAACCATGGGCAAGATCAACCAGCTTGGCGACCTGGAAGAGGTGCTGTGCATGTGCGGTGTGGACGAGCGGTTTTATCCCTGCGTGGATTTCGGCCATCTCAACTGCCGCACGGCGGGCGGTATGAACAGCCGCGAAGCCTTTGCCGCCGCGCTGGATGAGATCGGCAACCGCCTGGGCGAGGAACGCGCCCGTGCATTCCATATTCATTTTTCCAAGATTGAATATTCCGCCGGAGGAGAAAAGCGGCATCTGACCTTTGCCGATGAAACCTTCGGCCCCGAACCCCTTCCCTTAATGACGCTTGTGGCCGAACGGGGCCTGTCCCCGGTGGTGATCTGCGAATCCAGCGGCACCCAGGCGGAGGATGCCTGCGCCCTTCAGGCGCTGTGGCAGCAGGAGCGGGAAAAAGTCAATCCCTAAAGGAGCGTGTGGCAAGATGAAACGTATTCTGGTGATGAACGGTCCCAATCTCAATCTGTTGGGTATGCGGGAACCGGGCGTGTACGGCACCGACAGCTACGATGCGGTCTGCGGCCGTATCCGCGAAAAGGCGGAAAGCCTGTCGATGGAGGTGGCGTTTTTTCAGTCCAACAGCGAAGGCGGGCTGATCGACGCGCTACATGCCGCTATGGGAGAGTACGACGGCATCGTCCTCAACGCCGGAGCCTACACCCATTACAGCTATGCCATCCGCGATGCCATCGCGGCCATCCGTCTGCCGGTGGTGGAGGTGCATCTCTCCAACATCCATGCGCGGGAGGAGTTCCGCCACACATCGGTGATCGCGCCGGTGTGTAAAGGGCAGATTGCCGGCTTTGGCCCGGTGAGCTATCTGCTGGCGCTGGAAGCACTGGAGGCGATGATATGAACCATGTGGAAAATTTGGCCGCCCACCTGCAACAGGGGGAGGCGCTGCTGGTCACGGCACAGCACAACCGGCGGTATCTCACCGGCTTTCCCTCCAGCGACGGGTGTGTGCTCGCCGCGGCGGGCAAGGCCTGTTTTCTCACCGATTTCCGGTATATCGAAGCGGCGCGTGGGCAGGTGACGGCCATGCCCTGCCGCAGCTACCGCCGCCTGTCCGACACCCTGCAGGAGCTGTTGGCGAGCTGGGGGATCACCCGCGTGCATGTGGAAGCGGAACAGATGCCGGTGGCAGCCCTGGAACGGTGGCGGCAGCGCCTGCCGGAAATCGAGTGGGTCGCGGACGGCGCGTTGGATGGCTGGCTGCGGACCGAACGGCTGGTGAAAACCCCGCAGGACGTGGAGGCCATCCGGCAGGCGCAGGCTCTGACCGAATACGGATTTGAAAAGATCCTGCCCTTCATCCGTCCCGGCCGCACCGAACGGGAAATCGCCCTGGAACTGGAATTTCACATCCGCCGGCAGGGAGCCGAGCGGGTGGCGTTCGACTTTATCGTGGTGTCCGGGCCGAACAGCGCCCTGCCTCATGGCGTCCCCACCGAAAGGGAAGTACAGCCCGGCGACTTTGTCACCATGGACTTCGGTGCGGTGGTGGACGGCTGGCATTCGGACATGACCCGCACCGTGGCGGTGGGACACGCCGGCGATGAGCAGCGGCAGGTGTATGAGACCGTCCTGCGCGCGCAGAAGGCGGCGCTCGCTTTGCTGCGGGAGGGGCTTTCCTGCAAGCAGGGGGACGCGGCGGCGCGGGATATCATCGAGCAGGCCGGATATGGCGAGGCCTTCGGCCACAGCACCGGCCATGGCGTGGGGGTGGAGATCCACGAGGCCCCCAATCTGTCCCCCTCCTCCGGGGAGGAGGAGCTGCGCGCGGGCAGCGTGGTCACGGTGGAACCCGGCATCTATCTGCCCGGCCGGTTCGGGGTACGCATCGAGGATATGGCGCTCATCACAAAGGAGGGGTGCGAGGACCTCACCTCCGCCCCTAAAGAACTGCTTGTCCTGTAACCCGCCCTTTCCCTGCCCGGGAGCGAAAATTTTCCCGTTTTGTACGATTGTCAATGATGTGAGACTGAAAAAGGCGAGAGAGATTCAGGGATAAG
>ENA-UALL01000268-UALL01000268.1-human-gut-metagenome-genome-assembly--contig:-NODE-268-length-28796-cov-6.898368_pt1 | contig 28796 bp, 26 predicted proteins | sample MGYA00243699_ERZ654466 | MGnify/ENA primary metagenome ERZ654466 (study PRJEB26926, sample SAMN06164635) | human gut metagenome | biome: ENVO:00009003; feature: ENVO:2100002; material: ENVO:00002003...
AGGGGGCAGACTGTAAATCTGTTGTCACTGACTTCGGTGGTTCGAATCCACCTTCCCCCACCACGTCACCGCAAGCGGTTTATCGCTTGCGGTGACTTTTTTGTAACCCCCCCGTCGCGCTCATTTCGCAGCGCCCGCTTTTAGAGCAAAGATCGCCCATAAGGTATCCTCTTTTGCTACGGGGCCATGACCGGTATGCTAAAAAAGCAATAACCCACACATAAAAAAGCATGAGGTGATAGTAATGCCGCTTCAAATCATCCGTGAGGACATTACAAGGGTACATTGTGATGCCATTGTCAATGCCGCCAACAGCGAACTGCGGGGCGGAGGAGGGGTTGACGGCGCCATACATAAAGCGGCAGGCCCTAACCTTCAAAAGGAATGTCGGACACTCGGTGGCTGTGAAGCCGGACATGCCAAGATCACAAAGGGATACAACCTGCCATGCCAATATATCATCCATGCCGTGGGCCCTCGTTGGATTAATGGAAAACGGGGGGAACCGGAGCAGTTGGCGTCCTGCTATCAAGAGGCTCTCGCCCTTGCCAAAGAATATGGGTGTGAGTCCGTTGCGTTCCCCCTCATTTCGACAGGGGCGTTTGGTTATCCGAAAGACAAGGCTCTGCAAATTGCAATCAGCCAGATCAGCCGGTTCCTCCTTGAAAACGACATGCTGGTGTATATCGTTGTGTACGACAAAGAGGGGTTCCAGATAAGCCAAAAGCTGTTCAGCGACATCACAGAATACATCGACGAATGCTATGTCAAGGCTCATCGCTATGAAAGAAGCAGGGGGCGGGACACGTATCCGCCATTTGATGCAGGCTTTGACAAAACAGCCGTCCTGTCGCAAAGCGCTCCTGTGGCAGCGGCTCCTTGTGCACCGCAGCCACAGGAGAGTTTGGATGAACTGCTCGGCACAATGGATGAGAGTTTTTCTCAAATGCTGCTCCGGAAGATTGATGAAAAAGGGATGAGCGATGCGGAATGTTACAAAAAAGCCAATATAGACCGAAAGCTTTTTTCAAAGATTCGAAGCGACGTCCATTATAAGCCGCGCAAAACGACCGTGCTTGCGTTTGCCATTGCGCTGGAGCTGCCATTGGATGAAGCAAAGGATCTGTTGATGAAAGCGGGATTTGCCCTTTCCCATAGCAACAAATTTGATATTATCATTGAGTACTTTATAAAGAATCGGAACTACAATGTGTTTGAGATAAACGAAGCCCTTTTCGCTTTTGATCAACCTTTGTTAGGGGTGTAACCGGTAAACCCTGCCTGGCTCCGGCACAACAGCGGTTTTGTCCGGCTTAATACCCTGCAAGCTGTTGAGCGGATGAAAAGGCAGAGGGCAGGGATATTGTGCGAATAAAATGTCGCTCCATAGGCGACCAATGGGGAATGCAAACAGGGTATCGTGATCGTAAAAGGAGAGGATCATGATGTACGGAGCGATTATTGGCGACATCGCCGGTTCCAAATACGAGTTTAACAACATCAAGACAAAGGATTTCCCGTTTATTTCCGAAGGGTGCGCGTTCACGGACGACACGGTCATGACGGTGGCGGTGGCGAGGGCGCTGCTGCGCAGTATGGAGGAAAAGCGCCCGTTCAAACCCATCTTAGTGTGGGAAATGCGGTCGCTTGGACGGGAGTACCCGAATGCCGGATATGGCGGGATGTTTTCCTCCTGGCTATATAAGAAAAATCCACGGCCCTACAACAGCTTTGGAAACGGCTCTGCCATGAGGGCTTCCCCCTGCGGATTGATTGCCGTAACACTCGGCGAAGCCATATCCCTTGCGAAAGGCTCGGCCCAGGTCACCCATAATCATCCGGAGGGGATAAAGGGCGCACAAGCAACGGCGGCGGCTGTTTTCCTTGCCAGAACGGAAAAAAGCAAGGCGGACATCGCGGGGTATATTGGCAGCCGTTATTACGACTTGTCCCAAACCCTTGATGAGATCCGCCCCGCATACCGGTTTGACGAAACCTGCCAGAACACCGTCCCCCAGGCAATTGTAGCGTTTTTGGAATCAAAAAGCTATGAGGACGCCATCCGGAACGCGATTTCGCTTGGGGGCGACAGCGATACGCTTGCCGCCGTCACCGGCGCGATTGCATGGTCGTATTATCGCTTTCATGCGCCTGTGTCAGAAAAGGAATCACATAAAAGGGATGGCCGGGTTTGGCCGGAATCATGTGAGCAAGTGATTTCTCAGTACAATATAAATTCGATGCTGCCTGCTGATTTTGTGGATACGATTGAGAAATTCGACATGGCGGCAATGCACAGAGCCGAAAGATTTGAGCGCACCGGGTTGTGCTCGGAAATTCTCATTGCATGAAAAGATGTCGCATGCGAGGCGACCAATTGAAAACCTCCGCAAGTATAATGTGGCTGTAAGGCTCGGAATGCCGGGCAGCTATCATTTTGCTTTGTGGAGGTTTTATTATGGGAAACAACAGGACAGAGCTGGTCTTTCTTTTGGACCGCAGCGGGTCTATGGCGGGGCTGGAAAGCGATACGATCGGAGGCTTCAATGCCTTAATCGACAAGCAGCGTAAACAGGATGGTGAATGCCTGGTTTCCACCATCCTGTTCGACAACGTAAGCGAAGTGCTGCATGACCGCGTCAGCGTAAGGAAAATCAAAAAGATGACGGAGGGCGACTATACGGTGAGAGGGTGTACCGCATTGCTGGACGCCATTGGATGCGCGGTCCACCACATCGGCAATATCCACAAATATGCCCGTCCGGAGGATGTGCCGGAGCATACGATGTTTGTGATTACCACCGACGGCCTCGAAAACGCGAGCCATCTTTACGGCAGCGATGAAGTCAAAAGAATGGTGGAACGCCAGAAGCAAAAATATGGATGGGAATTTCTCTTTATCGGCGCGAATATTGACTCTGTGGAAACGGCGAAGCGGGTTGGAATCGGTGCGGACAGGGCCGTCAACTATCATGCCGATAGCCAGGGGACCGCAGTGGTATTCGATGCCGTTTCTAAAACCGTCTGTCATGTCCGGGCCAGCAGGCCGCTGTCCGCCGGTTGGAGCGACAATATCAGCGCCGATTACAACAGCAGGAAGAATAAACACTGAGCATGAAAAAGACGGGCGAAAAACGCCCGCCTTTTCTGTGCTTGCCTTTTTTGGATGACGGTGCTTTGAAAGGCTTTTTGTGGACTGTTTATTAAATTAAACTTTTATAAATTCTTTTAATAGAGATTTTGAGCGGCAAATGCTTAGCTTATCTTTAAAGTTTGACAAATTTCAAAAGCGTATATATAATGAAATCAGTTCTCCGAACTTGCAAAAGAAAGTCCCTTTATAGATGAGCCCCAAAACGAAACACATCCATCTGTATCCTGTTTTTCGTTTTTTAAGATTGAATTATTCTGGCTAAAATACACCTTTGACTTTTACGGATGGTGGGATACACATGAATCAGCATATTCTAATTGCCGAAGATGACGAAGATATTGTTGAGTTGCTTTCGCTTTATTTGACCGGCGAAGGCTTCACCGTTTTTTCTGCGGGAAATGGGATTCAGGCGCTTAAATTAATAGAATCTGAAAAGGTTGATATGGCGATCCTTGATATAATGATGCCGGAAATGAATGGCTATGATTTGCTTAAGAAAATCCGGGAAAGTTATAACTTCCCTGTTATTGTTTTATCAGCTAAGGATCTGGACACGGACAAAATACTCGGTTTGAATTTAGGGGCGGATGCTTATCTTACAAAGCCCTTTAACCCGTTGGAGATTGTTGCATATGTTAAATCTGCGTTGCGCCGCTACTATGAATTGGGCGGCAGTAGCATCTCCGAAAAGAGCGCAGCGGAAAAAGCTTCGCTGACCGTAGGTGAATTGCAGCTGGATTTGTTTAAATTCATCCTGCGTAAAAGAGGACGGATCATTCCTCTTACCCCGACAGAGTTAAAAATTGTGTTGAAATTGATGCAGTCGCCTGGCCGGGTTTACACAAAAGCGCAGCTTTATGCGTGCATCGGTGGAGAACTTTATGAAAGCGATGACAATACCATGATGGTCCATATTTCCAATATCCGTGCAAAGATTGAGGACGATCCATCAAATCCGCGCTATATTAAAACAGTGAGAGGATTGGGGTATAAAATTGAAGAAAATTAGTCGAGCGGGGAAAAGTTTAGTCTTCTCCTGCGCTGTATATTTTGTGTGCTACACCATTATTATCGTATTGGTTTATTTTGGCTTTGCTCATCTGGCAAATCAAAAAATAAATGAAGCGGTTTTTACAATAGAGGATTTGCGTTCTTATAAAGAGGATCTGATACATGAGAATTATGCCAGGCTGCCTGTCAAAAATTCGAAGACCTCTGCTATCATTATTTTTGACGAAAACGGTACAATCAAATATGCCAGTAATCAATCGATCAGTGAGAAAGTTTTCTTTCAGGATTTGGATATGGTAGATGACTATAATTCCAGTAATTTTTTTGAGGTGCTGGAAAATGTAGAAGAAGATGGATCGACTGAATATACTGTGTATTTAAACGGATATGAAAAAGGAAGCATGGTCCCTCAAATTTTAAACTACTGTATTCTGGACGAAGAATATCGGATTGTGGAGGGGGAGTTGTTTTCCGACCGGGAGTTTTTAACACAACGGGAATTTGAGTTGTTAAGCGGTATATCGAGGCTTAACGGAACCCTGACAAAATATGTTTATAAAAATGCGAATGGCGAAGAGAGAATACTCGCTTTCCTTTCTACCAGCATAAGCGATAAGCAGTACGCCAGAATTATGGATTCCATCAATATAATTGGAATTATAGGAATTTTAAGCGCCTTTCTTGTCATCCTTGTGTTTGCTGTGCTGTTTTTCAGAAGGATTCAAAGGAGAATTTCTCCGTTGAATCAAACTATTGCCTCTTACCAGAATGGGAAAGCTGCGGAGATTGACCCTTCTGCGGTTCCTTCAGAATTTCGTGAGACGGTTTGCAGCTTTAAAAATTTGGTGGAGGAGTTGGAACATACCCGGGAAGAAAATGAAACGTTATATAAAGAAAAGCAAAAGCTGATCGTGGATATCTCTCATGACTTAAAAACGCCGTTGACAGTGATTCAGGGATATGCAAAGGCGCTTTCTGAAGGAAGGGTGCCTGACGAAAAGAAGGGCGCCTATGTCGACTCGATTTTTAACAAATCAAAGATGGCCGCAGATATGGTCAACGACCTTTTTATGTTCACGCAGATGGAGCATCCGGACTATCAGCTGCATTTGGAGGAAACAGACTTTAATGAATTTGTCAAAAGCTTTTTTGCGGAAAAATACATGGAAATTGCAGAGGGGGGATTCCAGCTTTCCGCAGATATGGAAGACACCCCTATCCACCTTATGTTGGACAGAAGGCTGATACGCCGTCTGCTTGAAAACCTGTTAAGCAATGCCATCAAATACAACAAAAAAGGAACGACCATCTATATTTCGATGGATAAAAGGGGCTCTGATGCGGTACTGACCATCGCGGATGACGGTACTGGTATTCCTGAGGATATCGCCCAAAGCCTATTCCAACCTTTTGTCACCGGAAATCATGCACGAACTACCGGAAAAGGGACTGGACTTGGGTTATCCATTGCGCAGAGGATTGTGCAGATGCATCGCGGAAGGATGGAACTTGTCTGTCCGCCTCATAAGCCGTATCATACAGAATTCTGCATACAGCTTCCGATTCCGAAAAACGAATAAGGTGCCGAAAAACCGGAGCCCGATGGGGCCCGGTTTTTTCTTTAGAAACATTAAGGTTGCCTGAAGATTAGATAAAGTTTGGCCCATTATACTTTGATCGTAACCTGATCACGGATAACCGACAGGCCGTATTTTTAAGATCTTGAGGTGATGAAAATGAAAAACGTATTGGAATATCTTGAAAAGAGCGCGGGCGATTTTCCCTATAAAATAGCGGCACAAGAGGAATACGGCACCTGTACGTTTCAGGAGCTAAAAGATTTCAGTATGCGCATCGGTTCTGCTATTGCCGGAAAATTTACCATTGGAAGCCCTGTAGCGGTTTTTATGGATAAAGGAATTGCAACGCTGAGTGCATTTTTAGGGATCGCTTATGCCGGCGGATTTTATGTGTTTTTAAATCCAGAACTGCCCCCTGCAAGGCTTAGACAAATACAGGATATTCTACAAACCGGACATGTTATTACAGATGAGAGGCATTATCCGGCTGCGCAGGAGATTTTCCCTTCTGCCCGTATCTTGTTGGTAGAAGAGTTGCGCTTTGGGCCTATCCGGCAAGAGTATCTGGATGGAATTCGCCGCCGTATGACCGATACCGATCCCCTTTATGCTATTTTTACTTCCGGGTCAACGGGTGTGCCAAAAGGGGTAGTTGTCAGCCACCGGTCTGTCATTGACTTCATGGATACATTTACAGCACTGTTCCAGATAAATGAGACCGATATCATCGGCAACCAAGCGCCTTTTGACTTTGATGTTTCCGTCAAGGACATATATTCCGCTCTTAAAACAGGAGCCACACTGTCCATGGTCCCTAAACATCTTTTTTCCCGTCCTAAGGATTTACTGGACTGGCTTTGTGACCACAAAATCACGACGATGATCTGGGCAGTGTCCGCGCTTTGCCTGATCAGCACTTTCCACGGATTGGACTACAGGCGGCCAGATACGGTGCGGAAAGTCCTTTTCAGCGGCGAAGTTATGCCGTTAAAGCATCTACAGATATGGATGGAACGGCTGCCAGCAGCACAGTTCGTCAATTTGTACGGCCCGACGGAAATTACCTGCAATTGCACCTATCACATTCTGGAAAGAGGGCGCAACTATCAAGAAGGAATTCCCATTGGACAAGCTTTTGAAAATAAGGACGTGTTTCTTTTGAACGAAAAAGACGAACGCATTACCTGTCCTGAAAAGACAGGAGAGATTTGCGTGCGGGGGACCGCCCTTGCGCTTGGCTATTACCGTTCGCCGGAACAGACGGCGGCAGCATTCGTTCAAAATCCCTTGAACCCGCGTTATCCTGAGCGCATTTACCGGACGGGGGATTTGGGGAAATACACGCAGAGCGGCGAGCTGGTTTTTTGTGGCCGCAAGGATTTCCAAATTAAGCATATGGGACATCGCATTGAGTTGGAGGAAATCGAGAGAGCAGTTTCGAATCTGCCCGGTATAGAACGCTGTTGCTGCGTCTTTGACGAACAAAAACAAAAGCTTTACGGCTTCTATATTGGAGACCTCGATAAAAAAGAGCTTCACCGGCAGCTCAGAACCATTCTTCCCGTTTATATGGTGCCAGGAGCGCTTTATCCCCTGACGGAATTCCCGCTGACCAAAAACGGTAAAGTAGACAGAAAATATTTGCTTGAAAGGAGGAGCCGAAAATGAATGACAATCAGCTTATAAAATTGCTGGCCGGGAAAGAAACGCCCTTTTATGCATTCGATTTGGACAGGCTGAGACGTCGGATTCAAGCATTGAGAAAAGCCCTTCCTGACCATATCCACCTTTGTTACGCGGTGAAGGCCAACACCTTCATCCTAAAGGAAATGAGTGGACTGGTGGAGCGCTTTGAAATTTGTTCGCCCGGAGAGCTTCGCATCTGCCAAAAGTTGCAGCTTCCCCCTGAAAAATTTGTGATTTCAGGTGTATATAAGGACCCGTCGCTCATGAGCCGGTTGATTTCCGGACAGGACAGAATTGGGATTTACACGGTAGAATCCCGGATGCAATTTTCCATCCTGCATGAGGCGGCAACTGCGGCAAAAAGGAAAATCCCGGTTTTGCTCCGGCTTACCAGTGGAAACCAATTTGGCCTTGACACAACAGAAATAGAAGAGATATTGGCCGATTATAAAGACTCCACCTATTTGGAGATACGCGGGATTCAATATTTTTCAGGCACTCAAAAAACCTCGGTTAAGCGATTAAAGAAGGAGCTTGCCTTTTTGGACCTGTTTTTAAATAGCCTGCGTGACAAATATGATTACCAGGCAAAAGAATTGGAGTTCGGTCCGGGCCTGCCAATATCCTATTTTGAAGGGGAGTCTTTTGACGAGGAATGCTTCTTGCAACAGTTTTCGCAACTTGTGGATGACATGGAGTTTTGTGGAGCAATTACCATCGAGCTTGGCCGAAGTATCGCGGCAAGCTGTGGGAAATATTTTACCAGGATAGTTGATCTGAAACGGAACAATGGCGAAAATTATGCTATCGTGGACGGAGGAATGCATCAGCTGGTTTATTACGGTCAGTTTATGGCTATGAAGCATCCTTGTGTGAGGCAGTTTCCCTGCCGCGCTGAGGGGAAGGCACAAGAAGAATGGAATATCTGCGGCTCTTTGTGTACGGCCAACGACATCCTCGTTAAGAAAATTCCATTGAAGAACCTGCAAATCGGGGATGTTTTGATATTTGAGAATACAGGGGCTTATTGTATAACCGAAGGCATCTCGCTCTTTTTAAGCCGCGATCTCCCGGAAGTTGTGCTGATAAAAGAAAACGGGACCATCCTCACCGTACGCGAACGTGTACAAACAGAGCTTTTGAATACCCCACTATATTAAAAAGGAGCAGATCATGATGAAAAGACTTATAGAGATCCTGGAAGAAATCCAGCCGGAAGTGGACTATTCTACCTGTACAGACCTGATAGACGGGCGCTATTTCGATTCCCTGTCCATTATCTCCCTTATTGCCGAATTGGAGGAGGAATTCGACATCACCATTCCCACGGTTGAAATCATTCCTGATAATTTCAATTCCGCAAAAGGTCTGTGGGCAATGATTGTGCGCTTGCAGGAGGAAGAGTAATATGTTTTCCCTTTCCACCTATTTTTCAATCGAATATTTGGTGGTTCTTTTGCCAATATCCGTAGGGCTGTATGCCATACTGCCGCAGAAGTTCCGCCGGATAAGCCTTCTGCTTTCAAGTTATGTGTTTTTTTGGGCGGTCAGCGGAAAGCTGATCGCCTATTTGGTTTTTTCAACCCTCTCCATCCATCACACCGGCATATGGCTATCCGGTGTTCAAGGAGAGTGTGATCGCCTTATAGAAACGTCCGGCAAGGAGAAACGAAAAGAGATAAAAGCCCGATCTTTAAAAAAGCAGCGTCTGATTGTCGCCTTCGCTGTAGCTGTACATATTGGACTTCTGCTGGTACTGAAGTATACGCCCTTCTTTGCAAGCAATCTCAACACCCTGTTTGGATGGTTGAATATTCCGTTGACCTTGACGGTCCCATCCTTTGTGCTTCCCATTGGCATCTCGTTTTATACCTTGCAGGCAGTGTCCTATATTTTTGATGTATACCGGAGAAAAATCCCTGCCGATCGTAACCTTCTGCGGTTAGCGCTCTTTATGGGCTTTTTCCCTCAAATTATGGAAGGTCCCATCTGTCGCTATTCTGAAACAGCGGCGCAGCTATGGGAGGCTCCGAAGTTGCGTTATCAGAACCTTACATTTGGTATACAAAGAATCCTTTTTGGGTTGCTAAAAAAGATTGTGATTGCAGACCGGCTGAACCTGCTGATAAAAAATGTCTTTTCAGGATACGAAAACTACGATGGCTTTGTCATAGCCGTGGCGGCAGTATGCTATACGATCCAGCTTTATATGGATTTTTCCGGCACAATGGATTTGGTGATCGGAAGCGGACAGATTTTTGGGATAAAGTTGCCGGAAAATTTTAAACAGCCCTTTTTTTCCAAAACGATATCGGAATTCTGGAAAAGATGGCATATCACCCTTGGCGCATGGTTTAAGGACTATATCTTTTATCCTCTTTCCATGTCAAAACCTTTAAAAAAGCTGACCGGCAGGGCAAGGAAACGACTGGGCAATCATTTTGGCCCTCTTATGGCCGGGGCTATCGCATTGTTTTGTGTCTGGTTTTGCAACGGACTTTGGCACGGAACAGGCTGGAACTATATCTTTTTTGGAATGTATCATTTTGGGTTGATTTTGATGGGAAGCATTGTCGAGCCGCTGGTTCTCAAGATTACAGGAAAGCTGCATATCCAAAGAAGCAGCTTCCCCTACCGCTGTATCCAGATCGTGCGCACCACTGTTTTGGTGTGCGTGGGTGAACTTTTTTTCCGGGCCCATGGCCTCAGAGCCGGATTTTCCATGTTCAAAAGGATTTTTACAAACTTTTCGCTGTCCACTGTTCAGGATCGGTCCATTTTTACCTTTGGAATGGATAAACACGACTGCCTGATCGTACTGCTTACGCTGCTGGTGATCTTTATCGTCGGTGCTTTAAAAGAACAGAATATTGCTGTACGGGAGCGGCTGGCAACCAAAAACATAGCGGTTCGATTTGCCGCTTATTATGCCCTGATCCTATCCATTGTTATTTTTGGCGCTTATGGTGCGGGCTATGTTCCGGTTGATCCGATTTACGCAGGATTTTAAGGAGTTGAATTATGCTTTATTTTAAAAGAATACTCTCTTTACTTGTTTTTTCCGTAGTCCTTTCCGGTATCCTTTTGGCGGCTTCCTTTGTCTTTATGCCTAAAAACAACATGTCTGAATTTGGCATGGAAGAAGCTCAGGCCAATGGGATCCTCGGAGAAAAGGAAAACACAATCGATGTCCTTGTGCTGGGGGACAGCGAATCGTACTCGGCGATAACGCCCATGCAAATTTGGAAAGAGACTGGTTACACCGCTTATGTATGCGGTACAAGCGCTCAGCCGCTGAATTACACTTCGGTCATGTTGCACCGCGCGTTTGAAAAGCAAAAACCTAAGATTGTCCTTTTAGAGACAAATGCGATTTATAGAAAGATTTCATCAAGCCAGGTGATAAATGCAAAACTCGCTCATTACTTTTCTGTATTTCAATATCACAATCGATGGAAGACACTGGGATGGCATGATTTTACCGGAAAAGCAAAATTTACATGGACCGATGATTACAAAGGCTACCGATACAATGCCGCTATTGTGGCCAGCACAAAAAAAGACTATATGAAGCCGACAAAAGAAATTGAGGCCATTCCGGATCTAAATGTCCAGTATGTCCGTGAAATGAAAAATTTTTGCGACGAAAACGAGAGCCGCTTGGTTTTGGTGAGCACCCCCAGCACCAAAAACTGGAACTACAAACGTCATAACGGAATCCAGAATTTGGCCGATGAGATTGGATGTGATTATATAGATTTGAACTTAATGAATGATCGGATTCAAATCGATTGGGACAAGGATACGAGGGATAAGGGCGATCATTTGAATCATTTTGGAGCAGTAAAGGTCACACGGTTCCTTTCAGAATATCTGAGCGGGATGGAAATGCTGACGGATCATCGCACAGATCCCGGCTATGCCAAGTGGAATGATTCTCTGAAAAAATATGAATCCGTTGTTGGAAATGTGCCTGTATAGAGGTGGTGCAGCATCGATGCTGCACCACGCCCCAAATGGATATCCCTAAGAATACTATAGGCCGGAATCAGGAAGTGGGAGGGCAGGGGACGTAGTACGCAGCCAGCGGACCGAATCTTGTGCAGTGGAGGGAGTCTCATACCTTGTCCGGCGGCGTGCCAGAAAATGCAACATGGTGAATCGCCCCCGGCTGTCATACAGCCGGGGGCGATTTGCTGATTATCTGTTTTTATTCTTCGCTTTGTCCTTCTGCGGCGGGCTGGGTGGCCGCTTGCTCCGGAACCTCGGCAGCGGCTTCTTCGGCTCGCTTGGCCTTTTTCTCCCCGATGCTGAGCAACAGGTTCAGCAAAATACCGAAGATGGCCGCACCCGCGATGCAGGGGACCTGAAGGCCGAAAAACGGGATGTTGCCGCCAAACGCGTAATTGCCGCCGATGCCAATGACCATGATGGAGGCGATGACCGCGATATTTTTGGAGGAGAACATGTCCACCTTTTTGTCGATCATAATCGCAATACCCTGCGCCGCGATCGCACCGAACAGATAGATTTCCAACCCGCCGATGACCGCCAGCGGGATGCCGTAGATCACCTGGATGAGCGGGGTAAAGAAGCTGACAATCATGGCGATGATGGCCGCCACGACCAGCACAGGAACGGAAAACACCTTGGTAATGGCCATGGTGCTGATGTTTTCGCCGTAGTTGGTGCCGGCCGGGCCGCCGACAAAGCCGGAGATCATATCGCAGATACCGTCGCCGATCAGGTTACGGTCCAGCATATCGATCAGGCTGTATTTCATTTTCTCGCCCTTCCGGCGGGCGACGTCATTAACGTATATATCCAGTTGGTACATATGGGCGGTGGATTCCGGGATGGTGGCGATGGCGATGGGCATGATCGCGGCCACCGCGCTCCAGGACACCTTTGGCAGGGAGAAAGCCGGCACGGCAAAAATGGAGCCGTCGCCCAAGCGCCAGACGGAAGCCTCCAGAGCGGCGTCCGGCACGGCGCGGAACAGATTGGCCCATCCGGCCGCATAGGCGATGCCGGCCACCGCGCAGCCGGTCAGCACGCCGAGCAGCAGGGGAAGCTGGCCCAGGAACCCTTTGAGATAGCGGGCATAGAGGATGGTGGAAACCAATGTCACAAGAGCGACGACCGTCCACACGATACTTTCACGCGAAACAGCTGTGCCGCTTGCGACGTTGGGAATGGCGTCGCTCAGGGCGTTGCCCGCCAGGGTAAGGCCGATGATCATGGCGACCGGACCGGTGATGGAAGGGGGCAGGATGGTTTCAACCGCCTTTTTCCCGAAAAAGCGCACCAGCAAACCGGCCGCAATGGAGATCAGGCCGGAAAAAATGATGCCGAACTGGGCGTACTGAATCGCTTCGGTGGGCAGGATGCCATCCACCTTTTCAAAGCCTTCGGCGGCGCACATGCTGGCGATCGCAGTCAGATAGGCAAAGCTGGAGCCGTAGTACAGGGGGATCTTCCGGCCGGTTATCAGGATAAAGCACAGGGTGGCCAGGCCGCTGGCGAAAATGGTGGTGGAGACCTGAAACCCGGTGACCAGAGCCACCGTAACGGTGGCGGGGAACATGACAATGACCTGCTGGATGGCGTACAATAACAGCTTGATAAAGCTTGGCCGTTCCTGTGGCAGGTACCCTACCGCGGCATGATGCTGCTTCATAATACAACGCGTCCTTTCCTCTTTGCTGCCGGAGACAAGCCTTGCCCTGAAACCAAATCCAAAAGGCCGGCATAAGCAAGCGCGTTCCCCAATCCTTTCTAGTATAGTATATCCGGCGGGGGTTTTCAATACTTTTTTGTCTTTTTTAGTCGCTAAATTGTGGTTTATCCATAATCTTGTTTTATAACGTGGAAGCCGGCTGATTTGCGCAGGAAACGGTGGATGCAGCGGCGAACGAGGAGGGGAGGGGTCATGCGGATGGCAACCGCCTTTTTGTCACCGGCCGGTTTGCCCTGTGGGGCCTGGCTGTCAAAAAAATTTGTTCCAAGTCCAAAACACGCGGTTGACAAACCGGATTTTTGTGTTAATATAATGCTATGGGCTTATGAGTTTATCATAGATACCATACTTTTTGGGCCTGGGGATGTACCCGCGGGTCCGCACTGCCAGGACGGTGTGGCGCCGTCATTATTGATTGAGTTAAAAGCTCAAATTTTATAAGTTGGTTACTTTATAACTGGTGCCGCCAAGCACAAAACTTGTGAAACGGTCAATAAGAGTGGTAAAAGTAGTATTGCTATATAGACTCTGAACTCAAATAAAGCGGTATTCCCATCGTCCGTCCCAAGCGGCGGCGCGGGGATATTTATTTGAAAAACCTATGCAGGCTTTGTATCGCGGCGCGCGGTGCAAGGCTTTTTTGTTTGTAAAATCTGGATAAAGAGAGAGCTGTGGACTGTGGAAAAAAGATCGCTTAACCAAAATTGCGCCCCCATCTATGAGGCGCTTGATGCGTTCCGGAATGCCCGGATCGTCCCTTTTGACGTTCCCGGGCACAAGCGGGGGCGCGGCAACCCCGAACTGTCCGATTTCCTGGGCAAACGCTGCGTGGAAGTGGACGTCAACAGCATGAAGCCCCTGGATAACCTTTGCCATCCGGTTTCGGTCATCAAGCAGGCGGAAGACCTTGCGGCCGAGGCCTTCGGGGCAGCGCACGCGTTTTTGATGGTGGGGGGCACCACCAGCGCGGTACAGAGCATGGTGCTGTCGGTGTGCAAGCGGGGGGACGAGATCATCCTGCCTCGCAATGTGCACCGCAGCGTCATCAATTCCCTGGTGCTGTGCGGGGCGATCCCGGTGTATGTCAACCCCGAGTGCGACGAGCACCTGGGCATTCCCCTGGGCATGAAGCGCGCACAGGTGGAAAAGGCCATCGCCGAACATCCCGGCGCCAAGGCGGTGCTGGTGAACAACCCCACCTATTACGGCATCTGCAGCGACCTGAAAGCGATCGTGGATATGGCGCATGCAAACGGCATGCTCTGCCTTGTGGATGAAGCCCACGGAACGCATTTTTATTTTGGCGAGGGAATGCCGGTGTCCGCCATGGCGGCCGGGGCCGACCTGTCGGCGGTTTCCATGCACAAAAGCGGGGGAAGCCTCACCCAGAGCAGCTTCCTGCTGCTGGGTGAAGCGGTCAGCCCCGGGCATGTCCGCCAGATCATCAACCTCACCCAGACCACCAGCGCCAGCTACCTGCTGATGAGCAGCCTGGATATTTCCCGCCGGAACCTGGCGCTGCGGGGCAAGCAGGTGTTTGCCCATGTGGCCGACCTGGCCTGCTATGCCCGGGAAGAGATCAACTATGTGGGCGGGTATTATGCCTTCGGCAACGAGCTGATAAACGGCGATTCGGTTTTTGACTTTGATATGACCAAGCTGTCCATCCACACACTGGACATCGGCCTTGCGGGCATTGAGGTGTATGACATCCTCCGCGACCAGTACGATATACAAATCGAGTTCGGGGATCTGGGCAATATCCTGGCCTATCTGTCCATCGGCGACCGCCTGCAGGAGGTGGAACGGCTGGTCAGCGCACTGGCGGAGATCCGCCGCTGCTACCAGAAGGACCGCACCGGCCTGATGAGCCAGGAATACATCGACCCCATCGTGGCGGCCAGCCCGCAGGACGCTTTTTACGCCGAGAAGGAGAGCCTGCCCATCGAGGAGACCGAGGGCCGGGTCTGTTCGGAGTTTGTGATGTGTTATCCCCCCGGCATCCCCATCCTGGCGCCGGGGGAGATGATCACCGGCAAAATACTGGATTATATCCGTTACGCAAAGGAAAAGGGCTGCAGCATGACCGGCCCGGAGGACCCGAAGATCGAATATCTAAACGTGTTGAAATAGGAGCCGAAAAATGGATTTGTGGTTTAGTGAAAAGCACACCCCGGATGTCAAGCTGAGCATCCGGATCAGGCGGCATCTGTACTCGCAGCAGAGCGACTATCAGCAGATCGACGTGTTTGAAAGCGATGAATTCGGCCGTATCCTGACTCTGGACGGCAACATCATGCTCACCGAGCGGGACGAATTCATCTACGACGAGATGATCACCCATGTGCCCATGGCGGTGCATACCGGCATCAAAAACATCCTGGTCATCGGAGCCGGGGACGGCGGCGTGGTCAAGGAGCTGACCCGCTACGACCGGGTGGAGAGCATCGACCTGGTGGAAATGGACCCGATGGTCATCGACGTCTGCCGGGAATACCTGCCCCAGAACGCCTGCCGGCTGGACGACGAACGGGTCCATATCCAATTTGGCAACAGCCTGAAGTTCCTTCGGCGTTGCAGCGACAAATACGACCTGATCATTGTGGATTCCAACGACCCTTACGGCCCGGCCGAGGGCTTTTTCACGCGGGAGTTTTACGGCAGCTGCTACAACGCGCTGAAGGCGGATGGGATCATGGTCAACCAGCAGGGTAGCCCGTTTTATAAGGAGGACAGCACCGCCATGCTGCGCAGCCACAAGCGCATCGCGGAAACCTTCCCCATCAGCCGGGTCTATCAGGCGCATATCCCCACCTATGCGGCGGGCTACTGGCTGTTTGGCTTTGCCAGCAAACGGTGGCACCCCATCGACGATTTTAAACCCGAAGAGTGGAAACAGCTGGAGCTGACCACCAAATACTACACCCCCCGGCTTCATGTCGGTTCGTTTTACCTGCCCGCCTTTTTGGAGGAATGCTTGAAAGATGTTGAATAAAAATATCAGCACATTCATCGGCTGCGACGCGGAATATGAGGATGCACGCATCGTGCTGTTTGGGGCTCCCTTTGATTCGACCACCAGCTACCGCCCCGGGGCGCGCTTCGGCCCGCCGGCCATCCGGGGAGAGAGCTTTGGGCTGGAGACCTACAGCCCCTATCAGGACCGGGACCTTTGCGATTACGCGGTGTTTGACAGCGGGGATCTGGAGCTGTGCTTCGGCAGCAGCGAAGCCGCCCTGCGGGATATCGAGGAGCGGACGGAGCAGATCTTTGCCGATGGCAAGCTGCCCTTCCTGCTGGGAGGCGAGCACCTGGTCACCCTGGGCAGCGTGCGGGCCGCCGTGCGCCGGTATCCGGAGCTGGCCATCCTCCACTTCGACGCCCACGCCGACCTGCGGGACGATTATCTGGGGGCAAAGTTGAGCCATGCCTGTGTCATGCGCCGCTGCCATGAGCTGGTGGGGGATGGGCGTATCCATCAGTTCTGTATCCGCAGCGGGGACCGGGAGGAATGGCGGTTCGCGAGGGAGGGACATACCTGCCTGCACCCGTATGATTTCACCGGCCTGCGGGAAACGGTGGAAGCGCTGGAGGGGCGGCCGGTCTACCTTTCCATCGACCTGGATTGCCTGGACCCATCGGTCTTCCCCGGCACCGGAACCCCTGAAGCAGGGGGCGTGAGCTTTACACAGCTGCTCCACGGGATGCAAACCGCCTGCCGGGCGCATGTGGTCGCTTGCGACGTCAACGAGCTGGCCCCCTCCCTGGACGCCACCGGCGCCAGCACCGCCGCCGCCTGCAAGGTGGTGCGGGAGCTATTGCTGGGGCTGCTGGGGAACGAACCGGCGGCCAAAGATTAAGAGGATAAAACATAAAATTTCCAAATAAAGGAGCGAGAGCCATGAGCAGGGTCATGATCATCGGCTGCGGCGGGGTCGCCTCCGTCGCCATTCAGAAATGCTGCCAGTGCAGCGAGGTGTTTGAGGAGATCTGCATTGCCAGCCGCACCAAGGAAAAGTGCGACGCGCTGGCCGAAAAGCTGCGTCCTGTTACCAAAACGGTCATCACCACCGCGCAGGTGGACGCCGGGGACGAGCGGGCGCTGGTACAGCTTATCCGCGCCTGGGGGCCGGATTTGGTGATGAACATCGCCCTGCCTTATCAGGATTTAAGCATTATGAACGCCTGCCTGGAATGCGGCGTGAACTATCTGGACACCGCCAATTATGAGCCGGAAAACACCGACGACCCCGCTTGGCGCGCCGTCTATGAAAAGCGCTGCCGGGAGGAGGGCTTTTCCGCTTACTTTGACTATTCGTGGCAGTGGGCTTACCGGCAGAAGTTTGAGGATGCGGGCCTGACCGCCCTGCTGGGCTGCGGCTTTGATCCGGGTGTGACCCAGGCCTACTGCGCCTATGCCTTGAAGCACCAGTTTGACCATATCGATACCATCGATATTCTCGACTGCAACGGCGGGGATCACGGCTATCCCTTTGCCACCAACTTCAATCCTGAGATCAACCTGCGGGAGGTTTCCGCCCCCGGCTCTTACTGGGAGGACGGCCACTGGGTGGAGATCCCGGCCATGAGCATCAAGCGGGAATACAACTTTGACCAGGTGGGGGAAAAGGATATGTACCTGCTCCACCACGAGGAAATCGAAAGCCTGTGCAAAAACATTCCCGGTGTGCGGCGCATCCGCTTTTTTATGACCTTCGGCCAGAGCTACCTGACCCACATGAAATGCCTGGAGAATGTGGGGATGCTTTCCACCAAGCCGGTGCTGTATGAGGGACGGGAGATCGTGCCCATCCAGTTTTTAAAGGCGCTGCTTCCTGACCCGGCTTCCCTTGGACCCCGCACGGTGGGAAAGACCAATATCGGCTGTATTTTTACCGGAACCAAGGATGGGAAGGAAAAAAGCTATTACCTGTATAATGTCTGCGACCATCAGGAATGCTACCGCGAGGTCGGCTCCCAGGCCATCTCTTACACCACCGGCGTGCCGGCCATGTGCGGCGCGCTGATGATGCTCACCGGCAAATGGACCCGCCCCGGTGTGTACACGGTGGAACAGCTCGACCCCGACCCGTTCATGGAGGCGCTGGGCAGATACGGACTGCCCTGGCAGGAGGATTTTAACCCCGTGCTGGTCCCGTAAAAGGAGAGGCTGCCATGGATTTTTCAAGCGAATTTCTCGCCTCGCTGCCCACCCCCTGTTATCTGCTGGATGAGGCAAAGCTCATCGCAAACGCGCAGATTCTACAGGGCGTGCAGCAACGCACCGGTTGCCGCATCCTGTTGGCGCAGAAAGCCTTTTCCAATTATGCCCTTTATCCGGTTTTGGCCCCTTATCTCGCCGGGACCGAGGCGAGCGGCCTTTATGAGGCCCGCCTTGGCTTTGAAGAAATGCCCGGGAAAGAGTGCCATGTCTTCTGCGGGGCCTATAAGGAAAGCGAATTCGGCGAGCTCTTGGGGTATGCGGATCACATTGTGTTCAACAGCCCCGGCCAGCTCAAAAAATTCGGGCCGCAGGCAAAGGCGGCGGGCAAAAGCGTGGGGCTGCGCATCAACCCCGAATGCTCCACCCAGCCCGGTCATTCCCTTTACGACCCCTGCGCCCCAAAAAGCCGCCTGGGGGTCACCAGGGCCGTGTTTGACCGGGAAATGACGCCGGACGCCCTCTCCCTGTTGGACGGCCTGCATTTCCACACCCTGTGCGAGCAGAACAGCGATGCCCTGGAACAGACGCTGGACGCGGTAGAAGGGCGGTTCCGGGATGTGCTGGACGGGATGAAGTGGCTCAATTTCGGGGGCGGGCATCACATCACCCGCCCGGATTACGATATTCCCCGGCTGGAGAGGTGCATCGCCCGCATGCGGGATGGATACGGACTGCAGATTTATCTGGAGCCGGGGGAGGCGGTCGCCCTGCGGGCGGGTTATCTCGTCACCCAGGTGCTGGATATCGTCCATAATGGTATGGACATCGCCATACTCGACACAAGCGCCGCCTGCCATATGCCGGATGTGCTGGAAATGCCCTATACGCCGCCGCTTTTTGGCGCGCAGCCGCTTTCCGGGGAGGATGGGGAAGAGGAGGGCTGGCCCTGCCGCTTGGGAGGCCCCACCTGCCTGGCCGGGGATGTGATCGGGGATTACCGTTTCCCGCAGCCTGTGCACATCGGGCAAAGATTGGTCTTTGAGGATATGGCCATCTACACCACGGTGAAAAACAACACCTTCAACGGGATGCCGCTGCCCGCCATCCTGCTGCTGCGGCGGGACGGACAGGTGCAGCCCCTGCGCCGGTTTGGCTATGCGGATTTTAAAGGCCGGCTTTAAAATCTGCCGTCCCCTTCTCTGCCCGCTGTCCGAACAGGGAAGGAAAGGCGTCAAACCGCAGCGCTTTGTATCGTACCGCAAGCACCGGTCACATAAAATTTTTATTCCTGTATGTAAAGCTTTAAATAGGAGCCATTATACTTGAAAAGTCAAATGAAATTAAGATATAACATGGTCTTTAAACAGAACAAAAGCGAGTACCAACAATGCCAAGGATAAACCAATCAACTCAAACCGGAATCCATAAAATCGATCTGTTGTTTCCTTCTTAGAAATAGAATGAATCAGAGCGATGAGAACTCCATTTGCGCATATATAAGATAGGATGCTGACAATCAATCTCCAAATTTCAATTTTTCCAAATCCAAAGAGCATACGTAAACACCCGCTATACACAACAGTATCAGACAAGCGGCAACAACAACGGCTTTTCTTAATTTGTTTAACATTGTTCTTCTTTCCATTCCTTTTAAATTGAGGGCGTGCCTAAAATCCAATATTTAGACAAACTTGTCCGTGCTTCCGATTACAGGATTACTTTTATGGTAGGCAAATGGGTATTTATCAAGGTGTTGCCATTGAGATAGTATTCGGTTGTGGAGGCTCCCACCGTCTTCTTAGTACGAATGCTGGTTTCGTTGTACTGATAGGCTGTGGTGACGCCGCCCTTGGACAGCCCCGTCAGCTCCCGGCCGCCCTGCCAGGTCATGGTCATCCCGTCGCGGTAGGTGAGGGGGCCGATGGAAGGAAGGTGTCCTTCCATCGGCAATATGATGGTGTTTTGGTATTCTTTGTCAGACAAAGCGAGTCATAGTCCCCCTCCGGACGATGTGTTGAGATTTTGACACATCGAACTTCCCTTGGCTTTTTGCGAAAAATTTCAGATGAATCGAGAAATATATTCAGCGGACATATTTTTCTATCTCCCGTTTCATTGCTGTACGCTTTTAAAAAACGCACAGGAATATCTCAAAAATCCGTTCTGTTCTTGCCCGCTGGAAAAATTTGAAAAATTCTTTTTCAAACAGCTTGACAAATCGATTAGCTTATGCTAACCTATTCCAAGGTTAGGTTTGGCTAACGTCTAAGAATACAGCGAAGGAGGAACCGCGTATGCCCTTGGCCATGGCTCCGGCAGGAGAAAAGCAGTCCATAAAGCGCATCGGAGGGAAGGAAGAAATCCGCCGCTTTCTGGAAACGCTTGGTTTTGTTGTGGGAAGCGATGTGATGGTGGTGGCACGCACCGGCGGAAACGTCATTGTCAGCGTGAAGGAATCACGCGTGGCGATCAGCCGGGAAATGGCGGCTAAAATCATGGTGTAACGCGACCGGATAAGCTGTGTTTTTGCAAGGCGTGCCGAAAGGAGAGGGAAGCATGCAAACATTGAAAAATGCCCGCTGCGGGGATACGGTCACGGTTGTCCGGCTGCACGGGGAGGGCGCTGTGAAGCGCCGGATCATGGATATGGGGATCACCAAAGGCATTCCCATCTATATCCGGAAAGTCGCACCCCTTGGTGATCCGATCGAGGTGACGGTGCGGGGATACGAATTGTCCCTGCGCAAAGCCGATGCCGAACAGATCGAGGTAACGGGCGGCTCAAAGTGAAAACTTTTGCCGCTAAGTTAGCGAAAGCTAACTTTTAGAGATATTCCTGAGATTTGGAGGAGGAATTGTCCATGTCCATAACCATTGCCCTTGCGGGCAACCCGAACAGCGGTAAAACCACCCTGTTCAACGCCCTCACCGGGTCAAACCAGTTTGTGGGAAACTGGCCGGGCGTTACCGTGGAAAAGAAAGAAGGCAAGCTGAAGGGGCAAAAGGATGTCACCATCACCGACCTGCCCGGCATTTATTCCTTGTCGCCTTACACCCTGGAAGAGGTGGTGGCGCGCAATTATCTGCTGCGCGAAAAGCCGGACGCTATTTTGAACATTGTGGACGGCACCAATCTGGAGCGCAACCTGTACCTGACCACTCAGCTGGTGGAGCTGGGCATCCCGGTCGTGATCGCGGTCAACATGATGGATATTGTCCGCAAAAACGGGGATACCATCCGCACGGCTGAACTGCAAAAGAACCTTGGGTGCGAAGTGGTGGAAATATCCGCCCTGAAAGGCACCGGCATCAAGGAAGCGGCGGATGCTGCCGTCCGCCTGGCCAAAAGCAAAGCCTCCCAACCCATGGTCCATACCTTTAGCCAGAAGGTGGAGGACGCCCTGCAGGAAATTGTTGAAAAGATCGGCGCCGCCGTGCCTGATGCACAAAAGCGTTTTTGCGCCATCAAGCTGTTTGAGCGGGATGAAAAAATCACCGACTTTCTTCCCAATCCTCCGGATGTGGACGCCATTGTCCGGGAGGTGGAGCAGGAGCTGGATGACGACAGCGAAAGCATCATCACCGCCGACCGGTATACCTATATCACCTCCATCATTCACAAGTGCCTCACCAAGAAAACCCATGAAAAGAACACGGTTTCGGACAAGATCGACCGGGTGGTGACCAACCGCTGGCTGGCGCTGCCGATTTTTGCCGTGGTCATGTTTGTGGTGTATTTTGTGTCCGTCACCACCGTGGGGACCTGGGCGACCGACTGGGCCAACGACGGCGTGTTCGGAGAAGGGTGGCATCTGTTTGGCATTGGTTCTGCGGCTTATCAGGAAGAAGCCGACACCTATGCGACCGCCTCCACCGAGAGGGATGCGTATATCGAGGCGGCGGGTGAAGCCGGAATCGATATTGCGCCTATCCAGGCGACCCTGGAAGAGGACACCCCCGATCCGGCGGTCGTCCAGTCCTTTATAGACCAGGCGCAGGCGGCCGGCATCACAGCCACTGCTGCGTTTATCGATGATGAGACCGGCGAGGTGGCCGAGACCGTTCCTGTTTCGCTGGCCGAATTCGAGTCGGCGGTGCAGGTGGCCGAACCCGATCCGGCGGATTACGGCGTGTGGGTACCGGGGATCCCGGTGCTGGTGGAAAGCGGCCTGAACGCTATCGGCTGCGCCGCCTGGCTGCAGGATCTGATCTTAAACGGTATCATAGCCGGTGTCGGCGCGGTGCTGGGTTTTGTGCCCCAGATGCTGGTGCTGTTCCTGTTCCTGGCCATTCTGGAAGCCTGTGGGTATATGGCGCGTGTGGCGTTCATCATGGACCGCATCTTCCGTAAATTCGGTTTGTCGGGCAAATCCTTCATTCCCATGCTGATCGGCACCGGCTGCGGTGTGCCCGGCATCATGGCTTCCCGTACCATCGAGAACGACCGTGACCGGAAAATGACCATCATGACCACCACCTTTATCCCCTGTGGGGCCAAGCTTCCCATTATCGCGCTGATCGCCGGCGCCCTGTTCGGCGGAGCCTGGTGGGTGGCGCCCAGCGCTTACTTTGTGGGGATCGCGGCTATTGTGGTTTCGGGCATCATGCTCAAAAAGACCAAGCCCTTTGCCGGGGACCCGGCGCCCTTTGTGATGGAGCTTCCGGCGTATCACATTCCCACGGTCGGCAACGTACTGCGCAGCATGTGGGAGCGGGGCTGGTCGTTTATCAAAAAGGCCGGCACCGTCATTCTGCTGGCGACCGTTCTGGTGTGGTTCCTGTCCGGCTACGGCTTTGCCGATGGAACATTCGGCGCCGTGAGTATGGAAGACAGCCTGCTGGCGGCAATCGGCAACGGCATCGCCTGGCTGTTCGCGCCGCTGGGCTGGGGCAACTGGAGAGCAGCTGTTGCGGCTTTCACCGGCCTAATCGCGAAAGAAAACGTCGTGGGCACCTTTGGTGTTCTCTTCGGCGGATTTGATGAGGTGGCTGAAAACGGCTGGCAGATCTGGGTGAATATGCGCGAGGCCTTTACCGGTTTGTCCGCTTATTCCTTCCTGGTGTTCAACCTGCTGTGTGCCCCCTGCTTCGCAGCCATTGGCGCTATCCGCAGGGAAATGAACAGTGCCAAGTGGACATGGTTTGCTATCGGTTATCAGTGCCTGTTTGCCTACGCTGTGTCGCTTTGCATCTATCAGTTCGGTTCCCTCTTTACCGGCGGCGGATTCGGCATCGGTACGGTCGTAGCCATTCTGGTGCTGGCGCTGTTCCTGTTCATGCTGCTGCGCCCCTATAAAGAGGGGGGCCATCTCAAACAAAAGGTAAGAGTGTAATCCATCTTATAAAAGCTTTACCAGAAGGAAAGGAGAATGGGAAATGTCTGCGTTTTTAGTGGAAAATGCCGGTACGCTGATCGTTGGTATTGGGGTAGCAGCGGTGGTGATCGGTATTGTCGTGACCCTGTGGCGCAACCGCAAAAATGGAAAATCCTCCTGTGGCGGCGGATGTAGCCAGTGTCCGCACGCATGTGGCGGTTGCTCCGGGGCTCATACACATCCGTCCCATCATCCGGACCGTTCAAGATAAAGTCCCCTCCTTAAAGGACAAAGCAGGGTCGCCGGTCTTTTGACCGGCGGCCCTGCTTTTGTCTATGCTGCATCCTCCGCCTCTGCCGGGGTGATACAAAGGCTTATGATACAGGCAACAACCCCGCACAAGAGGCGGACTTGGCAATTGGATTTGGCGGCTTTCTGGAATTTCCTTTTCCAGAGAGGCTTTCGACCACTTTCCCGGCCGGTACGGATACCCGGTCGCCACTTTGCCGCCTTATGGTTAACACCCCTAATCCCCGATAAACCGCCATCTTTTCAAAGGCAAGTGGAGAGGGGGGCACCTCACCGGAAGAGGTGTAAAGCCTGTCTCGTTCGATGCGCTTCTGTCAGGCCGCCGGTTGACAGCGATACAGTGCCGGAGTGCAAAGCGATGATTCAAAGGAGAAAACAGGATTGTGACGGACAGAAAAAGAAGAAAAATCCCCCCGGTTAAGAAACCGGGGGGAGTCGTGCGCGTAGAGCGAAGACAAGAGGGTTATATGTTTCCAAAATTGACCGCGTCCAACTCCCGGACGACCAGGGCGGTGATCCGCCCGTATACCGGGAGGAAAGGACAGGGCTGCGCATCAGAACAGGGGCAGGCATAGCCTTCCTCCAGGCAGCGGCTGAACCGATAAGGGCCCTCTACCGCCTCGATGACCTGGCGCAGGGTGATCTCGCCGGCCGGGCGCGCCAGCGTATAGCCGCCGTGCGCTCCCTTAAAGGATTGCACAATATCGGCAGCTCCCAGCTTGCGCATGATTTTCAGGGTGAACCGCGGGGAAACATGGGTGCATTCTGCCAGCTCCTGGGCATCCATCCGCCTGGAGGCATGAGCCAGGCAGTGGACAATGCGCACCGCGTAATCCGATTCCAGATTGATATGCATGAAAAAAGCTCCTTAATCGAGAAAATCTTTCAGTTTTTTGCTGCGGCTGGGATGGCGCAGCTTGCGCAGGGCCTTGGCTTCGATCTGACGGATGCGTTCACGGGTGACATCAAATTCCTTGCCGACTTCCTCTAAGGTGCGGGGACGGCCGTCCTCCAGGCCAAACCGCAGGCGCAGCACCTTTTCCTCCCGGGCAGTCAGGGTGGAAAGCACATCGCTCAGCTGCTCCTTGAGCAGGGTATGGGAAGCGGCGTCGGCCGGCGCGGGGGCTTCATCATCGGGGATAAAATCGCCCAAATGGCTGTCTTCTTCCTCGCCGATGGGAGTTTCCAGCGAGACCGGCTCCTGCGCCACCCGCATGATCTCCCGCACTTTATCTACCGGCATGTCCAGTTCATGGGCGATCTCTTCCGCCGTGGGCTCGTGGCCGTTGCGGTGAAGAAGCTGGCTGGACACCTTTTTGACCTTGTTGATGGTCTCCACCATGTGCACCGGGATGCGGATGGTGCGGGCCTGGTCGGCGATAGCACGGGTGATGGCCTGCCGGATCCACCAGGTGGCGTAGGTGGAAAACTTAAAGCCTTTGGTGTAGTCAAATTTTTCTACCGCTTTGATCAGGCCGAGGTTCCCCTCCTGGATCAGATCCAAAAACTGCATACCGCGCCCGACATACCGCTTCGCAATGCTGACCACCAGGCGCAGGTTCGCCTCCGAAAGCCGCTGCTTGGCATAAGCGTCTCCATCCATAATGCGCATGGCCAGGTCGATTTCTTCTTCGGGGGTAAGCAGGGGAACCCGCCCAATCTCCTTGAGGTAGACCTTGACCGGGTCGTCGATGATGACATTTTCGGTCCCGGCATCGTCCGCCGTTTCCTCCTGATCGGCCGCATCCAGTACGAAATTCAGATCGGACAGGGAACTGTCGGAAAAGTCGTCCACGATTTCAATGTTGTGGCTTTCCAGCAGCTCATACAGCTTGTCGATCTGGTCGATATCAAAATCCAGATCGTCCAGCGCATCCATGATCTCCTGGGTGGTCAGGCGCCCCTTGGCCTTGCCCATCTCCACCAGATCGCTGATCTGCATCTTTTTCCCTTTGGGAGCAGAGGCGGGAATGGCGTCTGTCATGGCTTGGGCTTCATCCACAGCGTCCAAGTCTTCGATCATATCCGAATCCTCAAGGGCGTCGATATCGTCCATGACATCCGGGCCGGCATCCGGCTCGACATCCGGCTCGGGGACAAACTCGGCCTGTGTTGCCGTATTTTCCGCCTCCACCGGAGACACTTTGCCCTGCTTGGTTTCTTTTTCCTGTACGTCTTGGTTGACGTCTTTGACTTCCTTCTTGCTCATACACATACCTGGCCTTTCTTCGTCCGAGGACATAAATTACGATTTTTGCTCCCGCATGACCTGCAGCAGCTTCTGCATATCCTGTGCAGACAGGGAGGCGGGATCGTCCGCCTGCTTAAGCAGGCTTTCGCGGCGGATAACCTCCGCGAAGCCGCGGGCTTCTTCCATAGTATTGGCATAATCCCTTGCTTTCACCATCATATGGGTGACATAGGAGGTCTCTTCCTGCGAGTATTCCTCCGTAAGCAGAGGCGCTTCTACCGGCAGGTTTTGCTGCTGCCGTGTAACCAGCTGTTCGTATAGCCGGCGGTTGAAGGAGGTGGAAAAGCAGGATGCCGGCAACTCCTTTGCAATGGGCAGAATATAATCGGGATTGAGCAGCAGAAGCCCCAGCAGGCTTTCTTCGGCGCTGACAGCGCGGGGATGGCGCCCGGCCTCCGGATTGGCCTTTTGCTTGGCTTCTTCATTTTGCCGCACCATCTTTGCCAGCGCGCCCTCTTTTTGGCGGCGTTTTCGCTTTTCCATGCAATAGGCGATCTGGGACAGGAACGAGTCCTTGGAAATCGACAATTCTTCTGATAATTTGCCGGCGTAAACATCCCTCTCCACCGGATTGGGAAGTTCTGCCAGCAGCTCGGCTGCCGCTTGGAGATAGGCCACACGGCCTTTTTCGGTGTTCAAAGCGTGTTGCTTCCCAAGCTGGATCAGACGGTATTCCACATCGCCCGATGAGCGGTCCAGCAGCAGCTTAAAACGGTCGGGACCGTTGCGGCGCAGGAATTCGTCGGGGTCCTTTCCATCGGGGATGGTCACCACCCGGATGCCGATGCCGGTGGAACGCAAAATGCCGATGGAGCGTTGGGTGGCTTTTTGCCCGGCGGCATCCGCATCAAACATGAGGATCACCTCATCCGCATAACGGGCGATCAGACGGGCGTTGTCGGCGGTCAGGGCGGTGCCCAGCACCGCGACGGCATTGGTGAATCCTGCCTGGTGCATGGCGATCACATCCATATATCCTTCGCACAGGATCAGCTGACGGCCTTTTGCTGCCTTGGCAAAGTTGAGAGCAAAGAGCTGGTGGGTCTTTTTAAATACGGGCGTGTCGGAGGTGTTGAGGTATTTGGGCTTGGAATCGTCCAGTACCCGGCCGCCGAAGGCGATCACGTTGCCGCGCACGTCGATGATGGGGATCATCACCCGGTTTCGAAAAATATCGAACAGGCGGCCGTTGCGCCCGCTGCGCTTGGCTAAAAAAGCCGCCTGCAGTTCTTCATCCCGAAACCCGTTTTGGTGCAGCGCATCGAGCAGAAAATGGAAGCTGTCCGGCGCAAAGCCCAGCCCGAAATGCCGGATGGTTTTGTCGGTATAGCCCCGGCTGTGGTAATAGTCCAGAGCGGCTTTTCCGGCAGGGGAGTACAACGTTTGATGATACAGCCGGGCCGCCTGACGGTTGGCTTCGAGAATGCGGGTGCGCAGGCGGGCGGAGGCATCGTCCTCGGCCGTTTCGGGCATCCGCATCCCGGCGCGCTGTGCCAGCAGCTTGACCGCGTCTATGTAATCCAGATTTTCGATCTTCTGGATAAACGTGATGACACTGCCGCCCACTCCGCAGCCAAAGCAGTAAAAGGAGTTGTTTTCGGGATAAAGAGTAAAAGAGGGGGTTTTTTCCCCATGGAAGGGGCACAGCCCCACCAGATTGCGTCCACGACGCTTGAGACGCACATAAGACGCCACCACTGCTTCAATATCGCTGCGTTGGATCAGCTCCTGTATGAAACTGTCGGGAAGTCGCATATCATCACCTTCCTGAAGAGGGCGACGCGGTGGGAACGGTTTTCACCGCCCACCCGCGGGGAATAAACAGCTGGTGGTAAACATCCAGCGCAAAGTTGTCCGTCATACCGGCGATGTAATCGCAGGCCGCCCGAGGGGCCCCTTCGTTCTCGCATATCTCTTTGAACTCACCGGGGATATGCTCCGGATGGCGGACAAAATATTCAAACATCCGGCCAAGCAGGCCGGTGACCTTGCTTTCTTCGCTTTTGGCAATGGGATTGCGGTATAAAGCGTCAAACATAAAGGTGTGCAGATCATCAAAGGCCGCTTCGATTTGCGGTGCCATGCAGATGGTGTCGCCGCTGTTTTCCACAATGGAGGTGATGATGGTGTCGATGCGGGTGGTGCGGCGGTCTCCCAGCACTTCGCGGATGGAAGCGGGCACATCGGCTTCGGTCAAGACCCCCGCGCGGATGGCGTCGTCAATATCGTGGTTGATATATGCGACCCGGTCGGCCACCCGTACCACGCGGCCTTCCATGGTTTCGGCCCATTCGCCGCAGGTGTGCTTTAGAATACCGTCCCGTACCTCATAGGTCAGGTTCAGTCCGCGCCCGTCATTTTCCAGACGTTCCACCGTGCGCACACCCTGCTCATAATGCCTGAAGCCGCCGGGCATCATTTCGTTCAGGGTGCGTTCGCCCGCATGGCCGAAAGGGGTATGCCCCAGATCGTGCGCCAGTGCAATGGCCTCGGTCAGGTCCTCGTTGAGCCGCAGCGCGCGGGAGATGGTGCGGGCGATCTGCGCTACCTCCAGGGCTGTCTCTTATACACATCTCCGAGCCCACG
>ENA-UALL01000270-UALL01000270.1-human-gut-metagenome-genome-assembly--contig:-NODE-270-length-28680-cov-8.112664_pt1 | contig 28680 bp, 28 predicted proteins | sample MGYA00243699_ERZ654466 | MGnify/ENA primary metagenome ERZ654466 (study PRJEB26926, sample SAMN06164635) | human gut metagenome | biome: ENVO:00009003; feature: ENVO:2100002; material: ENVO:00002003...
AGGGGGCGCGGCTCCGCCGCGCACCCCTTACCTATCCCCTCCCCCTTCACCTATATTACTACTCTTACAATTTGACACATTTAAAGCCTTGATCTTTTCTTCATCGAACGTCATAACATCTTCCCAATTCGACAAAGGATAATCCCGGACATTCCCCGTCTCCTTCCAGAGCGTAAAGAAATACGGATACCACCGAGGACGGTAAAACCGATACTTACCGTTCGGCATTTCGCAACACTCATACGTAACTTTATGATAGCGGGTATCCAGCACCCTTGTTTTCAAATCCTCCACCTTACAAAGATCATGATAACTGCATTCCACGACAGACGTACCCGGAAAGATACTGGGTGTAACGTACCACGTCCTATCAAGATTGCGCTTTACGTTCAAATCAACAGTATCGTAATACTGAACCACCATATACAAATGGGTACCGTTCTTTCCGAGGAAATTAAAAAAGCGGCTATCCTCCTCCGTCCAGTGGGTATAAGACCGGCTATTCCATATCTCGGATACCTCATCCAGAAGGACAAACGAATCTTGCAATAAAGGATTATCATAGAAAAAGGTCTTATCTGTTATCACACGGCCTTTATACGTGGTTTTAGGAATAGCAACAGCGCCATAGATAGGATAATTGCTATACACCTTATAACCCGCAGAAAGCGCCCTTCTGGCGATCATGGCAAGGATGGTACTTTTACCAGTACGGCGGCGGCCAACAATAAGGGTTGCGTTGGAATCAGATACAAAGACCTTTTTCTTAAACCCAAAGAAATGCGTCAACTCTAATCACCTCCCAAAAGCGCATGAAGGATATTAAACAGCAAAGCGCAAAGAAAAGCGGCAACCAAGAACATACACATATACGGGAAATCCGTAACCACCGAAGTAACCGCCTTAAAAAACAGCTCTACCAAAGTCTGAATCAACTCCATAAATCACAGCACCTCCCAGCGGTGGCGTCGGCACCCTACGGGCTGCCCCCGACGCCTACCGCAAAAGAGGCCGCCCCAAGGGGCGGCCTCCGATAACAGGGGAATCACCGGCGACGGCGGCGGCGGCCTCCACCCACACCGCGCACACCGAGACGACGGACAAAGCCGATAGTCCACATAATCACAACCGAGGCAAACGCCAGCAGGACCGGCAGATACAACACCGGGTTACTTGTGATTGTGGTAAACACAGTCTCAAAGATAGTCAGGATATACCCATAAAGGGAAGTCATAGACTCAATCAGAGTAGCCAAAATTCATCACCTCCTAAATTATCGAGCGCCACGAACGCCGAAACGACGGAGCACACGCATCACAATTCCAACGGCACCAAACACAACCGCCAGCAGAACCGGAACGGCGATAAGTGCATTATCCATAATCATGGACAAAATGCCGTTAAAAAGGCTCCAGATAAAGCCGTTTGCCTGACCGATGGAATCAATGATAGTAGCCAAGCCTTCCACAATACCAACTCCTTAAATATTTATTTGGAAGCCCGCCTTTTAGGAGCACGGGACGAACCAACACGCATGAACTTAGAACCACCAACAACAGACGAATAACGCTTGCCAGAAAAAGAAAGGGAACGATAACGAGGAGAAGAAACAGAAGCAGCTTTCAAACGTCCAAATGAAGGAACCTTCGAAGAACTACCCAAGGAACGGCCTTGAAGCGAAAAAGAAGCATGTCCACTTAAAATCATCAAAACGCCGTCCAAAGCCAGATAAACAAGACCACCAAGAAGGGCGAATGTCGCAACAGGATATTTCAAAAAGAAACCGACCAAATCCGAAAGGGTATCCAAAAAATAGGACATAGCGTCAGACATAGAAGAAGTAAAATCCTGCCAAGTCATAAAATCAACCCTTTATTTTCCGTATAAGCGCGATAATGCAGAAAACCACAAAAGGTGCAAGGATAAACCCTAAAAACTCCCATTTACTAAAAACCGCATTGAGAGCATACAAAATAGCGTCAAAACCATTCTGCAAGTAACTAAAAAACTGCGAATAACCAAAAACCACTTGCTCTTCCAAAGAAATCCCCTCCCTTAGCTCTTACGGAAAATAGAAAACAACAAGCCTAAAAAGCCAATAGCAAAAGGGATAAAGATAAAAAACAAAATTGCATCATTAGCAAATATATCGGAAATCAAATCTTGAATCGTCGTAATACAAACCTTAAAGCCATCAACCAATTTTGAAAAAGTCAATGGTATCCCTCCTATCTATGATGGAACCGGTTAGAAATGAATTCAAACGGCAAATGCGCGATATACGCCACTATGAACAGGCCAAAGACCACGATAAAGAAAGCGAATATATATTGAAGGAATTCCAAGCCGGCCGGGCAAGGGCCGATAAGGTCTTCCAGAATTGACAGGATCACGACTTCCACCCCCGCGAAAAGATTTTAATAGCGACCAGAACCAGGACACCGACAAGAATACAAATACCGATAATCTCACCGGTAGAATACTTATAGTTATCATTCTGCCGGTCTGCCTTATCGTCCATAAACCGGATAGAGGTATTCAAAATCTCATCTATATCTACATCCGTCCACCGGTGAGACGTACCGCCCATACCGGATTGATAAGGAACATAGAGCTGCAACGTATCAAAAGACTGGAAGCGACACTGAACACGGGAAGGACTGCCGTAATAGTCAAAGGTACTGGACGAATACGCAACGCCGGTTACCGTGTTATCCGTCACATTGACCACGTTATACCCATCGCCAGAAAAGGAAAAAGTATCATACAGAAAATCAGCCGGAACAAGGACAGTCATTTCCCCCGCGTCAGAATTGACCTCAAGCCACGCGCCACCGGATATAGGAACGTATTCAGGAAAATCCGTACTATATGATTCAGCACATACCGGAACACTTATAATCACCACCAAACACAACGAAAACAGAATTTTCTTTACCATCACTTTTTCCCCTTAATAAAGCCAAGCAAAAGACGAACCAAAATAAACAAAATTGAAAAGCCTAAAATAGAAACGCCTAAAATACTAATTTTACCCAATGATCCAAAAAGAGAGCCAATAACATCAAAAATCAAATCCCAAGTACCGGTATAAACAATCGGATCCATATCAACTTTGATTCTCCCTTCCCAACACCTTATACAGAACACAAACCACAACAAGAACCGCACCGGCTGCAATAAATGCAGGAGGAAGAAGGCCAAGCAGCTGACCAAGATAAGATATACCTTGAGTCAAAAGCTGGAAAAGGACGATCAGGCCTTTAAAAAGAAAGGAAATCAGATCAAAGATAGTACTGAAAAAATCTCCGATAGCTTCAAATATACCAAGCACTACCGCCCCACCACCTTACGGATAACAAGGAAGATCACAACCGCAGTGATACAGGAAACAAGAGCGACCGGAATCGAGCCATATATACCATCTAAAAAATAACTTAAATTTGTAAGGCCAGAACCGCCGAAAGACTCTTCAAAAAAGTTTTCCGAATTGCTCAAATCCTCTGAAAAATTATCAAGGCTATCATTCAGAGAACCAAGAAGGGAATCACCATCCGAAAGGCCATTGTCGATATCCGGGTTATCTGGTTCCTGATACCCCATATCATCGTTGACCATATCGTCAATCCGGTTATTAATAGACTGTCCAACATCATCTATATTGGAATTCACATCATCAAAACCGGAATTTATATCACTGTTCAAACCGTTTATATCGCTATTCAAATCCGATATATTGGAATTCACATCGTCAATACTATCCTGTACACGGTTAAAACCAGCATTTGTATTGTTATTGATGTTTGTTGTTGAATTCTGTATAGATCCCTCTATATCTGTTATTTCCTGGTCGTTCTCACCAAGCGGAGGAGCCGGATTCCCTTCATCATCCGGGCCATCCTCAGACGCACCAGAAGAAGAAAACTGGCGAACATTCAAAGAACCAAGCCAAAGATCAACATCTGTCACGTCATCATCTTCATTAAAAGCAATCTGCACCAAAATCCGATTTACGTTAGATGACTGCAAAACGCCCGACGACAAGGTAATGCCAACCTGCGACCAGTAAGCGCCACGGAACTGGCTTGAAGATGAAGCCGCCATCGGCAGCATATAAGACGGCTGTAGATAGACATACTCATAATCATTCGAGGCATTACCAAAAAACTTAAAAGACACATCGGGATAATAAGAGGCATCCTCACCCTTAACAGCAAAGGGAAACCAAAATTGCGTATAACCATTACTTGATAGATCGAAAAACTTACCACCAGAACTTGAAGTGAAAGAAATAGAAAGCTGCCAAATACCGGAACCGGTATCATCCCAGAGCTGATATCTTGTCAAAGTCGGAGGAATAGAATTTGAATCCGACCCCCAAAGCATGGAATCATCCAAATTCATGGTTACGTTGCCCATAGTGGCATCTAAACCAGTCCGATAAGGAAACGTACTCCAATCATAATTTGTGCCCCATTGATATGTATAAAGCGGAGGAATAGCACCGATAAAATCAGCCGAAGCAATAAAAGAAAAAGAGAAAGGGAGTAGAATGCAAAGACAAACAAGGCAGGCCCTAAAGGCAGCTTTTCGCATTACTACTCCCCTCCTCATTTATAAGAAGTCCGAAAAGAAAGGTGGATTCCTCCAGACTACTTACCTTCTTTTGCGCCAATCGCTTCCTTTACGAAAGCACCGACTGTCTTACCGTCTTGCTCAAAATAGACATTAAAGACATCGCCAACCTGAACATCCAAAACGGAAAAGCGAAGATCAGAAGATGGAATTCTGAAATTTGTCACAACATGACCAACAAGACCATCCTGCGTTTTATCCATATCAATGCAATGGAACTTGCGGCCCTCAAAATGATAACCGTTATCAAGAGTAAAATTCATATTCTGAATACCAACGATTTTTACTAACATCACTTATCATCCTTTCGTCTAAATACCAATACGCCTATAAACAAAAGCAAAATAATACTTAATCCTAAAAATAACCATGACATAAGCAGTCCACCTTTCTTTGATTCCATTTTAGCATAACTGATTCCAAAATAGAATTGGCAATATGCCGAAATAGAATCAATCTTTTTATATGTTATGATAATATGCTCCAAAAGGAGGCTTAAAGTAATGTATAAAGAAATATTCCCAATGAGACTTAAAGAGGCAAGAGAAAAAACAAAACTTACTCAAAGGGATGTAGGAAAAGAACTAAAGATATCCCAATCATCAATTGCAAAATATGAAACAGGAAAAAGCGAACCCGACATAGAAACATTAGGACGGCTTGCAGAATTCTATAACGTATCCCTTGATAAACTCTTTGGACTGGTAATAAAGGAATAAAAAAAGGCGGTGCATATTGCACCGCCGAAATATGAACAAACCCGAAGGATAATCATTTATTTTGTATAGTAAACAAACGAGGAAAATAGCCTGTTGAGAATGGCTTTTCTGCCTTCAAACAACAAGCTCGCTTTCTCTCTTATTATGTTGTTATTATCGTCCTAAAAACAATTTTTTTAAAGCAAACGCGTATCATCCTGGCAAAAATCTTCTACCACATCAAAGAAATGGATTGGGTGTAATCTTCCTCGATTCATTTGTTCCACTAACAGTTGCACTTTGACTCGATCTGTTGAAACATTGCAGATTCGCAATATGGTATCTTTTTCTGTTTCTTGATCTACATACCGCATTTCTATGTCAAAGCATTGGCAAAGCTCTCCTTCTATATACCGTCCCTCCTGCCTTAAAAAATAAAGTTCGTGTTCCGCATCTAGCAACTTCATGCACCCCTTTAAATATTTAGGAATAAAACTGAAATTTTATTCGCCATTAGGTTAAACCGTTTAGAGTGATAAAATATTACACAATTTGTTGCAATTATTTTAGCTTTTTTGAATTTCATCGATTTAACTAAGAAAAATTGATGAAAATATGCACAATTACAACAAGAGAGCCCGCAATGCCATTGAAGCATCGGGGCTCTCTTGTTGTAATTTGTTGAATTTTGGAAATGAAAAATTATTCTGCTTTTTGGAAGGAAAATTGTCCGTCCTTTGCATCCACCACAATGGTGTCCTTGGCATGAAAGCGTCCTTCGAGCATGGCCTCGGCCAGAGGATCCTCGATGCGGGACTGAATGGTACGGCGAAGCGGACGGGCACCATACACCGGATCAAAACCGGCTTTGGCCAATTCTACGATCGCATCATCCGTGACCTGCAGCTGCATATCCATGCCGTTAAGGCGCTTATCGAGCGAACGAATCATGCGTCGGGCAATGTTTTCGATATCCGGTTGCGTGAGCTGATGAAATACCACAATATCGTCCACACGGTTAAGAAACTCCGGACGGAAAGATTTTTTCAATTCGCCCATGACATTTTCCTTGATGTTTTCATAGCTTTCCGGAGAATCGGTCTGCACTGCTCCGCCAAAGCCCATCCGGCGTTTATCGGTGATGAGACGGGCGCCGATGTTGGATGTCATTATAATGACGGTATTTTTGAAATCCACCCGGCGACCCTGTGCATCGGTCAGGATGCCGTCTTCCAGAATCTGAAGCAGCATATTGAAAACATCGGGATGTGCCTTTTCGATTTCATCAAACAGCAGCACGGAATAGGGTTTACGACGGATTTTTTCCGTCAGTTGTCCCCCCTCGTCGTATCCCACATATCCGGGAGGCGAACCAACCAGGCGCGAAACCGTATGCTTCTCCATATATTCCGACATATCCAGACGGATCATAGCGTTTTCATCACCGAACATGGCTTCTGCCAGCGCTTTGCACAATTCGGTTTTGCCAACCCCGGTGGGGCCAAGGAAAATGAATGAACCAATGGGACGCTTTGGATCTTTCAGACCTACCCGTCCACGCCGGATGGCTTTTGCCACAGCGCTAACGGCTTCATCCTGCCCTACAATCCGTTCGTGCAGAACGTCTTCCATCTTGAGCAGCCGCTGGCTTTCCTCTTCGGTGAGCTGTGTAACCGGTACGCCTGTCCAACCAGAAACCACTTCCGCAATTTCCAGCTTGGTTACCTTTCCGCTTACACCAGCATTTTTGCTTTGCCAGTCCGCCTTCTGAGCCTTCAGCTTCTCCTGCAGTTCTTTCTCTTTGTCCCGCAGGCGGGCAGCACGTTCAAAATCCTGCTCGTTGACAGCGGATTCCTTTTCCTCCCCTAGCCGCTTGATCTCATCTTCCAACTCTTTGACATCCGTTGGCGGGGTATAAGCTTTCAGCCGCACTTTGGAAGCAGCCTCATCCATCAGGTCGATCGCCTTGTCGGGAAGATACCGGTCCGCAATATAGCGGGACGACATAGTGACGGCCGCTTCCAGAGCTTCATCGGTGATTTCCACATTATGATGCGCCGCGTATTTTGGACGCAGTCCACGCAGGATCTGGAGCGTTTCCTCTTGTGTGGGCTCCCCTACCGTAACGGGATGAAACCGGCGCTCCAATGCTGCATCCTTTTCAATATATTTGCGGTACTCCTCCAGCGTTGTCGCACCAATGACCTGCAACTCTCCTCTTGCCAAAAACGGTTTGAGGATATTAGCGGCGTCTACAGCTCCTTCGGCAGCCCCGGCGCCTACCAATGTGTGAATCTCATCGATAAACAGGATGACATCCTTTGAAGCCACTACTTCGTCGACGGCGTTTTTAATTCTCTCCTCAAAATCACCGCGGTATTTGGTGCCGGCGACCATTCCGCCCATATCCAGGGCGATCACGCGCTTATTTTTCAACAGTTCGGGAACTTCGTTTGCGGCAATTTTTTGCGCCAAACCTTCGGCAATAGCGGTTTTGCCAACACCGGGTTCACCGATCAAGCAGGGATTGTTTTTGGTGCGCCGGGACAAAATCTGTATAACCTGCTCGATTTCTTTGGAACGGCCGATGACCGGGTCCAACTTACCGGATTTAGCCACCTCTGTCAGGTCTTTCCCAAACTGATCCAAAACCGGTGTTTTCCCACCTTTTGATTTTCCGGCGGGACTGCTGCCGGGAACTCCTCCTGCTCCGGCCGCGGCACCTTCACCCCCGCCGAGCGCCTGGATAATATCGTTGAAAACATCTCCCGGGTTGACGCCCATGGCAACCAGCAAGCGGACAGCCACACTGTTGGTGTCGCGCAGAGCAGCCATCAGCAAGTGCTCTGTCCCCACATAACCGTGGTGCATGGAGGAAGCTTCTACCAATGCCGTCTCCATGATCTGGCAGGCTCTGGGAGTAAAATCGTCGGGACTCAAATGGCAATAAGCTCCTTGGGACTCCACTTCCAACAGCTTCGCTTGGTAAGCTTCTGCGGTTATACCGCGTTCACCCAATACCGAAGCCGCTACACCGGTGCCTTCCTTCAGAAGCCCCAATACAATGTGTTCCGATCCGATATAGGTGTGGCCGAATTCCTCGGCTGACTGCAGGGCTAAATTCAAAGCAGTATTGGCTTTTTCTGTAAAACCTTTGAAACGATACATAGGTCATCCTTCCCTTCCAAAAACTTTTCTTACAAGATCAGCACGAACCATATCCCGTTTTTCGGGTTCCAGTTCCTGGCCGGCGGCGACCATCAAAGTAGCCGGTTGCATATCATTCATCAATGCATGGATATCTTCAATCGCCGGTGAGGTCAGCAATCCGGTTGATAGTCCAACCAGGACATTGGATATGAGTTGCATACAATCGTCGTTAGACAGCAGGCGCGCATAGGATAAAATTCCTACCGACCGCCAGATACGGTCCTGATAATACACATTTTCGCACAGAGATTTGCGCGCTGAGCGCTCTTCCCGGATAATTTGATCGGCAATGCCTTTCAGGTTATCAATAGCGGCCTTTTCCGAAATCCCCAAAGTAACCTGATTGGAAAGCTGATAGACAGCCCCCTTGGACTGGCTACCCTCACCATACATGCCCCGGATGGTGAGGCCCAATTTAGAAACCGTATTCGCCAGTTGATTGACGGCTCCTTTTTCTTCCAGAGCCGGCAGGTGCAGCATCAACGATGCCCGCATACCGGTTCCCAGATTGGTGGGACACTGGGTAAGATAGCCCAGCCGGTCATCAAAAGCGAAGTGGAGTTGCTCATCCAAAGCGGTATCCAGTTTATCCGCCAGTTCATAGGCTTCATCCAGCATCAGGCCGGGGCGCAGAATCTGTAGACGGATGTGGTCTTCTTCATCCACCATCAGGCTGACGCTTTCATCCTCGGTTAAAAGCAACGCACTTCCTGGTTGACCCTTGGCAAATTCAGGACTGATCAGATGCTTTTCCACCATGGACAGAGCCTGAAGCTGCGGCAACTGCTCCATTTCCATGTAGGCAAACGTTCCGGCGTGAGAACAGCGGGATTCCACCGCTTCCTTTACCGCGCCACAAACTTCTCTGCGCTGTGCATCGGTCATGCTGGCAGGAAAGGGGTAATTGCTCAAATTACGTGCCAGGCGAATGCGGGTGCTGATAACCACATCGCCCTCCTTCCCGTTCCTTTGATACCATTTACGGTTTTCCATTGTGCTCACCCCTCTTGTTTATCGCTTTCATGCGTTGTTTGGCCGCCCTGTTCCATCTCCCGGATACGGTCACGCAACTGTGCGCATTTTTCGTACTCCTGCCGGGCGATGCTTTCGTTCAATTCCTGCTTAAGCTGTGCCAATTCGTTTTCCTTGCGCATCTGTGCACCAGCTTCGGAAGGGGCTTTGCCGACGTGATGAACCTTACCGTGAATTCGCTCGATAGAAGGCAACAGTCGGTCATAAAATGTGGTATAGCATAAGGGACATCCGGCCCGGCCGGACTGTGCGATCTCCTGAAAGCTGTGTCCGCAGCCTTCGCAGCGCACCGTATCCGCTATGGCGCGCTGTGAAGGTTCCGCAAACAGGTTCCCCCAGAAATCACCTAAATCAAACCCATTCCACAGGGAAATCCCCTGCTTGGCGGCACAATCCGCACACAAATGCAGGGTGGTTGTTTTTCCGTTTACCGTTCTTTGGATAAAGGTGGTCGCTGTGTTCTTTCCACAACTTTGGCATAGCATATCGATCATCCTCCTATTGACAATATTAGATTATCTATTTCATATATCTATCAGATAAAAATCTATAAAACCAGCGTGGTCAGCATCTGCTTCATTAGGTCGGCACGCACTGCTGCTTTATTTTCTGGGGGTACATTTTGCAAAGCGCGTTCGGAAAGCGCACACGCAATCAGATTGGCAGCTGCTTTGGAAAGATACCCCTCATATGTTAGATTTTCCAAAATAACCCGGGCTGTCCCCAGCGTAAGAGTATGACCGATGGTATTGACCGTGTGCATCAGCGGGGAAACCATTGGCTTCTGTTGAACACGGTAGACCCGGATATATCCCCCGCCTCCACGCCGGCTTTCCACCACATAGCCCCTTTCGGGAGTGAAACGCGAGGTAAGTACATAGTTGATTTGACTGGGAACACATCCCAATTCCTCAGCCAGTTCGTTGCGCTTGAGCTCCGCCACGCCATTTTCTGTTTGTTCCATTCTCTGTAAAATATAGGCGGTTATCAAATCACTTATACGCATGATTCATTTCTCCATTCGACTGACCTTATTTGACCTTTGCATTTAGTATATCGTATGCACTTCTCAAAGTCAAAGTCAGTTAAAGTCAATTTTTGATTGCAAAAATAGGCTTTAAATTTATAAAATGAGATTATCTTTTGTTTTCTAACGAATGCTTTTGTTTTCTTCGATTTACGCATTTGTTTATTTTTTTCGTGACCACCTTGAAGTGCCGGACATAGTATGGACTGTAAACGATGAAAGGAGGCGACAAGATAATGTGTCTGAGAAACCTGTTTGGCGGTAACGATTGCACGTGGATCCTGTTCATCATCATTGTTCTGCTGCTCATCGACGACGATTGCGGTTGCAACAATGAGCGCAGTGGCTGCGGCTGTGGCTGCTGCTAACGCGCGGTAATAAAAAACCGGCCTGCAAAAGCAGGCCGGTTTTTCCCATTTAATGATGACCACAACCGTGTTCACCACAGCCATGTGAATGAGAATGGCATCCCTCTTCATGGCTGCCGGTATGATGGCTGCAGGAAACATCCGGTTGATAGGCAAGATGCCCCTCCAATAAATCTTTCACTGCCTTATCCACATTGCCCGACACTCCACCGTACAAAACAATGCCAGCATCAGCCAATGCTTGTTTCGCTCCACCGCCGATCCCTCCGCAAATCAGCGTATCTACCCCTTTTTCCTTGAGAAAGCCAGCTAACGCGCCATGGCCGCTTCCGGCTGTGTCCACATTCTGGGCACAAAGCACTTTTCCATCCTGGACGTCATATAGACGAAAGGTTTGAGTATGACCAAAATGCTGAAATACCTGTCCGTTATCATAAGTTACGGCAATTTTCACAGTCAATTCCTCCCTACAGGAACATAATGCGTGTTTTGGAACGGGTATTTTTTCTCTAGGAGAAAAAATACCCGTTCCGCCTTGCGTAAACATTGTACTGCGCAGACCAAAATCTGTCAACTAAAAGCTATTACACATGGAAAATATTTATCTCTTGTCACGAAGAATATATCGCCGGGCAATCTCGTAAGTTGCGGTAAAATACAGAATATATAAGGCGGCCATAGCCATGGCAATAAGTGCTGTTCCGATATAAACCTGTGCTGTTTGTGCGGGATATCCTCCCAGCTTCATGATATGTCCGCAAATGATTCCGGTAGGGATACTCAACAAAAGCGGCACGGCAAACGGAAGAAAAAAGAAACTGAATATCTGTCTAAACAACGTGTGCTTTAACTCCCCTTCCCCGGCCCCCAGACGAAAAAGCACTTGATACCGCCGCCGGTCCTCTGCCAAACCGGACAAGGTTTTCAGTGCCAAAATGGCCATCGCCATAAAAACAAATACCACCGCAATGTATAAAGCGCTGATAACAAAAACAGCGCTTGTGCTGTTGCGTCGCAGCTTTCCATATTCCCGGATATGATAATCGCAGCGCTCATAACTGTACAAATCGTTTGGTGTCGTATAGGTATACGACAAAGCATGCCGCAATTGTTCGGGGTTGAATTCCCCTTCTCCCAGATTATAGGCCATGCAGTTGGCCTCCTTCGTTAAACCAGATACCGCTTCATCCGGTACGACTGCTATAAAATAGCTGTTGGATAGGGATGGCGCATCAGTGGATATACCGGCAAATTTATAGGTTTTTCCACCCAGTTCCAGTTGGGCATCGGAAAAGTCGTATTGCCCGATCTGAGCATAGGAGGCCAGTATATAAAAGTCTCCGTCAAGCTGTATGGAATCCTTTCCCAATGCGGCATACAATCGGTTGAGGTCACTTTCGGATATAACCGAGTCGCACACGCCTTCATATCCTTCTCCGCTCCATTGCGTAAATCCGTACAGATAACCGTTTCCGGTGGTATAAATAGTATAAGGAATTGTATCCAGAACCGGCGCAAACTCTTCAATAATGCTTATCGCTTCATCTGGAGATATGCGGGCGGGGTCATCGGGATATACCTGTGCTGTGATATCAAAAGGATATTCCTGATTCAGCGATGCTTCCTCGCTCATCTTTTGCACAAAAGAAACGTTGGCCCCGATGATGGCAAACGAGATCAGAAATGCCAACACACCAGCCATAATGGCATTGGCGCTTAATTTTCCGCTGAGCTGCCGGAGGGTAAAAATATTGGTTCCCCGGCTGCAAAATCGGCGGCTGCGCAGCATGAGATTGACCACGCTTTTGGCCAGGCTGATATGAAACAAAATAATTCCTTCTGCTAGTACCAGCAGACTGCCGAAAACGCCGCCTGCGGAAGACTCTCCTTCCAAAAATGCTTTGTCGATCTCGCGATAGAAAACAATGCAGCTCCCCACCATGGCGATCAGTGAAAGGAGCATCAGTCCCGTCCAAGCCAGGGGATGTTTGACCTTTTTCTCCACCATCTGGTCACCATGAATCAGCTGGTAGATACTGACCTTTTTCAGATAAACAGCCGAGGTCACAGAGGAAAGGATAAACATGGAAAGGACCAGAACCACCGTCAGCAGAAGGCCGTCCGACGAATAGGTGGAAAAGGCAAACTCCATCTCCATCAGATTGGCCATAATCATCATCAGGCCCTGATAAAGAACAAGTCCCAGCAACATTCCCACGATCAGCGCCGCCAGACACATAATCATGGTTTCCATCAAAAAAATGCTCAAAATATTTTTCCTGGTCATGCCTAAGGTGAGATATGTCCCAAACTCCCGTTTGCGCAATTTCAGCATGAAAGAGGTGGCGTATCCCAAAACAAACGCAACAATCAGCGCGACAAATACGGTAATGGTGATCAGTCCGGATTTAAATTCTTGCATGGCGGAAGCGTAAGCCAGCAGTTGGGGACTGAAAATAACATTGTTGACAGCAAACATCAGTGCAACCGTCAGCGATACAGTGATGAAATAGATCAGATAATTGCCGATCTGGCGTTTCACATTGCGGCAGGCCAATCTAGCCAACATCCACGTCACCCCCCAATGCGCCCATGACCGACAGGATGTCATCGTACATCGCCCGTCTGTCGCGTTCTCCCCGGTCCACCTCGCTCCAGATAGCTCCATCTTTTAAAAACAGAACCCGCCCGGCGTATGATCCTACCACCGGGTCGTGCGTAACCATTAGGATAGTCGAACCAAGAGTTTGGTTCATCTTTTCAAATGTCTGCATCAAATTTTTGGAATTGTGGGAGTCCAATGCGCCGGTTGGTTCGTCTGCCAGCACCAGGGCCGGTGACGTAATGATAGCACGTGCACAAGCGGCACGCTGCCGTTGGCCACCGGATAATTCGTATGGAAATTTAGAAAGTTGATCTTCCACCCCCAAGGCAGTGGCTACTTTTTGTAATTGTTCGTGAGCAATTTTCACATCCACCCGTTTTAGATTCAGTGGCAGCATGATATTTTCCCCCACTGTCAGGGTATCCAGCAAATTATATTCTTGAAATACAAATCCCAATTTATCCCGGCGAAACATCGCCAGGTCTTTATCCTTCCAGTTGGTCAGGGGCTGACCGTCCACCACAATATCTCCGGCACTTACCCGGTCGATGGTGGCAATCACATTGAGCAATGTACTTTTTCCGGATCCGGAAGCCCCCATAATGGCGGTGAATTCTCCCCGGCAAACAGAAAAGGAAATACCGTCCAGCGCTTTGGTTACCACGCTGCCGCTTCCGTAATATTTAACGACGTTGTTTACTTGCAAAATCTCCTGCATAAATGCCGACCTCCGTTTCGGTTATATCATAACACGAAACAGAGGTCTTTGTTCTAACGCAGGCCGGCTTTTCTCTTACGAAATTGTAAGGTCGCCAAAGTTCAAACTCAAACAGGTGTACATACCCTGGACCGAATCCACCGACAGAACAATCCCCATCTTTTGGCAGAGTTCGCGTACGATGTACAGTCCCATCCCCGTACCTGCTCCCAACTTACGGCCATTGGTGCCGGTAAACCCGCGCTCGGTTACGCGGCGCAGCTCGTGGGATGGAATGCCAATACCGTTATCCTTTACGGAAATTATCCCCCTGTCGGCCTTCATTTCAATATGGCATCCCGGGCAGTACTTCGCTGCATTCACCAGCATCTGACGCAGCATAAACGCTACCGCTTTTTCGTCTGAATATACTGTAAAATCCCCCTCAATGTCCACGCTGACCCCAGCCGCCGTCAACAGTTCCATCTGACTTCTGACCGCTTCGTTCATAACGGCAGCAGCGGACATTTTGCGGATTTGCCGATCCCGGTCGGCTGTTCGCATCCGGGCATAATACAGGATGTTTTCGGTCAAATTGTCCGCCCGTTTCAGTTCACGTTTCAATTTCCGGATATCACCGCCATTAGCGATAATTAAGGAACAAGCAGTAAGAGGTGTTTTTATTTCGTGTACCCAGCTTTCCACATAAGAACAGTAATCTTCCTTATCCCTTATAGCCTGCTCTGTCATCCCCACAGCGCAGCGGGAAACTACCTGTATCACCGAAAAATACGCTTTTTCCATCACGTTTGCAGGCGGTGGAAGCACTTCTCCTAATAAATAACCGTCAGGCAGATCCTGTATCAGCTTTTTTAGTTTTCGGATGCGGCTTCTGTCCCACAGATAGTTGCCGGTCAACCAGAAGAGGATGATCAAAAGCAATAATCCCACAGCCATCCCAGTGACCCGGCCATCCACACCGGAAACCATCATAAAAACGACCAGTGTCAATGTCCCTATGCCTAGAAAACATAGAGTAACCGCTTTATATCCGATATATTCCCAAAAACTCATAACCGGTACCCCACTCCCCGCACCGTGCGGATATAATCCACTGCGCCCAGCTGCCGAAGTTTTTCACGCAGGCGATTGATATTGACATACAGGGTATTCTGGTCGATATACAAGCTGTTTTCCCACAGGTCTTCAATAATTTCCTCCCGTTCGCAGAGATCTTTTTTCATCAGGCAGGCCAGAATACGCGTTTCATTTTTGGTGAGTTCGGCCGACTTGTCGGCATACGTAACGGTCATATCGGCCAGGTTTAACGTGAGATCTCGTGCGGTCAAAATCGGACTGTTTTTACGTCTGAGCAGACGAGTGATCCTAGCCAGTAAAACCGAAGAATGGTAGGGCTTGCGGATATAGTCGTCGGCACCTACTCCAAAGCCCAGTATCTCATCTTCCGCTGTATCACGAGCTGTTAGAAAAATAATGGGAATGTCCGAGTGTTGGCGCAGGCGGCGGCAGATCTCATAACCGTTTTCTCCAGGAAGATTAATATCAAGCAAAGCTAGATCACAGGGTAGCTGTTCCACTGGAAGGTATCCATTGGCGCGCAGAAGATCCATGAGTTCTGTTTTTATACTCGCGTCATCTTCAATCACCAGTATTCTGTCCACAACACGGTTGCCCCTTTCTTTTTGACTCGTATTTCCTTTTCCTATTTTATCGGTTTTCGAAAACGTATGCAAGGGATAAGCAGAGGATTGCATGAATAATGGATTTCTCTGCTGTTTTATATACATTCAGTGGTTCACCGTTCATTAAGCCGGTATAAAACGGCAGCGGACTTTACCCGTGATTTTGACAATAGAAGCAGGCGGCATAACCTTCCGGTTATGCCGCCTGCTTAAAGATACATATTTAAAACAGATGCAGTCCAAAAATTAGAAGCCCTGTGCCAGCATGGCTTCCGCTACTTTTTCAAAGCCGGCAATGTTGGCACCCATCACATAGTTGCCTTTCATGCCATACCGCTCAGCAGCATCGGCCATATTGTGGGTAATGTTGACCATAATGTCTTTCAGCTTGGCGTCCACTTCTTCATAAGTCCAGCTCAGGCGCTCACTGTTCTGAGACATTTCCAAAGCAGAGGTAGCCACGCCGCCAGCGTTAGCGGCTTTGCCGGGAGCAAAAATCACACCGTTTTTCTGCAGGTATTCGGTTGCTTCCATGGTGGTGGGCATGTTGGCACCCTCGCAAACCGCCATGCAGCCGTTTTCCACCAGCATTTTTGCATCTTCCAACTGCAGTTCGTTCTGGGTGGCGCAGGGCAGAGCAATGTCTGTCTTAATGCTCCAGACACCTTTGCCTTCGTGGTATTCTGCTTGGGGACGAGCTTTTACATATTCAGAAATGCGGCCACGGCGCACTTCTTTGATATCCTTTACAACGTCCAGATCAATGCCATCTTTATCATAGACCCAACCGGTGGAATCCGAGCAGGTTACGACCTTGGCACCCAATTCCTGTGCTTTCTGGATGGCGTAGATCGCCACGTTGCCAGAGCCGGAGACTGTTACCGTTTTACCGACGATCGAATGACCGTTGATCTTAAGCAGCTCGTCGGTCAGATACAGCAAACCGTAACCGGTCGCTTCGGTGCGCACCAACGAACCGCCGTAGGTCAGGCCTTTGCCGGTAAGAACACCTTCGTATTTGCCGGACAAACGCTTGTACTGTCCAAACATATACCCGATCTCACGGGCACCGGTACCAATATCACCAGCGGGCACGTCCACATCTGCGCCGATATGCCGGAACAGTTCGCTCATAAAGCTTTTGCAGAAAGACATAATTTCACGGTCGGATTTTCCCTTGGGGTCAAAATCGGAGCCACCTTTACCGCCGCCAATGGGCAGACCGGTCAGGGAGTTTTTGAAGATTTGTTCAAAGCCGAGGAATTTGATGATCCCCAGATTGACCGAGGGATGCAGGCGCAGGCCGCCCTTGTAGGGGCCAATGGAGTTGTTAAACTGTACCCGATAACCAGTGTTCACATGTGCCTGACCCTGATCGTCCACCCACGGGACGCGGAACATGACCTGGCGATCGGGCTCAACCAAGCGTTCCAGCAAGGCTTCGCGACGATAGCGTTCCTCGTTCGCCTCAATAACGGGACGCAGGGAATACAACACTTCTTTGACAGCCTGCAAAAATTCCGGCTGACTGGGGTATTTGGCGACTACTTGGTCCACCACTTCGTCTACATATGACATACTTTGACACACTCCCTACCAGAAATTTGAGACACCACAACGATAAATTCAATCGCTGCGTTTTTCTACAATATGAAATTATAATGGTTTATTCTTTCATTGTCAACTGCTTTTTTCTAAAAAATTTTTCTCCCGGTTTTTCTTATGAAAAAATGCGGCCATTTCCCTTTTTACAGGTATATTTATTGCCATTGTCACGAATTTTCACTGTACGTTTTTGGGGATAAAACCGCTTTTCTATTTTTACGATTTAAATAAAAACCATTTAATTATGAAAGATCGAACAATCCGTCTTGCAAACTGTTGACAGGTATTTCTACTGGCGGTATACTGATTTCTGCCTATAGGCAAAACATCCTGTAAGGGAGGGTTCCCTTTCAGGGAGGACTCTATTATGAAATTAGAAAATGACCTTGCAAATGAATCTGTTCCCCGTCTTGTATGGCGGATTGCTATTCCCAGCATGTTGGGACAATTTGTCAGCGTTTTATATAGTATCATTGACCGCATTTATATTGGTCATATTTCAGGGATAGGCGATATCGCTCTGGCTGGTGTTGGGGTTTGTGGACCGGTGGTGACCATGATTGGCGCTGCTGCTTTCTGGATAGGTGTGGGAGGCTCTCCTCTCATGAGCATGCGAATGGGGGAAGACAGACAGGAAGAGGCGAAAAAAATTCTTTCCAATTCCCTATTGTTGCTATGTGTGTTTTCGTTTTTTCTCACAGCAGGAGCACTGCTATTAAAGCGGCCCATGCTGTATCTGTTTGGTGCAAGCAATGCCACATATCCCTATGCAGATACATATTTTACCATTTACGTATGTGGTACCATCTTTTCTCTTTTGGCAACTGGGCTCAATCAGTTCATTATCTGCCAGGGATTTGCCCGTATGGGTATGATATCTATCGCGGTGGGGGCTGTCAGCAATATTTTGCTGGACCCGCTGTTCATTTTCACTTTTCAGATGGGAGTAGCTGGTGCAGCATTGGCCACCGTCATTTCACAGGCAATCAGTTGTTTTCTGGTGTTGCGCTTTTTATTTCAAAAGGATATTCCCGTTGCGATCACTTTTGGCGGCTATCGTTTGCGTATCATGCGTCAAATACTCACGGTTGGTTTTGCCCCTTTTCTGATAATCGCCATCGACAACTTGATGATTATTGTGATGAACGCCATGTTGCAGCATTACGGCGGTACTCAGGGAGACCAGTTGATTACCTGTGCCACCATCGTCCAAAGTCTCATGCTGGTGATCACGATGCCACTTGGCGGCATCAGCGGAGGCACCCAGACTATTCTGGGATTTAATTATGGTGCTAAAAAGGTTCAACGTGTTCGTCAAGCGCAGCGATGGATTATCGGCCTATGCGTTGGATTCACAGCTGTGATGTTTCTGCTTACATGGACAGCCGGTCATTTATTTATCCGTTTGTTTACAGCGGACCCTTCACTGATAAATATGACCATGCGCGCCATTCGTATCTTCACTTTGGCGATTATTCCCCTTGGCATCCAATATGAACTGGTCGACGGATTTACCGCTATTGGCAAGGTGGGGCTATCCCTTCCTCTCTCCTTTTTCCGGAAATTGGTTTATTTTTTGGCGGTTTTTCTGTTTCCAGCTTGGTGGGGAGCGCAATCCATTTTTTTCGCCGAACCTTTATCAGATATTTTGGGCCCATTGGTCAGCATTGTCGTTCACCGCATTGCAATGCCACGCATTCTGCGGCGGCGTGTTTCAGCTTAATGCTCACGCTATTATAAATCCGTTTCAAAAATTTTTTTAACACTGCGATAAAACACTGTTTTCGTGGATTATATAGATGACAGGAGTTAGTGCCATGCTTATTTGTTTGACGTCAACAATTTCAGATGGCTCTGCCGAATCTCACCAAATAGAGGGGTGGATTCAGGAGATTGGCAAAGGGGATACGCAGGCTTTATGCCGGTTGTATGAAAAAACACGTACAGCGGTATACGGGCTGGCGCTGTCCATGCTTATGAACCCGCACGATGCCGAAGACATATTGCAGGATACATTTGTACAAATCCATGCATCGGCCGGACGGTATCAAGCAAAGCAAAAGCCAATGGCCTGGATCTTCACGATTGCCAAAAATTTGTGCCTGCGCCGCTTGCGCGACAGTCAGCGCACCACCCCTCTTACGGATGAGGAATGGGAAAAGCGATGGGACTCTTCCGGCACATTGACCCCGGAGGACCGGTTGGTTTTAAAAACGGTTCTGAAGGAGCTTTCCCTTCGGGAACAGCAGGTGATCGGAATGCACACGGCCGGCCTACGGCATCGGGAAATTGCATCTTATCTTGAACTGCCGTTGTCCACCGTCCTGTCCTGTTATCACCGTGCGCTGAAAAAACTCAAAACCAAATTAACGGAGGATATTGCACATGCGAAATGAAGATATACAAACGGCATTGCACGACGCGCTGGAACACAGTACGCCGGATGTATTGGATCATGTCCTGTCCGCTTGTGACAATACGAAAGGAGAGATTATCCCCATGGATGTTGTTACAAAAAAATCAAGAAAAAAATGGACCGTGATTGCCACGGCAGCCGCAGCTGCCCTTGTCCTTGTGGTGGGATGCATAACCGGATATGGCTTTTATACCGCCCGGCATGTGGAATCCATTGTGGAATTTGATGTGAATCCCAGTCTTGAAATGGAACTCAATCGCAGAGATGAGGTCGTGGAAGTGCGCGCACTTAACGACGACGCTCGCGCCGTTTTGGACGGGATGGACCTCTCCGGTACCGACTGGAATGTGGCCGTAAATGCGCTGATTGGTTCTCTGGTGAAAAACGGATATATTGATGAGCTTTCCAACTCCATTCTGATTACAGTGGAAAACAGCGATCCCCAAAAGCAGGAAGATCTGAACCGGCGGTTGACAGAAGAAATCAGCCGGATTCTCTCCTCCAGTTCGGTCGATGGTGCTATTCTCAGCCAGTCGCTCAATCCAGACGAACAGCTTCAGCAATTGGCGGATACCTACCAGATTTCCTGTGGAAAAGCCGCGCTGATCCGGGAAATTATTGAACAGCGTCCCACTCTGACCTTCGAAGAACTGGCTGGCCGTACCATCAACGAACTGAACCTGCTCAAAGGTGAAACAACTGGTGAAACAGCCACCGGTTCCTCTGATTCTTCTCTGACCTCTACCGGAACAGCCAGCGATAAGGCGTATATCGGTAACGCACAGGCCTTGTCGGCCGCCCTAAAGCATGCCGGCGTCTCTTCCTCATCTGCACAGAAAGTGGAAATGGACTGGGAAGACGGGCGAATGGTCTATGAAGTGGAATTTATCAGTGGCCAGACAGAATATGAATACGATATCGATGCCATCAGCGGCGATGTGCTCAAGCACAAAAGCGAGGCAGCCGATCCGGAGGATATCCGCAATTCCTCCAATAGCACTACTTCTGCATCTGGAAACAAAACGACAACTGCAACCTCTAACGCCGCCCCCCAGCGTACCTCGGCCGCTTCTTCTGCAGCTTCCTCTGCTGCCTCGTCCCGCATCTCACAAGAACAGGCCAAACAGGCAGCGCTGCAACACGCCGGTTTAAGCGAAAGCCAGGTGGACTATATTCGAGCGGAGTTGGACCGTGACGACAATAAGTATGACGTGGAATTTTATACCAGCACCTATGAATACGATTATGAGATCGACGCCCGTACCGGTGCCGTTCGGGAATGGGACAAAGAGGCAGTGCGCAAAACCACAACGTCTGCAGCTTCCTCTTCCCTGACTGCTGAACAGGCACAGGATACAGCCCTAAAACATGCTGGTGTCTCCTCTTCCCAGGTGCGGGAAATGGAGGTTGAGTTCGACCGGGAAGATCAGGTATATGAAGTGGAATTCAAAGCATCCGGTCGGGAATACGATTATCGTATTTCCACCACCGGTGAAATTCTCGGATACTCTTCCGACTGGGATGACTAAAACCAATCGTTTCTTTCGAAAATCCGCGGGCTGTAAAACAGCCTGCGGATTTCTGTCTTTATACCTGTCAAAGCACCAACTCATAGGAAGCACGTCTTTGTGTGGATTTTCTGACAGATGGGATCTTTCACAGCTATGTTGTCGTTTATCTACAAGGTAATTTAATTTCACCCGTTTATACCGAAGATCTGGAAGGTTTTTGTAGGATTGTCAAACATATTGGACAGAGAACTGGCAAGGAGAAAGCCAGCCAAGAGGCCTCATGGGGAGATTGTTGGAGCGGCGGTTGTGGACGGCAAGTTGCTTAGCAAAGTCGACCAATGAGAAAAAGCTATGACAGGAATAAAAGCGTTTCTGGTCCTCGCGGTGGCTGCGTTCGACCTTGCCGTTGTGACGAGGTGTATAAGGACGGATCCGTTTGTGCCGGATACCCAGTTGGGCAGCGGTATTCTCAAATAAGGTGAGGAGATCCCGCTTGCTGTTGGAGAAACGATTGGTAAATTCAAAGCCGTTATCCGTCTGGACACATTCCACGCGGATTCCCCGGTGGGCGTACCACTTGACCAGTTTTTTCAGGAAATCAGCGGAGGAATAGGTGGACTGCTCCGGATAAGCGGCAAGGAAGCGAAGCCGAGTAAACTCGTCAATGGCGGTGTACTGGTAGAGACGCAGCTCCGGGTCTGCGATGCAGCGGCGGGGGACTACTTTCACATCCACCTGAACCCGCTGGCCGGGATAGGTCATCTGCTCATAGGGCTTTGGCTTTTGTTTCGGCTTTTTCTCCTTGTGTGGGAACATCCCCAGCTTTCTCATCACCCGAAATAAGCTTTCTGGTCGGCGAGTATAGCCCCGTTGCCGCAACCGGTGCCACAGCTCCACCATGCCAAGGCCTGGATTTCTTCGACGCATGTCCCGGATCAGCTTGAGCTCCGCCTCTGTGTGCTGGTTGGGATGGTGATGCGGCCGTCTGGACTGGCAGGCCATGGACTCTGCCGTGCCATCCCAGCGTGCTTTCCAGAAGTAGATGTACGACCGGCTCTTGTTGTACTTTCGGCTGGCCCGGCTAACGCCGTATTTCTCTGCATATTTCATCAGGGATTGCCGATATGCCATGTCCTGTGTTATACTCTTGCTCATGAAGGATATGGCCTCCTCTCGTTGAGTTGTTGTCTTCAACTCCAACTTTATCACGATGAGGCCCTATCCTTCTTCCTTTTTTTCCCTTACTGTCCAATATCTATTGTAACCCTACATTTGTCCTTGGTTTGTTTTATAGACCATCTCTTGCATGCTAAATCAGCTTATGATAAAATAACTATGTATATTTTTTATCTTTTTAGGTATATGCAGCGTATTACATATGGATTGGCATAAAGCAGAAAAGCGGCCATATCTGGACGAATTACAGTGTGGTCAAAGAAACAATGTGTATCAACCCGCAAAAAGATAAACAAGAAGGAAGTTTGCCTATGGATTTCACAAAAGATGATATCACGGAAGAGATGACCCGATATGTAGACATTGATATTAAGGCCACCATCGTCATGGCTCGAAATGACTATCTCAAAAGACACGGCCAGGCACCAGAGCCGTATAGTGAAACGCTTCAGCGGCTGGCTGATGAAGGTGAAATCGCAGAGGAAGAAATATCATTGATCCTGGCGCGAATACAGGAGAAGGAAAAAGAAGCGGAAGAAACCCAAGACTAAATCTGCCGTTTTCACGGAAATTCCATTGCAGAGGAGGAGCGTGATGGTGAAAAGAAAAATTGGATTACTATTGAGCGCTGTAATGCTGATAACAGCCCTGGGTCCACTCGGCGGAATTGCGCCGGTATATGCGCAGGACAGCGAAGGGACATTGCCGGAATCCACGTATTTACAGCCGCCTGTCGGAGAGTGCTCCGGCTGCGGGGAGCCTGTTTTTGCACGGGAGGGCGACTGGGCGGAGGATTCCCGCTGCTACACCTGCTGGGCCATCGACCGGAATGAGTACAGCTTCGTCACCTGGACGCCGCCGGCGCCGTATTGCACCCACTGCGGCGATTCCACCCTGGGAAACACATCGGGATTTTGCGATGATTGCATTAAAGCGGACTGCGGCAGCCACACCCAGACGGTGCTGGTACAAGACAAGGAGACGGGAAAGCCGCTGGAGGGCGCACTGGTAACCGGCGGCGCACTGCAGGCGGCCAGAACGGATGCTGCCGGCAAGGCAGCAAAGAGCGAACCCTATATGCACTTAAACGGGAATACGGAGCTGACGGTTTCCTGCGAGGGATACCAGGGGACAAAGCTGGTGACCTCTGTTTTAGATTTATCGCAAACGGTGACGGTGGAGCTCCAGAAGCTGCCGGATACCTTTACCGTTCCCATCCAGGCGGTAGAATTTGCCGCCGAGGCCTTCGGACCGGTGATTTTGGATACGGAGGCGGAATTTGAGTCCCTGCCCTTTCCCATTGCAGTAAAAAACCTGGTGTGCAACGAGGTGACGCTGAAAAAGAATCCGGAGACCGGGATTTATACAGGTTCGTTTCAAATGGACGGGCTGGCGCAGCTTTTATTTGAAGGAGAACCCACGATCCGCGGCGAGGTGACGGCCAGCTGGAATGAAAGGGAAGCCCGGCTGGAACTAATCAGCGCCAACGTCAACGGCTCGCTGACCTTCTCGGGAAATGTCAACTGGGGGCTGATGGGCCTGGACGGGGAGCTTCCTGTCCAAATCCAGCTGACGGGAAAGCAGGGAGAGGACGGCCAGCTGGAATTAGTGCCCCGGATCAGCGGCTCCGGCTCGGTTTACGCCTATCTGGGCGTCAAGCTGGAAAGGCCGGTGAAGTTTGGCAGGCTGACAACCAAGCTGGGGGCGGAAGCCTCAGGCGGCGTGTTGTTCAACCTTCAGGCGGAGATGGCAAACGGCGTGGATATCCTCCAGGATTTTGTGCAGCTGACCGGGAACCTGCAGGCGAAAGTGAAACTTCTGGGCTGGGAAAAAGTCTGGCCGGGCTTTTACTGGCAATACTATCCGGTGGTGGAAGACGGCGCGTATGAGATCCCGGAGCCGATTGAACGGTTCCCCGGACGCAGCGAGACCGGAACAAGCGATCCAGACAGCCAGAAATTCCATCCGGATGCCGCTCCTGTGACGCCGGAGCCGGACGGCAAGCCCGGCGCTCCGGTTGTGGAGGATTCCGGCAGCAGCGCCGATCCGATCATCCTCCCAACCGGAGGCGGTTCGGTTGTGTCAGGAGGAAGTTATCAAGGCCCGGCAGCCATGCTTTGGCTGAAGGATGCTTCTGAACGCCAGGAGATGGACCGCTATATGCTGGTGTATTCCCTCTATGACGGGGACCGGTGGAGCGACCCCGTGCCGGTTCATGACGACGGCACGGCGGATTACGCCCCGCGGGCGGTGACGGTCGGCGATACGGTGTATCTGATCTGGCAGAATGCGGACAAAAGTTTTTCCGGCAGTGTTTCTTCTGCCGAGTATGCTTTATCTATGGATATGTACGCAGCCGTTATCAAAGACGGACAGATACAGGAAATCACCAATCTGACCGAAGGAATCCCCGGTTACTGCGGTATGCATGACCTGACGGTCCAAGACGGCAAAGTATCGGCAGTCTGGGTGGCGAACGACAAAGGCGATCTCCTGTTTTCGCAAGGGACAAATCAGGCCTATGAAGCGGTTTATGAGGACGGCCAATGGACCCTTTCCTCCGCCAAAACGGCAGCCGGCGGGAACAGGGCCGCCGTACAGCTGCTGGCAGCTTCTGAACATGCCGGCGAGACCGGTGAAGACTTTATCGAAGCAGCGGGAACCCGTTTTTATTCCCGGGAGGACGGCGCCATTGCCTGCCTGGCAAACGGGAAGGAACAGGTGATCCTTCCGGATGCGAATACCGCTTCCTTTCAGGCGGTAACCAACGGGGAACTGGTCTTCCTGTACTGGCTCCGCGCAGGACAGGACGGCGCATTTGAGCTCAACGGCGCCTTTTATAACCCCCATACCGGCGTGTGCAGCCAGGCGCAGACTTATCTGGATCATGGTACCGCCCTGCATGGGATCAGCGCTTCTGTAGATCCAAAGGGAACGGTGTTAATGGCCTATCAGTCTTCCGAATGGCAGGACATACAAAGCGGGGCCTATCAATCCAGCGATCTTTTAACGGCGGTTATCGTTCCGCCGGAAGACGTAACCGACGGCCAGGGGTGGATATGGATTCTGATTTTTTCCGGTGTCGTTGTAATAGTGATTACTGGAGTCGTTGCTGCTTGGATTCTCATTAGAAAAGCAAGATAATCGCGTTCCAAATAAAAGGACTTCCTCAAAAAAGAAGTAGAAGTTGCTAAAAAGGGAACCCATCCATATTGGATGGATTCCCTTTTCTTTTAACGCTTAAGCGCAAAGGAACCCCCGGTTATACCGGGGGGGAGAAAAGCTTTAGCAAAAGAAAAAACCAACTGATGTAAAATAGTAAATGGTTTGGCGACCGCATTACTAAAGAACATCAGGAGGTTTTTGGCATGGGAGAGATAAAAGAATCAGCACATACAAAGTGGAGATGCGAGTACCACATCGTGTTCGCACCGAAGTATCGCCGAAAAGAGATATATGGGAAGTTAAAAGCAGATATTGGGCAAATACTGCGAAAGCTATGCGAAGAGAAGAAAGTGGAAATATTAGAAGCACAAGCATGTCCCGATCATATTCACATGCTGGTAAGTGTTCCGCCACATCTAAGTATAGCACAATTCATGGGATATCTCAAGGGAAAGAGCAGTCTCATGATATTTGACCGTGTAGGATTGTCAAACATATTGGACAGAGAACTGGCAAGGAGAAAGCCGGCCAAGAGGCCTCATGGGGAGATTGTTGGAGCGGCGGTTGTGGACGGCAAGCTGCTTAGCGAAGTCGACCAGGGAAAAGAAAGAGTGGGAAGAATAGAAGCGTTTCTGGTCCTCGCGGTGGCTGCGTTCGACCTTGCCGTTGTGACGAGGTGTATAAGGACGGATCCGTTTGTGCCGGATACCCAGTTGGGCAGCGGTATTCTCAAATAAGGTGAGGAGATCCCGCTTGCTGTTGGAGAAACGATTGGTAAATTCAAAGCCGTTATCCGTCTGGACACATTCCACGCGGATTCCCCGGTGGGCGTACCACTTGACCAGTTTTTTCAGGAAATCAGCGGAGGAATAGGTGGACTGCTCCGGATAAGCGGCAAGGAAGCGAAGCCGAGTAAACTCGTCAATGGCGGTGTACTGGTAGAGACGCAGCTCCGGGTCTGCGATGCAGCGGCGGGGGACTACTTTCACATCCACCTGAACCCGCTGGCCGGGATAGGTCATCTGCTCATAGGGCTTTGGCTTTTGTTTCGGCTTTTTCTCCTTGTGTGGGAACATCCCCAGCTTTCTCATCACCCGAAATAAGCTTTCTGGTCGGCGAGTATAGCCCCGTTGCCGCAACCGGTGCCACAGCTCCACCATGCCAAGGCCTGGATTTCTTCGACGCATGTCCCGGATCAGCTTGAGCTCCGCCTCTGTGTGCTGGTTGGGATGGTGATGCGGCCGTCTGGACTGGCAGGCCATGGACTCTGCCGTGCCATCCCAGCGTGCTTTCCAGAAGTAGATGTACGACCGGCTCTTGTTGTACTTTCGGCTGGCCCGGCTAACGCCGTATTTCTCTGCATATTTCATCAGGGATTGCCGATATGCCATGTCCTGTGTTATACTCTTGCTCATGAAGGATATGGCCTCCTCTCGTTGAGTTGTTGTCTTCAACTCCAACTTTATCACGATGAGGCCCTATCCTTCTTCCTTTTTTCCCTTACTGTCCAATATCTATTGTAACCCTACATTATACCGAAGATCTGGAAGGTTTTCTACTTGAATCCCGGTGGTATCTGTGTTATACTATTAACACTTTTACCCATTAAAGAAGGGAGCGGCGTTCATGCAAATTGTTGTGTTTTCCATGATGTACGCTCCTGACAATTTTAAAATCAACGATATTGTCCTGGAGCTTGTCCGTCAGGGACACAGCGTAAAAATTATAACCGGCCTTCCCGACTATGCCACCTCCCACATTCCCAGCGAATATCGCTGGTTCCGTAAGCGACATGAAAAAATGTACCATTATGAGGTACGGCGTCTTCCCACAATCGCGCGCCGACACGGCGCTTTTTTTCGGGCGCTGAATTATGCTTCCTTTGTGCTGTCCGGCTCTCTTTACGCTCTGTTCTGCCGCAAAAAAGGGACAGACGCTGTTTTTGTTTATGAAACCTCCCCTGTGTTTCAGGCAATTCCCGCACTCATTTTCAAAAAGCTGGCCAAACGCCCGGTTACACTCTATTGTTGCGATGTCTGGCCAGCCTGCATCCGCGCCTGGAATATCCCGGAAACCAGTTTATTGTACCGTTTCAGCCTAAAAATGAGCCGCTTTATCTATCGGCGTTGTGATACAGTGGCGGTAACTTCCCGTCCTTTTATCCCCTACCTGCGGGACGTGTGCGGTGTGCAGGAGTCTCGCATGACCTATCTCCCCCAACACGCGGAGGATCTTTATTCTGACATCTGCGGTGTTTATGAGGACAACGGCTGTACCGATTTCCTGTTTGCCGGAAATATCGGAGCGGTACAGGATGTGGAATGCATTCTTCATGCAACGGCTCTCCTGTCGCATGATCTGCCCTTCAAGGTGCATATCGTCGGCGGAGGCTCTCGCCTGAAGGCCTGTAAAAAACTGGCCAAAGAACTTAAGCTGGAAGAACTTGTCATCTTCCATGGACAGCATCCTCTCAGTCGGATGCCGCAATATTATAAAATGGCGGATTGTATGCTCTTGACTCTGCGGGGTGGGGATATGATCGGCGAGACACTGCCCGCCAAAGCACAGAGTTACCTTAGTGTGGGCAAGCCGATTGTCGGTGCCATCGACGGTGCCGGGCAGGAAATGATCCGGGAAGCGGACTGTGGCGAATGCGTTGTAGCCGGAGATGCCAAGGGACTGGCTGCTGCCATGCAGCGAGTGATTGAGCAACCGGAACTTTACAAAGAAAAAGGCCAAAACGGCCGCCGCTTCTTTGAGGAAAATTATACCAAGTCATTGTTCTGTCTCTTATACACATCTGACGCTGCCGACGATAAGGCTCGTGTAGAT
>ENA-UALL01000276-UALL01000276.1-human-gut-metagenome-genome-assembly--contig:-NODE-276-length-28202-cov-7.008242_pt1 | contig 28202 bp, 26 predicted proteins | sample MGYA00243699_ERZ654466 | MGnify/ENA primary metagenome ERZ654466 (study PRJEB26926, sample SAMN06164635) | human gut metagenome | biome: ENVO:00009003; feature: ENVO:2100002; material: ENVO:00002003...
ATCTTAAAGTTTTTAATTTTCAATAGCTAATAATTATAAAATTTAATAGTTCTTTATAAAATAAAAAAAGATTGTTATTGACATTTTTCGACAAATCCATATAATTTAAATATACAAATAAACCGGGAGCATACGTTCAAAAGGGCCTACCTGTCCGGCCAGGCGTTTGTGTCTGCGGTTTTGAGAAGGGACAGAACGATACAGGGGCAACGTGTCCGGTGGTCCCTGTTGTGTTGGAAATGGCGAAAAACAGAGAAAATTTATGAAAAGAGGAGAAAAAGAGGGACAGAGGGAAAATTTTCAGAAAAGAACGGAAAAAAGGCATAAGACTGCGTTTGAGGTTCATATGAACTTGTGATAAGATTTTGATGTCATATAAAAAGTTCAAGACCTTTAAAGCGAGGTGACGGCCATGCAACTGACAACCATTCCGGGTACCGTCATGCCCTGTAATCCACAGATGGGGAGCGAACTGTTTGCAGCGGTATCCTCACTGTGCAGTGCCACAGGCGGCCTGAGCCTGTCCCAGATCGTGGGGATTACCGGCCTGGAAGCCTCGACCATCCAGAACTGGGTCAAACGGGGATGGGTTCCCCGTCCGGTGGGCAAGAAATACACCCAGCGGCAGGTGGCCCGGATCCTCCTGATCAATCTGCTGCGGGACTGCCTGCCGCTGGAAAAGATCGCTTTGCTGCTGTGTGGGGTCAACGGTTCGGTGGAGGATGTATCCGACGATATCATCGACGAAGGCGAGTTGTATAACCGGTTTTGCACCGTTTTGTTCGGCCTGTCCGATCTGCGCAGTTCCACACAGGAGATTCGCCGGGAAATACAGCGCCAGTTGGCAGACTATCGGGGACCGAAGCCGGATTCCAGGGATTGCCTGTCCCGGGCGCTGGAGATCATGGTGCTGGCCTACCAGGCATCCCGTATGAAGCAGCTGGCCGAACACCGGTTGGAGCTATGGGCCAAGGAAATGGCGCAAGGATGAAAGGAGGGAGAGCGTTATGCAATGGTTTGTGGATTGGTGGAATGCGATGAATTTGTTGCAGCAGAGTTTTGCCGTGGTTGCCATCCCGGCTACGGTGGTGCTGATCCTGCAAACGGTATTGCTGCTGTTCGGCGTGGGTGGGCATGCCGCCGACCATGGCGAGGTGGCAGACGGCCACGACGGGATGGATGGGCAAGGCGGCGATCACGACATCCAAAGCGGTGACGGCGATGTGGATGGACAGGACCACGACCCGGCCCACCATGCAGCAGGAATCCGCATTTTCACCGTGCGGGGGTTGGTGGCGTTTTTCTCTGTCGGCGGCTGGCTGGGCGTCGTGCTGGCCGAAACAACACTGGCCATGCCGCTGGTTATTGCCATCGCCTTTGCCGGCGGGGTGGTTGCCTTACTGCTGACGGCGTGGTTTATCAAATGGAGCCTGTCTTTGCAGGAGCAGGGAAATCTGGACCTGCGAGGCGCGGTGGGAAAAACCGCACAGGTCTATATCCCCATCCCAGCCGGCGGAAAAAGTTCAGGTAAGGTCACACTGAACCTGCAGGAACGGTATGTGGAGCTGAGCGCCGTCACCATGGCGGGACGGAGCCTGCATACTGATGAAATGGTGAAGGTGACCGGGGTGATGAACCAAAACCTGCTGGTGGTTCGCCCGCTAAGCGAAGAACCGGACAAACAAGTCTGAAAAAATTGAGAGGGAGTGTTTTGTATGTCTGCAAATGTAATCATTCTGCTGGTGGTTATCGGGGTGCTGCTGTTTTCCCTGTTGCTGGTGGTGCTGTCCCGCTACCGCCGGTGCCCGTCGGACAAAATCATGGTCATTTACGGTAAGGTAGGCACCAACAAGGATGGCTCAGCCCGGTCGGCCCGGTGCATCCACGGCGGCGCGGCCTTCATCTGGCCGGTGATCCAGTCCTTTGAATATCTGGACCTGACCCCCATTTCCATCAATGTGGATCTCACCAACGCCCTGTCCCACCAGAACATCCGGGTGGATGTGCCGTCGCGGTTCACGGTGGGGATTTCCACCGAGCCGGGGACGATGCAGAACGCCGCGGAACGGCTGCTGGGCCTGAAGATGACCGAGGTGCAGGAACTGGCCAAGGACATCATCTTCGGTCAGCTGCGCCTGGTTATCGCCACCATGGATATCGAGGAGATCAATACCGACCGGGACAAATTTGTGGAAGCGGTTTACCACAATGTGGAAACCGAGCTGAAAAAGATCGGCCTGCGGCTGATCAACGTGAACGTCACCGATATCACCGACGAATCCGGGTACATTGAAGCCCTGGGTAAGGAAGCTGCCGCCAAGGCCATCAACGATGCGAAGAAGTCGGTGGCCGAGAAGAATCGCGACGGCTCCATCGGCGAGTCGCAGGCGGTTAAGGATCAGCGCATCCAGGTGGCCGAAGCCAATGCGGCGGCCATCGCCGGTGAAAACGAATCCAAGGCGGCCATCGCCCAGTCGGACGCGACCCGGCGCGAGCTTGAAGCCGAAGCCATGCGCCGCGCAACCGCGGCCGAACGCATCGCCGAGGCCAAGGCGTTGGAAGAAGCCTATGCCGCCCAGCAACAGGCGGAACAGGCCCGTGCCGAGCGGGAAACCGCTACCCAGCAGGCGGATGTTATCGTTAAGGCGCGTATTGAAAAGGAACGCATGGAGCTGGAAGCGGAGGCTCAGGCCGAGCAAACCCGCCGTAAGGCCCGCGGTGAAGCGGATGCCATCTACGCCACCATGGAGGCCCAGGCGCGGGGTGCGCAGGAGATCCTGGCCAAGCAGGCGGAGGGTTTTGAAAAAATCGTAGCAGCGGCTGGTGGAGATGCCAATGCGGCGGTGCAGCTGATGCTGGTGGATAAGATCGAAGAACTGGTCAAGATCCAGGTGGAAGCGGTCAAGAATCTGAAGATCGACAAGGTGACGGTTTGGGATTCCATGGGCGGCAAAGACGGCAGCTCCACGACGGCCAACTTTTTGTCGGGATTGATGAAGTCCATCCCGCCCCTGAATGAGACCTTTAAAATGGCGGGAATGCAGATTCCGGAGTTTTTGGGAAAGGACATCCAGGAGGGGACTGTTCCCCCGGTTAAACCCGCCACACCAGCTGCGCCGGTCAACCAGTAACGGCGGGAATAAAATTTCCCCACATTGCTTGGTGGACCGTAATAAGGCAAAGGGACTATTGCAGGACACAGCAGTCATAAAAAATTTGACAGGATTCGGACCGTTCCGTCTGAGAACAACCGGATTGTCCTAAATTGACAAAACCCAAAAAGGAGCCTGCCCCTACATGCATAAAACGCATTTAGGGGCAGGCACTTTATATGGCTTTATTTTAATATCATTCGCCGGTGCTTTCCTGCAAGGTGCAGGTCACTTTAATGGTTTCGACCTGCCGGGTGCGGGTGTTGACATGCAGCAATGTCAGGGTGACTTCATCGCCTACCTGATGGGCGGACAGTTGTGTACGCAGTTCCGCGTAATCGGTTACGCGCACATCATCCACGTGGGTGATGATGTCGCCCACCTCAGCATCGGTGTTTGCCAGGGAAGAATCATTGCCGATAGAGAGAATCTGGAACCCGTTGTAGTTGCTGTTGGTGGAGGTGTAGGAACTACCGGTGATACCCAGTGATACCCGGCCTTTTACATAACCGTATTCGATCAGACTGTCAATAATAGGCTTTGCCTCATTGATCGGGATGGAAAAGCCCAGGCTTTCATAACCGCTCGCAACGATTTTTGCAGAATTGATACCGATCACCTGGCCGGCGGAGTTGATCAACGGGCCGCCCGAGTTGCCGGGATTGATGGCCGCGTCGGTCTGCAGGCATTTGATGGAATAGCCGGTGTCGTCGTAAACATCGCGTGCCAGTCCCGAAATGATGCCCTGGGTGGGGGTCCATTCCAGACCGCCGGAATTGCCCAGCGCCACGACTTTATCGCCCAGTTCCAGCGCGGAGGAATCGCCGAATTCAGCAGGGGTCAGGTCGGTGGCATCCACTTTGATGACCGCCAGGTCGGTATCGCTGTCCACGCCGACCACCGTTGCCTTTTCGTATACATCGCCGCTGTACGTCTTTACATCGATCTGCGCATACTGAATATTGGTTTCCTCATTGATGACACAGTGACGGTTGGTGATAATGTACCCATCGCTGGTCATCACGATACCGGTGGCGCTGCTGGCCTGGGTCAGTCCGGGGGTATCGCTGCTTTCATCGGCGGTCCCGCTCAAAAAGGGATTATAGGAGTTGACCTGCTCATAGGTAGAGATGACCACCGTGCTGTCCAGGTTCTTCTGGATGATCTCCTGGGTGCTCAACGCCTGTGCGTCTTCATCTGTCTCGCTGATTTGCAGGGCCGGGGAGTTTCCGTCTCCTCCCGTAGCGGTGTTAACGGAAGAGGGGGAGGAGGTGGAGCCGGTGTTGTCCACGGAAGGGGTCTGCCGATTGAGAGCAAAGCCCAGCATGACGGAAAGAGTCACGATGGTGCCGGCGCAGACAACCGCCAAAGCAGCCAGAGCAATGGTGGCGCCGCTCTTTTTCTTTTTGGGCTTGGGGGGCTCCGGCGCCGGGGGAGTGGACTGGTGCCAGCCATAGGGGTCATAGGTATGGCCAGCCGAATAGTGATAAGAAGTGGATGGATAAGAGGACCCATCGGAAGGAGAGGACGTCCCGTCCGCATCAACAGAAGGGAGCCCAGAGGACGGCTCGCCGCTGGACGGGCTGTGCCAGCCGGACGTTTCTTCGCTTGGGATGGTGGGAGTGGGGGGGGCGCTTTCGGAAGCGGACGGCGAAGCCGCCTCGTCCGGTTCGTTTGTGGGAACTGGCGGTTCCTCAGGGGTAGAGGAGATATAGTCCTGGCGGTTATTGTTGTCATAAGGATACATAAACCAAACACACCTTTCCAAAGATTCACTCCAGCAAAGGAGATGAACCGCATTTCTCTTTGACGGTTTCATTGTAGCGAAAATTTGTGACGGATTATTGAAGAAATTTCACGGATTTCATAAATAATAGGTTACCGGTTTATGGACGATGCTTTTCGGGCAGGGACTTGTTTTCCCCGGTGTCCGGCAGCCAGAAGGCAAATTCCGTGTACTCATTTTCAATCGACCGCACCACGATTTCCCCATGGTGCAGATTGATGATGCTCTTTACAATATAGAGTCCCAAACCAACCCCGCTTTTATCCAAACTACGGGATTTATCGCTTTTATAGAACCGTTCAAAAATATGCGGCATTTCCTGCCGGGGAATGCCGGCACCGGTGTTGCGCACACTGTACTGAATGCGGCCGTCCTGCTTCCCGAAGTGGATGGTGATGGTGCCGGATTCATTGGTAAACTTGACCGCGTTGTCGATCAGGTTGTAGATCACCTGGCCGATCAGGTCGAAGTCGGCATTGACTTCGGTATAGGCGCAGGTGTCCAGCCCGGTTACGGTGATGTGTTTGTCGTCAAGGCGCTGCTCAAAGGACAATAGGGTGGAACAGGTGGCCTCCATCAGATCAAAGGTGACCCGGTTGATGCGCATCTGCCCGGCGTCGATACGGGAAAGATCCAGCATGGAGCGGACCAGGCGGGACAAACGCTTGACCTCGTCGGAAATGATCTTCAGATAATGGGACTGCTTTTCGGGGGGGATGGTTCCGTCCAGGATACCGTCTATAAAGCCGGCAATGGTCGTCATGGGGGTTTTCAGCTCATGAGATACGTTGGCCACAAAGCTGCGGCGCATATCCTCCACGCTGGACAGAGAAATCGCCATGTTGTTGAGCGCGGTCGCCAGCTCGGCGATCTCGTCCTTGCCGGAGACCCGGATGCGCATGCTGAAATCCCCTTCACCGAACCGCCGGGTGGCGGCCGCCATCTGGCGCAGGGGGCGGACAAGGCGGTAGGTCATGATGTAGACCGCCACAAACGTTAGAGCCAGGACCCCCAGCGAGGACAGCAGGAAAAGCCGGACGTTGTCAGAGATGTATTCGCCCAGGCTGTCGGAAGGGATGGAGACAAACACATAGCCGATCTGGTCGTTGTCCACGGTAACCGTACAGGCGGAAATGTATTGCGCGGAGGTGTAGATCCCGTCCATGGTCCCCAGAGTGAAAAAGCCATCCTTACCCGGCGGGGTGACCCGGTCGAGAACATCCTGCGGAATGGTGACGTTTTCATGGGGACAGTCCTCACCACCCGAACAGATGACGATCTCCCCCTGGTTATCGGTGATGAGCACATGGGCGTTTTCAATGGTGGCCAGCGGCTCCAGCAAGGGAGAAAGAGCCACGGCTGAAATGATGTACTGCCTGGAATAAGGATCATAAGCGGTGCGCTCGGAGGTGAAAACAGACACGCTGTAAGCCGCCCGTTCCATCCAGTCCTGCTTTTCATCCAGCCAGTAGCGGGTGAAAAACAGCGCCTGGACCACACACATGGAAGTGAAGCTGATCACCACGATCAGGCAAAGGATGGTGAGATATTTGGTGAAAATGCTCTTGAACATCAGGCATCCTTATCCTTCACTTCAAACTTGTAGCCCACGCCCCAAACGGTTTTGAGGGTCCACTGGTCGGAAACACCGTCCAGCTTTTCCCGCAGGCGCTTCACATGTACGTCCACCGTGCGGCTGTCGCCGTAGTATTCAAAGCCCCATACCTCGTCGAGCAACTGGTCACGGGTGAAAACCCGGTTGGGATTGCTGGCCAGGTGGTAGATCAATTCCATCTCCTTCGGAGGAGTATCGATCTGCTTGCCGTTGACCCGCAGCTCGTAATTTTCCATGTTGATGTACAGTCCGTCGTAGCGCACTTCCTTCTTTTTCTGGTCCTGTGCGCCGCTGCGGCGCAGAACAGCCTTTACCCGCGCCACGACCTCTTTGGCGTCAAACGGCTTGACAACGTAATCGTCCGCGCCAAGCTCCAGCCCCAGGATCTTGTCGAAAACCTCGCCTTTGGCCGTCAGCATGATGATGGGACAGGAGGATTGTTTACGGATCTCACGGCAGACCTGCCATCCGTCCAGCTCAGGCATCATCACGTCCAGCAGCATCAGGTCGGGAGGAGAGGTCTTGAACATATCCAGCGCCTGTTTGCCGCTGTAAGCCAGCACGACCTCAAACCCTTCCTTCTCCAAATACAGGCGAAGGAGTTCGCAGATGTTTTTGTCGTCATCGACCACCATTATTTTTAAATCCGCCATATTTAAACAGCCTCCTTTTGGGTCACACGTATTTCTTATAGTGTAACAGATTTTGACTATGGTGTTATGAACATTATTTTAAAGTTTTCACTTAAAACAAGGTAATGGTTGAAAATATCGGTTTGCCATGCTACAATAAGCACCGAAAAGGGGGTTGACGGTATGCAAACAGGAGCGAAAATCAGCCGTGTGCTGATGTGGATCTCTCTGGTTGTGTGCGGGGGATTTCAATGGGTGGCGATCATCGGTATCCATATCCAGAACAGCCGCGCGGTTGCTGCTGGCAGTCCCGAACGGGCGTATACCATCTGGCCGTTGGCGGTTGCCATGGGGGTGCTGACCCTCTCGGTGTTCTGGTTTGCGTTTGTTTGTAAGCACCGCCTGCCGGCCGTGATAGCTGCCGGCGCTGCCAGTGTGGCGTTGTTCGCCGCCGTATTGGACTTGTGGCAGACCTTTGAGGAGGCGGTGGTCACCAGCGGGGGATTGGACCTGTGGACCCTGATCTGGCGGCATCTGAGCAGCTTGCTGATTTTTGTCTTTATGCTGATTACCTATCTGCTGGAGCGGGATGCTCCGCCCAAAAAGCTCGAAGAGGAGCAGGATACACAGGACTCCACCCTGTCGCGGGATGTAGAGAAAAAAGAATAAAGGATATGCCGCAGTGCTCACGCGGCATATCCTTTATTCTTATGACCGGCTTTATTCGGCCGGCTTTTGTTTTTTTGAGCCTTTTTTTCCTGTTTGGGAAGCCAGCTGCGTTCCCCAGACGTATTCCAGCAGATCCTCTTTTTGCTCTTTGGTGAGCTGCCGGTATAAAATAAGAAATTTCCGCTCATCCTCGGACAGGGTGGACAGTTCATAGGAGGGCTGCTGCTCCGGCGAAATGGGAGGGGTGCGGACCGGCAGGGTGGTGGTGCGGAACAGATCATAGTCCGGATCGATTAAGTGGTCCACTGTGGTTTTGTAAATACGGGCGATACGCAAAATCAGGCCCAGATCCGGATGGCTTTTCCCTGTTTCGTAAAAAGCGTAAGTACAGCGTTCAATATGCAGTAGATCGGCCAATTGCTTTTGTGTCAGGCCGCTGGTATAGCGAAGTATGCGCAGGCGCTGCGCCAGCATGGGCAGCCGCTCCTTTTGTTTAGCCAAAAAAACCCCTCCCGTATAGTCTCAAGGAACAGGAATGTAACTATTATTTTACAATGTAAGAATATTATACCAACTTTTGCAGAAAAAGCTGTAAGTTGTGAAAAAGCTTAATACACAATATAAAAATCTCATATAAATTCTTATTTTTTTATCCGTATGATTATTTTTTTCACTAAAAGAATGAGGGAGACACTTTGTGGACAAACAAAAAGAAACCGCTTTTAAAAAGGAAAAAACTCTTGACGAAAGGGATGGGATTTGGTATAATAAACATCCGTTAAACGCTACCGTGGCTCAGCAGGTAGAGCAGCTCACTCGTAATGAGCAGGTCGTCCGTTCGAATCGGATCGGTAGCTCCAGCGGCAAACTGCCGCTTCCAAGATGCGCACCTCACGTTTGTGGGGTGCGTTTTGTTTTGCCCCCGCGCTTATGGAGGGAATGGCCCCCAGCCGTCATGGAGACTTCGTTTGCTTACAACGGGGACCTGCCCGTCTAAATGAAATGAAATCTCCGGTTCTGCCGGGAGAGTTAGAGAAAGCTTATCGGAAAGGCATGTCGCGGGGAAGCTGGCTTTTGAAGCGCAACAGCATACAAGATAGCAATGGGCAATCGCACGGGCTGCCGGTGTCGGATGGAGCTGGGCATATGATGCGGTGCGGCGCCGTTTGAGGGGCTGAACCGGCACAGACCTTCCCGGCACCTACGTAAGCGATCGCTTAGTGTGGGCTTGACACCCAAAGCCCAAAGCAAAAGGCAACTGCGAAAGCAGTTGCCTCAGCGTGTCGAAAAACTCGACACGCTGCTGGACGAGGGACTCCGAATCGCTTCGCCTCACAAGATTCGGCTCGCTCTCTGTGTCCCCCGCCAGTACCACCCCCTGTCTTAAAAACCGGCCTAAACGAAACGTTTAGGCCGGTTTTCGCTGATAAGGTGTTTTTCCAGGGCACATGTCCCTGGAAAAACCATTTTTATTTTTCTTTGCCTTTCCTAATAACATGTGCTCATTTTCTACTTTTTCGACAGTCTCAGGCAACTGCGAAAGCAGCTGCCTTTTGTTTTGGGAAACCATTCAATCGTATGGATAAATGATTTCATTTGAAACACAGAATAGGAAAACGGCATAGCCTCCTTTTGGAGGGCTACGCCGTTTTTATATACCGGGATTATTTAAATGCATCCTTGATTTTTTCAAAAAAGGTGCGGCGTTTTTGGTAATTGCCATCGGTCATGGCGGCTTCAAATGATTTGAGCAGCTTTTTCTGCTCTCCTGTGAGATTGCGGGGGACTTCCACCGAAACCTGCACCAGCAGATCGCCCCGGCCCCGGCCGTTGATGTAGGGGAAGCCTTTGCCCTTTAACCGGAAGGTCTCGCCGGGCTGTGTCCCCTCCTTGATGGTGTAAGGGACATTCCCATCCAGAGTGGGGACCGAAACTTCGGCGCCCAGCGCCGCCTGGGCATAGGTCAGGGGCAGATCGCACCAGATATCGTAGCCCTTGCGTTCAAACAGGGGATGGGGGCGAACCGAAACCTGCACCTGTAAATCACCGGCCGGCCCGCCGTTTACACCGGCGTTGCCCTTGCCGCGGATGGAGATGACCTGCCCGTCATCGATGCCAGCGGGGATATTGATCCCGATGGTGGCGGATTTGCGCACCTGCCCGCTGCCGTTGCACTTGCGGCAGGGGGTATCGATGCTCTTGCCTTTGCCATGGCATTCCGGGCAGATGCTCTGCGTTTGAATCACACCAAAGGGGGTGCGCTGCTGGGTGCGGACCTGGCCGGAACCGCCGCAGCGGGAGCAGGTGCGGGGGGTCGTGCCCTTGGCAGCACCCGAACCGCCGCATTCATCGCAGGTGGTGACCAGGGGCACAGATACCTGCTTTTTGCAGCCGTGGGCGGATTCCTCAAAGGAGATCACCACATTGGCGCCCACATCGCTGCCCCTGCGGGGGGCATTGGGGTTCTGGCGGCGCCCGCCTCCTCCGAAAAAGGAGGAAAAAATATCGCCCAGGTCAAAGTCCATCCCGTCAAATCCGGCGCCGCTGTAGCCGCCCGCACCGAAATTGGGGTCCACACCGGCGTGGCCAAACTGGTCGTAGCGGGCTTTTTTCTGCGGGTCGGACAAGACTTCGTACGCTTCGTTGATCTCCTTAAAATGCGCTTCGGCGTCCTTGTCGCCCGGATGCAGGTCGGGATGGTATTTCTTCGCTGCCTGCCGGTAGGCTTTTTTTATTTCATCATCCGAAGCACCTTTGGATATCCCCAGGACTTCGTAGTAATCGCGTTTTTCGGCCATGGTGGTCTATCTCCTCAATTCAAATCAAATACAGGCAATGCTGGCGCCCGCCCCGCAGGGAAGACGCCAGCATGTGGGCATTCACCCATTTTGGCGGATACGCTTATTTCACATCGCCGTTGTAATAGCCATCACCATCGGTGGGGGGGACGTTGCCGTCCGTCCCGGGTGCGGCGGAATCCGTCGGCGCGTTGGCTTGATATACCTTTGCCGATATGTCATAGAAGGACTTCATCAAATCGTCCTGTTTGGCTTTGATGTCATCCATGTTGTCGCCTTTGAGCGCTTCTTTGAGGGCGTCGGTCTTGGTGCGGATGGTGTTCTTGTCGTCGTCGCTGAGCTTGTCGCCCAGCTCCTCCAGCGATTTCTCGCACTGGTACACCGCCTGGTCGGCCGCATTGCGGATCTCCACCGATTCCCGTTTCTTTTTGTCTTCAGCCGCATACTGCTCGGCCTCTTTCACGGCCTTTTCCACATCCTCCTTGGACATGTTGGTGTTGGAGGTGATGGTGATGGCCTGCTCCCGGCCGGTGCCCAGATCTTTGGCGCTGACGTTCACAATGCCGTTGGCGTCGATATCAAAGGTAACCTCGATCTGCGGGACGCCGCGGCGGGCGGGGGCGATGCCGTCCAGATGGAACACGCCCAGCGTTTTGTTGTCTTTGGCAAATTCGCGCTCACCCTGCAGCACGTGGACTTCCACAGAGGGCTGATTGTCCACCGCCGTGGAGAAGATCTGGCTCTTCTTGGTGGGGATGGTGGTGTTGCGGTCGATGACGCGGGTCATCACGCCGCCCATGGTTTCCACGCCCAGGGACAGGGGGGTGACATCCAGCAGCAGCAGGCCTTTGACCTCGCCGCCCAGCACACCGCCCTGCAAAGCGGCGCCCATGGCCACGCATTCGTCCGGGTTGATTCCCTTAAACGGTTCTTTGCCCATGACCTTTTTCACCGCATCCTGTACGGCGGGAATACGGGTGGAACCGCCCACCAGCAGAACCTTGTCGATCTGCGAAGCGGAAAGGCCGCTGTCTTTGAGAGCCTGCTGCACCGGGCCCATGGTGGCATCCACCAGGTCTTCGGTCAGCTTGTTGAACTCAGCGCGGCTCAGGGTCATGTCCAGATGCTTCGGGCCGCTGGCGTCCGCCGTGATGAAGGGCAGATTGATGGAGCTGGTGGTGCTGCCCGACAGCTCGATTTTGCTCTTCTCGGCTGCTTCCCGCAGACGCTGCACCGCCATCTTATCGCCGGACAGGTCGATGCCGGTGTCCTTCTTGAAGCCGTCCACCATCCAGTTGACGATCCGCTGGTCAAAGTCGTCGCCGCCCAGACGGTTGTTACCGGCTGTGGCCAGCACTTCCTGTACGCCGTCCCCCATTTCGATGATGGACACATCGAAGGTGCCGCCGCCCAGGTCGTAGACCATGATTTTCTGGTCGCTTTCCTTATCGATGCCGTAAGCGAGGGCGGCCGCCGTCGGCTCGTTGATGATGCGTTTGACATCCAGCCCCGCGATCTTGCCCGCGTCCTTGGTCGCCTGGCGCTGCGCGTCGGTAAAGTAGGCGGGCACCGTGATGACCGCTTCGGTCACTTTATCGCCCAGATACGCTTCCGCATCCTGTTTGAGCTTGGTCAGGATCATAGCGGAAATTTCCTGGGGCGTATAGTCCTTTCCGTCAATGGACACCTTGTAGTTGTTGCCCATCTCCCGCTTAATGGAAGAGATGGTGCGCTCAGGATTGGAAATCGCCTGCTGCTTGGCCACCCGGCCGACGATACGCTCGCCGTCCTTTTTGAAGGCCACCACCGACGGGGTGGTGCGGGCGCCTTCCGCGTTGGGGATAACGACCGCTTCGCCGCCTTCGATAACGGCCACACAGGAGTTTGTGGTACCCAAGTCAATGCCAATAATCTTTGCCATAATCTATTACCTCCATCAATTCGATATCTATTATATATATGCTGACCTTTGGCCGGTCAGTTGGCCACCTTTACCATGGAGGGCCGTAAGATCCGGTCCCCGATTTTGTAACCCTTCTGGTATACCTCGGTGACGGTATCGGGTTCCACCCCGTCAGCGTCCTCCCGCATCACGGCGTTGTGGATTTCGGGGTTAAAGGGCGCGCCCTGTGCTTCGATCTCTTCCAGCCCCAGGCTTTTCAAAATATCGCCCAGCTGCCGGATGGTCATGTCCACGCCGGTTTTGTATTCCTCGCCGGCAGGGGCGGCAGCCGCCCGCTCCAGGTTGTCAAAGGCGGGGAGCAGAGCCTTGATCACCTCCGCGCGGGTGAACGCGCCGAGCTGCTCCTTTTCCTGTTCGGTGCGGCGTTTGTAATTGGCGTATTCCGCCAGCATACGCTGATAGGCGTCCTTTTGTGCTTCCAGTTCCTTTTTGAGGTTTTCCACCTCCACAGACAGCTGTTGACACTTTTGCTCGTGGGTGTCCTTTTTGCGGGATTTGGAAGCCTTTTCTTTTTTTTCAGGCTCTTTTCCAGTTTCTTGGGACACAGGATTTGCTTCCGGTTGTGCTTCTGGCTGTGGAGTGCCTGACTCTTTTTTTTCGGTATTTGCGGACGTATCCATAAAAACGTCCCTCCTTTTACTCTTCCAGTAGTTCTGTCAGCAGTCTGCCCAGACTCTTGGCAAAATATTCCAAACGCGGTATGGTGGACGCGTAATCCATGCGCAGCGGCCCGATCAGGCCGATGGCGCCGCTCACGCCGTCCCCCAGCGCGTAACGGGTGATGATGATGCTGGATCCCGACAATTCCGGACGGTGGCTTTCATTGCCCAGCACCACCCGCAGACCGCCGGGATAGGCGGTCAGCATGTCGGCCACCAGGTCGCGGCGGGCGAGAAAATGCAGCAGGGCCCGCGCGTTGGACAGCTCGTAATCGGGATGCTGGAGCAGGTTGAGCTGCCCGGTCAGCAGAACGTCGGCCGCAGCCGCCTCCTGTATCAGTTCGTAAAACGCGGTCAGCACCGGAGCACAGGCCAGCCCGTTTTCTCCCAGGGACAGCATGACCCCCTGCACGTCCGCCAGGCTGATTTCGCCCACCGGCCGGTGCAGGAACGTTTCGGACAAGGCCCTCGACAGCCTTTGAAGGACTTCCTCGCTCAGCCTTTGCTCGGTCCGGCAGACACGGGTGCGCAGGGTACCCGCGCCGGTCATCAGCAGCAAGGCCAGCGACCGCCCCTCCATGGGCATCAGCTCAATCCGGTGGATAAACGCCTCCTGGTCCACCGGGGGCGTGCTCACGGCGGCGCAGCCGGTGGTGGCTGCCAGCGCCTGTGAGGCTCCCTCGATCAACCGGTCGGGATCGCTGGCGGCCCCTTCCAGCAAATGGTCGATGTCCTGCCGGCTTTCCTCGGGCAGCGGCCGGCGGCGCATCAGATGGTCGATGTACAGCCGGAAAGCCGGTGCGGTGGGAATCCGCCCGGCCGATGTGTGAGGCTGTTCCAGATACCCCATAGCCGCCAGGTCCGCCATTTCGTTGCGTATCGTAGCGGAGGATACCGCATGGTCCAGCCGTTCCACGATTACCTTGGACCCCACCGGCTCGCCTGTACGAATATATTCGTCAATGATGGCGGCCAGAATCCGCTGTTTGCGTTCGCCCAGTTCCATATTGGCACCCTCTCCTTTCGATCTATAGGATTTTAGCACTCACAAAGCCAGAGTGCTAACATATCTATAATTTACCATCCTCCGGCGCTGGTGTCAAGAGCTAAATGTGAATGTTTTGTAAAAACACCATTAGAAAAAAGTGAACAGCCTTAAAACGGATGAAAAATGTGCCAAAAATAGAAAGGCTGCCAAGAGGACATGCATATTTTCCCGTAATCTTCGGCGTTTTTGCGGCTTGCGCACCGGTCAAAATATCATTATAATAAAAGATAATCGAGAAAAGGAGGAGATTACAATGGCTGGTTTTGAGATCCATGATTTCGATTTTAACAAACTGATCGAGTTTGCTTCTACCGCTAAAGGGGATGTGCTGCTGAAAACGCCGGATGGGGATATCCTGAACCTGAAAAGCCGGCTTACCCAGCTGTTGGCGCTGTCCAGCGCGATTGACTGGGGCAAGGTGGGCGAAGCCACCGTGGTCTGCAAAGACCCGGATGACGAATCCCGCCTGTTCCGCCTGAACCTGTACGGAACGGACGAACAGAAATAACCGCAAACCGCATATCAAAAGCGCCGGCAGAGCCTGCCGGCGCTTTCTTGTATGAAGAAAATCACTCGCCCAGCGAATGGTTCAAAAGAAGCCTGATAGCGATGATGTAGATAGAAAAACTTCCTTTGCTTTAAAATAAAGGATGGCATTCCCAACAGCGACCAGGCACCTGGACATTGACTGCACTCCCGGCCGGTCCTTGCACCGCCGGAGACAAAAGGATTTCAAGGTGAAATTCAGATTTCCTCTGCTTGCCGGGGTTATACAAGCGGTTTGCACAGGTAAATCATGTCGCGCAGTTGCACACCGGCTTCGATAATGGGATGATCGTAGTGGTGGGTGAAAAATTCCGGAACACGATGGGAAATGCGAAAGCCGCACGCCTGATAAAAAGGCAGCGTCAGCGGGCTGTCTCCGGTTCCCACTTGGAGGAGACGGCCGCCCCTTTGGCGGCATACCGCTTCCATATGCAGGACCATCTTCCGGCCATAGCCTTTTCGTTGGTCAGCGGGCCGTACCGCCAAATTTTTCAGCTCCCAGACACCGTCCCCTTCGTCCGTGATCACAGCCACGCAACAGACATCCCCGCCGCAACGCATGGCGAATAGGTCTCCCCGGTCAAGATACCGGTCGATCATATCTTCCTGTTCGTCCGCCAAAAGGAGCAAGGGCAGAAACTGTTTTTTGCCGGTTGTTATAAGCTGTATGTCCATGGTATTTCCTCCTCCGGTACAGTATACCATATCATAGGGAGGCTGTCCATTGCGCAGCAGTGGAAAAAACACAGGGGATATGCTATACTGGTCCCGATACCCGGTAGTGCGGAGAGGAGATGGGAATATGCCGGTGGATCTGTATGAATGGGCGTGGGTATGGCTGATTTATGCGGTGATCGGATGGTGCTGCGAAGTGATATTCGTAGCAGCGAATGAAGGTCATTTCGTCAACCGGGGCTTTCTGGCCGGGCCGGTCTGCCCCATCTACGGCTTCGGCGTGGCGGCGGTGCTGTTTTGCCTTTGGCCGGTGGCAGACAATCTGTTGTTGCTGTTCATCGGCGGCGTTGTGGTGACCTCGGTGTTGGAATTTGTGACCGGCTTTGTGCTGGAAAAGATTTTTCACGAAAAGTGGTGGGATTACACCGGCCAGCCCTTTCAGCTGGGCGGGTATATCTGTCTGAAATTTTCCCTGATGTGGGGGATCGGATGCCTACTGGTGGTGCGGGTGGTGCATCCCCTGGTGATGCACTTTATCCGGTGGCTTCATCCGGTAGCCGGACGGATCTTCCTGGTCGCCGCGTTTGTGCTGCTGGCGGTGGATCTGGGGGTGACGGTGGCCTCACTGCTGAAGATCAAAAAGCGGGTGCGGCTGCTGCACGATCTGGAAGGCCGCATCCGGGAGCTGTCCGACGGGCTGGGGAAAAACCTGGCTGCCGGCGCTCTGGCGGCTTCCAGGGCGCGAGAACACAACCGGCAGGAGCTGGAGGAACTCAAGCGCCGTTATGAGCGGTGGACAAAGGAGAGGGACCAGAAAGCCCGCCGGTTTTACCGGGCCTTTCCCTCCCTGCAGCGCCTGAAGGAAAAGAATCTTCCAAAAAAAGATCCGCCAATGGAAAAATTCCCGCAAGGGATCGTGATTGTCACAAATTTGTAAGCCTTCCGCCAAGGTTTCGTAAACAACGGCGGGAGGATGTGCGTTACAATGGGACTGGAAAATGGAGAGGTGGGCTTATGCATATTTTAGTGGTGGACGACGAACGGGAAATTGCAGACCTGGTGACTCTGTATCTCACCAATGAAGGATACACGGTGCACACCTGTTATACCGGGCAGGAGGCGCTGGAATGCATCCGTACCCAGCCGCTGGATATGGCGATCCTGGATGTGATGCTGCCCGATACCGACGGCTTTTCCCTGTGCCGCATCATCCGCAGCCAGTATACCTATCCCATTTTGATGCTGACCGCCAAGGTGGAGGATATGGATAAGATCACGGGACTGGCTATCGGGGCGGACGATTATATCACCAAGCCCTTTAACCCGTTGGAACTGGTGGCGCGGGTAAAAGCACAGATGCGGCGGTATAAACGCTACAACGAAGCGGAAAAAGAGGACAAGCCAGCCAGCCTGTTCGATTACGGGGGACTGGTTATCAACCACGACACCCACGAATGTTCCCTTTACGGCAAGCCGGTTGCACTGACGCCTACGGAATTTAAGATCCTGTGGGTGCTGTGCGAAAGCAATGGGCGGGTGGTATCCGCCGAGGAACTGTTTGAGCGGGTGTGGGGGGAAAAGTACCTCGACTGCAACAACACCGTGATGGTGCACATCCGGCGGCTGCGGGAAAAGCTGGGCGAACCCCCGCGCAAGCCGCGGTTTATCAAAACCGTCTGGGGGGTGGGCTATAAAATTGAGAAGAACAATTTCTAAACGGATCAAAAGCACCCTGCTGGGTAAGCTGTGCCTGCGCCTGCTGATTTTTAACGTGAGTTTTTTTGTGGGGCTGTTGCTGCTGACCCTTTTTTACAATGCCACCGAACCGGTCTTCTGGAACCTGTTCAGCAGCGCCTGGGACGGATGGTTCAATGCCATCTGTGTGGCTTTGGTTCTCGGCTATATAGCCGGGACGCTGCTCTGCTTTTATTCGGTTTTGGCGACCGCCGCGGGTTATATCGAGACCATTGCCAACGGGGTCGGGATGGTGACCGACAGCCGGCAGGTCCTGGAATTTCCGGATGAAATCAAGGCGGTGGAAATGTCCCTGCGCAACCTGCAATACACCATCTACCGCAACGAGCAGATGGCCAAGGAAGCCGAGCAGCGGAAAAACGATCTGGTGGTGTACCTGGCGCACGACCTGAAAACGCCGCTGACGTCGGTGATCGGGTATCTCAGCCTGCTGGAGGAATCCCCCGATCTTCCGGTGGAGCAGCGGGCCAAATACACCTCCATCACCCTGGAGAAGGCCTACCGGCTGGAGCAGCTCATCAATGAGTTTTTTGACATCACCCGGTTCAACCTGCAATCCATCACTCTCGAAAACAACCGCATCGACTTGGGTGTGATGCTGCGGCAGCTGGCGGACGAATTTTACCCGGTGCTGGCCGAAAAGGGATTGGATGTGGCGGTGCACGTGACCGATGAAATCACCCTGATCGGCGATGCGGACAAGCTGGCCCGGGTGCTGGATAACCTGCTGCGCAACGCCGTGAGTTACAGCTATCTCAACACCACCATCGACATCACCTGCTGGCGGGATGGCGGATGGGCCGCCATCACCGTGCGCAACCGGGGGGACGAGATCCCACCCGCCCAACTGGACCGCGTGTTTGAAAAGTTTTTCCGGCTGGATTCCGCCCGCCAGACGCGAAGCGGCGGCGCGGGCCTGGGACTGGCCATCGCCAAACAGATCGTGGAGCTGCACGGAGGACGGATCACGGTGCGCAGCAACGCCGAATACACCGAATTCATGGTGGTGCTCCCCATACGGATGTAGGATGTTTGTTCTGCAACAGCAAAAAAAGGACGCCTTCCCGGCGGTTCACACGAACCCGGGAAGGCGTCTTTGCTATTCAAATGGATACCGGGGGCGACTACAGGCCCAGCAGGCGGGCGATGATGGCGTTGGAAACCAAAAATCCGCTGCGGGTGAGCCGGATGCCCTCCGGGTCCTCTACGATCAGGGAAGGGGGAAGGGCCCGGGCCCGTTTTCGCCATACAGCGGGCAGCGGCTGCCCGAAACGGGCCAGGAAGTCTTTCTCCAAAATCCCCTGCGTCAGCCGCAGCCGCAGCATCAGGTATTCTTCAGGGGAGGAGTCGGCAGCCGGGGTGGGCGTTGTGCTTTCGGGCAGGGGCTGTGCCCCTTGTAAAAACCCGCGCAGGTCACGGGGATAATACCAGCGGCGGCCGTTTAGATAGGAATGGGCGGAGGGGCCGATCCCCAGATAGGGGCGCTGATCCCAGTATTTGAGGTTGTGGCGGCTTTCCCGCCCGGGCTGTGCAAAGTTGGAAATCTCATATTGCCGGTAGCCGGCGGCCTGTGCCGCGTCGGCCACGGCCAGATACCGGTCGGCGAGTTCGTCCTCATCCGGCAGGCACAGGTGCCGGCCGCGGTCGGCAAAAGGGGTGCCCTCCTCTATTTTCAGAAGATACGCCGACAAATGGGTGGCCCCCAGCCGGGCCGCCTCATCCACCGCCTGTACAGCCGTGGCTGTGGTCTGGTGGGGGATCCCCAGCATAACATCCAGCGACAGGTTGGCGATCCCCGCCCGGTGCACGGCCTGTGCGGCTGCGACGGTCTGCGGATGGGTATGCCGCCGCCCTAAAGCGGCCAGCTCAGCCTGGGTCACCGCCTGCATCCCGAGGGAGACCCGGTTCCCTCCGGCGGCCGCAAAGGCGGCCAGCAGAGGGGCGAGTTCGTCCCCCGGATTGGCTTCCAGCGTGATCTCGGCCCCCGAAAGCCCCCACAGCCCGGCTGCCCGGTCGATCAGGCGGGCCAGGCGCCTTCCCCCCAGCAGAGAAGGCGTTCCTCCTCCAAAATACAGGGTGTCGGCCGGTTGGGGGAAGAGGCGGTGCCAGCGCTCCATCTCCCGTTCCACAGCCGTGGTATAAAGGTCCATCTGATCGTCGGATGAACCGGCCAGGGAATAAAAATCACAATACGGGCATTTTGAGACGCAAAAAGGGACATGGATATACAGCCCGATGGGTTGTGTCATCTCCATGTCCCTCCTGTTTCCTGATGTTCCCGGCAGCGCCGGATGATCCTTTAGTCGTCGTCCAGCTTGAGCACCGCCATAAACGCCTCCTGCGGCACCTCCACACTGCCCAGCTGGCGCATCCGTTTTTTGCCCTCTTTTTGTTTTTCCAGCAGCTTTTTCTTGCGGGTGATGTCGCCGCCGTAGCATTTGGCCAGCACGTCCTTGCGCATGGCCCGCACGGTTTCGCGGGCGATGATCTTGCCGCCGATGGCCGCCTGGATGGGCACCTCAAACAACTGGCGGGGGATGTTGTCCCGCAGCTTTTCGCACATTTTGCGGGCCCGGGCATAGGCGTTGCCCGCAGATACGATGAAGGACAGCGCGTCCACCGGGTCGCCGTTGAGCAGGATATCCAGCTTCACAAGGTCGGACTTCACATAGCCCTTGAGCTCGTAGTCGAAGCTGGCATAGCCCTTGGTGCGGGATTTGAGCGCATCAAAGAAATCGTAGACGATCTCGTTGAGGGGAAGCTCATAATGAATGTCCACGCGGGTGGGATCGAGATATTTCATGTCCACAAAGGTGCCCCGCCGCTGCTGGCAGAGCTCCATGATGTTGCCGACATAATCCTTGGGGGCGAAAATGTGCGCGTCGGCCACCGGTTCCTCCGCCATGGCAATGGTGGCCGGGTCGGGATAGTTGGTGGGGTTGTCGATGTACAGCACGGTGCCGTCGGTCTGGGTGATGCGGTAGATCACGCTGGGAGCGGTGGTGATCAGGTCCAGGTCGTATTCCCGCTCCAGCCGTTCCTGAACGATTTCCATGTGCAGCAGGCCCAAAAAGCCGCAGCGGAACCCAAAGCCGAGGGCCACCGAGGTCTCCGGCTCAAAGGTGAGGGATGCATCGTTGAGCTGCAGGCGCTCCAGCGCCTCCCGCAGGTCCTGGTAATGGGCGCCGTCGGCGGGGAAAATGCCGCAGAACACCATGGGATTGACCTTGCGGTAACCCGGCAACGGCTGGGGGGCGGGGCGGTCCCGCAGGGTGACGGTATCGCCCACCCGCGCTTCGCTGACGGTTTTGATGGAGGCGGCGATGTAGCCCACCTGACCGGCCCTCAGCTGATCGCACGGCTCCAGCCGGCCGGGGCGCATGATCCCCACTTCCACCACGTCAAATTCGGCTCCGGTGGCCATCATCCGGATGGCGTCGCCTGCCTTCAGACAGCCCTCTTTCACCCGGATATAGACGATCACACCCTTGTAGCTGTCGTAGTAGCTGTCGAAAATCAGTGCCTGAAGAGGCGCATCGTCCTCTCCGCCGGGGGGCGGTATATGATGAACCACGGCTTCCAGCACCTGGTCGATGTTGGTTCCCTGCTTGGCGGAGATCAGGGGAGCATCGGATGCATCGATGCCGATGATGTCCTCGATCTCCTGCCGCACCTCCTCCGGCCGGGCGGAGGGAAGGTCGATTTTGTTGATGACCGGCACGATCTCCAGCCCGTGCTCCACCGCCAGATAGGTGTTGGCAAGGGTCTGGGCCTCGATCCCCTGGGAGGCATCCACGATCAGGATGGCGCCTTCGCAGGCCGCCAGCGACCGCGACACCTCATAGTTAAAGTCCACATGGCCGGGGGTGTCGATGAGATTGAACACATAGGTTTCGCCGTTTTGCGCGTCGTAGGAAACGGTCACGGCGTGCGCCTTGATGGTGATGCCGCGCTCCCGTTCCAGATCCATGCTGTCCAGAAGCTGGTCCTCCATGTCCCGCAGGGCCACCGCCCGGGTCTTTTCCAGGATGCGGTCGGCCAGCGTGGATTTGCCGTGGTCGATATGCGCAATAATACAAAAATTTCGGATATGGTCGCGGGATACGCCCAATGTCAACACCTCAGCCAGTTAAAATACCAATGTAGTATAGCACAAAAAGGGACGGGATTGCAACCGCCGGGAGCGGCACAAGCAGAAAAAGCGGCCGGAGAATTTTCTCCGGCCGCGTAAAGCAAGCATTATTTGGTGAACTTGATATGGGCGGGGGCAACGGAATCGGCATGATGCAGGCTCACCGGTGGCATCACCACGTCCGCCAAAGGCGATTCCGTCTGTTCCAGGTACAACCGTCCGGCACTGTCGGCCAGGGCCAAAACCAGCAGGAACATGCCGATCAGTTTGGGGGTGAAGAAAGGATATTCCACCATACTGTTCACACAGAACCCGGCCATAAACGCTAAGGAGGTCACGCCGATGTGGCGGGCTTCCCCCGTTTTACGGGTCAGGCGCACCCCGGTCTGGAGTGCTTTAAAACCGGCAAACAGAAAAATTCCCAGTCCAAAAATGCCGCCCTCCACCAGGAGCTGAAGCACGATGTTGTGGGCATGGGGCGCATTTACACTCCCCGCCAGCAGCATGGCGGCGGTGTTCTCCACGCCCGAACCGATGCCCACCAGCGGATGTTCCAGAAAGCTTTGCAGGCACAGGTACCAAATCTGGAATCGCTCGCTGATGGCCTTGTCGGCGCCGGGAGCGGTGATCAGCATACCGGCAGCGTCCAAGGCAGAGCCCAGCGGCGGCGCGCTGTCTTTTGTTTTTTGGATGGAGAACAGCCGTTCCAAAACGGCTGGCGGCGTCAGCACCGCGGTGGAAAAGGCTGCCAGCACCACCAGCTTGATGCGGCGGACATTGGCCAGCGCAAAGACGGCGGCAATGGCCAGAACAGCCAGATAACTGCCGCGGGAGAAGGAGAAGGCCACGCCGCTTACCGCCAGCATAAGGCAGACACGGCTAAACAAACGCGTTTTGTCCCGCTTCCCGCCGAAGGCGTACAGGGCGACAAAGGGAATAGCCATCACCAGATATTGAGAAAGAATGTTGGGGTTGGTAAAGGTGGAACAAGCGCGGTCCCCGGTCACTTCCAGATTCACCGCAAGGGGAGAAAGGCGGTAGAGCAGCGAATCCAGCGGGTACCAAATCTGCAAATGGCCGGAAAAGCCAAAAAAGATGCGGATAAAATACTGGATGCAGGCAATGGCACCCACACCGCCTGCGGCGGCCGAAATTCCCAGCAGGGCAGTGTCCATCCGCTGCCGGGAGGTGAGCACCGTATGCAACGCCACATAGGACGTCAGCATGGAACCCCACATCACCCAAGAGAAAAACGCCGAAGAGGCATTGCGGCTGTAAAGAATACCGAAGGCCAGGAACAACAGGTATACCAGCATGATCTTGCCCAGCGGGCCCACGGTAAACGAACGGCTCTGCCGTTTGGCGTCCTGATAAGCCGCAACCAGTGCCCCAATGGAAAGAAACGGGGCAAAATATTCCGGAAACAGCGGAAGGAGAGCCACCAAGATGATGGAGACGATCCACGGTTCCCTTTGTTTTTTTGTCGCAGAGACAGCGCGCAACGCGGCTCCCTCCTTTTATATTTATATTAAAAAAATTACGGCCTCAAAAGGGCGGCCGTGCGTATTTTCAAATGCAAATCATACAAAAATTCTACAAGTCATAAGTGACTATAGCACAAACCCGGTCTGGACGCAACGGTTGTTACAAACCTGTTATTTTTTTCGTAAAAATTACCTTGTTCACACAAACTTTTTACATAGATATTGACACAATTCTGAAAACCACCCTGGCAACCGGCAGATAGGGACGGTATCATTCTATTCGGGATGGGGCGCAGGGTGACCGGTCAAATGCCTGTGCCGTGTTGGGTCATGGCGGCGACGGGACAATCGGCCGGGGGCATGGTGCTTCCTCTTGCCGGGGTACACACCCGGTCTCCGGTCAGATCTGCATGAGAAACCGGCATAGCCCCGCTATGCCGGTTTTAAGGAAACAATATTCAAGCCATTTCATTCCGGGCCGGAGAGGCTTTGGCCACAACCCGTCATTTCTCCGGGGGAGCGGTCTCCTTTTTGGAAGAAAAAATAAACCACTTGCTGAAAATATAGTTGAGGATCAGTACCACCACATTCATAGCGATTTTGGACAGACCACCGTTTATATGGGCGACATCCACCATCAGCCACATTCCCAGCTCGTCAATGCCAAAGGAGAGCAGCCGGGCACCGAAAAACAACGCAATCTCCCGCACAAACTGCGAAAAGCGTTCGTTTTTGCTTTGGAAAACAAAAAGCTTGTTGGTGACATAAGCCACCAGCACCGATAAAACCCAGGCGATGGCGTTGGAAATCAGGGTGGGGATTTGCAGCAGGTTGAAGCAAAACTGGAACGATACAATGTTGACAATGGTGGTGATAGCCCCGAAGACCACATACAGCACCGTTTCCCGGTTGACCAGGGAGGGGAACCGGTCCCAGGCCCATTGTCCGGCGAACAGGAACAACGAGACAAAGCAACCACTCCCGGCGCTCCAAAGAAAATCGGTGACAGAAGGGGTATGACCGGGCACCACAAATTGCAGCACCTCCAGAACCACGCCCACGATCACAACGGTGGCAATCCCTCCCACCAAAGCGGAACGGCGGTTGGTGCCCTTCAGCAGCAATACGCTCCACAGGAGCAACGCCAGGGCCATGAAATACAGCATCTTGAGCAGCAGGGGAGTCCAGGCGATGAGGAAAGAGGATTCCTCCACGATAACGGCCACCGCTTTTTGCGCCGCCTGCAGCAGCCCTGTCTGCAAGGGCGACGTGCCCCGCGTCAGCAGGACCAGCGCAAAAGCGCCGGCAATGGCCAGGAGGGTAATCCCTCGCAGCAAAAGATCGGATACAGAGTATTTTTTCATGCCGGCACCTCCCCCAGTATGCGGGCGGCATTGCCCCCTAAGATGGCTTGCTGTTCCGGCAAAGTGAACCGGTAGGCGTCCAGGAAAGCGCGGGTCGTGCGCAGGGTCTCGCCCTGATCGGTCCAAGGCGAGTCCGTGCCGAACAACACCCGGCCGGTCCCGTTGAGACGGATCAGCTGGGCAAACAGGGAATGCTGGTCGGGGTGGTTGGGCAGACAGTAACTGGTATCCAGCACCACATCCATTTGAGAAAGGCGGGGCAGCACCTCATCCCACAGGCGGTAGCCCCCCATGTGGGCTAAAATGATGCGCGCCTCCGGGACAGCCTGACGCAGGCGGCAAACCCTTTCCGGTGTGCAGTGGAAGGGAGGCGGTTTGCCGATATCCGCCCCGGCGTGGAAAATCACCCACAAGCCTTCCTTTGCCGCCGCTTTTACCACCGCTACGGTCTCGGGCTCATCCACAAAGCATTCCTGATATTCCGGATGAAGCTTGATGCCTTTGAGCCCCAGCTCCCGGACACGGGCCACCTCGGCCTCGGCCTCGGGATTGAGGGGATGGACGCTGCCAAACGAACGCAAGCCGGGCATCCTGTCCACTGCTGCGGCAAAATCGTTGATGGTGTGGGAGGGCTTGGGCGAGGTGGCGATGGGCAGAACCAGGCTCACGTCGATACCGGCAGCCCGGCTGGAAGCGGTCAGTCCGGCAGTGGTGGCGTCTGTATGGGGATGGGCCTCCCCATACAGATGAAAATATTGCCGGGCGTTGGCGGTCAACGTTTGCAACGCACCGGCCGCGATTTTGTCGGGGAAGGCGTGGGCATGGGCGTCTATAATCATGTATAAATTCCTCCTAAACGAATGATACATTACCGCTAAATCCCAAAAGAGCCAGTGCCAGGATCCCCATATACAACAGGGAAGCGGGCATCCCACGGAAGGCGCCGGGCATGGCGGGATGGTCCGCCCGTTGCATCCCCTCGGCCAACACCAGCGCCAGCAGAACAAACCCGATGCTGGCCCCGATGGCAAGGCCCACCGCCCCCGAAAAGGAGACGGAAAACTGGTGGTTGACAATGAGGGCTACTCCGATGACCACATTGTTGAAAGCGGCCAGCGGCAGCAGATGCCGGATGCGGCGGGACAGCCGAACGCTTTTGCGGATGAGCAGGTAGGCGGCAATGTAAATGGCGCTGGCAATGACCACCATCATCAGCGGGCGGAACAGCTTGGCCAAAAACGAGGTGCCCAGCAGCGAATCCAGCGGATAGGCGACGATGACGGTCAGCAGCGTGAACAGGGTGAGCAGCCCTCCGAAGGGCAGGATGTCCGCCGGGCGGCGGACGATGCGCATCATCATGGAAGAACCAAACCCCGTGGTGAGCACAAGGTTCTGCACAAAGGCTGCGGCGACAAGATAAAGCAGCAGATCGCTCATGGCTGGTCCTCCCCCTCTTCCCGGCGGGACAGCCGGTTTTTGAAAGATTGCAGCAGCGCCGCCATGAAAGCAAGCAGCAGGAAAGCAGCGAAGGGCAAGGTGGCGGAGGGAAGCCTCACCGAAAAGGGAAGGGGAATATCCCACAGGGTACCGAAAGCCACCATTTCCCGCAGGGCCGAAACAAGGCAGATGACCAGCCCGAAGCCAAGGGAGGACCCCACCGCATCCACCGCAGCCAACCGGGGGGGCATACCGGCGGAAAATCCTCCGGCGTGATAGGTGAAGATGGTGCTCACGGCCATCAAAGGCAAAAACAGATAAAGCGCGGCATAAATCTCCGGCGCGATCAGGCGGCTGACCACCGCTGCTGCCCCCACCATCAGAAGGGTGGCGGCAATGGTATATACCGGTGGATGCAGCCATTTCGGGATGCGGTTTCCCACACCGGCCACAAACAGGCAGGAGGGGAGCAGAACGGCCAGGGTGCATGCGGTCAGGGCCACGCCGTATTTGAGTGTGACACCCCCGGCCAGGATGGGACAAAGCCCCACCGCTTTGACCAGCACGATGTTGTTGGTCAGAAAGGTGGAGAGGAAGATGGAACGCGCAGGATGCTTCATGGCAAAGCCTCCTTTCGCCGGTTGCGCAGGAAATACATAAACTGCCAGCACAGCCGGTCGATCGCCGGGGCCAGCGCATTCATCAGCAAAACAGCAAAGCAGGCGCCCTCTTCAAACCGGCCGAAGGTGCGCAGCAGCATGGTCAAGCATCCTCCGCCCAGGCCGTACACAATCCGGCCCAGCCAGTAGCGGGGCGCCGTGACCGGCGAGGGGAGCAGAAAAATGCCGGAGAACAGCAGGTAACCGGAACAAAGCTCACTGAAAACTCCATTCATCCCGCTTTCCTGGGCGTGGGGGAATGCCAGTGCCCAGACCGCACAGACCGCGAGATAGGAAAGGGGGATGAGCGGGGAGACGATGCGCCGCAAAAACAGAGCTGCCGCACAGGCAATCAACAGGATGGCGACGGTTGCACCGGCCGGCCCGGGGATTTGCCCGAGCAGCCAGGCTTCAGGGGAATAGGAGGGAGCGGTGCCGGATGCCAACAGGGCAGCCGGAGAGGTTTCCACCACAACGCCGGCCGTTTCCCCCAAAGGCAGGGGCTGTGTCAGGTTGGGAGCCGGATAGGTGAACAATTGGGAAGGAAAACACTGGGTGACCAGGGCAATACCGGCGGCAGCCGGTTGGAAGGGCTCGTGCCCGTGGCCTCCAAACGGCATTTTGACCACCCACACGGCAAAGGCCGAGGCCACCACCGGCAGCCAGTAAGGGGATAAAGGAGACATCAACAGGCCGATGAGCATGCCGGTGAGGGTGGCGGAGCCGTCAAAAAGAGAAGGGGGGCGCCGCATAAGCAGGCAGGCGGCCAGTTCGCACACGTTTGCGGACACGACCGCCGCCAGCAACAGACATACCGGCCGCATCCCATAGTATACCCCGGAAAACGCCGCCAATGGCAGCAGGATCAGGCAGGTGGTCCATTCGCGCGTACCGGGCCGCCGGGTCTGGCGAAGATGGGGCGCAGCGGTTGCTTTAAGAGCCATAGCCATCCCCCCATTTCATCAATATCCTTCCGCCGGCATCGGCCGCCTCGCATACCAAAGCGGTCACGTCCCGGCCGGCCGGACAGACATAGGCGCACGCACCGCATCCGTCGCACTGCTCCGGATGCAGCGAGGGAAGCCGGTCATAATGCATGTTTTCCACCTGCCGGGCGATTTCCCCCGGGAGCAGGTGGGCATGGCAGGCCGCGGCGCACCGGCCGCAACCCAGGCAGGGCTGACGGCGGGAGGGGGCGCCGGTCTGGGCCAACAGGCAGGTCACGCCCGGCAGGACCGGCAGCCCGGCGGAGGCGACAGCCCGGCCGGTGAGCGCATCCCCCATGATGATGCGGGATGGATTGGACTTCAGCCCGCAAAACCGCAGCAGTTCCCCCGCCGGTGTGCCGAACGGGGCACGGATATTTTGGGGATGCTCGATTGCATCCCCTGCCACTGTGACCACGGTGCTGTAATGGTGCTCCCGCAGACAGACCGCCCGGTGAAGGGCCAGGCAGGCCTGGACGCCAATAACGCCCAGGCGGACATCGCGGCCCACGTGAGCCAGGGTGGTCACGGGATAGCCCTTGGGGGTGGAGAATATCCGGCCGTCCAGGCTGTCGGACAACTGCCGCAGTTCCTTGCGGGAGGCCTGCACCGCGATATGGGAGCCGGCGGCTCCCACGGTTTGCGCCGCCAGCCACAGGCCGTCGTTGATCTGGGGCCCCGCGCTTTTCAGCAGGGCCCACGCACTGCTGGCATAGGGCTCGGCCTCCACCGCGTTGGCCACCAGAAAATGGCATCCCTCCGTTTTCCAGGTCTCTAACTTACAAAACAGGGGCTGTCTCTTATACACATCTCCGAGCCCACGAGACTCCTGAGCATCTCGT
>ENA-UALL01000284-UALL01000284.1-human-gut-metagenome-genome-assembly--contig:-NODE-284-length-27850-cov-6.007160_pt1 | contig 27850 bp, 18 predicted proteins | sample MGYA00243699_ERZ654466 | MGnify/ENA primary metagenome ERZ654466 (study PRJEB26926, sample SAMN06164635) | human gut metagenome | biome: ENVO:00009003; feature: ENVO:2100002; material: ENVO:00002003...
ACGAGATGCTCAGGAGTCTCGTGGGCTCGGAGATGTGTATAAGAGACAGCGCATCTTCGGTAATTTTTTCATTGCTGATTCCGCTGATCATCAGAAATGTCGGCCGGTTTTTTAGCGTGTGATCTGCCCTGATCCTGTCAAGGACTGCCAGACCGTCCAATTTCGGCATAATAATATCCAATAATACAACATCCGGTTCTTTTTCCCTGATCAGATGACAGGCTTCTTCTCCATCCTTCGCCATCCCGATCAGGTGCAGTTCATCATCACTGGTTACCATTTCTTCCAATAAGTCACGCATAACCTCGTTATCATCTGCAATTGCGACATTTAGTTTTCCCATGTAGGCCTCCTAGAATGTCAAATTCAGTCAAAAATAAGCATACCAGAAAGCACTGTCCGATTTTGTCAAAATTTGTCGATAAATACAGTTAAACTATATCACAACTGCCAATTTATTTCAATGTCTTATACATTCTCTTCAAACTGGGAATTATACAGATCTGCATAAAATCCCTTTTGTGCCAGAAGCTGTTCGTGTGTCCCCTGCTCTATGATATCGCCATCTTTCATCACCAGAATCAGATCCGCATTCCTTATTGTAGAGAGCCGGTGTGCAATGATAAAGCTGGTCCGTCCGCGCATCAGATTATCCAAAGCCTTCTGGATCCGCACTTCCGTACGGGTATCTACCGAAGAGGTTGCCTCATCCAGAATCAGAACCGGGTTATCCGCAAGGATAGCACGTGCAATTGTAAGAAGCTGTTTCTGTCCCTGGGAAACATTACTTGCATCCTCGTTTAACTCCATCTGGTAGCCACCCGGAAGTGTCTGGATAAAATGGTGGGCATGTGCGGCTTTTGCCGCCTCAATCACTTCCTCATCTGTGGCATCTAAACGGCCATACCGGATGTTTTCCATGATAGATCCCTTAAACAGCCAGGTATCCTGCAATACCATACCAAATGCATCCCGAAGTTCCTGACGGTTAAAGTCGCGGATATCATGCCCATCCACCTGAATGGCTCCGCCTGTCACATCATAGAAACGCATAAGCAGTTTGACCATTGTGGTTTTTCCTGCTCCCGTTGGTCCGACAATTGCAATTTTCTGTCCAGGTGTTACATGAGCGGAAAAATCCCTGATAATGATCTGGCCCGGATTGTATCCGAAACTTACATGGGAAAAATCCACGTAACCATCCACATGGTCGAGATGCACAGCATGTTCAACCGTCAGTTCTTCTTCCTCTTCGTCCAGAAATTCAAATACGCGCTCGGAGGCTGCAGACATCGACTGCAGCATATTTGCCACCTGCGCAATCTGCTGGATCGGCTGAGTAAAATTCCGGACATACTGAATAAATGCCTGAATTTCACCAACCCCGATGGTTCCGCGGATTGCCAGAAGCCCTCCGGAAATTGCCACTCCGACATAACCGAGGTTTCCGACAAACTGCATGATCGGCTGCATCAGTCCGGATAAAAACTGGGACTTCCATGCCGATTGAAACAGAATCTGATTGGTATCTTCAAATTTTTTGATGGTGCTCTCCTGCTTATTATATGCCTGCACCACCAGATGTCCGCCATAGACCTCTTCCACCTGTCCGTTGATATGTCCCAGATATTCCTGCTGCTGGCGGAAATATTTCTGCGAATGTTTGATAATAAACGAAATCAGGATGGCAGATACCGGAAGAATCACAAGTGAAATCAATGTCATAATTCCGGAAATTGAAATCATCATCACAAGTGTTCCGACCAGTGTTGCCACACTCGTAATGATCTGCGTCACACTCTGATTTAAACTCTGTCCAAGTGTATCCACATCATTGGTGATGCGGGATAGCACCTCTCCGTACGTGCGGCTCTCGAAATATTTCATTGGCATGCGGTTGATTTTCTCTGAAATTTCCTTACGCATGCGGTAACAGGTTTTCTGCGTGATTCCTGTCATGATCATTCCCTGTATAAAACTGAATACTGCAGAACAGATATACAGGCCAAGTGTAAACAATAACACTTTGGCAATATAGGTAAAATCAATAGATCCGGTTCCCGCGATCTTTTTTCCGAGACCTTCCACCAATGCATTCGTTGCACGTGCCATAACCTTTGGTCCGGCAACGGAAAAGACGGTAGACACCGCCGCAAAAATCATAACGGCAACGATTGCATACCAGTATCTTCCGAGATAACGAACCAGTTTTTCGATAGAGTTTTTGAAATCTTTTGGCTTTTCTCCCGGCATCATTCCTCTGCCCGGGCCGCCCATCGGACCGTGAGGTCTTCTTGTACGTTGTTCTGCCATCTTATTTCACCTCCTCAGAAAGTCCCAGTTCTTTGGCAGACAGCTGGCTCCTGGCAATCTGCTCGTAAACTTCGCAATTGTGCAGTAATTCCTCATGCGTGCCTTTTCCGACAATCTTTCCATCGTCGAGTACCAGTATCTGGTCCGCATGCAGAATTGTACTGATTCGCTGTGCGACAATGATCACGGTCGTATGTTCCGTCTTTGTCTCAAGTGCTCTGCGGAGTGCCGCATCGGTCTTCATATCCAGAGCGGAAAAACTGTCATCAAACACATAAATCTTTGGATTTTTTGCAATTGCTCTGGCAATGGCAAGCCGCTGCTTCTGTCCGCCGGAAACATTGCTTCCGCCCTGTGCAATCGCACTCTCATACCCATCCTGTTTGCTGTCAATAAACTCTGTTGCCTGCGCAATCTCCGCTGCTTCCCGGATCTGCTCATCTGACGCATCCTCTGCCCCGAAGCGCAGATTGCTTGCAATTGTACCAGAGAAAAGAATTCCCTTCTGTGGTACAAATCCGATATGTTCCCGCAGATCCTGCAATGTATACTTGCGGATATCCGTTCCGTCAAGCGTGATCTCTCCGCCTGTCACATCATAAAAACGCGGAAGCAGGTTGACCAGCGTAGATTTACCACATCCGGTACTTCCGATAATTGCAGTGGTCTTTCCCGGCTCTGCAACAAAATCAATATCCGAAAGCACATCTTCCGTGGCTCCCGGATACCGGAAATTTACATGATGAAAGGCAATCACACCCTCACACTGTTCCATGGCAGCCGGCTCTTTCGGATCTGTAATCGTACTTTTTGTGCGTATAACCTCATCTATACGCTCTGCAGCTACACCGGCTCTCGGCATCATGATAGACATCATAGTCAGCATCAGAAATGCCATAACGATCATCATTGTGTAAGTAATAAATGCCGTCATGGAACCAACCTGCATATATCCGCCATCGATCCTCTTTGCGGCAATCCACACAATCAGAAGCGTAATGCAGTACATGATCATCATCATTCCCGGCATCATAAATGTCATAACACGGTTGGTAAACAACTGCGTCTTTGTCAGATTGCGGTTGGCCTCATCAAACCGCTCTTCTTCCCGTTTTTCCCGTCCAAATGCACGAATGACATTTAATCCTGTCAGAATCTCTCTCGAAACCAGATTCAGCCGGTCCACGAGATTCTGCATAATCTTAAACTTCGGCATGGCAAGGGAGGTAAGAAGCATTACAAATCCAAGAATAACAAGCACCGCAAGCGCGATCACCCATTCCATTCCTGCATGGGTCTGTGCAACCTTAATCACACCACCGATTCCAATGATCGGAGCATAAAGAATCATTCGCAGAAATACTGCAGTCACCATCTGAATCTGCTGTACATCATTGGTACTTCTCGTAATCAGGGATGCCGTTGAAAAATGATCCATCTCTGCATTGGAGTACTGTACAACATTGCGGAATGTCTTATCACGCAGATCCCGTCCGATGGATGCTCCCACACGGGAAGCACAATATCCGACAACCACTGCCGCCATAACCATCAGCAGCGCAAAACCAAGCATCTTGGCTCCGGTGGTCCATAAGTAATGTTTCTGAATGGCATCTACATCCACACCTGCATTTTTATCACAGGAGATCGCATAGGTCACACCCATGGATTTCAATGTAGAAGATCCGATCGCATCAATCTGTCCAGACACCTGCTTTCGCATCTCAAGAATCTGCTGATCCGGTACCTGGCCGGCTGCCAGTGCCTGCAGCAGCTGCTTCATATCTACCTGCGTCCCATCCGTTCCCATTTTCGCCGTGATAGCCTTCTCGTCAATATCGGACTCCTTCATCTGGGACATCTGATATACCATGACGATCGGCTCCAACAGAGACTCATCCATATCGTCAAGCGTATCCTCTTCACAATTTCTCACATAGTTTCCGTCTTTTTTTTGCTCCTTATAACAGGCGGCAAATGTTTTCTTTTCCCTGCTGGTCATAAAAAGCTGTGCTGACACAAAATCTTCCTGTGTCATTTCTTCCGGAAGAATATGCTCCACTCCGCTGCTCATGATTCCGACATCGATAATATCCGATGTATACTGTGGCAGGGACAGATCACAAAATGCCTGCATCACAAGAAAAGCCACAATAACCAGAATCCATTTCCAGTATGGGAGCATGTTTTTAAATATTTTTCCCATGATTTAACTCCTTTTCATATGCATAGCTTTTATACTATCACGAACTGATTTCCAGAACAATTCCTATTATATAAAACTTTTCTTAAATTAAAATGAAATGTGTGGTGCAACCATGGGCACCACACATTTCATTTTCTGATTTTATACTGCTGGAATTATATAACCGGCCTTCTTCATTTCTTTTGTAAAATCATCGACAGACATTCCTGCTTTTTCTGCACCAATTTCCACTGTAATGATTCCATCCTGTACCAGGGATGCATATGCACGAATCTTTCCCTCGCGCTGTCCTTCGATTCGACCTTCCACACGTTCCTCATTCAATTCATCTGCCATCAAAACACGTAATGCCTCACACATGATCCTTTCACTTCCTTTCCATTCCCGTACTTTCTCCATGTTACTGTTTACAATGACCTGCAGCACGATATCTGCAAGATTCTTCTCCCTTCCCTCAAAGGTACTCGCCTGCAATAAATACTGGCGCATCAACGATTCTTCCAGATGATTCGTCAATGCTTTTAGCTGTACATGCATATCCACATCCAGTTCCGATGACGCTATGATCTGCACCGGAAACATCACTCCACTGACATAGTAAATCCCTACTGTTTCTTTTTTACATTCATACCCGGATTTTTCCAGTTCCTGCATCAGCTTCACCGGCTTCCGATCACGAATCAGTGTAATGGTAATCTCCTCTGCCGGAATCTCATTCACATGATTTGGCAATACTTTATACAGGCACGCATACGCAACCGCCTTGTAAAAAGTATCAATGTTCAGCTCATCCATCGGGGATTTATATTCAAAAATATTGTGTTTCCGGAAGATCTTCCCGATTTCATTTTTTATTTTGCAGTCCCTCTTTACTTTTACAACCGTACAGTCAATCTGCAAAGGTTTTTCCGTAAGCTGGAACTCATCGGTAAATTCCAGATTTTCTGCATCCTCCAGCAGTTCCAGACGCAAGGCGGAACAGAATGCCGGATGCCACTGCAGCTTTTGGGACTTTTTCTGATTCTTCTGTTGATTTTTCGTTTGTTCTTTTTCCAAATGTTCTCCTTATATTATATGTGGTTTTTGCTTTTATTTCAACGCACAAAAATTGCAGACTGTTAAACCCTGACCGTCAAACTCAGACCGTCAAAACCTGACTGTCAAAACCTGACCGTCAAAGGCACATTAAAGTTCACCTCTTTCACTTATGCAACAAAACAAATGGGATTTTCTGGCAGAAACTGCCACTGAAAAAAGATATGATTACTATACCATATGTTTATGACCGCTGCAAGAAAAAACATCCCGAGCTGGAAAAACAATAGGAAAAACAAAAAGCCATGCAATGGAAAAATCCAATACTGCATGGCTTTACAAAATTAATTTTATACCGCAGGGATTACATAACCTGCCAGCTTCATTTCCTTTGTGAAATCATCGACAGACATTCCCGCTTTTTCTGCACCCGTTTCCACGGTGATGATCCCATCCTGCACCAGAGATGCATATGCACGAATCTGGCCTTCGCGCTGACCTTCCACTCTTCCTTCGCGCTGACCTTCCATACGTTCCTCATTCAATTCATCTGCCATCAAAACGCGTAATGCCTCACACATGATTCTTTCACTTCCTTTCCATTTTTGCACTTTCTCCATGTAACTGTTTACAATGACCTGCAACACAACATCCGCAAGATCCTTTTTCCTCTCTGCAAATGCACCGACCTCTAACAAATATTGCCTCATCAGAAAAACAGTTCAGAGCAAATAAAATAAAATTTCCTGTTTGCATACTCTCCAAAAAGAGGTATTATATAGAAAAACACAGGAGGTATTCAAATGAAAGCACATAAATATTGGTCCCTTGGTGCATTGGCAACCATGATCGGAACTATCTATACCGGCTATAAAAATATGAAATCAGCTCACAAATATTTTGCCTGCAGTTCTCTTCTCTGCATGATTATGGCTATCTACTCTGGTCATAAAATGCTTTCTGCAAAATCCAGGAAAAAGAAAGACTCTGTTTCTCAAGAATCCGCAGAATAATTGAAATTATAGATGTTTTTACCCATACATACTACATGGCTTTACAAAATGATTTTATACCGCAGGGATTACATAACCAGCCTGTTTCATTTCTTTTGTAAAGTCATCGACAGACATTCCTGCTTTTTCTGCACCAACTTCCACTGTAATGATTCCATCCTTTACCAAAGTTGCATATGCACGAATCTGGCCTTCACGCTGACCTTCCACGCGTTCTTCATTCAATTCATCTGCCATTAAAACACGTAATGCCTCACACATTGTCTGTTCACTTCCTTTCCATTTTTGCACTTTCTCCATGTTACTGTTTACAATAACCTGAAGCACAACATCCGCAAGATTCTTTTCCCTCTCTGTAAAAACGCTAACTTCCTGCAGATACTTCCACATCAGCGGTTCATCCAAATTGTCAGTCAGTGCCTTGAGCTGTACATGCAAATCCATATCCAGTTCCGATGATGCAATGATCTGCACCGGGAACATCACACCACTGACATAATAGATTCCGGCTGTTTCTTTCCTGCATTCATACCCATCACTACTTAATTTCTGAAGAAGCTTCGCTGGCTTGCGGTCTCGAATCAGTGTAATGGTAATCTCCTCTGCCTGAATCTCATCCACATGATTTGGCAATACTTTATACAGGCACGCATACGCAACCGCCTTGTAAAAAGTATCAATGTTCAGCTCATCCATCGGGGATTTATATTCAAAAATATTGTGTTTCCGGAAGATCTTCCCGATTTCATTTTTTATTTTGCAGTCCCTCTTTACTTTTACAACCGTACAGTCAATCTGCAAAGGTTTTTCCGTAAGCTGGAACTCATCGGTAAATTCCAGATTTTCTGCATCCTCCAGCAGTTCCAGACGCAAGGCGGAACAGAATGCCGGATGCCACTGCAGCTTTTGGGACTTTTTCTGATTCTTCTGTTGATTTTTCGTTTGTTCTTTTTCCAAATGTTCTCCTTATATTATATGTGGTTTTTGCTTTTATTTCAACGCACAAAAATTGCAGACTGTTAAACCCTGACCGTCAATCTCCGACCGTCAAAACCTGACTGTTAAAACCTGACCGTCAAAACCTGACCGTCAAAGGCACATTAAAGTTCACATCTTTCACTTATACAACAAAACAAATGGGATTTCTGGCAGAAACTGCCACTGAAAAAAGATATGTTTACCATAGCATATCCCCACCTTCCTGGCAAGGAAAACTTTACGTATACTGCATATATGTAATTGCAAAACGTATTCTACCTGTGACCATCATAAAAAAGACACACAATGCGATACTCTCTCACATTGTGTGTCTTTTCTTAAATCCCCATACTAATCAAGCAAAAACAAATTCTGGGATTCCATTTTCACAGTAGTTTTTCCCACCCTTGGTGTTCCATCCGGATTTTTGGACTTATTGTTATAAATTTCAAAAACAATATCCCCTTCCTTCTTTTTGTTTTCCCCTGTTGTATCATAAATAAAGTAATACTCACCCATATTTTTTAGGTTTTCAAACACATATTTTTTAGGATTCTCCTTCGTTGCTTTTCCCTCAATCAACGTTCCGTCTTTTTTGTAAATTTTATCTACGTAAGTTCCATCTTTGTATTGGATCGAACAGGTCAGCTTCGTTCTGACGGTATTCAGTTCGACCGGGCTGAAGCGAATTTTTTCCTTAGTGCCGTCAAGGTTATTTCCATATTCTTTCATCCAGTTCATCTTATACACCAGATTCGGATCACTTCCATTTCCGGACTCCTCTTTTAAAAGCTCCGCCTCTTCATTCAGGATCTCGACCATTGGTGGCTCATATGTGGTACGGTATGCGGCAATCATCGTATTAATGAAAAGTTTTGCCTCCATATCTCCATCTACCGTAGAATGACCTACTCCGGAATAAAAAACATTTCCCTTACTGTAAATATAGTAATTATTGGCGGCATCATTCGGGGAAGCCCCATAGGTGGCACCGGTTCCATCTCCGTTTGAAGCCGTACCCGCCCATGCACATGGATCTCCGTTCTCATTATCCGAAAGACAGTACCAGACCGTAACTTCCGGATCTTCCATGTCCAGCTGATACCACTGCCCATGCGTTGATGCAATTTTAAGTGTTTCGTCAATTTTAAACGGATATTCCGTAATCTGTCCCGTATTTGTCTTCGTTGCACGCGTTGTCAGGTCATTATTATTGTTAAATCCTGTCAATTTCACGTTATTGTTATTCACGCCACAGATATATTCATCATTTTTATAACTTCTGATCATATACCGGTATGGGATTATTTGATCCGTATTTTTCTTTTCCCATCCCAGACGTTTCATGGCATAGTAAGTAAATCCCTGGGTATTACCAAGTGCCGTTGTAGAAAGTGTACCGTCGCTGCCAACTGTTGTCTGGGTCATTGTATCATACTTATGTTTCGCCTGATAAGCCAGCAGTTCCTTTCGTTCGCTCTCGGTCAGTTTCCCACTCACAGCTTTATACCGGTTCATTCCCATGACATCACGCAGATATGTATTGGCAGAATATCCGAAATCCCCACTGTGCACATTATGCATAGAAGTAAAATCATGCGTAAACAAAACACTTTTTCCAGAGGCGATAAAATATTTCAGGAAATCAATCGCACCGTTTTTATTCGACATATTTACCTTATGGAACGTATCGCCAAATCCCAGAATAAACATATTGTACGTATGATACAGTTCCTTTTGTTTTTTTGACATTTTAGCTGGATTTTCGTTTCCCTTTTGGGCTGAAATATCCCTGGAATAATCATACACAAATTTCTCCCCGAAATAATTCTCCTGAAACTTAGAAACCGTAGTCGTTACCACGGTAATATTATAATCATTCAATGCATTATAATATTTCGTAAACAGCGTATTTTCGTGCAAATTCAGATACCCCTTATTATTAGTATCCGTATCCGGCATAATCTGAAGCACCTTAATCTCCCGTTTCTGTCCGGTCTGGTTTTTTGCAACCGAGCAGCCGGTACGTGTAAAATGAATGTCCGGATTATCCTTGCGGTATACAACAATCTTCCACTGGATCAGCCCGAAGTACAGTTTGGAAAGTTTTACCGGTGTAATGTTCTGTTCCCCGTCTCCTGCCGTAAAAACATCTCCCTCATAATAAACTTCCCCTGTATCATCCGAATCATCCGCATCCCCGGAGCCATCCACATCTGCCAGCCCCTCTTCAAATTTACCATCCTGATTCTGGTCAATATAAACTTTACACTGATACTGTGCGGATGGCACATCCGTCACCTGAAAACCAAAATCAAGTTTTGATCTGCCAAAACCGTCCACATCCAGATAATTTGCCTGACTGTCATCTACGGAAACAGACGTATCATTTTTCCCCCCAGACGAAGTCGTTCCCTGATATTCATTTGGCAGTTTTGTAAACGTAATTTTCGGACAGACCTCTTTTACCTTTGCAATCAGCCCATTGCTATCTGACGTCTGGTAAATGGTTTTCTTTTCCCTCTTACTCTCCCTTACCAGATCTGCAAGGTTTGAACCGGCATCTATTTTATCGGACAGGCAATAGAGATCATCAACCGCAACAACCGGATAACCGGCATGTAAAAAGTTCTCCAGTTCCGCTTTCTTAATCTTTGTAATGTCATTTCCCGGGAAACGGAGTGTCGTATCCTCTATAACATTATTTCCGCTTCCAGCCCACAGAAACTTGACCGAACGGCTTATGCCGTCTGACCTGCTATACTCTGCACTGGTCATTTTATCTCCGGTATGGAAATATATTTTTCCATTCATGGAAGTATCATTCCACACCGTCTGATTCTCTTTGATCCATTTCACGTTGCCATCTGCATCTTTATAGGTTACATCCTTTTCTACCAGATTGTAAGCGCCCTGATCCAGCCCAAGATAAATCATGTTGTACTTGCTGTTTAGATCCTCCGTGGAACCAATAAACTCTGCCGTAGTCATATGGGTAATCTTAATATCCCCGATAAAATTCGGAATCATAAGCTGGATATAACTCTTTTTCAGAGAGTATCCGTTCTTTCGGTCATAGCATGGCTCAATATCCAATATCCGCAGTTCTCCATCCACATGATCCTTTGATGTTTTATATCCGAGAATATAACGGACTGCATCTGCCGGTGTCGCTTTGGGATCATTTCCCGTAAATTCCTTAAAATCCGTAAACTTAGAATTCGGATCCGATGCTGGAACCGTCCCCGTGCCAAATGCCTGTGTGGAAGTTGTATCCCCTTTAAACACAAACAGTCTGCCATTTAAATATCCCTGATTTTCATCGGTAGAAATATTTCCGGCAGTCATATACTTCTCCCATTTATCCTGCTTCGTCCAGTAATGGTACCAGTTCTCGCCGATCACACGTCCATCCACATCGGACGGAAGAAATGTAAACATAGACCAGTATGTCTGCGCATCGCCCGTCTGTGCAGTAAACACACCAGTCTCAACTCCATTAATTTCTTTCTTTTGAATCAAGGCATCTTCTCCATCCAGATACAACCGCTGAAACAGTTCAGAATCCATGGAAAACAGCATGACTGCCAGTTTATACATATTATTGTTATAGCCCGTATCGGTATAAGTATAAATGGTTGGATTCATATTCCAGTCCAGAATATGAAACGTAACCGATTTTCCCCCACTTAAAGATCCCTGTGTAGCTATATACACCCCGGAATCCATAAAAATCGGGGCATAGTTCTCCTCCTGATTGATCTTCTTATACATTTTCTTGACAACATCCCAGCTGATATCTTTCGATCCATTAAATCCATCCGTATACGAAGAAACAGACGAATGCTTTCCGTACCTGTTGTGTTTTCTCCAGATCTCTCTGATATTATCACCCCCGGAATGTACCTTTGGGGAAACCACATACAGATCCGCATAATCTGCCCATTTCGGCTGTGCATTCAGCTCTTCCGGTGTAATCGTTTTAATAATCACCGAATAATTGTCTGCTTCCTCCTGTGTTTTACAGCCGATACTGTCCTTTAAAAAATAATCATTGTTTTTATATAGATAGTAATTCTCTGTTACATTGATATTATCCTTTGATTTATCACCGGTACTTTTTCTTTTTGTATAAATCCGGTCGCCCTCATTGGTAAGTTCACGATCCGTCCTTTCATCAAATGTCTGATCTTTATAATCCGATTTTTCGAAATCATTTACTGTATGCCAGATAATATTTCCATGATCCTGTCTGACAAACGATAAGCTTTCATTTCCGTCTTCCCCTTTTACAATTTTTTGGACAAACGTTCCTTCCCCATCTTTGACGCGCTCATAGTATCCGGTATATTCTGCATCTTTCATGCCATCATCACAGACACGCATATTTCCAGAATATTTTGAAATGTCCCCTTCCGGCTCATCCGGGAAAAAATAAGCCTTTTTCTGTTCGTATTTTGCACCGGTTATGGATGTAACCGTTGTAAGATCCCCATCCCCATAACGCATCTCTTCCACATTTACCGGTTCACATCCACTGATCTGGTATCCAAACTCTGCGTATTCCTCATAAGGCACAATTTCAAGAATCAGAAACGGGTTTTCCTTTGTTCCAAGCTTTGCCGCTGCGGCATTCGCATCGTAAATGTTGCGCTTCGACTCCGGAATCTGCTCTATCTGGTCAACGACTCCTCTTGTCATCACCGGAAGTTTCTCATCCGCCTTTAATTTATTCCGGTACCCGACAACCCCAAGACAGACAACAAGCACCCCCAGCATACAGACTGCGGATGCAATTCTCTTTTTCCTGTTTCCGTTATTTTTTTTCTGCCGATGCCATCTTACCATCTTCAATACGAACGCCCCTTCCTTACCTGAGTACATTTCTCAGCTTGAATTCATTTTGTATCGTATACTTCTGTTCCAGATATTGCATATCAAAAGAAACCGCAACGGATGCCTTTTCCGTGGAAGCATTTACTGTGCTGGTAAATGCCGTAACATATTCGCCGATCAGATTTTCCTGCACCTCATCCGTAGCTGCAGAAATCACCGTTGTATCGGTTTTTGGATCTGCCACAGCCATTTTCTTTGTATATAATTTCTTTCCACCTGCAGAGATCCAGATCACCCGCTTGCTTGCAGCCTCCGGGGCTGCGGCACCTGCCGGATTGGTTACCGATGGGGTGTTCGGAATCGTGTAAATGGCGATCCCACGGACACCGGACACGGATGGGTCAAGTTCCTCCACCCGGTTTCCTTCCATCACCCACATGCCGATCTGCTCCATCAGAATCTGTGACTCCGACTGCAGATCAATCTGCGCAGACGCGTGGTTATAATTTTTGTGCGCCATTCCAAGGAAAAGCGTTGCAGCGCCTAAAATAACCGTTGAAATTGCAATCGCGATAATCAGTTCCACAAGCGTAATTCCCCTATGATCGTTCGGCACACTGCCACCCCCTTTAAAAAGTTACTGCTCCGTAAAATGCCTGCCGGTATCTTTCACCAGCCGGATTGTGTATGCCGGGACACCATCAATATAAATGGCATTCACATTTGTACAATCGTCATAAAATGCCGTTTTCTTATAGGCAATCTTAATAAATGTCCCACCGGCACCCGGTTCTGTCAGTTCCTCCCCGGTGCTGCTGTCCTTACGGATTTTAATTGTATTATTACACAGCTTCGTCCCGTCAGATGTCAGCTTTGTATCGTCAAAACTGCCCAGATTATCGGACAGGACACGCGTATAATATCCATTGTCCAGCTTGTAAATATACAGATAAGAACTGCCGGCTTTGCTCATCGTCCTAACCTGAAGCGCATCCAGCGAAGAATCCAGCGTCCTTACCACCTTCTGCGTATTGGCATAGTGCAGATGCCCGATCATCATGACAGACGTGCTTGCAAGAATGCCAATAATCGCAATAACGATAATGATTTCAACGAGCGTAATTCCATTCTGCCCCAAAAGTTTTCGTTTCTTCATTGGCACACCCCTTACCCGTTCTTCTTCCAATTATCATAGTTCAAATAAGAATCCAGATCAAGGTTTCCGGAAATATTTGATGCCGCAAGGGAAGAACAGCCTTTGAAAAACTGGGAAAACAGCGGAGTATCCCGTTTCTGGTCCTCGGTAAACAGCTGGGAAACCAAAAGCTTGTTTCCCCGTACCGAAGCGTTGGAATCAAAAGAGATCACCCCACCGGAAATAATCATTCCCTCAAACTGACCGGACACCCTGACATCCCCGGTTGCAATGACAATTCCCTTTGTAACCGTAGCTGGAAGTGCATAAGTTCCGGCATTTTCAATCAGGTATACATCCGCAGCCGGAGAATACACCGTTTCCGAAGCCGTCGGGGATGCCTTGTGTTTCTCCACCTCTGTGGTAAATGCACTCCGGTCAATCAGATAGTCAAACAGCGGATTTACCGTTTTGTCAATCACTTCATGCCCACTGGCATCCGTAGATGTCAGACGGACATTGTCTTCGGTCACTCCCTGCCCCTGATCCGTCAGTCCCAGTTCCAGCGACTTATAGCGCACGGCAAGCTTCGAACAGTACTTCCAGTATAACCCACTGCTGTCTTTCCAGTTGTCCGGCGCAATCGTATACGTTCCAACCTCCAGCATATCTGCAGAAGCCGCCCGTTTTAAAATGTCCCCGGAAAACGTCATAATCGTATTGGAATCCACAATCAATGCATCCTCATCCAGATAGATATTGGCATACTGTGCCGTTTTCCCCTGATTGTTCGCATAATACTCGGAAAAAAAGTCATTCGCAGACTTCTCCGAATTAAAATTCAGGTAATAATAGACCCCACCCGGAAAATAATAGGGAACCACCTGCCGGCTGCTGTTTAAATATCCTTTCAGCGTACTTTCACTGATTCCGGTATATGCCGCATACTTCTTTTGATCCAGACTTTTTCCATCTCCCGACACATATTCCAGTGGAACATAATATGCCAGCTGGTTCGTCCGCGCTGAGATGGACTCGCCCATCAGAATATCCTCGTTACTGGCATCGAGCTTTCGCGAAATAAACGTCCGCCCTGCCAAAAGCAGGTAATTCAGCCCTTTGATATCCAGATGGCTGCTTTTTCCATTGACCATCATGGCACTGCTAAACTCTGCCTTTTTCGCGGAATCCGGATCCTGTACGCCATAATTTTTCTGAAAATTATAACCGTAATAATTGCCCTGCAAAGTCACGGAACTCCCCCTGCCAGCCAGTTCCAGATCATCCGCCACATACATATTTCCGTTCATATGGATAGAGGAAGCACCGTTTGTCCCGGCAGACGATGTCCTTATATTTTCCGCCCAGATCGAGGAACTGCCGTCCCCGACCGTCAGGTCTGATCCGCTCTCCGTCACGATATCCCCGCGTGTAAGAACCGTCTTCCCCTTGATCGTACCGTTTCCGCCTGTGGACGCATAAATTCCGTCTGCCCCGGCATACACATTGCCATCCACCGTCACATTCTGTGCCCCGATGTTGATCTGTCTGTCAGCTATCAGCGCGTAACGCATAAACTCCTGCACCTGCCCACTGCCGGAGAAATTCATCTTCGGAGTGGAAAACACAAGGTCGGTTTTGATCGTTGTCTCATAATCCTGTGCATCCTTATACCGGATCTGCACACCCTTTAACGTAAACGTCCCTGCACCGTAATCCACCTCATATTTTGGATCCGCGGCAGGAATATAACATCCCTGGTCTGCGGCTTCTTTGATGCAGCTTTTTACCGTATCCGTATCATAGCCGGAAACCCGGTACGCCACGTTGCCGGAAGCGTCCATAGTATCCGATGCACCAACTGCCGGATCTGTGTGGTTTTCTGCAAACTGCTTCTGCAGCCCGTCCATATATCTGGTGGCAAATACTTTCTGCACATCCCCGCCGGAAGCAGAATACGTCAGGTAATTTTCAAGGACATCCGCATACGCTTTCTCCAGTGACTGCTCTGCAAGTTCCCTTGCACCGGCACGCAGATTATCCATCAGTTCATCCGCACTGTAGAAATTTTTCTTCGTGCCGCGTTCCACTTCCTTCATCTCAATATTGACAATCGTAATCTTCGTGATCACCACGGCAATCAGGCTTACCACAACCATCAGAACCAGTACGGCAAGCAGGGAGGCGCCACGGTTATCCTGTTTGAACCGGTTTCCTTTCATCGCTACTCTCCTTTCGACGTGCTGACCGTAATATAACGGTACTTTTCCTTATCCGGATTGTTTCCGCCCTTGCCTTTCTTATATACACAGACCGTCAGATCGACCTTTCGCACTCCCCCGCTGCTTGCCACCAGAGGGGCAACCGACCCAGCCGGCAGCTTAAAGCTGTCCTGATAAATTGCTCCCTTGTTGGTCACCGCAGCCGGATCATCCGGATACGACTTGTTGCCAAGGTTTGATGCCACAGACGGCATCGGGCATCCCTGCGGCAACACCGTCATCTTATAATCCGGTCTGATGCTGTTGACATCCGCAATATTCTGGCATACAAACACCAGCTTAGGGTTCACACCGGCAGCGTATGTAACCTCCATCGTATCGCTGTCCTGTGCCACATGGTACATAAGATAAATATGCTCCACATCACGGATGTCTTCCTCTGCAAACTCATTACATTCATATACTTCCGAAGGATCTATGCCCAATACCTCATCGCCTGTTTCCCCACATGTATAGCTGCATGCCACCCGGACATGCGTGCTGTCTGCCGTAACCGAAAATTTCCGCTTCATCTTCGCCTGCAGTTCGCTGTCCCCAAGCGGAAGCGTCCCCGGATGTGCAGCAGCATATGTCATATTTTTTTCCGAAAAATACGTCATTGCTTCCTGCAGCTGGTTATGTTCCAGTGCCACGACATCCTTTGTGTCATCAATCCCTTCGATCTGTGGGATATTGGTGTCATTTTCAGCTGCAGCCGTACTGACAGAAACCTCGACATCATACGTGCTGCCAGAAGTGCCTGCCGCCGCGTAGTACACATTCTCCGCCTGAAATGCCGGTGCCGGGGCAGCCGCCGGAGTCTCACTGAGCAGGGTGTAGCCATTTCCTTCCAGATAGGGAACACGAAATCCTGCCCCTGTCGTCACCACAGCCAGCTCTTTTTGGTTTTTTAAATCCTCCAGCACTTCCTGCGCCAGATTGGTTGCATGCTGTTTGTCCGCCATCATCGCATTGTACTTCATGGACTGCGTAAAATAAGACAGCAGCGGAATGGAAATAATAGCAAGAATTGCCATGGCAAGGATGACTTCCAGCAGGGAAAATCCACCATTGTTATTCGGTTGTCTCTTCATCTGCGGGCCTCCTTCCCATCCGTTTTACGGTGCCGTTTCAAGCGATGTGCTTCTGCCGAAAATACTCATCACACCTTTTGACATATTCGGGAATACCGGTGGAACGTACTCTTTTCCGGTGTTCTCCAGATAGTACATATTCAGGGTCATCTCCCCGTTTAATTTTCCGGTGGAATCATCATAATTTGCCGTAAACTGTGAAATCGTTGTACGATCCTTAAAATTGTTGACATAAGCGATCATTTCCTTTAATCCGGCATAGCCTGCCTCATAGCGGATACCGATAGAGGCATAATATCCCCGAACCTCTTTTTGCTCTGGTCCTGTCGTTTCCTGTTCTGCTGCATCTGCCCCCTGTGTGCTCTCCTCACTCTGGCTTTCGGATGTAGAAGATGCCTCTGCATCCGGTGCGGTAGTGGAAGAAGCATCCGTTCCTGCAGCCGTGTCCGTGCCATCGGTCTGCACATCCACAGCAAGCGGCTGGTTCATGGTAAACGTAATGTCCGTAATATGGAAATCGCTGCTGTTATCCTCATACGCCTGTAACGACTCAATAGCCTTCTCGGTTGTCATTGCAGAAGGATACGTACTGATAATCGTCTTCTGCTTTTTTACCATCCGCTGGATATTTTCTTTTACCTTCGGAAGTCCTGCCTCCATCTGTTCCATCTGCTGCACTTTTGCCTGATCGGCCGTATTCTGTTCTTCAATCTTCGCTGCCTTGCTCATTCCCTTACTGAAAATAAAGAAATACGAACATGCCACTATGACAATCGCACAGAAAATGAGCAGCAGCCGCTTGTCGGAATCTGAAATTTTAATTCTATTCATTGGTCTGCTCCTCTCCTTCCATGCTGTCTGTATCGGTATCTGTATCGGCATCTGCATCCGCAGACGGAACCGCTTCTTTTATAAGATGCCCGTCCTCGCCGAGAAATGCGCCGGTATAATAAGCATTTAACGTATACGTCCACTTCACCGTGCCGCTGTCTTCATCGGACTCCTCCGACATGGACGGAATCGAAAGATTTTCAAGCAGCGTCACATCCGCAAAATTCAAAAGCATCTGTCCGACCGTAACTTTCCGGTCAGCCTCCATATTCAGCGTTACCAGCGAACCGTCCGTCTGAATGTTTTTTACATGGATGGTTGTCGGAAGTTCATTTTCCAGCTGCGCAATCAGCGGATACAGCTGCTCATTTTTCGTGATGGTGGCAAGATCCAGTTTCTCATACACCTGTTCCTCCGCCTGTACCCGCGCGTAATCGTCATACGTCTCCTGCACATAAGAAAGATCATTGATCCGTTTGGTCAGGTTGCGGTGCTCACGATAAGCCAGCAGCTGACGCACACCGGAACCGAGAATCAGCAGGACACTTACCAGTACTGCCCCCGCCAGAATCACATATGCCGTGTGCAGGTCGTTCTTTTTGGAATCTGCCACAAGCATGTCCTTTGGTCTGGCATCAATTGGATGAACCGCTGCACCGATGACCGAAAGGAAACCGACAGCCGTTGCCGCCTTCGGTCTCATCCCGGAAGATGCCGCATCCGGTGTTACCGTCCCCTCAGCCGCCTTGTTTTTTCCGCTCCGTAAATCGATGACCTTCGTGAAATCAATTTCCTGCAGCGGAAGCGGAAGTTCCTGTGCAAACAGTTTGTGCATGCCTGCAAAACGGGAACCATCGCCAACCAGATAGACATTCCCGACAAATTCCTGTTTGACCTGATTCTGATAATACTCAACCGCCGTGTTTGCAATGCGCAGATGATACCGCAGGGACTCCGCCAGATCCTCATATGCCTCTTCTGCCAGAGCCTGCTGACGCTTCATCTCCTCCTGGTTTCCCATCTCCGGAATCGTCGGACGGTTGTATATCACATTGTGGTCTAAAAGGAAATCAAGTGCTTTCTCCTCATCGTCAATGCCAAGCACCGGATGGTCGATCACCGCTGTAATCGTAGCTCCATAGCCATACGGTGTCACACGCTGAAAGACCAGTTTTTTATTTTCCAGAATACTGATAACCGTTGCCTGTTCTTCCAGCTGCACGACCACGGCATTTTCCAGAAAACTGTCGCACAAAAGCTGTACCGTTCCGTTTCCGATATAGTCAAACGTCTCCACCTTAAGCCCTGCCAGCTCGGCAAAGGTCACATAGTTGTTTAAAAGGTTATCCGGAATTGCAACGAGAAGCAGCTTAAGCATCTTCTTTCCGTCTTCTTCCTCCACGTCCATCTTGCTGTAGCTGATGGTGTAATTGCTCACATCCATCGGGAAGTAATCACGGATCTGTGCCTCGATGATTCCCATGATCTTATTGTCCTTGACAAACGGGATCATGACCTCGCGGGTAACGACCTTAGAGGAGGAAAGGGTAAATACCACTTCCTTCTCATGGATATCGTGTCTGCTTAGTTCGGCCTTTAATGCCGATGCAAACGCTTCTTTGTCGCGGATATAGCCATCTTCCACCGCATGTTCCGGGGTGCGGAACGCAAACGCTTTATGTACCGGCGGATTTTTCTTGCGGTAATCGGCCAGTGCGACTTTTGTCCACCATACACCGGCCTCAATACTTACTACTCTTTTGACCATTTTCATTTTCTCCTTTATATTTTCTAGCAGTTGTGCTGGAAAATGTATGAAAGACAATTATCCCCCGCTCATATTCTCTTCGGGAAGAGGCTGTAAGAATTTTGGCGAAAGATTTTGCGTGCCGGACGCGACCGGACGACATTCGCCATCCGGGCTCATGTCGTCCTTTCCCGTACATCCGTGTACGGGAATCGCTGGGTACTGACAAAATTCTAACGGCCTCTAACCCTTGAGAAAAATCGCGTGTGCTAATTGGCTTTCATACATTTTCCATCGTTATGTTATGATGTAAAATTTAGATGGCGAATAGGAAGTATGTTCAAAATTCGCCACGGAAAACAAATAACTTTATGTTTTCTCTAAACATTACTTTTTTGGCGGATTATACCAGATTTTATCTAATAAATGCCCATCATGCCGAGATACCAGGTCCAGAAACAGTTGCCCCAGAGTGCGGCGATGAATATGCCTGCCGAAAGGTACGGACCGAGTGCAAGCAGGTTGTTTCGCTTGCTTACTTTCATGCGGATGGTATGGATGACGGATCCAAGAATGCATGCAAGAATAAATGCAAAAATAATGTTTTTTGCGCCTAAAAGCAGGCCTGCATATGCCATGAGTTTGATGTCTCCCCCACCGATTGCTTTGCCGGAGGAGAAATAATACAGGCCATACAAAAACAGGCTGACAATGACTGCCCCGATGATATGGGACAGGATATGCCGGAAATCATACACGGTCATGATGATACCGAGCAGTCCCAGAAACAGGTTCTGGGAAACCGGTATCTGATAGGTTCTCTCATCGATGACCGCAATGACTATCAGGGCAGATGTCATGAGGCAATACAGCACACTGCTGAACGTGAAACCGCCCGCCATGAAAACGACCACATACAGCACACCATTTAAAGCCTCGATTAATGGGTACTGTATGGAAATCCTAGCACCACATTGCCGGCATCTGCCCCGAAGAATTATGTAGGAAAATACAGGAACCATGTCCCGCCAGCCCAGCTTACGCCCGCAGTTCATACAGTGCGAGGACTGCACGATATTCTCTTTTTTCGGGATACGGAAGATCAGCACATTTAAGAAACTGCCGATGACGATTCCGTATAAAAATATAACAATATAAAGAAAAATCGTAAGTTGGGTTAGCATTTGATTCTCCCGTCACTAAAAAATTTACTTTGAAGTAATTTCATCAAATTGATTTGTATCAGCAGCACCTGATGCACCTGCTGTTACAGCCTTTACACTAATCATTGGATCTCCATTTTTGCATGTAATTATTATCTTATTTACCTTTTTACCAGCCTTTGACTCTAATTTCAAATTGGTAGTATTCTTAACACCATTGAGTTCCTGAAATGATGCCTTTAATTTATCTCCATTAGTGCCTGCAGGTGTAGCTATATCACCACTACTTGTTATTTCAATAGTATAAGTTGCATCTGGATCAAGATTTGCTGCATTTGAAGAATATGCAGTCATTGCATCTGTACATAATCCACTTAACACCTGTACATCCTTTGCATGTCTTGATTTGTCAATATAAGGAATTACCTGTGTACCAACAATACCTACCAAAATAGCCATAATTGCGATAACGATAATCAACTCTACAAGAGAGAAACCTTTGTTATCCTTCTTTTCATTCTTTGCCTTCATGTTCTGAAGCAGTTCCATAATCTTCTTCATACCCTTTGTTCTCCTTTTACTAAATATGTTTTTTATGTATCTATCATCACATGCCTCATGGCAGACATGTAACAACCCTTCTTCTGCCTGCGGTCAGGCTCCGATGCTGTCGTACAGGCTGTACATCGGCATCATGATCGCAAGGACGATCGGCACCACAATAACTGCCATCACAATAATGATGAGCGGTTCCATTGCGGCAAGCAGTGCCTCGGTCGCTGACTCCACCTCTTCATCATAATATGCTGCGACTTTGTCGAGCATGTCTTCCATATTACCGGTTTCCTCCCCGATCTCTATCATATGGTAGACCATCGGTGGAAAGACCCCGGAATCTGCCAGCGGCTTCGAGAGCGGGATTCCACGGCTGACCTCTTCGGTCGCATCTTTTAATGCCTGCTTAACCACGGCATTCCCCATCATCTCGGTCACAAGCCCGAGTGCATCCACCAGCTGGACACCGGAGCCCATCAGTGTGGACAGTGTTCGCGTCATGCGCGAGGATGCCGTCTTAATGCTGAGCGGACCGACCAGCGGTACCTTTAGAATAAATTTTCCCAAAATATGTGCCCCGCCCTCTGTCTTTTTCCACGCATGGATAAATATGGCAATCCCTGCGATGATGGCAACAATAAAATACCAGCTGTGCACAAAGAAATCACTGACTGCCATGACTGCAAGCGTGATACCCGGCAGTTTTCCGCCGACTTCGTCAAACTGGGAAGTAAAGGTAGGCACAATCTTAATCATCATGATGGCTACAACAACGATAATAACAAGAATCAGGATGACCGGATAAATCGCCGACTTGATGATCAGCCCCTTCAGGTGGGCTTCTTTTTCAAACTGGCTTCCCACACGGCTGAATGCTTTATCCAGTCCACCGGAGGATTCCCCGGCGGCAACCATCTGCACCATGAGGTTTGGAAAAATCTTCGGGTGCTCCGCCATCGCAACGGCGAGGGTCTCCCCACGCTGTACGGAATCCCGCACTTCTGCGATTGCGTTGGCAAACGGTTTGTTCTCGGTCTGCTCGGATAGCATGTCGAGTGCCTCGACGACGGTCACACCGGCATTTAATACGCTCTCAAACTGGCGGCAGAATACACTCATTTCGCGGACGCTGACGGCTTTTCCGATATGGATTTCGAGATCTTTGTTAAATGCGTTGGCTCTTGTGATGGAAACGATGGTGTTGCCGCCGGATTTGAGTTCTGCCGAAGCGACTTCCATGTTCACGGCCTCGATGGTGCCGGTTTTTGGTTTTCCATCGGCCCCGACCACTTCGTATTTATAACTTGCCATGTCTTAACTCCTTTTTAAAACAGCTTCTGCTGCATGTTTCCTGTATCCTGTGCATACTCTACGGCATTTGCCGCATCGATTTTGTGTTTCAGGTACAGGCTGAATAAGGAATCATCCATCGTCTGCATGCCAATCTTCTTACTTGTCTGCATGATGGATGGAATCTGGTGTGCCTTATCCTCCCGGATCAGATTTTTGATCGCCGGGGTACCGAGCATAACTTCAAATGCCGCCACACGGGATTTCCCGTCGATCGTCGGCAGAAGCTGCTGGGAAATTACCGCCTCAAGAACCGATGCCAGCTGCGAGCGGATCTGGTTCTGCTGGTGCGGTGGGAACACATCGACAATACGCTCAATGGTAGGTGCCGCACCGATGGTATGCAGGGTGGAGAATACCAGATGTCCGGTTTCTGCTGCCGTGATGGCAGTGGAAATCGTATCAAAGTCTCGCATTTCCCCCACAAGGATGATGTCCGGATCCTCACGGAGTGCCGCACGGAGCGCATTTCCATAGGAATCGGTATCCAGCCCGATCTCCCTTTGGTTTACGATGGACCGGTTATGCTTATGTAAATACTCGATCGGATCTTCGAGTGTAATGATGTGTTCGTTCCGTTCTTTATTGATGACATCGATCAAAGATGCCAGTGTGGTGGATTTACCGCTTCCGGTCGGTCCCGTGACAAGGACAAGCCCACGCTTTTTCTTTGTCAGCCCAAGGACAGCTTCCGGCACCCCGAGGTCCTCCGGTGTCGGGATATCGCTTGCCACGATACGCAGTACAGCGGCATAAGATCCTCTCTGGTGGAAAGCGTTGACACGGAACCGTCCCACACGCGTATCCGTGTAGGCAAAGTCCACTTCCCCTGTGGCTTCCATGGTTTTTTTCTGTTTTTCGTTAAACATGGATTCCACCAGTTCTTTGGTCATCGCCGGTGTCAGTCTCTCAAATCCGTCCATTTCATAAAGTGTTCCGCTGATCCTGCACTTCGGCCGTACCCCCACGGTAATATGTAAGTCGGACGCATGATGCGCTTTTGCTATCGAAAGAAGCGTATACATTGACAATTCCATCTGTTTTGCTGCCTTCCCTTCCCTGTTTTATTTAATCCTCTTCGTCATCGTATGCCACACGCTGCACTTCCTCGACGGTGGTGATTCCGCGCAGTGCGTAATCAATGGCACTCATGCGGAGCGTTTTCATGCCATGTGTTAGTGCGATCTCCTCAAGCACATCCGCATTCTCCCCGCGGTTGATCGCCTGCCGCAGGTCTGCCGTGACCGGCATGATCTCATAAATACCGATTCTTCCATAGTATCCGGTTCCGCCGCAGCGGACACACTCTTTGTGCCCCGGTGTGCGGACATTGATCCGTCTGGTAGGATCCTTTATGCCGAGTATCTTTTTCTCCCCTGCGGTTGCCTCCCGGACAATTCCGCATGCCGGACAAACCCGGCGCACCAGACGCTGGGCGATTACCCCGACCACGGAATCCGCAATCAGGTAGTTTTCCACTCCCATATCTGCCAGACGGGTGATGGTATTTGCCGAACTGTTTGTATGTAAGGTGCTGACCACCAGATGTCCGGTGATGGATGCCTTTACCGCAATCTCTGCGGTCTCCTGGTCACGGATCTCCCCGATCATGATGATGTCCGGATCCTGACGCAGGATGGAACGCAGTGCCGAGGAAAAGGTTAGTCCCGCCTTTTCGTTTACCTGCACCTGATTAACCCCGTTTAAGTTCGCCTCAACCGGATCTTCTACCGTGATGATATTGACGCCTTCTACGTTTAATTCATTTAATGCAGTATATAATGTCGTGGACTTACCGCTTCCGGTCGGTCCCGTGACGAGAATAAGCCCGTTCGGATGGCTTAGGATATGATCAAATTTTTTTAATTCTTCCTCCGGGAATCCCAGATCCCGCTTGTCCAATGTCAGTGCTTTTTTCTGTGCGAGACGCATAACGACCTTTTCCCCGTAGACGGTCGGAAGCACGGACACACGGATGTCGTATTCCTGCCGGTCCACAATGCTGGTCGCACGACCATCCTGTGGGCGGCGCTTTTCAGAAATGTCAAGTCCGCTGACAATTTTAATTCTTGCGATCAGTGCGGCATGCAGGCTGATGTCGTGCCGCATGGCTTCGTGCAGCACGCCATCCACACGAAACCGGATCCGCACCTGATTTTCCATCGGCTCGATATGGATATCGCTGGCTCTCTTGTGGACTGCCTGCTCGATGATCTGTCCTAACAGTTTGACAATCGGTGCCTGCTGGACATTGTTCTCATCGTTTCCACTCCCGGGATCTAGGGCTGCCCTGGCTTTTGCCTGTTCCTGCTTTTCCCTTGTATACTGTTCTGCCACACGCAGGGCTTCTGCATTTCCATAGTAGCGGTCGATGGCTGCCGCAATATCACTCGGGGTTGCAGCAAAACGCTCCACCTGACACCCGGTAATGATGGAAACATCGTCCATCGCCCGGATATCCAGCGGATCGCTCATTGCCACGCACAAAAGATTGGGATTTTTCTCATTGAACTTAAACGGAATCAGATTATACTTCCGCAGCACTGCCTCGTCCAAAAGCCGGATGATTTCCTCCGGGATGCGCAGGGTCGACAGATCGACACTCTGTATTTTCAGCTGTGCCTTCAGTGCCTCTACGATCTGTTTTTCGTCTGTAAACCCCAGATCGATCAGTACCACTCCGAGACGCTCTCCCTGTTTTTCTGTTTTCTGGACCTGTAACGCTTTTACCAGCTGATCCTGCGAAATGACTCCTGCATCCACAAGCAGATCGCCCAGTCGCTTCTTCCGGGCAAACCCTACCAACTTATCCATGTAATACTCCCACTACGTTAAACATTTATTATTTTCGAATAATTTCGAGCAATTAATGATTATTATAACCTTTTTTATTCTCTATTGCAATCCTTTTTCATGTATAAAATATAACTTTATTGCATTTTACCGTTTCTTTTTTTGTGCAAATTTCACATCTAGGTCTTTTGTCCTATTTTATTTGCCGTCATTTCCTCCACAAAAATGCCATATCCTTTCGTTGGATCGTTAACAAGCACATGGGTCACGGCACCGATCAGTTTTCCATCCTGCAGGATCGGGCTTCCGGACAGTCCCTGCACGATTCCGCCGGTCAGCTTCAGCAGGTTCTCATCCTCCACATGAAAACGGATGCCCTTATTTTTATCTCCCGGTGTATAATCAAGATCATCAATTACGATGCGATACGACTGCAGTTCCCCGGACGCATCCGACAGAATTACCGCATCCTTTGTCTGAATCTCCTGTTTGTAACCAACCGGACACAACAGACTTTCGTTTTTCTTTTCTTCCCGGAAGTTTTTCGTCAACGTGCCATAGATACCGATTTGTGTATTGCTGGACACTTCTCCGATCTGGTTGTCTTTCCCATAATAGACAACTCCCTCCAGCTCTCCCGGTGTTCCCCGGACACCTTTTTTGATACCGAGCACCTGTGCTTTGTACAGCCGGCCGTCTGACAGGCGGAGCAGGTCTTTGGTCTGTCCGTTTCCGATTCCGTGTCCCAGTGCCCCGAAGTTTCCGTCCTGATCAAAATAGGTCAGTGTGCCGATCCCTGCCATGTCATCTTTCACCCAGAGTCCCAGACGATAGCCTTTGTGTTCTGCTGCCTCAACCGGCTCCACCGATACCTGAATCTGCTCGGCTCCGCGCCACAGGGTCAGCACCACCGGTTGTTCCCCGTACTGATTGATCCGCTCCATCAGTTCTTCTTTTTTCGTGACCGCTTTCCCATTTACAGCAGTAATATAATCCCCCGGAAATACAATGTGTTCTGCCGGCTGCCGGCTGCTTCCGTCCACAGTTTCCACCGGGCCGGATCCCAGCACCAGTACTCCCTGGGCAGCCCCGTAAATGCCCACCACCTGTCCGCTCACGTATAAAGATTTTCCGTTCACCACGGAAACCTGCACCTCTTTCATAGGAAGGATGCCAAACAGATAGCAGGTCAGTGTATATTCCCCCTGCTTCAGCTGGCTGCACGTTTCCACTGCCCGTTCCTGCTTCATTGCCTGAAACGTCCGCTCCCCGATCTGTGCCATAACGGATTGCGGTTTTGTGGACATTGCCAGTGTGACCGGAATTTTTTTGTCCAGTTCCAGTTTCTGCCCCTCCTGCACGTATACATGATCGGGAATGGCATGTATCATGGTGGCATAGGCAAAGCAGCACAGCGCCAGAACATAAATACAGATAATATTTTTGAATATACGCATATAAAAAGACCGCATGCCAAAGGTTCTCCTATCTTCTCGGATACCTTTAGTATGCGGACTTTGGTTTTATCTATTCGTATTTTTCTGCCAGACGTTTCATCTCGCGTGCGTTTTGTAAAACCGTATCCGTGATCTCCACGCCGCCAAGCATCCGCGCCAGTTCCTCGATACTTTCCTCTTCCCGCAGCGGATGAATCCGGGAAACCGTGGACGCATGCTCCACCGATTTTTCAATCAGGAAATGGGCATCTGCCATGGCAGCAATCTGCGGCAGATGAGTGATGCAGATGATCTGGTGCGTCTTTGCCAGCAGTTTCATCTTCTGCGATACCATCTGTGCCGTACGCCCGCTGATTCCACTGTCAATCTCATCAAAGATCAACGTAGGAATCTCATCCGTATCCGCCATGACGGTCTTGACCGCGAGCGCAATACGGGAAAGTTCTCCGCCGGAAGCAACCTTTCCCAGAGGCTTTAACGGTTCTCCCGGATTGGTGGAGATCATAAATTCTGCCTCATCCCAGCCTCCGGCACTGTACTCCGTCTTCCGGAATTCCATCGTAAACTGCACATCTAAAAAATTCAGATCTTCAAGTGCCTGTGCAATCGCTTTCGTCAATCCCTTTGCCGCTTTCTTCCGGATTCCGGAAACCTCTGCACACAGCCCGTCCAATTCTTCTTTCTTCCGGTTCATGGAAGTTAAAAGATCATTTAAGTATTTATCATAATCCTGTAATACGGCAATACGCTTTGTTTTTTCTTCCGCTGACTGCAGAATCTCTTCCATCGTATTTCCATACTTGGATTTCAGGTGATTGATCTCATCAAGCCTCTTTTCGGTCTGATAAAAGACTTCGTCATCAAATTCCTCCCCCGACAGGTAGGAAGAAATCTCATGATTGAAATCGCTCAGCAGATTATCAATATCGGTAAGCATCTGTTCCATCTGCGCAATGCGCTCCTCATATGCCGAAACCGAACTGACTTCCCGCAGGGCACGGCTGATAAGTTCCGATGCATTCTCTCCGGTACCGCCGTCTCCCCCGGTAGCTGCACCGGCAGCCGATATGGCATCTGTCTCTT
>ENA-UALL01000286-UALL01000286.1-human-gut-metagenome-genome-assembly--contig:-NODE-286-length-27789-cov-7.356169_pt1 | contig 27789 bp, 26 predicted proteins | sample MGYA00243699_ERZ654466 | MGnify/ENA primary metagenome ERZ654466 (study PRJEB26926, sample SAMN06164635) | human gut metagenome | biome: ENVO:00009003; feature: ENVO:2100002; material: ENVO:00002003...
GTTCTCAATCGCTTTTTTCTATCCCCTTGGTCTCACATCTATTGTATCGTTACACCCGGGAGCGAAAATTTTCCCGTTTTGTCTTGAAATGTTGCGGGAAATACGGTATACTGAAAAAAACGGATTTACCCAATGGGGTATTTTTGAATACGCACAGGAGGATTATGGTATGATTTCTGCAGGTGATTTTCGTAACGGCGTTACCTTTGAGATGGACGGCAACGTCTACCAGATCATCGAATTCCAGCATGTAAAGCCCGGCAAGGGTGCTGCGTTTGTCCGCACCAAGATCCGCAACGTCATTGCGGGTTCGGTGGTGGAAAAAACCTTCAGCCCCACCGACAAATTCCCCACCGCCTATGTCGAGCGCAAGGATATGGAGTATTCCTACAACGACGGCGATTTGTACTACTTCATGGATCTGGAAACCTATGAACTGATGCCCATCGGCAAGGACCTGCTGGGCGACAACTTCAAGTTTGTCAAGGAGAACATGGTCTGTAAGGTCATGTCCTACAAGGGCAAGGTGTTCGGCATCGAGCCCCCCAACTTTGTTGAGCTGCAGGTCACCCAGACCGACCCCGGCTTCAAGGGCGACACGGCCACCAATGCCACCAAACCCGCCGTGCTGGAAACCGGCGCCGAGGTGCGCGTGCCCCTGTTTATCGACGAGGGCGAGATGATCCGCGTGGATACCCGCACCGGCGAATACATGGAGCGCGCCTGATTCGCAAGCGTTGCTGTAACCGGCTGCTGCGGCGCTGCTGTAAAGCTTTGCCGTTTGCTCTACCCCAATCAAAAGGAGGATGAACAAAATGACCATCACCGAAAAAGTAGCGTACCTCAAGGGCCTTATGGAAGGTATGAAGATAGACCCTGAAAGCGATCAGGGCAAGCTGTGGAAGGCCGTTATGGATGTGCTGGCCGACCTGGCCCTGTCGGTGGACGAGCTGGAGGACTACACCGCCGAACTGACCGAGCAGATCGACGCCATCGACGAGGATCTCGATACCCTGGAAAGCGATTTCTACGAGGAATATGACGACGACGATTGCGAATGCTGCGACGACGAATATTACGACATCACCTGCCCCAACTGCGACGAGGAGTTCTGCGTAGACGAGCAGACCCTGCTGGAGGGCGGCGTGGAATGCCCCAACTGCGGCGAGCATCTGGAATTTGACATCGACGACGAGGACGGCTGCGACTGCGGCTGCTGCGACAGCGAAAGCGATAAAGATTGATGCCGCTGCGGGCCGTCTTGGATAATGGATGCCATCAAGGGCCTTCGCTTCGTTAAGAGGCGAAGGCTTTTTGTAAACATCCATTCATTTGGCGGCCCACCGGCCATATTCCATAGCGAGGAAGGATCACACGTGCAGAAAAATGGTTCCGATATTTTAATGGAGTGCCTGCTTGAGCAGGGGGTGGACTGCGTGTTCGGGTATCCGGGCGGCGCGGTGCTCAACATTTACGACGCTTTGTATAAATACAGCGACAAGATCCGGCATGTGCTCACAGCACACGAGCAGGGGGCGGCCCATGCCGCCGACGGTTACGCACGTGCCACCGGTAAAGTAGGGGTGTGCATCGCCACCTCCGGTCCCGGCGCTACCAACCTGGTCACCGGCATCGCCACCGCATACATGGATTCCATCCCTGTGGTGGCCATCACCGGCAACGTCTCGGTGCCCCTGCTGGGGCGGGATTCGTTCCAGGAGGTGGATATCACCGGCGTCACCATGCCGGTGACCAAGCACAATTTCATTGTCAAGCGGGTGGAGGACCTGGCTGCTACCATTCGTCAGGCCTTCCTCATTGCGCGCAGCGGCCGGCCCGGCCCGGTGCTGGTGGACATTCCCAAGGATGTCACCGCCGCCGTGACCGAATACCAGCCGGCGCAGCCGGAAAAGATCCGGCCTTTTACGCCGCCCAAACCGGAGCGGATCGCCGCCGCCAGGAAACTGCTGCAAAACAGCCAAAAGCCCCTGATTTATTTTGGCGGCGGGGTGATCTCTTCTGAAGCGGAGAAGCAGCTTCTAAAACTGGCCGAGCAGCAGGATATCCCGGTCTGCGCCTCCATGATGGGGCTGGGCGGCTTCCCGCCGGACCACCGGCTGTGGCTGGGCATGGTGGGGATGCACGGGACGCTGGCCGCCAACAAGGCGGCGCAGGAATGCGACCTGCTTCTGGTCTGCGGCGCCCGGTTCTCCGACCGGGTGGCGGGCAGTCCTACCGGGTTCGCTCCCCACGCCCAGGTGGTGCATTTTGATGTGGACCATGCGGAATTTGATAAAAACGTAGCCGCCACCGTTCGGGTGGCGGGCGATCTGAAAGAATCGCTGGCCTGCCTGCTGGATGGGATGCCCTCCGTGAGGCGGGAGGCATGGGTGGCCGCGGTGCTCGCCCGTAAAAAGGAGATTCGCTCCGCTGCGGGCGATCCCCAGGCCCGGCCCGATCCGCTGGACGTGCTGCACACCCTGCGCAGCCTCACTGCGGATGGAGATGTGATGGTGACGGATGTGGGCCAGCACCAGATGTGGACGGCCCAGCACTATGAGATCCGCCGTCCCCGCGGCTTCCTCAGCTCCGGCGGGCTGGGGACCATGGGCTACGGTATGGGCGCGGCCATCGGCGCCCAGTTCGGCCGTCCCCACGACCGGGTGGTGCTTGTCTCCGGCGACGGCAGCTTCCACATGAATTTAAACGAGCTGACCACCCTGGCCTCGTACCGGTTGCCGGTCGTAGTGGTGGTGATGAACAACCAGGTGCTGGGCATGGTGCGCCAGTGGCAGAAGGTGTTTTATGAAAACCGTTTTTCGGCCACCGACCCACACCGTCAAACCGACTTTGTCAAGCTGGCCGAAGCCTTTGGCTGCAAAGGGATGCGAATCGAAAAGGCAGCCGACGTGCAGCCGGTGCTAACGGCCGCGCTGGCCGACGGTGGCCCGGTGGTGGTGGACTGCCGCATTTCGCCGGATGTCAACGTGCTGCCCATGATCCCTCCCGGCGGCACGGTGGACGATATAATCGAGAAGATGGGGGAGTGAAGGGCATGAACGTGAAAAGGGCCGTGTTTTCGGTGCTGACCGCCGACCACGAAGGTGTGCTGATGCGGGTGGCCAGCCTGTTTTCCCGCCGGGGCTTCAATATTGAATCGGTCATTGCCTGCCACACGCAGGACCCCGCGTTTGCGCGGTGGACGCTGGTGGTCACAGGCGATGAAAACACCTTTACCCAGTTTACCCGCCAGCTGCTCAAGTTGGAGGATGTCATCAAGGTGGAACAGCTCGAGCCCGACAACTGCATCCAGACCGAGCTGCTGCTGGTGAAAATCAACGCCTCCGGCAACCGGGCGGACGCCCTCAAGCGGGTGCAGGCCTTCGGCGGGCGCGTCCTGGATATTGGTCAGAAAACTCTCACCGTGGAATTCACCGGCCAGTCGGATATGGTGGACCAGGTGGTCGCACAAATGGAAACGCTGGGCATTGTGGAGATGGCCCGCACCGGTATGACGGCGCTGGGCCGGGGCGACGCCACCATCCACGCAGACGGCGTATAAGGAGGAAACAGCACAATGGCAATGACAATGACGCAGAAAATCCTGGCCGCCCATGCCGGGTTGAGCGAGGTGCAGGCCGGCCAGCTCATCCAGGCAAAACTCGACCTGTGCCTGGGCAACGATATCACCTCGCCGGTGGCCATCAACGAGTTTGAACGCTGCGGCGCCTGCCGGGTGTTTGACAACACGCGGGTGGCGCTGGTGATGGACCATTTCACCCCCAACAAGGACATCAAGGCCGCCGAGCAGGTCAAGCGCACCCGGGAGTTTGCGAATAAGTACGATATTGTGAATTTCTTTGATGTGGGCCGCATGGGAATCGAGCATGCCCTGCTTCCGGAACAGGGGCTGGTGGGCCCCGGCGATTGCGTGATCGGCGCCGACAGCCACACCTGCACCTACGGCGCATTGGGCGCGTTTTCCACCGGCGTGGGGTCCACCGACCTGGCGGCGGGGATTGCCACCGGCCGTGCCTGGTTCAAGGTGCCCTCCGCCATCAAGGTGGAGCTCACCGGTAAGTTGCCCCGCTTTGTCAGCGGCAAGGATGTGATTTTGCATCTCATCGGCCGCATCGGGGTGGACGGCGCTCTTTACCGCTCGCTGGAATTCACCGGCGACGGTGTGGCGAGCCTGTCCATGGACGACCGGCTGTGCATCGCCAACATGGCGATCGAAGCCGGGGCCAAAAACGGCATTTTCCCGGTGGACGAGGTCACCATGGCCTATGTCAAGGACCGGTTCCAGCGCACACCGCAGGTCTACACGGCGGATGCGGACGCTCCTTATGACGAGACAGTGACCATCGACCTGTCGGCCCTGCGGCCGACGGTGTCCTTCCCCCACCTTCCGGAGAACACCCGTACCGTCGATGAGTGCGGGGACCATCAGGTGAAGATCGACCAGGTGGTCATCGGTTCGTGCACCAACGGCCGCATGGAGGATATGCGGGCGGCAGCCCAGGTTCTGAAGGGCCGCAAGGTGGCCGATGGGGTGCGCTGCATCATCATCCCCGCCACCCAGGAGATCTGGAAGCAAAGCATGCACGAAGGCCTGTTCGATATTTTCATTGACGCGGGCGCGGTGGTTTCCACCCCCACCTGCGGGCCCTGCCTGGGTGGGCACATGGGCATTCTGGCGGCGGGGGAACGCGCGGTTTCCACCACCAACCGCAATTTTGTGGGCCGCATGGGCCATGTGGACAGCGAAGTGTATCTGGCCAGCCCCTATGTGGCGGCGGCCTCGGCCGTAACCGGGTATATCACCGACCCGGCGGCTCTGTAAAAGGGAGGTTGACACAATGATTGCCAAAGGACGGGTACATAAATACGGGGATAACGTGGATACCGATGTCATCATTCCAGCGCGGTATCTCAACACCTCCAGCCATGAGGAATTGGCCTCCCACTGCATGGAGGACATCGACAAGGACTTTGTCCAGCGGGTGCAGCCCGGCGACATCATAGTCGCCAACAAGAATTTTGGCTGCGGCTCCTCCCGCGAGCACGCCCCCATCGCCATCAAGGCGAGCGGCATCTCCTGCGTGATTGCCTCCACCTTTGCCCGCATTTTTTACCGCAACGCCATCAACATTGGCTTGGCCATCCTGGAATGCGACGAGGCCGCACAGGATATTCAAAACGGCGATGAGGTGCAGGTGGATTTTGATACCGGCCTGATCACCAATCTCACCACCGGCAAAACCTATCAGGCGCAGCCCTTCCCGCCGTTTATCCAGAACATCATCCAAAAGGGCGGCCTGCTCGCCTCCATTCAGGACCAGCTGTAAACGATGAACGAAACCATGAAAGCCAGCGGCAAGAAAACCGCTGGCTTTCCGTATTCTCACAAGAGGTTTGTACTGTTTGTTTCTCTCCCTTTGCCTTTACCTACAGCGAATCCACTCCTGCCCAGAGAGGGACCGGCAGATTGGGAAAGGGAGACACTGTGACTCGGACGATGTTCACATGCATAGTCTCCACTACGTCCGGTAAGCCTACGCTGTGCCCGGCTTACCACAAATGCCCTTTTATCGGACGCGTTACCTCTTGCAATCTGTGCCTTGTGGACTCCCAACCAGCGTCTGCGGCGTCCGCCCTTGCTGAGGTTGGCTATTGAGCCAAGCCCCATTCTGCACATCCCGCACATGAAGATAAAAAAGCAGGCCCTTGCCTGGCTTTTCTTATGCAAAGTGTGGACAGCCGCGTCGAATTGTGCTACACTGAGGGCAAGGAGGTGGGTGCGTTGAAGATTCTGGACATTACCCGCGAGTGGACGAGCGCGCCGGTGTATCCGGGCGACCCGGCACCCACCCTGACCATGCTGCAAAGCATGGCAATGGGAGACGCGTTCAATGTCCATGGCTTTTCCGGCTGCCTGCACAATGGCACGCACATGGATGCACCCGCCCACGCATTGCCCGATGGGATGGACATTGCGTCCCTGCCGCCGGAATACTTTGTGGGCGAATGCTGTGTGGTGGAATTTAAAGGCCTGCTTTTGGGAGACGCCGCGGAGCGGATGCTGCCCCATCTGCAAAAGAGGGTGCTCTTTAAAGGAGATATGGCCATCGGCACCAGCGCCGCTTTTGTTTTGGCGGACGCCGGGATAGAGCTGATCGGGGTGGAAGCCCCGTCGGTGGCCGCCCCCGAAGAGGACACCGCCGTCCATCGCCAGCTTTTGATGAGCGGGATGGTGCTGCTGGAAAACCTCGACCTGTCCGCTGCGCAGCCCGGCCTGTATTTCCTGCTGGCCGCCCCTCTGAAGATTGCGGGTGGGGAGGCCTCCCCTGTGCGTGCGCTTTTGCTGGAACGACAACTGTATTTGTAAGGAGGAACCGGTCATGTCGGAAGAATATTTTGTGCGAGAAATGTTTGACCTGTTGCAGACAATGCTTTTCCCCTTGGTGGGCCTCTTTGTACTCGGAATCGCGGCGGCATTGCTGCTGGCGTTTTGCGTGTATTATGATGCGCGCAGCCGCCGGGACCGCCTTGCCCCCATGTGGGCGGTATTGTGCGGCCTTTTCGGCAGCCTGGTAGCGCTGGTGTACGTGATCGTGCGCAGCGTATCCAAGCCCAAACCAACCCTGTGCGTGCGGTGCGGCCGCTGGGTGCCGCCCGGATATCTGTTCTGTTCCGCCTGCGGCCAGCCTTTGCTGGATAACGGCCGTCCGGTGGATCCGCAGGAGCTGCAAAAACACAGCCGCCGTTCCCGCACCCTGCTGATTATCTGGATCTGTGTGTATGTGGTCCTGCTGGTGGCGAGCATTGCACTGATTATGTATATGGTCAACTCTATCTTCGAGCTGGTGCCGGATTCCGTTTATTACTGGTGAGGATTCCGGCCGAATAGCCCGGATATAGCCTTTCCGGCCACAACCGGAACGCCTGTGCTTGATGTGGGTATCAGACGGCAAAAAAGCAGAATCTGCTGGTAAGAAGAGCAAGAAATACAAACTTGTTTTCCGGGGAATATCCCCCGTGGCAAACACTTTACCTGCAAAAACCGGCCTAAACCGTAGCGTTTAGGCCGGTTTTCAAGACATGATATTGGCAGTGGACCAGAAGACGAGCCGGGCGGATGGAACCAAGCGGCCCGTAGTCCCTCGTCCAACAACGTGCCGAAAGCCCGGCACGTTGCCCCCACGAGTAAATGCGGATACTTTTCAGAAAAGCCGCCGCTTTGGCGGAGAAAGGGGTGGAGTATGGCACTTGAGAAAAATCAGATTGTGACGCTGCGCATCACCGGTATCACGGCCGAGGGCAGCGGCGTGGGCCGCGCCGTTTTGGATGGCCATGCACCAGGCCCGGCCGTGTTTGTCCCCTTCACGGCGGTGGGAGACGTGCTGGAATGCCGGATACTGAAGGTGCAAAAACAATGGGCCTATGGCCGGCTGGAGCGGCTGATGGAGCCCTCCCCCGACCGGGCGAAAGATCCCCAGGGGGGATGTCCGGTGTTTGGCCGCTGCGGCGGGTGCGCGTTGAGGCATATCTCCTATGAGGCCGAACTGCGCTATAAGCGGCAGCGGGTGGCGGATGCCTTTGCCCGTATCGGCGGCCTGGAGGTGGAGATCGACCCGATTGTGGGGAGCGACCGCACCGTCGGCTACCGCAACAAGGCCCAGTACCCGGTAGGGCCGGGTGAGGACGGGCCGCGCATCGGGTTTTATGCGCCCCGCAGCCACCGTATTGTGGAGCAGCACGCCTGCCCTTTGCAGCCGGCGGCTTTTGCCGCGGGGGTGCAGGCTGTGGCGGCCTGGATGAAACAGCATGGCGTACTGGCCTATGACGAGGGGGCGCATACCGGGCTTGTTCGCCATCTTTATTTCCGTGTGGGGGAGGGTACCGGCCAGGTGATGGCCTGCCTGGTCTGCACCAGCGGTAAAATCCCTGCCGCCGGGGAATTGGTGACCAGCCTGCGCCGTGCCGTACCGGGGCTGGCTTCGGTGATGGTGAACATCAACCGGGCCGATACCAATGTAATTTTGGGAAAAGAGGAATTTGTCCTGTGGGGAGCCGACGCCATTGAGGATACCCTCTGTGGACTGCGGTTCCGGCTGTCCCCCCGCTCTTTTTACCAGATCAACCGATCGCAGGCCCAACGTCTTTATGAGTTGGCGGCCGAAGCCGCCCAGCTGACAGGCGGGGAGACGGTGCTGGACCTGTATTGCGGTACCGGCACCATTGGGCTTTCCATGGCCCACCGGGCGGGCCGGGTGATCGGCGTGGAGATCGTGGCTCCGGCAGTGGTGGATGCCCGCCGCAACGCCGAGGCCAACGGAATCACAAACGCTTCGTTCATCTGCGGGGACGCCGCTGCAGCTGCGGCCGCCCTGGCCCGCGAAGGGCAGCGGCCGGATGTGATTTTAGTGGACCCGCCCCGCAAGGGCTGCGATGAGGCGCTGCTGGGCACCATGGCCTCCATGCAGCCGAGGCGGATCGTGTACGTTTCCTGTGACCCGGCCACCCTGGCGCGGGACTGCGGCCGGTTGGCCGGGCTGGGCTACGCTGTAGAGCGGGTCACCCCGGTGGACATGTTCCCCCGCACCCCCCATGTGGAGACGGTGGTGTTGTTACAAAGAGAACCCTTATAGAAATCCTTAAATTTAGGCGCTTTTCCCGTCATATGGTGTTTGATGCAGAGGTTTTAAGTATCGATCGTTTATCAGAACATTTCAGTTGTTATAGGCGATTTAGAGAAAGAATGTTGACCTGATGTGGGAGGAATTTTTTCTAAAATGGACAGCCGGACGGCAAGAGAAAGCGGGTTTTATAAAACTTTATCTGGCTATTTGCGGCGGTATATGGTAGTATAATACACTGGAAGGAAAACCAAGGAGAGAAAAAGGTAAGGAGAGAGAAAAATGGACAAAATTGCGGTATTGATCCCTTGCTACAATGAGGCGGTCACCATCAAAAAGGTGGTGGAGGATTTTAAGCGGGAGCTGCCGGAAGCCACGGTGTATGTATACGACAACAATTCCACCGACGGGACCGACGAGATCGCCCGCGCGGCAGGCGCGGTGGTGCGGTATGAATACCAGCAGGGCAAGGGGAATGTGATCCGCCGTATGTTTGCCGAGATCGACGCCGAGTGCTACATCATGGCGGACGGCGACGACACCTACCCGGCCAAGCATGCGCCCGAAATGGTGAGTAAGGTGTTGGAGCGCAAGGTGGACATGGTGGTGGGCGACCGCCTTTCCTCCACCTATTTTGAGGAAAATAAGCGCCCCTTCCATAATTTCGGCAACACTCTCGTACGCGGCAGCATCAACACCCTGTTTAAAACCGATATCCGGGATATTATGACCGGTTACCGCGCTTTCAGCTACCGGTTTGTCAAGACCTTTCCCGTCCTGTCGCGCGGCTTTGAGGTGGAGACCGAAATGAGCATCCACGCCATCGACAAAAACATGTTTGTGGAAAATGTGGTCATCGATTACCAGGACCGGCCGGAGGGCAGCGAGTCCAAGCTGAACACCTATTCCGACGGTTTCAAGGTGCTGATGACCATTTTGCGCCTGTTCCGTACATACCGGCCCATGGGATTTTTCGGCGGCATATCGGCGATCCTGCTGCTGCTGGCCATCGGGTTTTTCATTCCGGTGCTGGTCACCTATCTGCGCACCGGCCTGGTGCCCAATTTCCCCACCCTGATCGTCTGCGGCTTTGCCGTTATCGCGGCGCTGATCTCCTTCTTTTCGGGTTTGATACTGAAAACCATCTATCAGAAAAACCGGCAGGATTTTGAGATGGTGCTGTACCGTGTCACCCGTGACGAACAGGCGGTGGAGAAAAACAAATGACGCTCGGGAAGATTGCCGGGACGCTGAAAAAATACCATTGGGAGCGGATATGCTTCTTTTTGGCCATCAGCGTCCTGCTGGAATTGACGCTGTTTAACCGGCATGTATGGCTGTCGCTGGGCAGCACCCCGTCGGTGCTGTCCTATCAGCTGGGCGATGAACTAAAAAGCGACGGCCAGGGCGGTTACACCCTGGCGCAGGGAAGCACGGCCACCGTTACCCTTACGGGCATGCGGGGGGAACTGAAATATTTGCTGGTGGATATCGACTGCGAGAACGGGGCGGGGGAAGCCATCCCCCTGACTCTGCAGCTCAAGGTGGCCGATGAGGGAAACAGTTCGCTCTACTCTCTGCCGTCCACCACCCTGTATTCGGACTTTGCCTCCACCAAGTATATCCGGGCGCACAGCTACGGGGATGTGAAGCAGATGCAGATGTCCCTGTCCGCCGGGCAGGATGCGCACATCCGCATACACGGGATCGTGTACGACGCCCGCGTCCCCTGGTCGGTATCGCCCCTGCGTATAGCGGTGTTGTTTGCTATCATTACCCTTTTGTGGTACATCCGTCCGTCGTCCCATCTGTACCAGAAAAAATTCCGCCGGTGGCAGAAAATAACGGTGGTGGCCGTTGTGGTGGCGCTGAATGTGCTGGCATGGGGTGCTCTGACCCACTGTAATCCTGCTTTTGTGGAACCGGCGTGGGCTCATCACCAGCAATATTATAAGCTGGCGGTGGCACTGTCTCAGGGACAGGTGAACATTCCCGTCGGCATCGAAGAAGAGATGGCGGCGCTGGCCAACCCCTATGACGGAGCCCTGCGGCAGGCCGTTGAGGGAGCGGGCGAAGTATGGGACACCGCCTTTTACAATGGGAAATTTTATGTATATTTTGGCATTGTGCCGGTGCTTCTCTTTTACTTACCCTGTTATCTGCTGTTTGGCACGCAATTCCCCACATGGCTGGGCGTGCTGATAGCAGGGGCCGCGCTCCTGGTTGGTGTGTTTTATTTGATGCGGCAGTTGGTAAAGCGGTTTTTCCCGAAAACGCCGTTTTTGCTGTATGTCATCCTGTCGGTGCTGGTCGGAAACGGCATGAGCACCCTGATGTTTATGCTGCGCCCCGATTTTTATTCCCTGCCCATCCTTTGCGCCATGGCGTTTACGGTATGGGGACTGGGGCTGTGGCTGTCGGCAGCGGGGATGTGGAAGTCCCGGCTGGACGGCGGGCAGGACCTGCCGAAAGTTAAGTGGTACAATAGTGCTGGGCTGAAGCTGGGCCTGGGCAGCCTGTGTATGGCGCTGGTGGCGGGATGCCGCGCACAGTTTTTGATGGGGTCCTTTTTGGGTATCTTCATCTTTGCGGGCTGTGTAAAAACGGCTTTCCGGCAGGACAAAAAGCAGCTGATAAAAAAAGCGGTGATCGCGCTGGCGCCTTATGTCGTGGTTGCCGCCGGACTGATGTATTACAACGCCATCCGGTTTGGTTCGCCCTTTGATTTCGGCGCCAACTACAACCTGACCACAAACGATATGACCCAGCGGGGATTCCAGCTGGGGAGGATCGCGGATGGGTTGTATGCCTATCTGTTCCAGTTCCCCAATCTGGGACTGAAATTTCCTTACGTGTACGCCACTCCCTTTACCTCCTCCTATCTGGGAACCACCATCAAGGAATCCATGTTTGGCGGAGTGTTTTTCACCAATATTGTGTTGTTCGGACTGCTGGCTATCCGCAAGGTCAAGGAGGGGCTTAAGTCCAAAGGCTTGTTCGGTATGGTAGTGGCGATGCTGGCATTTAGCGTCGTGATCGTCATTGCCGATACGCAGATGGCGGGGATACTCAGCCGGTATTATGCGGATTTCCTTTGGCTGCTGCTCATCGCTGCTGTTGTGGTGATCCTGCAACTGTGGGAGCAGTTGCGCACAGAATCGGCCAGACGCACGCTGCTCTTGTTCGTGGTGGCGGGATGCATATGGGGCCTGCTGATGCAGCTTGGAATGGGAATACAGCTGACCGGACTGGAAGGCTATAATCCGCATATGTTCTACGCCTTTAAAACATTTCTGACATAACCCGAAAGCCGGGCATATCCCACAGGACAGTCCGGGATGTTCCCAGACGCAGGCATGAAGTATATGGGAAGCAAAAAAGAAAGGGTGGAAAAGACATGTTTGCAGCAGAGAAAAAGGCGCTGATGTGGCTGGAAAAGCATCTGCTGCCGTTCTTTGTGGTGTTTGTTGTGCTTTTGGGTCTGGGCATACGGTTTGCACTGCGTGAGGTCGAGAGCATCGACAGCCACAATTTCCTGCTGCCCTGGTATGATGAGATCAAAGACGCGGGCGGCCTGTGGGGACTGGGCGGGCAGGTGGGCAATTACAATATGCCCTATCAGACCCTGATCGCCCTGTTGACCTATCTGCCGGTAAAGCCGCTTTATGCGTACAAGATCCTGTCCTGTTGCTTCGACTATCTGCTGGCGGCAGGCGTGATGCTCTGCGTGTTTTCACTCACCCAAAGCCGGTGGAAGGCGGTCTTTGCCTTTTCGGGGGTGGTGCTTTGCCCGGTGGTGTTCTTAAACTCCGCCGCATGGGCTCAGTGCGATTCCATCTTTACCGCTTTTTTGGTCCTGTCCCTGTTGATGCTGTGCCGGGAGCGTTACATCCCCTCTTTTGTGCTGCTGGGATTGGCCTTTGCCTTTAAACTGCAGGCGGTCTTTCTTTTGCCTTTTTATCTGTTCGTGTATTTTGTCAAAAAACGGTTTTCGCTGCTGCATTTCCTTCTGATCCCGGCGGTGATGCTGGCGGCAAGCCTTCCCAATATCCTCATGGGCCGCAACCCGTTGGATGTTTTCACTCTGTATGCCTATCAGACGGGTACCTGGCAACGGATGTACATGAACTATCCCAGCTTCTGGGCGCTTCTCAGCGGCGATTCGGCCGCAAACTACGATCTGCTCAGGCCGGTGGCCATTGCGCTGACACTGGGCCTGCTGGCAGGCCTCATGGCCTATTGGGTGTACAAAAAGGTGGACCTCACCCCCGATGCCATGCTGCGCGCCGCCTTTCTGCTGGCGTATACCTGTGTGCTGTTCCTGCCCGCGATGCATGAACGATACGGGTATGTCTATGAGATACTGGCCATCATCCTGGCCTTCCGGGACAAAAAGACCATCCCCCTGATGCTGGGATTGATGGCGCTCTCGTCCCTGACCTACGGACACTATTTGTTCAAAACATCTCCCAGCCTGATGCTGCTGGCCGCCATCAATCTGCTGATATACGCGGGCTACCTGCTGCGGTGGCTGCCCGGCCTGAGCGTCCGAAAGGCGAAAGCCCACGTTCCCGTGGGGCCGCCGGACGGGCCCGGGCCGTCCCGGCCGGTGGAACGGGAAACGGATCAAAACAAGGAGGAATCGCCATGTCGATGATCGTCAACAAACAGCTGCCCCTTCCGGCGGCGCTGAAAGAGGAATATCCGGTGGACCCGCCCACCGCCGCACTGAAAAAGAAGCGGGATGAGGAGATCCGGCGTGTGTTTACCGGGGAATCGGACAAATTCCTAGTGCTGGTGGGGCCCTGCTCGGCCGACAACGAGGATGCGGTGTGCGAATATGTGTCGCGGCTGGCGAAGGTGAATGAAAAGCTGCGGGACAGGCTGCTCATTATCCCGCGTATCTATACCAACAAACCCCGCACCACCGGGGAAGGGTACAAGGGGATGCTTCACCAGCCCCGGCCTGACCAGGCCCCCGACCTGCTGGCGGGGATCACCGCCATCCGCAAGATGCACCTGCGCGCCATCCGGGAAAGCGGCCTGACCTGCGCCGATGAAATGCTCTATCCCGAAAACCGCAGCTATCTGGACGATGTGCTGTCCTATGAGGCGGTGGGGGCCCGGTCGGTGGAAAATCAGCAGCACCGTCTCACCGCCAGCGGAATGGATATCCCGGTGGGGATGAAAAACCCCACCAGCGGCGACTTTTCGGTGATGCTCAACTCGGTGACGGCCGCACAGCATTCCCATAACTTTATCTACCGGGGCTGCGATGTGACCACCTCCGGCAACGACCTGGCGCATGTCATCCTGCGGGGTGGGGTGGACAAATACGGCACCTGCGTGCCCAACTACCACTACGAGGACCTGGTCCGGTTGCTGAACATGTACCAGGAACGGGAACTGAAAAATCCGGCCGCCATCATCGATGCCAACCATTCCAATTCCAACAAGCAGTTTAAGGAGCAGATCCGCATCGTCAGCGAGGTGATGCACAGCCGCCGCCACCATGCGGGGCTGAAAAAGCTGATCAAGGGCGTGATGATCGAAAGCTATCTGGTGGAAGGCAACCAGCCCATCGGTGCCCAGCAGGTATACGGCAAATCCATCACCGATCCCTGCCTTGGCTGGGAGGATACCGAGAAACTGCTTTGGCGGATCGCCGAGGAATGCTGAACAGGAACCGACGTCACGGAAAGCCGGACGGCTTTTCCCATGCCCCGAAAGGGTGAAGAGATGTGGATGAGATTTTGCAAACCGACCGTCTGATACTGCGCCAGATGACCCGGCAGGACCTGCCCGACCTGCGGAAAATGCTTAAGGATGCCGAGGTGATGACGGCCTACGAACATGCCTTCAGCGAGCAGGAGGTGCTCGACTGGCTGGCCCGGCAACAGGAGCGGTACCGAAAAGATGGATTCGGCCTGTGGGCCGTGATAAAAAAGGACACCGGCGAGATGATCGGGCAGTGCGGCCTGACCATGCAGACGGTGGAGGAACGGAGAGTGCCGGAGATCGGGTATCTGTTCAAAAAAGCGCACTGGCATCAGGGGTACGCGACCGAGGCGGCACAGGGCTGCCGGCAGTATGCGTTTGAGGTGTTGGGGTTGCCGGAGGTGTTTTCCATCATCCGGGATACGAACCTTCCCTCCCAGCGGGTGGCACTGCGAAACGGCATGACCCGGCGGGGGGAATTTGTCAAGCACTATTACGGCATGGATATGCCCCACTTTGTGTATTCGGTTCGAAAAGAAGAATTGCCGGGGCAACCGGCCGGAAAGGATGATAAAAATGGCGATTGAAGCCGTAAAGGAATATCTGGGGCAGTGGGGGGCAGATACCCGGGTACAGGAGTTGGATACCTCCAGTGCCACCGTCCAGTTGGCGGCGCAGGCGCTGGGCTGCGAGCCCTGCCGCATTGCCAAGACCCTTTCCTTCGCAGCGGGGGAAGGATGCCGCCTGATCGTGGCGGCGGGCGATGCCAAGATCGATAACGCCCGCTACAAGGCCTGCTTCGGGGGAAAGGCGACCATGCTGCCCTTTGACCAGGTGGAGGAAAAGACCGGCCATGGGGTGGGGGGCGTCTGTCCCTTCGCCGTCAAAGAAGGGGTGCCGGTGTTCCTGGACGAATCCCTGCGGCGGTTTGATACCGTGTTCCCCGCCTGCGGGAGCGCAAACAGCGCCATAGAGCTCACCCTTGAGGAGCTGGAAACCTATTCCCATGCCGCCGGATGGGTGGATGTGTGCAAGGGCTGGCGGCCGCAGGAACAATAAGCGGCTGAAAAATATTCGCCCGCATCCACCCCGCTCGGAAGTTTGACGCGGCGGGATGTGTGTGGTAAAATAAATCAAAATATGGTGCATGAAATTTTCCGGTGCCATGGGGTGCGCTTTGTTGCGGGAAGAACGCGGCAGGGCGGCAGTATCCTCTGGCGTGCGGAGAAAAGGAGTTGTCGGCTATGAAATACCGTCCTTTTGGAAAAACCGGGGAAGAGATCTCCGCCTTGGGGTTTGGGTGCATGCGCCTGCCCGAATATGAGCGGGAGGGGAAATGGTATATCGATGAGGAAAAGGCCATCCCCATGCTGCAGCGCGCGTATGAGTTGGGGGTCAACTATTTTGATACCGCTCCCTACTACTGCCACCACAACAGCGAGATCGCGGTGGGCAAAGCGGTGAAGGGCTTCCGCGACAAGGTGAAGATTTCCACCAAATTTGAAACCAACGACGCCCACAAAACGTCGGATTACCGGGAGTGGCTGGAGCGCAGTCTGAAAAAGCTGGATACCGACTATATCAACTTTTATCATTTCTGGGGGCTCAGCCGCCAGAAGTTCGACGAGAAAGTGATCCCCCTCGGCTTTTTGGACGAGGCCCGCAAGGCCAAGGAGGAGGGGCTGATCAAACACATTTCCTTCTCCTTCCACGATACGCCCAGCAACATCAAGTATCTCATCGACAACGCCGAAGCATATGGTGTGCCGCTGGAAACCATGCTGGTCCAGTACAGCCTGCTCGACCGTGCCCATGAGGAGATGATCGAGTACGCGGCCTCTAAGGGCCTGGGCGTGGTGGCCATGGGCCCGGTGGCAGGCGGCCGTTTGGCTGCACCCACCAATCTGGGTGAAAAATTAACGGGGCAGGTTTCTCTGCCCACCTACGAGCTGGCCTTCAAATTTGTGCTGGGCAACCCCTATCTCAACTGCGCCCTGTCCGGGATGCAGACCATCGACATGGTGGAGCAGAACGCCCGCATCGCCAGTGACGACGCGGTGCTGACCGAAGAAGAGTGGCGTCAGCTGGGCGAGGGCTTTGAATCCCTGAAAAAATTCGGCGAGCTGTACTGCACTGGTTGTAACTACTGTCAGCCCTGCCCGGCGGGCATCAATATCCCGCGTATTTTTAACGCGTATACGTTCCATAATGTATATGGGTTGTCCGCCCATGCGAAAAGGGAGATAGACGGCTATAAAAATGAGGGAGGCAAAACCTTTGCCGATTGCCTGGACTGCGGCCAGTGCGAGAAAAAGTGCCCGCAGAAAATCGCCATCCGCAAGGAGCTCGCACGGGTGGAAGAAGTGCTCAATCAACTGTAAAGCGCATACAATTTATATGGTCCTGGCAAACGGCAGCGATAATCTGTCTTGCAAACAGGAAAAAGCGGCCGGCATTGCGTCGGCCGCTTTTTGCGTTCTGGCACCGGCCGGCGGCCTGTTTTGGAAAAACCGGCGGGCGCGGCGGTGCGGTATGGGAAGGAAGAAGGGGTTATGAGAACGGCGGTGATAGGACTGAGCTTCGCGGCGGTGGCATGGGTGGCGCTGGCGGTATGCCCTTTCAAGATCATGCTTTTTGGCCGGCTGCTCACCTTTGATTTCGGCGCCCGCCGCCAGTGCTCCGCGCTGGCGGCGGCTCTGGCGCTGGCGGCCGGGGCGTATGTGTGGCGGGCTAGCCTGCTGCCGGTGCTCACGCTGGTGACTGGCATCTTTTTGCTGGCCGAATTGCTCTTCCAGTGCCGGGAGGATGAGAAGACCGGCCGCAAGCAAGGGGACGGTAAACTGCCCGGGGCCAATAAGGGAGGAGAGGCAGCACCCGCCCGGCCGCAAAGATCGCCCAATATCTTCCACCTGACGTTGCAGCTGTTGCTGCTGGCCGATTTTGTGGTGCAGTGCTTTTTGCTCACAGGCTGAAAAGGAGAGATGCAAGTGAGAGTGGAATCGATTCCCCGTGAGGATATTCCCCAGGCAGTCGAGTTGGTCTGGGAGGTCTTTTTAAAATTTGAAGCAGAGGATTACTCACCGGAAGGGGTGGAGGAATTCCGGCGGTTCATTATGAGTAAAGAGGAGACGGACTCCCTGTTCTGGGTGGGCGCCTGGCGGCAGGAACGGCTGGTGGGGACATTGGCCATGCGGGGGACGCACATCGCCCTGTTCTTTGTGCGGGAGGACTGCCAACGCCAGGGAATCGGCCGGGCCATGTTCCGGTATGCTTTGCAGCGGCGCCCGGCGGATACGGTCAGCGTCAACGCGTCTCCTTTTGCGGTGAAGATATACCGGCGTTTGGGTTTTTCCCCTGCCGGAGAGGAGCGCACGCTAAACGGCATCCGGTTTACCCCGATGGTGTGGGAAGGCAGTGAGCCTGTAAATATAGCGCTGGAAACCGCGCATCAGGAGGACAAGGGATATGAAAACCTATAACTGGGCCACGTTGGGGTGCGGGGTCATCGCCCACCAGCTGGCACAAGCCATGCAAAAGGAAGGGCGGACCCTTTGCGGTGTTGCCAACAGAACCTATGAACACGCGGTGGACTTTGCCTGTCAGTATGGGATTCCAAAGGTGTACCGGGATGTCGGGGAGCTTTTTGCGGATGACGCGGTGGATATTATCTATATCTCAACGCCGCACAATACGCATCTCCCGTATCTGAAAGAGGCGTTGGCGCATGGGAAACACGTGCTCTGCGAAAAATCCATCACATTGAATGCGCAGGAGCTGGCGATCGCCCGGCAGCTGGCAGCGGATAACCGGGTCGTTTTGGCAGAAGCCATGACCATCTATCATATGCCGCTTTATAAAAAGCTGCATGAGCTCATGCGAAGCGGCACTTTGGGTGAGCTGAGAATGATCCAGATGAATTTTGGAAGCTACAAAGAATACGACATGGGCAACCGCTTTTTTAATCCGGCTCTGGCCGGCGGTGCGCTGCTGGATATTGGGGTGTACGCGCTTTCGTTCATCCGGTGGTTCATGTCCCAGCCTGCGGACCAGATCGTGTCCCAGGTGAAATTTGCCCCCAGCGGTGTGGACGAGCAGGCCGGCATCCTGCTGATGAATCCCGCCGGGGAGATGGCCACAGCAGCGCTGACCCTTCACGCCAAGCAGCCAAAAAGGGGTGTGGTCGCATTTGATAAAGGGTATATCGAAATAGATGATTATCCGCGCGCCGAAAGGGCGCAGATTGTCTATACGCAGGACAATCACCAGCAAACCATTGTGTGCGGGAAAACCGGCGATGCCCTGTGGTATGAAATATCCGATATGGAGCAGGCGGTATCCGGCGCCGGCGATGCGATGCACCTGGATTACACGCAGGATGTCATGTCCATGATGACGCAGCTCCGCAAAACCTGGGGACTGCGTTATCCAGAGGAACGGTAAGGCCGGTGAAATAAGGAGGCAGCGTTATGGAATACAAAAGATTTGAAAACACCATCCTTGCACGGATCGATAAGGGAGAAGAAATACTGGAGCAGATAAAAGAAATCGCCCTCCGGGAGCGGATACGCTTGGCCAGTGTCCAGGCCATCGGGGCCGTCGGTCAATTTACGGTGGGGGTGTTTAAACCCGGCGATAAACAATACCGGTCCAACGATTTTCAAGGGAATTTTGAGATTGTGTCCCTGAGCGGGACCATCAACACCATGAACCAGGAGTTTTACTGCCATGTCCACATGAGCGCGGGAAACGAACAAGGGGAGGTCTTCGGCGGTCATCTGAACCGTGCGGTCGTCAGCGCTACCTGTGAAATGGTCATCACCCTCCTTCCCGGACAAACAGACCGGTATTATGACGGGGATATAGGCCTGAACCTGTTAAAGTTTTAATACCACCTAATAGGCCGGACTGCCATGTTGGAGCGGTGTGCTGTGCGCAGTGGTGGCGTATGCGCCATCCTTATGTGGGAAATGGGATATCCCTCCTGCGGAACATCCCGGCAGTGAGCGGATTTGGTGTCAATAGAAAAAGGCTCGGATGATCATTCTTTCATCAAGAGCCTTTTTGTTTTGCCAAGACGGATAAAGTGAATTTATCGATGGGGTTCAGGAGCGGTTAAGACCATGGCGGATAGCGTTTTCTGCGGAACATACAATGGCAAAACGCAACCCTATGCGGAGCGTAAAGGACGTGTCCACATGCTTCCGGCTTCAAAGCCAGCAATATGGCCATAGTCCGCACATCAAAGCAGGCGGCGGTATTCCCGCACACAGCAGCCGCACTGTTCGGAAAAGGCCCTCTCAAAGCTGCGCAGGGTGCCGAACCCGCATTCCAGTCCCACCTGCATCACCGAACGTTCCGGGAAGGCGGCCAGCAGCTCTTTGGCCCTTTCCACCCGCAGGTATCGCAGATACCGGCTGAAGGAGAGGCCCAATTCCCCGGTGAACAACCGGGACAGCCGGAACCGGCTGATCCCCAGTTCCTGTGCGGCCGTATCCAGTGTCAGGGCAGGGTCGTCAAACCGTTCCATGAGATGGCGCACGGCCCGGTTGGTCATATCAAACCCGGAAGCTTCGGTGGTTTCCTCCATGTCAAACAGGGGAAGCAGCCGGGCCATAATCAAATCGAACAGGATGGGACAAAGCTGCGGGTCGGCATGGTCCACCTCCGCCAGCAGGGAGTGCATGGCCTGTTTCACATCCGCGTGCAACTGTTTGCCGGCAACAAACGGCACGCGGGGATGGTATTGCTGCACAAACCGCCGGTTTTGCCGCAGCAGGGAAGGGGAAAAAATCAAAATTTCCAGCCCGCCCCCCTGGCTCAGTGCCTTGAAAGAATGCAGAAGGTTGGGGAACACCACCGCCAGGTCACCGGTATGCAGGATTTCCCGCTCGCGGTTTATCGAGATCTGAAGCGTTCCCTCCACCAGGTAGAGGATCTCCAGGTGTGAGTGCAGATGGGGCGGCATATCGAACACGTCCCCCATCCGCAGGGAAAAATCCTGTGGGCGGTATTCGTACAAAGACATGAGACACCCCTCCTTTTTGCTGCAAATATTGTCGTGTCGCGACACTCCTTTGTCGTGCATTATACCACGGGCTTTGCTATACTGCAAGAAGATAAGTCACATAAAAAACCGTGTGATTTGGAATAGTTCGTTTATTTGCACTAAAAAAGGAGTGGATGTAACCATGAAACATGCATGGAAACGGGCGTTGACCATGGCGGTAAGTGTCGCCATGCTGGCGTCTGCTGTCCCCTGGATGTCGCCCTTCCAGGGACAGCAGGTACAGGCGCAGACGCAGGCCGGACCCCGTAACCTGGCGCACCGCCGCGCGGCCTATCATTCCAGCGCCGTTACCTACGACGAGACCGCCCAGCTGGTCACCGACGGCATCTACAGCATGTACGGCGACCGCATGGTGCGCAAGACCTCGCAGTATCCCGCATCGGACAGCCCATTGGATGAGCGGCTGGAAAACCTGTTTGACGGGGATACGGCCACCAAATACCTGACCTTCCACAACACCTGTTGGGTGCAGGTGCGGCTGCCTGAGAAGAACGCCGCCAAAGGTGTGGCTTCCTACCGGATCGCCAGCGCCAACGACTCCGAGGAGCGGGACCCCAAAAACTGGAAGCTGCTGGGCTCCATGGACGGGGAGGATTGGACCGTGCTGGACGAACAGTCGGGCATTCTGTTTGACAGCCGGGAGCAGGAAAAGGATTTCCCCTTAAAGGAGACGGTCTTCTATACCCATTACCGTCTGGACATCACCGAGATCCGCAACCCGGGCGCCACCAGCGCCGATGGGCAGCCGCTGATGCAACTGGCCGAATGGGATCTGCTTGATGAAGGGAACGAAACCGTGCTGGCACAGGAGGACGAGGATTTCGGTTTTAACAGCGTCTGGAAAGCCGAGGCGACCCAAGAACAGTATGTTTACGTGGACCTGGGCGAGACCAGCCAAATCGAAAGCGTAAAGCTGTTCTGGCCGGATGACGATTATGCGTTGGCCTACGATATCCAGCTTTCTGACGATGCCGAAAGCTGGCGGACGGTCTACACCCGGGAAAACGGTGCAGGCCAGACAGAGGAATGCGCCATCCCCGGCGAAGAGCAAGCGCGGTATGTGCGGCTGCTTTGCCGGCAGAGCAACGGCGATGTATACACACTATCCGAAATGGAGGTTTGGGGCTTGAACACCTTACACTATGACATCGGGGATATGCCGGCGCCCGAAGAGGACGGCACGCAGTATCTGCGGGGCGGAAACTGGCGGCTGGAACGCGCCTCCCAGGTGGAGGGGACGGGGGAAAGCCTGTCCCAGGCGGGGTATAACGATGAAAGCTGGCTGCCCGCCACCGTGCCCGGCACGGTGCTGACATCCTACAAAAATGCGGGGGCCGTGCCCGACATGGGGGTGGCGGACAACATTCTGCAGATTTCCGACAGCTACTTTACCACGGATTTTTGGTACCGCAATACCTTTGAAATTCCCAAGGAACAGGAGGGACACCGCACCTGGCTGAATTTCAATGCCATTAACTGGAAAGCGGACGTCTACTTCAACGGGACGCGGCTGGGGGATATCCAGGGCGCGTTTATCCGCGGGCAGTTTGATATCACTGAACTGGCCAACTACGGCGGGGAAAATTACCTGGCGGTGTATATTCACGCCAACGACAACCCCGGCACCGTTGACCTGAAAAACAAGGATTACGCGGGCAGCAACGGCGGCGTGCTGGTTTTAGATAATCCCACCATTGCGGCCAGCATCGGCTGGGACTGGATCCCCACCATACCCGGACGCAACATCGGTATTTACGATGATGTATTCATCAGCTATTCCGAAGACGTGCTGATCGAGGACCCGATGATTACCACCAAGCTCAGCGACAACAACACCAAAGCCACCCTCACGGTAAAGGCACTGTTGTCCAACCCCTCCGACGAACCGGTGAATGTGACCGTAAACGGCCGCATTTCTCCCTCCGACACCGCTTTTTCCTATCAAGTCACCCTGCCGGCTCACACCGTAAAACAGGATTATACCCTTACGGATGACTTAGTGGTGGAGAACCCACAGTTGTGGTGGCCCAATACTTACGGTGACCAGCCGCTGTATACGGCCACGCTGTCGGCGACTGACAGCGACAGCGGCGTGGTATCCGATGAGATGTCGTTTCAATTTGGTATCCGGGAGCTGACTTATGACGACAACGGCTACCAGCCCGCCGACGACCTTAAGAATTCCAAATATCCCAATTCCCAGGGCGGTCCCCTTTCCATCTCCTGCAATGGGGTGCACATCATCCTGCGGGGTGGAAACTGGGGCATGTCCGATGCCAACCTGGCGGCCACGGCGGAGGAATACGACGTGAAGGTGCGCATGCACGCCGAAGCCAACTTCACCATGATCCGCAACTGGGTGGGCATGACCTCCAACCGCGCCTTTTATGAAGCATGCGACAAATACGGCATCCTGATCTGGAACGATTTCTGGCTGGCCAACCCCATCGATGGGCCCAAGCCCTATGTGGAGGGCAACTCCGATCCCAACGACGAGGACATGTTTGTTGCAAACGCCGAGGATACGGTCTACCGTATCCGGCGACACACATCGCTGGCCGTCTACTGCGGCCGCAACGAGGGACCCCCGCCCGAATCGCTGAACACCCGGCTGGAGGCGCTGACCGAGGCACAGGACGGCAGCCGTTACTACTCCGCTTTTTCGGCCGACAATCATCTTACCGGCGAAGGTTTTGTCTACTCCGCCCAGACCCCTTCTTATTATTTCGAGGAGATGACCGACCGGCAGGCGGAAAAGATCATGCAGATCGAACGGGGCTATCCCAACATCCCCGCCTATGAAAGCCTGATGAAGATGCTGACCGAGGAATATGCATGGCCCATCAACGACGTGTGGGGCATTCACGATTTCTGCGGGCCCAAAAACGGGTACAGTGCGGTGAACTCCGACGACTATGTGGCCAAGATAAACAGCTGGTACGGGTCCAGCGACAATCTGCGGGACTTTGCCCGTGTGGCCCAGATGATGAACTATGAAGGCATGAAGGCCATGTATGAGGGCATGTACCATGTCGGGCGGGAAGGGCTGCTGATGTGGATGAGCCAGTCGGCCTGGCCCTCCATGATCTGGCAGACCTACGACTACTATTACGACACAAACGGCGGGTATTTTGGCCTGAAAAAAGGGACCGCGCCCCTGAGCGCTTATTGGCCCAACACCCAGGATGAGGACAGCTCACAGATCCTCCTGCGCAACTATACCGGCAAGGACCGCACCGGACTGCGGGTGGTGCTGGATATCTACGATATAGACGGCAAGGCCATCCACCACGATGAAAAGACCATGGATATTGCCACCGACACCTCGGTGGCGGCTCTGGACATTCCAGAGCTGGAGGATGCTTCGGATATCCGGTTTATAAAAACCGCCCTTTACGATGGTGACGAGCTGATTTCGGACAATTTCTACTGGATGAACGCGGTATCCGCACAGAATTACCAGGAACTGAACATGATGGAGCGCGTGGAAGTGGAAAAAGCCGTGGAAGTGCTGCCGGATTCCCCCGAGGGAAATCCCCGGTATGCGGTCACCCTGACCAACACGTCCGATTCCCCCGCGTTGACGGTGCGGCTCAAAACACTGGATGATGCAACAGGTGAGCAGATGCTGCCGGTTTATTACAGCGACAACTACGTGTCGCTTATGCCGGGACAGTCCCAGACCATTACGTTGGAGATCGACCACCGGTTCAGCGACGGTTCTCCCCGCTTTGAACTGGAAGGCTTCAATGTGGTGCCTACCGACCTTGAACCGGGTGAGATGATCTCCGAGCCCAAACTCTTTTTGCGGAGCGCCGTGAATAACCTGTACAGTGATGCGGTGCTGGAAAAAACCGCAGCCCCGGAGGAGATCGGCCGGCAGGGCGCCTATGTGCAGGCGGCACCGGACGGAAGCCTGGCCAAGGTGATCGGCCTGAAGGAAAACGATATTGTGGTAAAATACAACGGCAGTACGGTTTTGGGGTCGGTTTCCTTAGCGGAGCTGTACGACCAGACGCCGGACGGGGAAACCGTGATCCTCAAGGTCTGGAGAGAAAACCGCTATATCCGGATCACCTTTGTCAAGGATGCGGCCAACAAGCTGTTTACTGTCCCGGCCCAGATAGAGGGAGAGAATTTTTCTGAGGTGCGGGGTGTGGAAATACGCACCGAAACCTGCGGAGAAGGCGGCCTGAACCTGTCCAATATCAGCAACGGCGATGTGGCCATCTACAAGGATGTCAATTTCGCCGTGCAGCCGGAAAAAATCGTGATCCGCGCCGCTACCGAGGTGGAGGGCGGCCCCACCGTTACCGTGCGGCTGGACAGCGCCGACGGACCGGTGCTGGGGTCGGCATCCATTACCACCGGAGAGTGGCAGGTATACCATTCCTACGAACTGCCCTTAGAGAACACACAGGAGCTCACCGGCCGGCACGATATTTATCTGTGCTTCACAGGGTCGATGAACATCAACTGGTTTGCGTTTACCGCCCCGGAGCCGGAGGAGATTCCCTATGGCCCGGACGATCCGGAGGAACCCGGCGATAAAGAGGCACTGCATGCGTTGATTGCGCAGGTACAGGAAACCTCACTGGCTGGGTATACCCAGGCGAGCGTGGAGACGCTGCAAAAGGCGCTGGAAGACGCCCAGGCAGTTGCGGCGGATGAGGGAGCCGATGCCAGCCGGATAAGCGAGGCGATCCGTGCGCTTCAAGCGGCGTTGGATGGCCTGGCGGTGGTGTACGGTGACATCGATGCCGATGGGGCAGTACAGTCGGCAGACGCTCTGATGGTCCTGCAAGCCGCCACCCATAAGATTACCCTGGAGCCCGGACAGCAGCTGGCGGCCAATGTGGACGGCCAGGGAGACGTTTCCTCGTCGGATGCGCTCACGATTCTGCAGCGCGCCACTCAAAAGATTCAGCAGTTCCCGGTTGAAGGGACCGAATAAGCAGGATAAAAACAGAATGCGTTGCAAAAAGCGCATAAACATTGGGTGATGATACGAAGCCCTGACAGGGATGGTGTGAAAGGGGAGAACTCCGAGCCCCTTTCGTGTATCCTCAACCCGCTTGCGAGTGGCTGGCTTTGCGACAAAACCCAAAAGGGGCTGTCTCAAAATGTTTTCATGCATTTTGAGACAGCCCCTTGTGCGCGGCGGAGAAAGCCTGCTTGACAGAGAAGGCGGAGGGAGGTACACTTGCCATATGTCTGTCTTAAAAATTATCTGCGGCAAGGAGGTAGAGGTTTTGCCATCGCTGCTTTGCCAGGGATAGAAATAAAAAAGGAGAGCGCTTTTTAAGATGGAAAGAGCTGCCCCTATAACGGCTTTGATATAAATAAGGAGGATTTTATATGCTGATCCGGCAGGAAACACCCCAAGATTACCAAGAGGTATACGACCTTGTCTCCGAAGCTTTTGCCACCGCGGAGCATGCGGACGGCAACGAACAGGATCTGGTTGCGGCTTTGCGTAAAGGTCCCGCGTTCATTCCCGAACTGTCTCTGGTGGCGGAAAAAGACGGGAAACTGGCGGGACATATCCTGTTTACAAAAGCCAGGGTGGGCACACAGGAGGTGCTGGTTCTGGCACCGCTGTCTGTCCGGCCTCAATACCAAAGGCAGGGGGTGGGAGGAGCCCTGATTACCGAAGGCCACCGCATCGCCAGACAGCGAGGCTACTCTTATTCGCTGGTGCTGGGCAGCGAGACCTATTATCCCCGGTTCGGCTATATCCCGGCCGAGCAGCTGGGAGTCACCGTTCCGCCCGGAATCCCCCCGGCCAACTTCATGGCCATCCGCCTGCAGGAAAACGCCGGTATGCTGCACGGAGCGGTGGAGTATGCCGAAGAGTTCGGAATGTAAGATGGGATGCTTTTGTATGCTGGCCAATAAGCTTGGGAGTAAGTGAAGCAGGGATGGGGAAATTACGGCGCCCTTTTCATCTGCTTTTCTCTTCAACAGGCGGACCCAGCAGGGATAAATCCCCTCCATTATTTTACTGAACCGCCGGCATCAGAGCCGCCGGTATATTTCCCTGTCCAGCAGAGAAAATCCCAGCCGGAGATACAAAGAGAGCGCCTTTTCCTCAGCGGTTCCAAAGATCTCCTGTATGCCGGCGTCCCTGGCCCAATCCAGCAGATAACCCAGCAGGTTGTGCATATGTCCCTGTCCCCGATAAGCCGGAAGGGTGTACACACTGGCGAGAACGGCGGCTTTTCCGGACAGATTGAGCTCGTGTGGTATGGTTTCATAGGTGCACAGCATGGCTTTGGCGACCACCTGTCCCTCGTCCTCCAACAGGGCGCACAGGCATGTGCCGTTGGAGATGTGGAGGTGCAGGTATTCGGTGATGCGGGAAGAAAGACCGCAGGGGACAAAGGGCGCCACCTCGTGCAGCATGTCCACGCGCAGCCGGGTGATGTCCGGGATATCCGCCGTTGTTGCTTTTCGGATGTGCACAGAGATCATCTCCTACAAAGTTATGATGCAAAAGGCGCGGTAGCCAGCCGTGCCTTTTTCCTGTTGTTGGCGAAGTGGTGGGGCGGGAAGCCATGGCAGGAAAGAGGGGGATGATGTGTTTTCTACCCAAGAAAAAGCACGGCGGAGAAAAGCAAACCCTCAAGCCCCCGAAAAAGGTTGGTAGCAAGGCAGAAGTGCCGCGAGGGTCCTGTAGAGCACAGGCGAGCGGACAGCGAAGGCTCGACGTGACCTTTTTCGGAAAAGGAGACGCAGGGGAATGAGCGCGCCGGAGACTTTTGTAAAAAAATCGTGCAAGCGATATGCAGCTTGCAGCGATGTGTGAGAGCCACATGAAAAAGATATGTTGGGCATTTCGGCGGGGACAGTTGAACTCTCGAACACGCAAAAAGTTGGCAACACATCCGAGTGCCCGCAGTGCGGGGATACAGCGAGGATTTGTTGGCGCGGCGGTCGGCGACTGGTAAGGCGGTTTATCCGCCGCGACCAGAGCCGCGCACCGCAAGAGGAAGCGACAGCGAGCCGTGGTGAGGACGTTTTGGGCCGAACAGGCGAGCCGGGCGTGACTTTTGGCGAAAGAGGAGGAACAGTGGAGCGGGTGACTGATTTTTTATGAAATAAAAAAATCGGAACGAGGGTAACTCGTTCCGACGTGGCGGAGAGAGAGGGATTCGAACCCTCGAACGGGTTTAAGCCGTTACACGATTTCCAGTCGTGCGCCTTAGACCAACTCAGCCATCTCTCCATGACTTTTTGCAGGACGCTTGTCTATTATAATGAATTCCAAAGAAAAAAGCAATACCTAATTTCAAAAAATTTTTAATGCCGTGTAACGATACAATAGATGTGAGACCAAGGGGATAGAAAAAAGCGATTGAGAAC
>ENA-UALL01000290-UALL01000290.1-human-gut-metagenome-genome-assembly--contig:-NODE-290-length-27606-cov-13.365867_pt1 | contig 27606 bp, 17 predicted proteins | sample MGYA00243699_ERZ654466 | MGnify/ENA primary metagenome ERZ654466 (study PRJEB26926, sample SAMN06164635) | human gut metagenome | biome: ENVO:00009003; feature: ENVO:2100002; material: ENVO:00002003...
GCTTCATATAGAACGCTTTGATTTCCTTCGGATAGTCAGTCAGGATAACCGGACGCTTGAAGTGGTCTTCCACCAGATAGCGCTCGTGTTCGGAAGCCAAGTCAACTCCCCAGTACACCGGGAATTCAAACTTATGCCCTTTGGCAACAGCCTCTTCCAATATCTTGATACCTTCCGTATAAGGCAGGCGCACGAAGCTTTCTTTCAAGACACCTTGCAGACGTTCAATCAAGCCCTTATCAAACATGTCATTGAGGAACTTCACATCGTCGGCACAGTTGTCCAAAGCCCACTGTACACAATATTTGATGAAATCTTCCGCCAGGTCCATATTGTCCGTAATATCATTGAACGCCACTTCCGGCTCAATCATCCAGAACTCTGCCAAGTGGCGGGGAGTATTGGAATTCTCGGCACGGAACGTAGGACCGAATGTATAGATGGCTCCCAATGCAGTAGCGGCAAGTTCGCCTTCCAACTGTCCGGAAACAGTCAGGCTGGCCTGCTTTCCGAAGAAGTCATCATCGTAAATAATGGAACCGTTCTCATCTTTCTTTAAGTCGTAAAGGTTCTTCGTAGTCACCTGGAACATCTGGCCTGCGCCTTCACAGTCGGAAGCCGTGATAATCGGAGTATGAAAATAGAAGAATCCTCTGTCATGGAAGAACTTGTGAATGGCAATCGCCATATTATGACGAATACGGAACACAGCCCCGAACGTATTGGTACGGGGACGCAGATGGGCTATCTCACGGAGGAACTCCATGGAATGACCTTTCTTCTGCAACGGATACGTGTTATCGCAAGTTCCCAGCACTTCGATTTCGCGGGCCTGCACTTCGGCCTTCTGACCGGAACCGACAGATTCCGTCAGCACACCGTTTACGCTCAAACAAGCACCGGTAGTAATCTCTTTCAGCATCTCCTCATCGAAGTTACCCAAGTCTACTACAATCTGCACATTATTTATTGTAGAACCGTCATTCAGCGCGATAAAGTTTACTTGCTTACTACCTCTGCGGGTACGAACCCAGCCCTTCACGTTGACCATAGCACCAAAATCTTCACGCTTCAGCAGGTCAACAATCTTTGTTCTACTAATCTTTTCCATAAAACAGTTATTATACCTTATTATATATATTACTCAAAAGAACCCATGCGCAGGAAGTTCACCTCTTGTTCCGTGAGGTAACGCCATTCGCCGCGGCGCAGGCCTTTCTTGGTTAAACCGGCAAAATACACACGGTCCAGTTTCATCACCTTGTATCCCAGCGATTCGAAGATACGACGCACGATACGATTCTTGCCGGAGTGGATTTCAATACCGACATCATCTTTCTTGAAGTCATCCGTATAGCTGATGGCATCTGCATGGATTTCCCCATCATCCAGTTGAATGCCGGCTGCAATCTGCTCCATATCGGCTTTTGTCAGGTTCTTGTCCAAATGCACATGATATATCTTCTTCTTCAGATACTTGGGATGCGTCAGCTTGGAAGCCAGGTCACCATCGTTTGTCAGCAGCAATACACCTGTAGTATTGCGGTCCAGACGACCTACCGGATAAATACGTTCGTCGCATGCGCCCTTCACCAAATCCATCACCGTGCGACGTGCTTGGGGGTCATCCGAAGTAGTCACAGTATCCTTCGGCTTGTTCAGCAGTACGTAAATCTTACGTTCTATGCTGACCGTCTGGTCGTGGAACTTCACTTCATCACCGCGCTTAATCTTGGTTCCCAATTCCGTCACCACCTCTCCGTTTACAGAAACGACTCCGGCAGTGATGAATTCATCAGCCTCGCGACGGGAGCAAACACCGGCATTGGCCAGGAATTTGTTCAGGCGGATAGGCTCGTTCGGGTCCACAAACTGCTCCTTATATTCTATCTGTTTCTTCTTGCTGTACTTAGCATTGGGGTCATAATCGGCCGAACGACGGACTGGACGGCTATAGCTGTCTCTGTTGCCGTATCCGCCAGGTCTTCCACCACCCGAATTGAAGCGTGGACGATAAGGACGGTCACCACCCTCATTATTGTAGCGAGGACGGTGCGGACGGTCGCCATCTTCGCTGTTGTAGCGCGGACGATAGGGACGGTCCGTATTATAAGAACGGTCGCTGTTGTAGGAGCGGTCGCCGTTATAAGGACGTTGCGGACGGTCACCACCCTCATTGCCATAACGCGGGCGCTGCGGACGGTCACTATTATAAGGGCGTTGCGGACGGTCGCCACCTTCGCTGTTATAGCGCGGACGGTAAGGACGGTCACCCGAATTGTTTCCATAAGGGCGTTGCGGACGGTCGCCGCCTTCGCTGTTATAGCGCGGACGATAGGGACGGTCGCCATTATCGTTATTGTAACGAGGACGCTGCGGACGGTCACCATTGTCCGCACCAGGATTAAAGCGCGGGCGATAAGGGCGGTCACTGTTATAAGGACGCTGCGGGCGGTCCCCGTTTTCACTGTTAAATCTGGGGCGATAAGGACGGTCGCCATTATCACGGTTGTAAGACGGACGGCTGTAGCCACCTTCCTTGTTAAATTGGTTACCATCGCGGCCGGCACCTGAGTTCTCCTCTGCGGAAGAAGCATCACGCCAAGTTTCGTTTTCTGTACTCATTGTTTTTTATTCGAATAAAATTAAACCTTGGCCTCACGGCCATTCATTGTCTCTATTATACCTTGAATTTTATATGTTTCTATAACAATTGCCGGAGTAAAAAGTTGAAATTCCTCCGGTACACTTCTGTGGTTGCTTAAATTCCCGTATAAGTATGGGGGGTAATCACCCGCAATTCTTTCTTTATCTCTTCACTTACATTCAGTCCCTCTATAAATTCCTTGATAGACGCTTCCGTAATGGCCTGATTGGTACGGGTCAACGCTTTCAACGCTTCATAGGGATGCGGATAGGCCTCGCGGCGCAGAATGGTCTGGATAGCCTCGGCCACCACGCTCCAGCAATTGTCCAGGTCACGGTAGATGGCCGGTTCGTTCAACAGCAACTTACGCAAACCCTTCAAAGAACTTTGTATGGCAATAATGATATGCCCGAACGGCATACCCACATTGCGGAGCACGGTAGAGTCCGTCAAGTCACGCTGCAAACGGGAAACCGGCAGTTTTACCGCCAAGTGCTCAAGAATAGCATTCGCCATGCCCAGGTTTCCTTCCGCATTTTCAAAGTCAATCGGGTTCACCTTGTGCGGCATCGCGCTGGAGCCCACCTCACCGGCTTTAATCTTCTGCTTGAAGTATTCCATAGAGATATATTGCCAGAAGTCACGGTTCATATCAATCATCACCGTATTGATGCGCTTCATGGCATCAAAGATGGCAGACAGATTATCGTAATTGGATATCTGGGTAGTATACTCCTCGCGTTCCAAGCCAAGCTTTTCGGAAACGAACTTATTGCCGAATGCCTTCCAGTCATATTCCGGATAAGCCACATGATGGGCATTGTAATTACCCGTAGCGCCACCGAACTTTGCTGTCACCGGACAAGCCTTCAGCGTTGCCAACTGGCGTTCCAGACGGTAGACAAACACCATTACCTCCTTGCCCAAACGGGTAGGCGAAGCCGGTTGTCCGTGTGTCTTGGCAAGCATGGGGATAGCGGCCCACTCTTCCGCATAAGCACGGAGCTGCGCTATCAGTTCCTCTATTTGAGGATAGTACACCTGCTCCAACGCCTCCTTTACAGACAAAGGAACAGACGTATTGTTGATATCTTGTGAAGTCAGGCCAAAATGGATGAACTCCTTATAGTCGTCCATACCACCCAACTTGTCAAACTCTTCTTTCAAGAAATACTCCACAGCCTTCACATCATGGTTCGTCACGCTCTCAATGTCCTTAATGCGTTGCGCGTCGGCTTCGGAGAAGTTACGGTAAATGTTTCTCAAGGTTTCGAAAACGCCCTTATCCACCCCTTTCAGTTGCGGCAAAGGCAGCTCACACAGCGTGATAAAGTATTCTATTTCAACTTGTACACGGTATTTAATCAGTGCAAATTCTGAAAAATAGGCAGCCAAAACATCTGTTTTGCCTCTGTATCGACCGTCAATCGGAGAGATTGCGGTAAGTAAATCAAGTTTCATACGTCGTATTTATGATGATAATTATCGGACTGCAAAATTACTGCTTTTTTCTGAGTAACAAGACATAAAGGATAAAGATTTTAAGAAAAGGAAGTTAACGGATAAAAAAAATGGCCTTACAATCACTTGCAAGACCACCTTCGAATGAAAATTTCCAGTGGGCGTTGACGGATTCGAACCGCCGACCCTCTGCTTGTAAGGCAGATGCTCTGAACCAGCTGAGCTAAACGCCCGTACACTTCCGTTTCAAAAGCGATGCAAAGGTACAGCTTATTTTGACATTACCAAAACTTTTGCATAATATTTTTCGATATTTTTTTAGTCATTTAGCGACACGCTCTGTTTCTCAAGCATTTAGTACGTTCACTTTTTTGCCTCATTTTTCCGGATGACCTTTGCCGGATTACCAACGGCTATGCTATCGGATGGAATATCTTTCGTCACCACACTACCCGCACCGATGATACAACGGTCGCCGATGGTGACGCCTGGACACAAAATGGCACCGCCGCCAATCCAGCAATCCTCTCCTATCGTCACCGGATAGGCATATTCCTTTTCCGTACGACGCTCGATATAATCCATCGGATGATGGGGAGTGTATATCTGTACGCATGGACCGACCAACGTATGGGCACCAATCGTGATATATCCCCCGTCCAGGAAAGTGCAATTGGCATTGACAAAGACATGCTCACCCAGCCGGATACCATCCCCATGGTCGCAATGGAACGGCGGACAGATGACGGACGTGGCGGGAATGCCCGGTACCAGCTCCTCCAGCAAGCTCCGGTAATCCTCATCGTAAGTACTCATCACACGCATTTTTGCCAGCAAGCGCTTGGCATGCTCGAACTTCACCTGTATCTCCGGAACGGACATATCCGCCAACTGGGAGCTACGCATTTTTTCCACTTCATTCATATTGTTTCTTCTTTTGATTCATACAGAGACTCAGCCCCGAACAAAAATACGGAAATAAACGCAGTATACCAAAAGAGCGGAAAACCTTTCGGCTTTCCGCTCCTGCAATCGTTTATAGAGCAAACAATTTATTTGTACTCCTGCCAGCTCTTAATCTGGATATCTTCCAGCTTCATTTCGCAGAATGCCTCGATAAAGGCACTTGCCAGGCGGGCATTGGTAATCAACGGAATGTTGTGGTCGATGGCACCGCGACGAATCTTGTAGCCATTGGTCAGCTCGCGTTTCGTATGGTTCTTCGGAATGTTGACAATCAGGTCGAAGGCATGGTCGGCAATCATCGTCATCACGTTGTTTTCCGCATCCGGGCGTTCATCCGGCCAGTAAACGGCTTCCGTCGTCACGCCATGGGCGTTGAGGAAAGCGGCTGTACCTGCCGTAGCATAAATCTTATAGCCTTTGGCAAAGAGCATGCGGCTGGCATCCAGCAAATCCACCTTGGACTTCATGGCTCCGGAGGAGAACATCACGCCCTTCTCGGGACGGGGGATTCTGAATCCGGTAGCAATCATGGCATTCAGCAATGCTTCGGAGAAGTCGTCGCCAATACAGCCTACCTCGCCCGTAGACGACATGTCCACACCCAATACCGGGTCTGCCTTGTGCAGACGGGAGAAGGAGAACTGGCTTGCCTTCACACCGATACGGTCGATGTCGAATGCCGACTTGTCCGGTTGTGTATAGGGAGCGTCCAGCATGATGCGGGTAGCAGTCTCGATGAAGTTACGCTTCAGCACCTTGGATACGAACGGGAAGCTGCGCGATGCACGGAGGTTACACTCGATAACCTTCACCTCGTTGTTGCGTGCCAGGAACTGGATATTGAAAGGACCGGAAATATTGAGTTCCTTCGCAATCTGGCGGCTGATTTTCTTGATGCGGCGTGCCGTTGCAAAGTAAATCTTCTGTGCCGGGAATACCAGCGTAGCGTCACCGGAGTGTACACCGGCAAACTCTACGTGCTCGGAGATGGCGTATTCCACCACTTCACCGTTTTGGGCAACAGCGTCGAACTCAATCTCCTTAGTGTTCTGCAAGAACTGGGATACCACCACCGGATATTCCTTAGATACTTCGGCAGCCATCTTCAAGAAGTTTTCCAGTTCTTCTTCATCGTAGCATACGTTCATCGCAGCACCGGAGAGTACGTAAGACGGACGCACCAGTACCGGATAGCCCACCTTCTCTACAAAGCCTTTCACATCTTCCAGGCTGGTGAGTTCCTGCCAAGCCGGTTGGTCGATGCCCAGCTGGTCGAGCATGGCAGAGAACTTGTTACGGTTTTCGGCACGGTCGATGGAGATGGGGGAAGTACCCAACACGGGAACTGACTGGCGGTGAAGCTTCATAGCCAGGTTGTTCGGTATCTGTCCACCCACGGACACGATGACACCGCGCGGCTGCTCCAGGTCGATAACGTCGAGCACACGTTCGAAGGAGAGCTCGTCGAAGTAGAGACGGTCGCACATGTCGTAGTCCGTAGAAACGGTTTCGGGGTTATAGTTAATCATGATGGACTTGTAGCCCAGCTTGCGGGCAGTCTGGATGGCATTCACCGAACACCAGTCGAACTCTACAGACGAACCGATGCGGTAAGCGCCCGAACCAAGCACAACCACTGATTTTTCATTCTTATAATAGTTCACATCATAACCCTGAACGGCATACGTCATGTAGAGGTAGTTCGTCAGTTCCGGATGTTCGGAAGCCACCGTATTGATGCGCTTCACGGCGGGCAGGATGCCCAGCTCCTTACGACGGGCGCGTACGGTAAGGTTTTCCTTCTCCATATTGCCTTGCGGATTCAGCACGAAGCGGGCAATCTGGAAGTCGGAGAAGCCAAGCACTTTGGCTTCGCGCAGCACGTCGGCGGGGATGTCTTCCACCTTATTATATTGGGAAAGTTTCTGCTTGTAGTCTACGATGTTCTTCAGCTTGCCCAAGAACCAGGGGTCAATCTTGGTCAGCTCAAAGATGCGGTCGATGGCATATCCCTTTTCCAGAGCCTCGGCAATGGCAAAGACGCGCAGGTCGGTAGGATGTGACAGTTCGTAATCCAAGTCATCGAACTCCACTCCCTCATTGCCCACGAATCCGTGCATTCCCTGACCAATCATACGCAAGCCCTTCTGGATAATTTCTTCAAAGGAACGTCCGATAGACATGATTTCGCCTACCGACTTCATGCTGGAGCCAATTTCGCGGCTGACACCTACGAACTTCGTCAAGTCCCAACGCGGAATCTTGCAAATCAGGTAGTCAAGCTGCGGAGCTGCATATGCCGAGTTGGGAGTTCCCATCTCGCCGATTTGGTCGAGCGTATAGCCCAAAGCAATCTTGGCAGCCACGAATGCCAGCGGATAACCGGTAGCCTTGGAAGCCAATGCGGAAGAACGGGACAGACGGGCGTTCACCTCGATAACACGATAGTCGTTTGTCTCGGCGTTGAACGCATACTGGATGTTACATTCGCCCACGATGCCCAGGTGGCGGATACATTTGGTGGAAAGCTCCTGCAACATTTTCACCTGCTCGTCGGTCAATGAGCAAGTGGGAGCCACTACGATGGACTCACCCGTATGAATGCCCAGCGGGTCGAAGTTTTCCATGCTTGCCACCGTGAAGCAGTGGTCGTTGGCATCGCGGATTACCTCAAATTCAATTTCCTTCCAACCCTTCAGAGACTCTTCTACCAGAATCTGCTTGGAGAAAGTGAAAGAGCTTTCGGCCAATTTAATGAAGGCTTCCTCGTCCGGACAAATACCGCTTCCCAGTCCGCCCAGAGCATAAGCCGAGCGCACCATCACGGGGTAGCCTATCTCGCGGGCTGCCTTCAGTGCGTCTTCCATGCTCTCCACTGCGTGGCTCTTCGGAGTCTTCATCGGAATCTCGTCCAGCTTCTTCACAAAGAGGTCACGGTCTTCGGTGTACATAATCGCCTCAACGGAAGTACCCAGCACGCGCACGCCATATTTCTGAAGAATTCCGTTCTGATAGAGTTCCGTACCGCAGTTCAGCGCCGTCTGTCCGCCGAATGCCAGCAAAATGCCGTCGGGACGTTCTTTCTTGATGATTTCTTCCACGAAATAAGGAGTTACCGGCAAGAAATAAACTTGATCGGCGATACCTTCCGATGTCTGGATAGTAGCAATGTTCGGGTTTACCAAAACAGAACCGATACCTTCTTCGCGCAACGCCTTCAGCGCCTGCGAACCGGAATAGTCAAACTCTCCGGCCTGACCAATCTTGAGCGCACCAGAACCCAAGACAAGCACTTTCTTTAAATTCTTTTCCATATTCTCTTGTTGTCTATTAAGTTACGAGTTACAAGCTACGAACTACGAGTTGTAGCTATTTCACAAAAAAAATGCGTCACCCAATAAAGGATTAACGCATTACCAAAGAACTAAAAATATCTTTCTCGAAAAAAGAGAAACTGACGGCTCCCGAATGAAATTCATTCGAACGGAGGTTATATTTGCTTCTCATTTCCTGCGATTGCATAGTCTCTTTAAAATTTGTGCAAAGTAACGACTTATTTACGAAAAGAGCAAATTGTGGCATATTTTTTTGCATAAAAGAAACGTCATCCTCCATAATAGAAGAGCGGCCGTCGCCCACAACCGAAATCTTTTTCCGAAAAATGCGATTCCATATAAAAAAGAAAGACTATATCTCAGTAAAGGCATTTGCGGATAAATATGAAGATTCTCCCCACCAAAACTTGCTTTTCTCGCCACGGAAACTTACCTTTGTGCCTATACAAAAATAGAACAAGGATTCTGTTTCTACAAACAAAGCCTTTATTCTTAAAAATAAAATTTCTATTCCTTGGAATAAAGGCTTTATTCTAAGATTTCTCCGCCACCAAAAGAACTTTGCTCCGCAGGGAAAAGGACTTTGCAACGAAGGAAAGAAAAGAAAGGAGAACGCAACAATGACCACACGCTACCAAATGAAAGAAATGCCCGACTTGCAAGGCACGGGCGAACCAATCACCTACCCCAAGATGGTGATGACCGGACAGACCGGCACGCGCGAACTGGCGGAATACATCGCCATGACCTCGGGATTCTCTAAAGGCGTAACCGAAGGAATTATCTGCGAGCTGGGCGAAGCCCTGGCCCACGAAATGGGAATGGGACGCTCGGTGAAGATAGAAGGATTGGGCGTATTCACCCCCGCACTGTCCATCTACCCCGACAAGGAACGCGAACAGCCCCAAGAAAGCACCACGAAGCGAAACGCGCGGAGCATCTACGTAAGTGGCGTGAACTTCCGCACGGACAAGGCCTTGATTAGAGAAACCAACCATTGGTGCGAACTGGAACGTGCCTCCTGGAAACCCGCACGCTCGTCGAAGAAATACACCCCCGAACAACGTCTGGCTCTGGCGCATCAGTATCTGGACAAGCATGCCTTCCTTACTGTCAGCATCTACCGGCAACTGACCGGACTCGTCCGCTCCACCGCCACCGTGGAACTGCGCAAATGGGCACATACTCCCGGCAGCGGAATCGATACAAGCGGCATCGGAAGCCATAAGGTGTACGTGAAAAGGAAAGAAAGCGTCATCCCTTGAGGTTTCGATAATTATAGGTATCTTTGCCGGTCCTAATGGCTTTTATACAATGAAGAAACTAAAAAATACATAATATGGCAAAAGAAAAAATCATCCTTACGGGCGACCGCCCCACAGGACGCCTGCACATAGGACACTATGTAGGCTCATTGAGAAGAAGAGTGGAACTGCAAAACTCCGGCTTGTACGACAAGATTTTCATCTTCATCGCCGACGCACAAGCGCTGACGGACAATATGGAGAACCCGGAAAAGGTGCGCCAGAACGTCATCGAGGTGGCATTGGACTACCTAGCTTGCGGACTGGACCCGACGAAGAGTACTATCTTCATCCAATCCCAGATACCGGAACTCTGCGAACTGACCTTCTACTATATGGACCTGGTGACCGTGAGCCGCCTGCAACGCAACCCGACGGTAAAGACCGAAATCCAGATGCGTAATTTCGAGACAAGCATCCCCGTAGGTTTCTTCACCTACCCCATCAGCCAGGCAGCGGACATTACCGCCTTCCGCGCCACTACCGTGCCCGTGGGCGAAGACCAGGAGCCGATGATTGAACAAGCTCGTGAAATCGTACGCCGTTTCAACTATATATATGGTGAAACCCTCGTGGAACCGGAAATCCTGTTGCCCGACAATGCAGCCTGCCTGCGCCTGCCGGGAACGGACGGCAAAGCCAAGATGAGCAAGAGCCTCGGCAACTGTATCTATCTTTCGGACTCTGCCGACGAGGTGCAGAAGAAGGTGAAGAGCATGTATACCGACCCCGACCACCTGCGTGTGCAAGACCCCGGAAAATTGGAAGGCAACACCGTATTCACTTACCTGGATGCCTTTTGCCGTCCGGAACACTTCGGCCTTTATCTGCCCGAATATCCGAATCTGGACGAACTGAAAGCCCACTACCAACGTGGCGGTCTGGGCGACATGAAAGTGAAGAAGTTCCTCAACGAAATTATGCAGGAGACACTGGAGCCTATCCGCAACCGCCGCAAGGAGTTTGAAAAAGACATCCCCGCCATCTACGACATGCTGAAGAAAGGTTGCGAAACTGCCAGGGAAACCGCTGCCGCAACCTTGGACGATGTACGCAAGGCTATGAAGATAAACTACTTTGATGATGCGGAACTGATTGCAGAGCAAGTAAAGAAATTCGGCGGAGAATAAGGGATAGGAGATACGAGTTACAGAAGTTACGAGTTACAAGGAGCTACCTGTTACAAGTTACTGGTTACAAAAAATGAGGGGCATGCGTCATAATAACGCATGCCCCTTCTCATTTCTATAACTCGTAACTCCTTGTAGCTTGTAGCTCGTAGCTTTCTAATTGGCAGATTTCACCAATACCACACGGTTCAGAATCGGCTGTCCGAACTTATCGACACCACCACCGGCATCCACCTTCAGGCGGTCAGCAGGAATTCCGTATTGTTTTACCAATACATCGACCACGGCTTGTGCACGCTTCAAACTCAACTCTTTGTTGAATGCCGGCGTACCGGTTGCAGAGTCTGCATATCCGTTTACAGTGTAAGTGGCGTTCGGGAACTGTTTCATCTGGTCTGCCAGATAAGACAAGTTCATTGCTTCACGTGGAGAGACTTCGGCAGAACCGATATTGAAGAATACGGTACGCGGTGCTATATCCGGATCGGGAACAATCACTTCGGTTTCCGTAACTTCGGCCACCGGCTGGTTCTGTGCAGCCACCAATGCATTCTGCAGCTGCTGGTTGGCAGCTCCCATCTCTGCAAGCTGTGCCTGCATGGCAGCCAGCTCTACCTGAGAAATCAACTGAGGCATCGGGCGACGGAATCCACGGGCGGGGAAACGGTATGTCAACCCTACCGTTGCACTCAGCACGCCATCATATCCATGATCGCCGCCAACTTCGCCATCGAACTTATCTTCAACGCCCATTGCGCTCAGCTCCAGGTTAATATCTATCGCATTGGAAATACGGAAGCGATTGATGATACCCGCGTTTACAGACAGAGCTTCGCGGTGAGGCTTTGTGTAGTTGTGAGTGAAGCCAGCACCTACATAAGGAATGATTTCATACACACGGTGCTGGTTGTATCCTCCAAACAGCGCATTCAGATTGAACATCACATCTCCGTGCAGATTCATATAGTCGAAACGCTGTTTGTAGTAGCCGTCATCCATCTGAGTGCCTTTCACGTAGTCAGCACCTGCATCATACGTATATCCTCTTGCCTGAAGGCCGCTATATTGCAGACGTACTCCCAGTCCCGGGGTGAACCATTTGCCGATGGCAAAATTCAGCGTCGGACTGATACGCTTGCCAAAACTTCCTGCCTTATCATTATCTCCAAAAGTTGCTTCGGCACCACCGCCTATAGAGAAAAACCAATTACTCCAGAACGGATTAGTGATTACCTGATATTTATCCTGAACTTGGATAACTCCAAATTCTTCCACAACTTCAGTCTTTTGCTGCGCCATGGCAACAGAAGACACACCAGCTAAAGCCAGTAACATTAGAATCTTTTTCATATACCTTAAAATAGTTAAGTGGTTAATTAAACTCTTTATCATTCAAACTGTCTAATTAACGCCAACAGAACTAAAAGGTTCTGAATATTTGTACTTTTTTTGCCTTGATGCAAAAGAAAGCACTCTCCCTTATTTGGAGAAAAGCTTTTCTATGTCGTCTTCTTTAATGGTCGCCAGCACCGTCTTTCCGTCCGGAGTATAATTCGGGGATGGGCATGCAAACAGATTGTCCACGAGATTGGACATTTCCTCGTTGCTCAGCACTTGTCCATAGACGATGGCCGCAGCACGTGCCAAGGTCGATGCAAGAATTGTCTGCACCTCTTCCTTAACGTCATTCCCTTTTTCCATAGCAGTATGTACCATATTCCGGACCAATTCTACCGGGTTCAACCCCTCTATGCCCGAAGGTATGCCGTTGATGGCATAGCTGCCGCCACCCAGCGGACTCAAATCGAAGCCTACGGCCGACAAATCTTCCAATATACTGTCCAGCACGGCAGCTTCCGAAGCCGGCAACTGGATAATCTCCGGAAACAATACCCCCTGGGATACGCCTTGTTTCTGTCGAATCTGGCTCATATAGCGGTCGAACAATACCCGGACATGCGCCCGGTGCTGGTCTATCAGCATCAGACCCGATTTAACGGAAGTCAGAATAAAACGCCCCTTGAACTGGAAGTGTTGCGCTCCTTTCTCTACCGTTGCCTCATTGCCATAGAAAGAGGCGCTTGCCCCGGAAGGAACCGTTTCCTGGAAATAAGGAACCCTCTCCTCCTCTCTTGGAGCCGTACCGGTAACCGTATCCTCTACAAAAGGCTCTTCCTCCATCGGCTCGTTCATCCTGCTGGCTTTTTCCAAACCGGAATAAAGCCCCTCCCACTCCACTTTGGGGCGCGAATAATTGCCACCGCCTCCATAGGAAGAAGCGGAAGACGTCTTGAAGGGATTGAAATCCGTGTTATAGTGTACCTTCGGAGGCTCTATCGGACGAGCCTGCTCGAATGCAGGAATATCCGGCATGTCCTCGGTATCAAAATCGATAGTAGGTATAGCGCTAAACTTGCCTAAGGATTCCTTGACCGCAGCCGACAGAATCTGCCAGATAGCCTGCTCATTCTCGAACTTAATCTCCGTCTTCGTCGGATGGATGTTCACATCGATATTGGCAGGGTCTACCTCGAAATAAATAAAGTAGGAGATTTGCTCACCGGCAGGAATCAGCTGCTCATAAGCGTCCATCACCGCTTTGTGGAAATAGGGGTGACGCATATAACGCCCGTTCACAAAAAAGTATTGGTGCGCTCCTTTCTTGCGCGACGTTTCCGGCTTGGCTACAAAACCGGAAATCTTTATCATGGTCGTATTGACGTCGACGGACAGCAACTGCTGATTCAGCTTCTTTCCGAAGACTGCCATGATGCGTTGCCGCAAAGGCATTACCGGAAGATTGAACAATTCCGTATCATTACTATACAGATAGAAGGCTACCTCAGGATGCACCAACGCTATACGCTCGAATTCCGTAAGGATGTTGCTCAACTCCGTAGAGTTCGCTTTCAGGAATTTGCGCCGGGCAGGAATATTGAAGAATAGGTTCTTGATGGAAAAATTGCTTCCCTTAGGGCAGGAAACGGCTTCCTGGCTCTCGACTTTAGAGCCGGCAATCAACAGTCGCGTCCCCAGTTCCTCGCTGGCTGGGCGTGTTTTCAACTCCACTTCAGCTACCGCAGCAATGGAAGCCAACGCTTCTCCACGGAAGCCCATGGTGCGTAGGGCAAACAAATCGGCAGCTTCGCGTATCTTTGAAGTTGCATGGCGTTCAAAAGAAAGACGCGCATCCGTTTCGGACATCCCCTTTCCGTCATCAATCACCTGGATGCAGGTCTTGCCCGCATCGGTAATCAGCACATGTATTTCCTCTGCTTCGGCATCAATTGCATTTTCCACCAATTCCTTCACAACAGATGCCGGACGCTGAATCACCTCTCCGGCAGCAATCTGATTGGCAACCGAATCGGGCAGCAAATGAATGATATCGCTCATGATAATGTTTAATGATTAGGGATTAATGATTAATCATTATTAAATGATTCCGTTACTGATGGCATACCACAGATAAATCAACACAGCCATGACAACAAGGATTATGCCCAAATGCATCGGCTTACGTCCGCTCTCCTTACGCCGCTTCAGGTGAGTTGTTCCTTCTATGAATTTGCCCCGTATATCCTCGGGCGAGAATTCCTTTTCCGGCAGCATACCCAGGTCACGCTTGGCGTTTTCTTCCATCTTCGCCAACTTCTCTTTCCGCTCATCCACATAGATATAGCTATGATTGAAGCCACGAGGCTTCCGCATTGCAAACATTCCCATGACGCTACTTATTATTTCGTTTAATATGCATATTCCTTGGCGAAGTTACAGGTTTCCGGTCACTTTTCTTCAATACTTCACCTGCTTTTTTAGCCCTCCACTCGAAGATGTCCTCCTTGTTGAGCGGACGGATGTAGTCGAACCAAACAAAAGAAGGCAGCCTGCTCTTATCTGGTGGAATCTGGTCCAAAGGATAGGCTGTACCGGTAGTCTTTCCAACAAAGACTCCGCGCTCCATTCTTCTCTCCTTCAAGTACATTTTCAAAAGTCCACCTTCCGAATAGTTCATCATAATCAGCGAACTGTCCTTCTCCTCTACCGGATAATACACCACCAATACATTGCCGTTTACCTCCACCAGACGCATGTCTCCATCTATGAAGAAAGCTTTCATCTCCTTACCGGAAACTTGGTTATAGTGAATACTGTCCTTTTTCTCTACCGTCAGGGCCTGATTGATGATATGTGCCCAGTCGATGGTACTATCGTTCATGTAAATTTTAATTTCCTCGCCCAACAACTGTTGTTCCCCGTGCCACAAGATAGGGTCGGTGTACATCGTCATGCAAGAGTCCTTGGAATTATACACCAACGAATCGCATACGGCCTGCACATCCGTGCGATAAGCACGCACCTTATGATAGGCACGCATCTCCCGGTACATGGAATCGGTATTCATATGGTAGGTAATCAGCCGCAAAGTATCACCGTGCATAAACAGACTGTCGCCCTGCGAATAGTCGATAGCTACGGCACGTTTGGTGGCAACGGCGCTTCCGGTCAGTTCGTTGTAGAAACAATAGTCGCCAGTCAACATGTTCCGGTTGACCGTATCATTCATCTGTACATTGTCAAAAGCCTCGCCGTATCCCAAGATGCGGTCGTAGAAAAGGCTGTCACCGGTCAGTTTCTTGCCGTCGTTGGTCAGTACGGAACGGTCGAGCAGCTCTGCCTGCTCAGTAGTCGTATTGTACACGCCACGTTCGGAATAAATATGATTTTGGTCACTCACAATGTCGGAGGGGCCTAAAATAGTAGCAATCTTGGTAGCTGTACTATACTTCAAGGTATCCGAAGTCAAGACAAACTTCGGATTGACCAGCTTCACGTCGTGATTGAAGACAGCCAACTTGGTGGCAGGGCTATATTCTCCCCACTCGGAAGTCAGCACATTATCCTCGTCGGTCAGCGTACCGCCTTCGAAGTAATAACCCAAATCGTACAGACGGTCATAGTTCAAACTGTCGGTTGTCAGCACCGTATTACGATTTATCATACGTACATTCTCACGCAGCATGGCCAGCTGCGACATGCCGTCATAATACAGATAGTCTCCATAGATAAACAAGGTGTCGCCCTGCTCCATACGCACATTGCCGAATGCCTCCACAGAATTTATCTTTTCGAATATCAGCGCACTGTCACAGAACATGTACATACTGTCATGCTTCATCCTCACCGAGCCGATGAGTACCTGCACATCAGGACGCAACTGTTTGTCCGCCTGCGCCTCATCTGCGTACAACAAATCGACGCGCGTCTTCTTCTTTTCCGGCGTCTCCGTCTTTTTCTGTTCAATCGAGTCCACTTTCTTCTTCTCTGGTGCACCAGTACTCTTCTTCTTGTCCTGCGCACTCAGCAGACAGATACCAAACAAGCATAGAATACCTACCAGGAGGTATCTATGCTTGTTCAGGAAATGATTTTTTGTATTCTTCTTTTGCATACAAATCCATGTAAATCCTTCCGGATTATTCTTTGATCCAGCCCGGATACTTGAACGTACAGTTATTCTTCCAATTATCCTTGATACGGACATACGTGTGCTTCTGCTTCTCACGAATCCACTTGTCCAGCACTTCGTCGCGGCGTTTCTCCAACACAATCTCTTTCAAGTTCTGATAGTCATCGGCAATGGTAGCCTTGTGTCCCGTCGTACGGCTCTTCAGTTTCACAATCACACACTCTTCTTTTCCGGTCTTTTGCGGAATCATGGTGAAGGCTTCGGAGATTTCGCCCACTTTCATCTTATCCACCACCTTGGCTATTTCAGGGGGAAGTTCCTGCATCTCAAAACGGGAAGTGTTCGTATTGGGATTCGGCAACAAACCATGATTGTTACGCGTATCCTTATCCTGCGAAAGCACTGAGGCAGCCTCTTCAAAAGAGAACTTGTTATTGCGGATATCATCGGCAATAGAATCCAAACGGGCACAACCGGCAGCCAGAGCTTCTTCCGGAATATGCGGTTTCAACAGAATGTGGCGTGTTTTAATACGGTCACCGCGCTTCTCTATCAACTGAATGATATGGAAACCATATTCAGACTCTACAATCTTGGAAACCTTGCTGGGGTCTTGCAAGTTGAAAGCTACATTGGCATAAGCGGGGTCCAGCATACCGCGTCCCGAAAACTCTATTTCACCGCCACGCATGGCCGAGCCACGGTCCTCGGAGTACAGACGAGCCAACATGGAAAAGCTTTCGCCCTTATTGACACGGTCGGTATACTCACGCAGACGCCTCTTTACATCTTCTATTTCCTCCAAAGGAACCTTGGGCTGCTGAGTGATAATCTGCACCTCCACCTGGGTAGGGATATAAGGAATGCTGTCCTGCGGCAAATCCTTGAAGTAACGGCGCACCTCAGCCGGAGTTATCTTAATCTCACCCACCAGTTTCTGCTGCATCTTCTGAACTTTCAATCCTTCACGGGCATTCTCGCGCAGCGTTTCACGAATCTGGCTGGAAGTCTTATTGAAGTATTCCTCCATTTTCTCACGCGAACCGATGTTGGCGATATACATGTTCGTCATATAGTCCACACGCTGGATAACCTCACTCTCGGATACTTCGATACTGTCGAGGGCAGCCTGGTGAAGATACAGCTTCTGCACGGCTATCTCCTCCGGTATCACGCAATAAGGGTCACGGTCAAATTTGCGTCCTTCATACAATGCACTCATGCGTGCTTCTTCCACTTCGGACTTCAGTATAGCCTCGTCACCTACTACCCACACTACCTCGTCAATTACGTTGTCTTGTCCATAAACGGTAGAACCGACTAATAGCGTCAAGGCAAATAAAATTACAAACTTAAAGTTCATACACTGTTTCATTCTTGGTGTCTTATTCTAAATAATATTTAATCTTGTCTCTTTTCACCGCCCGTTGGTACAAATCATCCTTCACTTGCTTCATGAATTCCACCTGCTTCACGTTCAGCAGCATATCCTTCACTTGCCTACGGGCAAACTCATAGGGTTCCTGCTCTCCCACCGGGCGATAATCGCTCACATTCAGGAAATAATGGAAAGCCGTATCCTTCAGCTCTACATGGCGATTCTTGTCCAGATACTCGTCCACATTAGGAACCTTCAAGGGCAGCATATCCAGCACTTCCGATACCGGCACCCATTTATCATAAAAATACTCATACTTCACAGCATTCTGCAGACTGTACTTTTCCAGATGTTCCACCGCCTCACGGGTTTCCGTCTTGTACCAGCGACGAACATTGCCCAGCTGCGGGGCTGTCAAAGGAACTTTGATGAACAAGCCTTTCATCAACGGACGTTCCACCTTGAAGAGCGCCTGGTTCTTCTCGTAATACTCCGTCAAGTCTTGTTCTGAAATCTCCTCTGATAGCCGCTGATGTATTAAAGCCTGCTGATAGGTATGCATTATCAATGCTTTGCGATAATTCTCCACAAGTTTATCAATCTCACCGTTATTGGGAATATTGCTCTGCGCTTTATCGTACAGCAAAATATCTTCCACCCAATTACGGATATAATGTTCTGCAAACAACAGACTGTCGTCTTTGGACAAACCGGCAGGAAGTACCGATTGCAAATCTTCCCGGTAAAGGAAATTGCCGTCCAACTCCACTAACGGTGTCCGCCCTTTATGGTCGTGCTGCTCGCTGCACGCCGCACAGAGAAGGAAAATTAAAAGCCCAAAGCAGGTTGTTCGCATCACCAACTGATATTTACTTCGTTTTGAGGTACGAAGATAGTGTTTTAATCGGTTGCATCAGTGATTATTAACGGTTTTTAAAACCTCTTGGTCAATTTCAACCTTACCGGCAGCACGCAACTTTGCCACCCAATGCGTTTCCAAATAGTTCCGATAAGCGGTTACGAGCGGCTCTCGCACCTCTTGCCAACTATCTGGTCCCTTCTGCTTACGACCTTGTACAGCAGTAAAGGGAAATGACAAAACCAGGGTTGCATTCTTCCCTTTGAACACCAATTCATCCACATATGCATTATCACCGGGAGCAAATAATCCTTGCTCTGCCCGCACCTTGGGAGTATCGCCGGCATTGAAAGTGAGACGGATGGCATCCATCCACTCCTCTTCCGGAATCTGTTTCAGAAATTTCCGTACTTGCTTCGCCACCCGCTTGGTAGTACAATGCAGCACAATACCCTTATAACGCGGTTCGTCCCAATGGAAGTCCGAACGGTGCGCCTCAAAATATGCTTTCAATCCCGCTTCATCCACCACACTCCTCTTTCCCACTTCACGGTCAGTGATTTCGGCAAGCAACATGCTGTCACGATGCCCCTGCACCAACGCACAGAATTCGGGATGCTTCAATTCCAGACGGGAGTTTTCATAGTCCAGAATCGTTTTTACTGTAAAAGCCTCCAACTGTCTGCGCGTCCCTGCCGGATAAACAGCGGCAAATCCGGCAAACTCTTTTCCACCGTATGCCTTGCCATCCAGTGTAAACAATACACGGGAAGTGCTTCCTTTGGCCAGCAGTTCGTCGATACCGGCTTTATCCGGCATATAGTGATATTCTTTCTTCAGTTTATCCACAAAAGCCCGCGTTCCTTTATCCATTCCATGACGACGGGTTTGACAACGGATTATCTTGTCCTTCATCCTCTCAAAAGGAAGGATTTCCTGCTGTTCGAGTACTTTCACGATATGAATGCCTTGAGGAGTGAGGAACGGACGGGAAATCTCTCCGGCATTCAACCCGAATACAATATCCTCAAACTCCACCGGCATCTGCAGCCAACCCACCCAAAACGCTTTCTTCTCATCGGAAAATTGCTCGACGCAAGCATCGAAAGACGGCACAGCTCCCCCTTCCTTTGCAAGAGCCCTGTAGATAGAATCCATCCTGGACTCCATCTCACGCAAGGTATGACCGGAAATATTCTGGGGAAGATATTTAAAAATATGCTTCACATATACCCGGCCCGCACGCCGGCCGGATTTCATCTTGTCATAATACTGCCGTGCCTCCTGCTCTGCCGTCTCCTCATCTGTCAAGTATGATTTAATCAGACAGCGGCGATACTCATCCTGCTCCTTCTGGAAGACACGGGAAGTATCCAATCCCGCAACTTCGGCAGCCTCTATTTTCAGCCTGAAGTCTATAAACTTATTCACATATGCATCCAATGCCTTCCGGCCTGCACCGACAGAGGTACCGCCCTTATTATAGCTACGTTCGAATTCAGAACGGAGGACCTCCTTTCCATTGATACGCATCAGTACCGGATCGTCCTGGGCCGAAACAGCCAATCCGAACCCGAGGAAGAAAAACACCCAAAACAATCTAACCATAAGCACCATCCGTTCTTTTTATACGGCTGCAAATATAAACAAAATGCCCGGAAAGCGGCAATCTCTCTCCGGGCATTCACTATTATTTTGTTATTATCTTACTCTGGACGGCTATAGTTCGGTGCCTCACTGGTTATAGATACATCATGCGGATGGCTTTCGAGTACACCTGCATTAGTAATGCGGGTAAACTTGGCATCGTGCAGTTTCTCTATATTGGCTGCACCGCAATAGCCCATACCGGCACGCAGACCGCCAACCAACTGATAAATCACTTCATACAAAGTACCTTTATAAGGAACGCGGGCAGCAATGCCCTCTGGAACCAATTTCTTCACGTCACTGGTACCGCTTTGGAAGTAGCGGTCCTTGGAACCATTTTCCATAGCTTCCAGCGACCCCATACCCCGATAGGACTTGAACTTACGACCGTTGAAAATAATCGTATCGCCCGGAGACTCTTCCGTTCCGGCAACCAGCGAACCGATCATCACGCTGTAACCACCGGCAGCCAACGCCTTCACCACATCGCCCGAGTAACGCAAACCGCCATCGGCAATCAAAGGAATACCCGTGCCCTTCAGTGCCTTTGCCACATCATAAACCGCAGACAACTGAGGAACACCCACACCGGCAACTACACGGGTAGTGCAGATGGAACCCGGACCGATGCCCACCTTTACTCCATCAGCACCAGCCTCGACCAATGCCTTCGCAGCTTCACCGGTAGCAATATTACCAACAACAATATCAATATGAGGGAAGTTAGCCTTGGCTTCTTTCAATTTTTCAATAACCCCCTTGGAATGTCCGTGAGCCGTATCAATGACAATGGCATCCGCCCCTGCATCCACCAAAGCCCGCATGCGCTCCAAAGTGTCATTCGTCACTCCCACTCCGGCAGCAACGCGCAGACGACCTTTGCTATCCTTGCACGCCATAGGTTTATCCTTTGCCTTGGTAATATCCTTATAGGTAATCAGACCTACCAATTTGTTGTCTTTATCTACTACCGGCAACTTCTCGATTCTATGTTCTTGCAGAATTTGAGAAACAGCCTCCATATCCGTCGTAGGATTGGTAGTAATGATGTTCTCCTTAGTCATTACCTCATCGATACGCTTATTCATATCTTTCTCAAAACGAAGGTCACGATTGGTAACAATGCCTACCAAATATCTTTCATCATCTACCACCGGAATACCACCAATCTTGTATTCAGCCATCAAAGCCAGCGCATCAGCTACCGTAGAACCTCTCTTGATAGTCACCGGGTCATAAATCATACCGTTTTCGGCACGCTTCACAATAGCTACCTGACGTGCCTGCTCCTCAATGGACATATTCTTATGAATAACTCCGATACCACCTTCGCGGGCAATGGCAATAGCCATCTTCGCTTCGGTAACCGTATCCATGGCAGCAGTTACAAACGGGATTTTTAACTCAATGTTTCGTGAAAACTTAGTCGAGAGTTCGACTGTTTTGGGCAAGACTTCAGAATAAGCGGGGATTAACAGTACGTCGTCATAAGTTAATCCATCCATTACAATCTTATCAGCAATAAATGACATAGGGCTATGCGTTTAAAATTTATTGCGTGCAAATATACGGTTTTTATTCCATTCCGTATACTTGCACGCAACATTTTTTTCTTTTTTATCAACTAAAACCAATCAGTTTGCCATCTCTGAAATAAACTTGATGCGTACCAAACGTACCTCTTCTTCCGTAAAGTCATCACCCAACTCATCCAGAGCATCGTCAATCTTATCAGTGGTAGATTCCTTGAAATAATCATAGATATCCAGCAAGTGGTCTTCATCCATAATATCCTCCAAGAAATAGTCGATATTCAATTTCGTTCCGGAGTAGACGATAGCTTCTATCTCATCCAGCAGCTCTTCAAACTCAATGCCCTTTGACATGGCAATGTCATCCAATGCCACCTTACGGTCAATGGCCTGAATGATGGCCACCTTCATTTTTGACTTATTGGCCACAGTACGCACACGCAAGTCCTCGGGACGTTCAATCTCATTCTCCTCACAGTGCCGCTTAATGAGTTTACAGAATTCCTCGCCGTAGCGTTTTGCCTTTCCGGCTCCTACACCCGGTATGTTCTGCAACTCGTCCAAAGTCACCGGATATATGGTCGCCATCGCTTCCAAAGACGGGTCTTGGAAAATGACATAAGGAGGCACTTCCAACTTCTTGGACAACTTCTTTCGTAAGTCCTTCAACATGGAGTACAATGCCGGGTCTACCGCACACGCACCGCCTCCACGTGCAGGTGCTTCCTCTTCCACATCCTCAAAGTCATTGTCTTCCACTATTTTGAATGATTTGGGATGTTTAAGGAACTTCTTACCGTCATCTGTCACTTTCAGCAAGCCATAGTTTTCGACATCCTTACTCAGGTAACCGGCAATAAGTGCCTGACGGATCACAGCATTCCACGTTTTGTCTTCTTCGCCCATACCAGAGCCGAACACTTCGAGATCTTCATGCAGATGCGCCTGCACTTCTGAAGTTTCCTTACCTTGTATTATGTCTATAATATAGTCCGCTTTAAAATTTTCTTTCACCGCGAGAATAGCTTCAATCACGGTACACAATAATTCTTGAGCTTCCACTTGTTTTTTCGGATTTAAACAATTGTCACAATTACCACAATTTTCTTCTATATATTCTTCGCCGAAGTAATGAAGCAATGCTTTTCGGCGGCATACGGAAGATTCGGCATACGCAGCAGTCTCCAGCAGAAGCTGCTTGCCAATTTCCTGCTCTGCTACAGGTTTGCCTTGCATAAACTTCTCGAGCTTCTGCAAGTCTTTATTGGTATAGAAAGTAATACACTGCCCTTCTCCTCCATCTCTTCCGGCACGTCCGGTCTCCTGGTAATATCCTTCCAGACTTTTGGGTATATCGTAATGGATGACATAGCGCACATCCGGTTTGTCAATCCCCATACCAAAAGCAATGGTAGCTACAATCACATCAATTTTTTCCATCAGGAAATCATCCTGGTTCTGTGTTCGTGTAGCCGAATCCATTCCGGCATGATAGGCACGGGCATTGATTCCGTTTGCCTGCAGGATTTCAGCAAGCTCCTCCACTTTCTTCCGGCTCAGGCAATAGATAATGCCTGACTTTTCGGGATTGTTCTTAATGAACTTGATGATGTCCCGGTCTACATTTGCAGTCTTGGGGCGTACCTCATAATAGAGATTCGGGCGGTTGAACGATGACTTGAACACCTGCGCATCCACCATACCCAGATTCTTCTGGATGTCATGCTGCACTTTCGGTGTAGCCGTCGCAGTCAACGCTATCAGAGGGGCTTTTCCTATTTCATTGATAATGGGACGGATGCGGCGATACTCAGGACGGAAGTCATGACCCCATTCAGAAATACAATGGGCTTCGTCCACGGCATAGAACGAAATCTTCACCGTTTTCAGAAACTCCACATTCTCTTCCTTCGTCAGTGATTCCGGAGCTACATACAACAGCTTTGTCTTACCACTGAGTATGTCGGACCGGACCTGGTCTATCGCGCTCTTGTTTAGGGAAGAATTGATGAAGTGGGCTATCCCATCCTCTTCGCTGAAGTTACGCATCGCATCGACCTGATTCTTCATCAAGGCAATCAGAGGAGAAATCACGATACCCGTGCCCTCCATCAACAAGGACGGCAGTTGGTAGCACAAAGATTTTCCACCACCGGTAGGCATCAACACGAATGTATCATTACCCGCCAACAGATTCTCTATGATTGCTTCCTGATTTCCTTTAAATGTATCGAACCCGAAGTATTTCTTCAGCTGGTCTATCAAATTAATCTTCTTCCCTGCCATGATTCATTAGGTTGTTGTTTATTGAGTTAACTTTTAATAGTGGTACTCCGCCTTGTTTTCACAAAGAACCCTAACAAAGTTATAAACAACTTCTTAAATTTCAAGCATAATCCATCGAATATTTTTCAATAAAAAGTAAAATAGTCGGTTTTACCCCGTATTACCATCTGATTCTTAAGCACTTTGCAGTCGTGCTATATTTGCCTTTTCAAGCTGGCGCTTGGCGTAGTCCAACGTCACAACAAAATTGTCCTTCTGTTCTGACGGAATTTCGAACATGGCATCCATCATAATTGTCTCCACAATGGAACGCAAGCCGCGGGCTCCCAACTTATATTCTACCGCTTTATCCACGATATATTCAAATACAGCATCTTCAAACGTCAGCTTCACATTGTCCATCTCAAACAGTTTGATGTATTGCTTGATGATGGAATTCTTCGGTTCCGTAAGAATGGAGCGCAATGCCGCACGGTCCAACGGATTCAGATAAGTCAGCACCGGAAGGCGGCCGATAATCTCGGGAATCAGTCCGAACGACTTCAAATCCTGCGGAGCAATGTACTGCATCATGTTGCTCTTATCAATGGTTGCCGTATTGCGTACAGCGCTATACCCGACAACGTGCGTATTCAGCCGCTGGGCAATTTTCTTTTCAATGCCATCGAAAGCCCCACCGCAAATGAACAGAATATTCTTGGTATTGACCGGAATCATTTTCTGGTCGGGATGCTTGCGCCCACCCTGGGGAGGCACATTCACCACAGAACCTTCCAGCAGTTTCAGCAATCCCTGCTGCACGCCTTCACCACTCACATCACGGGTTATGGAAGGATTATCACCCTTGCGCGCTATTTTGTCTATCTCATCAATAAACACGATACCTTGCTCTGCCTCGGGCACGTTATAATCCGCCACCTGGAGCAGACGTGTCAAAATGCTTTCAATGTCCTCACCCACATAACCTGCCTCTGTCAGAACTGTTGCATCTACAATAGTAAAAGGAACATGCAGCAACTTTGCGATAGTACGCGCCAATAACGTCTTTCCCGTACCGGTACTGCCTACCATGATGATGTTCGATTTTTCAATCTCCACATCATCACCGCCGTCCTTCTGGAGCAGACGTTTGTAATGGTTGTACACCGACACAGACAAGAAACGCTTGGCATCGTCCTGACCAATGACATATTGATCGAGGAACTTCTTTATTTCTACGGGTTTAGGAAGTTCTTTCAGATTCAGCTTCGTGGCACTTGCCTTCTTGCCAGCCCCCAAAGCCTCCTGAGTAATCTCATAAGCCTGGGTGGCGCAACTGTCGCAGATATAGCCATTCATCCCCGTTATGAGAAATCCGACTTCATCTTCGGTGCGACCGCAAAAACTGCATCTATTTTTATTCTTTCTTGAATCTGCCATATTTATTTTTTAATCAAAACCTCATCTACCATACCATATTCTTTGGCTTCCTGGGCTGTCATCCAGTAGTCACGGTCAGAATCTGCCCATACCTTGTCAAAGGGAGTGTGGGAGTGGTCGGCGATAATGGTATAAAGTTCTTTCTTCAACTTCTGGATTTCACGTGCCGTGATTTCAATATCTGAGGCCTGCCCCTGGGCACCTCCCATCGGCTGGTGTATCATCACGCGGGAGTGGGTCAATGCGGAGCGTTTGCCTTCGGCACCGGCAACCAGCAATACGGCTGCCATGCTTGCCGCCATTCCAGTACAGATGGTAGCCACATCACTACTGATGAACTGCATGGTATCATAAATACCCAGACCGGCATATACCGAACCGCCCGGCGAATTGATATAGATGGAAATATCCTTGCCCGGATCCACCGAATCCAGATAAAGCAACTGAGCCTGCAAAGTATTGGCTGTATAGTCATCAACCTGCGTACCGAGGAAAATGATGCGGTCCATCATCAGACGGGAAAACACGTCCAACTGCGTTACATTGAGCTGGCGTTCCTCGAGGATATAGGGATTCAAATAGCCGGCTTGTGATTTAATCACATCGTCCAGCACCAAACTGTTCATACCAAGATGCTTGGTAGCGTATTTTCTAAAATCATCCATTTCTTTCTATTTTTTAATTTATAAGGATACAAAGAAACAAAAAAGAACACAGAGACACAAAAAAACACAGAGTTATAGTTTGTCAAACTCTGTGTTTCTTTATAAATTTTAGCCGTAGGCTCACATTACTCTTATGCAAACATCTTATTGAACTCTTCAGCAGAAACGTTCTTATGCTCCAGTTCCACCTGAGACTTCAATGCTGTAGCCAATTTAGATTCAACCACACGATTAACCAAGCCTTCTATGCTCTCTTTCTTCTTAAGCATTTCCTTTGAGTAGTTTTCCAGGATTTCTTCAGGCACACTCATCATACCATATTGTGCAAACTGTGCGCGGGTAGCTTCCTTAGCCATGTTTGTGATGTCTTCCTGCTCAACCTTGATATCATTGGCTTTCACCAGCTGTTCTTTAATCAGGTGCCAAGTCAGCTCTTCGATGCTCTTGTCATAGTTGTCCTCTACAAAGCTTTCTTCCTTGTCAGGATTGTTCAGACGCATAATGCGCTTCAGTAATGCATCCGGGAATTCCAGCTTGCCTACTTTCTCTGTCAGCATCTTACGTGCGTCAATCAAGAACTTATAGTCACTGTCTGCCACGAACTGGTTGGCAATAACTTCCTTCACTTTGGCACGGAATTCCTCTTCCGTTTTCACATTACCTTCGCCAAATACCTGGTCGAAAATTTCCTGAGTCAAGTCACCCGGAACGAAACGTGTGATTTCTTCTACCTGGAAGCTGAAATTGGATTTTACTTCGGGAGCAGCTTCCTTGTCAATCTTCAATAAAGAAGACAATTCGGCAGCATTTCCGTCCCAAGCAGTATTCGGATTGAATACAAGCACATCGTTCACTTTTGCACCGGCAAAGATAGCTTTCTGTTCATCATTTTTCATGTACGAAGGCATCATTACAGCACCTTCCACCTGAATACCACCCTCTTTGGTATTACCTTCTTCATCCAGTTCAGCAAGCAAACCTTTCAGCATGTCATTGTCCTCGTAAACGTCTACCTTGTCATACTTGCCGTTACGTTGAGTGTAAGCCTTGACCTGGTTATCCACCATTTCGTCTGTAACTTCAATAGTATAGTAATCTACCTTATCTTTTGCACTGACTTCAGCTTTAAATTCCGGAGCCAAAGCAATATCAAACAAGAATTCGAACTCTTCCATAGTATCGAAATCAATTTCCTGCTGCTTGTCTTCGTTGGGCAAAGGCTCGCCCAATATATTTACCTTATTGTCCTGGATATACTTATATACTGTTTCTGAAAGCAGCTTGTTCACCTCTTCAGCCAATGCAGACTTACCATACATTTTCTTAACTAAGCTCATAGGAACCATTCCCTTACGGAAACCGGGAATCTGTGCCTTCTGACGGAAGCTCTTCAATGATTTGTCTACTTTTTCCTGATAATCTGCTTTCTCAAGCTTTACAGTAAGCAGTGCGCTTACTTTGTCAATGTTTTGTAATGAAACGTTCATTCTGACAATTATTTATT
>ENA-UALL01000295-UALL01000295.1-human-gut-metagenome-genome-assembly--contig:-NODE-295-length-27279-cov-6.647590_pt1 | contig 27279 bp, 21 predicted proteins | sample MGYA00243699_ERZ654466 | MGnify/ENA primary metagenome ERZ654466 (study PRJEB26926, sample SAMN06164635) | human gut metagenome | biome: ENVO:00009003; feature: ENVO:2100002; material: ENVO:00002003...
GGGCGGCCGGGGCAGTCACGGCCGTGGGGGCGATTTTGCCGGGTCACAGCTTTTTGACAAACAACGCGCGGATGGCGTTGAGCACGGCGAGGATCATCACCCCCACGTCCGCAAAAATAGCCAGCCACATGTTGGCGATGCCCAGCGCCCCGAGCACCAGGCAGATCAGCTTGACCCCAATGGCAAACACGATGTTCTGGTACACGATCCGCAGGCATTTGCGGGAGATCCGGATGGCCTTGGCGATCTTCATGGGGTCGTCGTCCATCAGCACCACATCCGCCGCTTCAATGGCCGCATCCGACCCCATGGCCCCCATGGCGATGCCGATATCCGCCCGCCGCAGCACCGGCGCGTCGTTGATGCCGTCGCCCACAAAAGCCAGCTTTGCCCCATCCGGCTTTTCACCCAGCAGCTTCTCCACCTTTTCCACCTTACCGGCCGGGAGCAGCTCGCTGTAAACCTGGTCCATCCCCAGTTCGCCCGCCACCTGTTCGGCCACCCTGCGGGCATCGCCGGTGAGCATGACGGTCCTGCGCACGCCGGCGTTTTTGAGGGCCTGGACCGCCTCCTTTGCGCCGGGCTTGACAATGTCGGAAATGACGATGTGACCGGCGTATTTCCCCCCGACAGCCATGTGGATGATGGTTCCCACGCTGTGGCAGGGGATGTAGGCAATGCCCAGCCGCTGCATCAATTTGTCATTGCCGGCGGCGACCTCGACGCCGTCCACCCGCGCCGTCACGCCGCCACCGCTGATCTCCCGGACATCCGTCACGCGGGAGCGGTCGATCTCCCCGCCCCAGGCCCGCTGCAGGCTTTTGCTGATGGGATGGGAGGAGGAGCTTTCCACCAGCGCCGCGTATTCGAGGAGCCGGGCGTTTTCCATCTCGTTGTGGTGGATGCCGTTCACCTCAAACACCCCCTGGGTCAGGGTGCCGGTCTTGTCAAACACCATAATCTTCGTTTTGGAAAGGGTCTCAAGATAATTGGAGCCCTTTACCAGCACCCCCGCCTTGCTGGCCCCGCCGATACCGGCGAAGAAGGAGAGCGGGATGCTGATGACCAGCGCGCACGGGCAGCTGATGACCAGGAAGGTCAGCGCCCGGTAGATCCACACATCCCATCCGGCGCTAAGCCCCATCCCCAGCATGCGCACAAGCGGGGGCAGGATGGCCAGGGCCAGCGCGGCAATACACACGGCCGGGGTGTAGACCCGGGCGAATTTGGAGATGAAATCCTCCGACCTGGATTTGCGGGAGCTGGCGTTCTCCACCAGGTCCAGAATTTTGGATACGGTGGATTCCCCGAATTCCCTGGTGGTGCGAATCTTGAGCACGCCGGTCATGTTGATGCAGCCGCTGACGATCTCATCCCCGGCCTTCACATCCCGCGGCAGGCTTTCGCCGGTGAGGGCGCTGGTGTTCAGGCTGGATTCCCCCTCTTCCACCACGCCGTCGATGGGCACCTTTTCGCCGGGCTGTACCACAATCACGCTGCCCACGGCCACCTCGTCCGGGTCCACCTTTTGGAGACGGCCCTCCCGCTGCACATTGGCGTAATCGGGGCGGATATCCATCAGCTCGCTGATGTTGCGGCGGCTTTTGCCCACGGCATAGCTTTGGAACCACTCGCCGATCTGGTAGAACAGCATCACGGCGATGGCCTCGGTGTAGTCCCCGCTTTGCTCATAGAGGGCCAGGGCGACCGCGCCGATGGTGGCAATGGCCATCAAAAAGCTTTCGTCAAAGATCTGCCGGTTTTTGACGCCCTTGGCCGCCTTGATGAGAATATCGTAACCGATGATGAGATAATCGGCCAGATACAGCGCCAGCCGCACCCAGTACCCCGCGCCGGGGGCCAGGGAATCCAGCGGGGCGAAGACATCTTCGGGCAGCAGCTGCAAAATGAGCAGCAGGACCGTGGAGGCAAAAATGCGCCCCAGCGTCTTTTTCTGTTTTTTGGTCATGTGGCTGTTTGGGTTCTTCCCCCATATCAGCAGGCCCGCCGCCATCACCACAATGACGGCCAACAGGCCGTTTACAATCCACTCTTGCATGATACGCTCCCTCCCGAAGCCGTATTTTTGACCGCCGGGCGCAGGGTTTGCGAATAGAGGCATAGCGGTCCGGATAAAATAAAAATATGATTATTCGTTCATATAATCTCCCGTTTGAAAGCACCTCCCGGCCCAAAGCGAAAGGCGCCTTCCATAAGGGAAATCAAAGATAAACTTCGCAGTCGTCCTCCACCCTTTTGCAGTTTTTGCGCACCTGCTGCATCACCGCGTGGGGGTCCTGCCCTTCCTCAAACTCCACATTCATTTTCAGGGTCATAAAATTCACGGTGGCGTCCTGCACGCCGGGGGTGCGGCGGGCGGCCTCCTCCATTTTGTTGGCGCAGTTGGCACAATCGACCTCGATGTTGTATACCTTTTTCACGGAAATGCTCCTTCCAAAACGATTTTATAATTTATCAATTGTTTAATCGTTCATTTATATAATATCCATTCCCTCCCCGCCGGTCAACACTTTCGGCCCGATTTCTCCCTTTTGGGCCAAAAGAGTTTCTGTTTGGGCCAATCGGCCTACCCGCAGCCGGGGACTACCCATGGGGGGAAAAATGTGATACACTATCTAAAAAGGGGGAATTTGCATGCCGAACACGCCGCTGCCCCATGACCACGGGCAGTCCATCGAATGGGAGCTGGAGCATATGCCCAAGGCGTCGGATTTCCAGGTGGTATCCGATATCTTCAAGCAGCTCTGCGACCAAAGCCGTGTGCGCATCTTCTGGCTGCTGTGCCATTGCGAGGAATGCGTGACCAACCTGGCCTCCATGGTGGAGATGAGCAGCCCGGCGGTATCCCACCATCTGCGCCAGCTCAAAAGCAGCGGCCTGATCGTGAGCCGCCGGGACGGGAAAGAGGTCTATTACAAAGCGGCCGGCACCGAGCAGGCGCAGCTGCTCCACCGCATGATTGAAAAAATGGTGGAAATATCCTGCCCGTCGCTGTAACGGAAAGAAGGTGACCCTATGAAGGAGGAATACACAAGAAAGATCGCCACCGCCCTGCAGGCGGTGCCCCCCGGCAGCTTTGAGGTGCGGCGCCACGATATCGCCGGGGCCCCCATCCCGTCGCCGGTGGAGTATCTCACGGCGCAGACAAAGGGCAAGGGGCGGATCGAACGCTTTGCGGTTTTTCCCGGTCTGGAGGTCTCCTTCCATCAATACCTGGCGCAGCGGGTGGAATTCCACCACCGGGCAGATCCCCATGTCCTGGAGATCAACCATTGCCACAGGGGGCGCATCGGCTGGAACATGCGCGGGGGCGCCGCCGTGTATCTGGGCGCCGGGGACCTGTGCCTGCATTCCCTGTCCTGCTGCGCAGATTCGGACATGGCCCTCCCCCTCGGATGTTACGAGGGGATCGCCGTCACGGCGGACCTGAAACGGCTGGAGGAATCCCCTCCCGCCCTGCTGCGGGAAGCGGGGTTTGATGCAAAGGAGATCTACCGCAAATTCTGCGCCGGAGGAAAGCCGGTGGGCGTTCCCCGCAGCCGGGAAACCGACGCCCTTTTTTCCGCGTTGTACGGGCTGCCGGAGAACCTGCTCCTCCCCTACTGCAAGCTCAAGGCGCTGGAGGTGCTGCTTTACCTGCAGCAAAAGCAGCAGGGCGAGGAAAGGGAGCTGGCCCAATACGGCTCCCGGCAGGCCGAACAGGTCAAAGAGATCCACGACTTTTTGGTGCGGCATCTGGACCGGCGCTTCACCATTGAGGAGCTTGCGAAAAAGTATCTCATCAACACCTCTTCCCTCAAGTCGGTATTCAAAGCGGTCTACGGCATGCCCATTGCCTCCTACGTCAAGGAATACCGCATACAGCAGGCCATGGCCCTGCTGCGGGAAACCGACGACAGCATCGCCTGTATCGCCGGGAAGGTGGGGTATGAAAGCCAGGGGAAATTCACCAAGGCCTTTAAGGAGAGCGTGGGACTGCTCCCCACCGAATACCGCCGGCGCGCCCTTCATCCTTCGTCCGGCCCGGACGTCTGACCCGGCCGGGGAGGCATGCAGCGCGTTTGGCTTTCCCTTATCCGGCCTCTATCCCTTCACAACTATCCGGGAGGTATGTTCCATGTGGTCTTTTTTGGCCGAGAACGGCGTCACCATCCTTGTGGCGGCCCTGGTGGCCGTGCTGCTGATCCTGGCCATCCGCTACAGCCTGCGCCACCGGGGCGGCTGCTCCGGCTGCCCTCATCAGGATGGCTGCTCCGGCCGCTGTGACAAACATCAGCGCAGGCCGTGACCGGGCCGTAGCCGCCCAAAACAACGCCGCCGGGCCGTGTCCTGACCGCGGGATTCTATATGCCGGTGCGCGACTCTTGACAGGTGTTCCGTCCGGTGGTACAATCACTAAAAAATGAACACAAAAGCTATGATAAGAAAAAGTAAGCATCTCGGATTTTCAGAGAGAAGGCGGACGGTGCGAGCCTTTATTGAAAAGATGCCCAACCCATCTTTGAGCTGCAAGCCGAAACAACAGTAAGCTTTGCCAGGTTCTCCTGTTACAGAGATACGGCATGGGGATTTCTCCTGTGTCCGAAAGTGCGGATGATATCCGAATTTAGGTGGTACCACGGACTTGTTACAGTTCGCCCTAAGCTGACGCCATGCCAGCTTGGGGCTTTTTTGTGTTCAAAAACAGAAAACGGAGGCATCCTTTATGAAACTTGAAAAACTGGTCGGAGAACGTTTCCGCGAAAGGCCGTCGGACTGTGTCGTGGACAGCCACGCTCTGATGGTGCGGGGCGGCTATTTGAAGTATGTGGCAAGCGGCATCTTTTCTTCCTACACGCCCCTGAAAAGGGTGACCCGCAAAATCGAGCAAATCATCCGGGAGGAGATGGACGCCATTGACGGGCAGGAGGTGCAGTTCCCCGTTGTGATGCCCGCTTCCCTGTGGCAGGAATCAGGCAGATACGACAGCATCGGAAAGGAACTGGTTCGCTTCAACGACCGCAGCGGAAATCCGCTTGTGCTTGGGATGACGCACGAAGAAGCCGCCGTCCACCTGGTGCGGGATTACGGGCAGAGCTATCTGAAATATCCCTTTATGGTGTATCAGATCCAAACCAAGTTCCGGGACGAGGCAAGACCGCGGGCCGGTCTTATCCGCGTGCGTGAATTCACCATGAAGGACGCCTATTCCTTCCACACAAGCCAGGCCGACTTAGAGGCTTATTACGATAAGTGCCATAAGGCTTACGAGCGCATCTATGCAAGGGTGGGTTTGCCGGATGTCGTTTCGGTCGCTTCCGATTCGGGCATGATGGGGGGCAATATCTCTCACGAGTTTATGCTGCTCACCCCGATCGGCGAAGATTCCATCGCCATCTGCACGCAATGCGATTACCGCGCCAATATGGAAGCGGCGGAGTGTATCCTTCACAACCAAAGAGACGCCGTTTCAAAAGAGCTGGAATTGGTGCACACCCCCAACATCCACACCATTGAGGAGGTGTGCGCGTTCCTGCATTGCGATGAAAAGACTTCCTGCAAGGCGGTCGTTTACCAGCGCAATTCCGATGACCATTATATCGTATTGTTCATCCGCGGGGATCTTGAGGTCAACGAAACCAAGCTCACAAATTATTTGGGCTATGACATCCATCCGGCCGTTATCACCGAAGAAAGCGGCCTTAACGCCGGATACATCGGCCCGGTCAACCTGAACGGGGAATTCACCGTTTTGTACGACCGTTCCCTTGAAGGGCTGAACAATCTTTCCTGCGGCGCGAATATCGGCGAGTATCACTACACCGGCCTTGATATGAGCCGCGATGTCAAAGACGCGGAATACCACGATTTCGCCAAAATCCGGGAGGGAGGCATCTGCCCGCATTGCGGCAAGGCGGCCATCACGGTGTCGCGCGGCATCGAAGTGGGCAACATTTTCCAGCTGGGAACCAAGTACACCAAGTCCATGAACATGACCTACATCGACAGCAACGGGGAAACGCAATATCCGATTATGGGCTGCTACGGCATCGGTCTCGGCCGGCTGGCCGCCTCGATCTGCGAGGCTCATCACGATGATTACGGCCCGATTTGGCCCCTGGCAGTGGCGCCGTGGCAGGTGCATCTTTGTGCGGTCCGCGCCGACGACGCACAGGTAAAGGCTTATGCCGACAGGCTGTACGAAGAACTGCAAGGCAAAGGGGTAGAGGTCCTATATGACGACCGCAGGGTCAGCGCCGGCGTTATGTTTTCAGATGCTGACCTTATCGGTGTTCCTTTCAGGGTGACGGTGAGTCCCCGGAATATGAAACAAAACATGGTTGAAATCGTTTCCCGGGATAAGAGCTTTTCCGCCAACCTTTCTATGGACACGGCGGCGGACGAAGTGCTGAAAATACTGTCGCAAGCAAAATAAATCCAGGTATGGCAACGGGGAATATTCTCCCGGCCGCCGTGCGCTTATCTTTTGGGGCATCCCCCCTCGTTTACCATGTCCGTTTAACAGTCCTCACCCGCCGGTCTGATACTCCGGCGGGTTTTATTTTGTCCCCCGCATCCAACACCCGAAGCCATACGGCATACAGCTAAATATAGAAGATTGTGCTATTTTAAAAGGAGATTGTACTATCTTTTTAGGAGGAAGTGTGCTATACTGTTCCTGTAAGTGCCGCAGGAGGTCATCCTGCGGCGAGTATCGCAAAGGAGAAGGAGTGTGTTATCCGTTATGAGCAAACCATGGAAAAGGGTGCTCTCCACCGCACTGTCGCTGCTGATGTGCGGAAGCATGGCCGCACCGGCACTGTCCGGCGGGGCTGTTTCGGCGGAGGAGACGGTCAAAATCGCCTGCATCGGCGACAGCATCACCGCCGGTTCCCAGGCATCCAGCTCCGCCTATTACTACCCCAACCAGCTGCAGGAGCTGCTGGGCAGCGGCTATGAGGTGAAAAACTACGGTGTTTCCGGCCGCACCATGCTCAGCAAGGGGGACAACCCGTATATCAATGAGCCCCAGTACACCCAGAGTCAGGAGTGGCAACCGGACTATGTGATCCTTATGCTGGGGACGAACGATTCCAAGCCCCAGAACTGGGCCTATAAGGATGAGTTTGAGGCTGACATGAAAGGGATCATCACCACCTATCAGGAACTGGCGTCAGAGCCGACGGTGATCGTGGCCACTTCGCCCACGGTGGGAGCGACCAACATCGGGATCTCGGAAGAGGTGGTGACCGGTGAGATCGTACCGCTGCAGAAGAAGGTGGCGGAGGAGATGGGCTGCCCGGTGATCGACATCAACGCACTGACCAAGGGAGCGCCGCAAAATTATGCGGACGGCATCCACCCCAACGACGCGGGGTACACGGCCATGGCGAAAATGTTCTATAACGGGCTGCAGGACATTTTCAGTGCCCGAATCCAGAGTTTTTCGGTAAACGGGATGCAAGCGGCCATCGACGATGAGGCGGGCAGCATTTCGCTGACCCTTCCCCATGGCACGGATCTGAAATCCATTGAACCGTCGATCACCCTGGCGGACGGGGCGAAGATCGACAAGACCGGCGCGCAGGATTTCACCTCGCCGGTGAGCTACACCGTCACCTCGCCCGATGGGAAGGATACCAAAACCTACACTGTCACCATCCAGGCGCAGGATATCATCAAGGTCGCCTGTATCGGCGACAGCATCACCAATGGTGTAGGCAATTCGGGGGGGAAATCCTATCCAGAACAGCTGCAAGCGCTGTTGGGGAGCCATTATGAAGTAAAGAATTTTGGTCATAACGGCGCCACCGTTCAGGACGACGGCCGGGATCAGAACCCGGCGGATACCAATAAATATGGGTACCGCCTGACCACCACCTACCAAAACAGTTTGGAGTACGGTGCAGACATCGTGATCGTGATGATGGGTGGTAACGATTCCAAGGACGTCAACTGGAAAGACGGAGACAACAACTTTGAGAAGGACTGGCGGGCCCTGTTGCAGTCCTATATCGACCAGCCGCAGCAGCCCATCGTGCTGGTGGGCACCGCCTGCGCCGTCACCGAGACAAAGTGGACCATCAACGATGCCGTGACCTCCGGTGAGATCGCCCCCATCCAGCGCCGCGTGGCTGCCGAAATGGGGTTGCCGCTTGTGGACGCCAACGCCCTGACCAGCGGCCATCCGGAATATTCCAGCGACGGCGTGCACCTCAATGACACCGGTTACGGTGTGGTGGCTGCCGCCATGCAGGAAGGAATCGGGGACTGCGTAACCACCCTTGACCGCATGACCATCAACGGGGCAGTGGGGGTGATGGACAGCGAAGAGGATGCTATCACCGTGACACTGCCCGCTGCGACGGATGTAACCGCACTCCAACCGGTGCTGGATATCCCCGAAGGGGCGGTTTACTCCCCGGTGGGACCGCAAGACTTCACCTCGCCGGTCACCTACACCGTGACGGCGGCCGACGGTACCACCACCCGGGAATATACCGTCACCGTGGACGTGCTCGACCCCATCAAGATCGCCTGCGTGGGAGACAGCATGACCGCTGCGGCCGAATACCCCAACGACCTGGAAGGCTTTTTGGGGGATGGCTATGAGATCGGCCGGTTCGGCGTCAACAGCACCACCGCCCAGAAGACAGGGCTAAAAGAAAATGGACAAAATCCGGTATCCGGGGCCTATATCGACCATCCCCAGTACCAGCAGAGCCTGGATTTTGAGCCGGATATCGTGCTGCTCACCCTGGGCTCCAACGACTCCAAGCAGGGGGAAGGACAGGAGCAGGGCGGCCACAAGCTGGTGACCAACTGGACCGAGGACAGCCCGGAAAATTATGAAGCGGACTTAAAAGAGCTGGTGGCCTCCTACCAGGCGATCGGCGCCACGGTGGTGCTGGGCACCTCGCCGTCGGGGTATACCACGGCGAACAACTGGGGAGCCAAGCCGGAGATCGTCAACAGCCAGATCGCGCCCATTCAGCGCAAGGTGGCGGCGGATATGGGGTGCTTCTTGGTGGACTTCAACGCCATGACCCAGGGCAAGGAAAATTCCCTGATCGGCGGGGACGGCCTGCATCCGAACTTTAACGGGTATTACCTGCTGGCCAGCCAGCATTACCTGGCGATTCAGGACATCCAGGCGGCCATTTGTAGCTTTTCCATCGGGGATGCCCCCGGGATCATCAGCCACATCGACAAGACGGTGTATGTGTCGGTACCGGACGGAACAGACCTGACGGCGCTGACCCCCACCATGACACTGGCCCAGGGGGCCGTGTCCGGCAAATCCGGGCAGCAGAACTTCGGGCAGCCGGTGGAATACACCATCACATCGGCAGCGGGCTGGACGTCGACCTATACTGTATCGGTGACCTCCCCGTCGGGGGTGCTGGTCTCCAAGATTGAAATGCTCACCCTGCCGGAGAAGACCTCCTATCTGCTGGGCGAGGAACTCGACCTGACGGGGGCGTCCATTGCGGTGACCTATACCGACGGCAGCCGCGAGACCCTGCCGGTCACTTCGGATATGGTGAGCGGCTATGACTGGCTGAACGCCACTAAGCAGACGCTGACGGTCGCCTACGAAGGGAAGGAAACCACCTTTACGGTACAGGTGGACCCCTACGGCGTGGTGGGGACCTTCTCGGCGATGAGCGGCGACTTTACGGTGCTGCACAACGGAGAAAACCTGTTGTATGCGGACTGGAAATGGGCGGATGAGTATCCCATCGATGTATCGGGTGGGGAGTCGGGCGACCGCTCGAACTATCGTCTGGAGCTGGACATCACCTTCCAGTCGGAAAATCCGGAGGTAGACCCCTCGCAGATGTGGAAAGAGCTGATTGTCAAGCTGCGTTCCACCGACAAGGCGAATGTGGAAGGCGACCCGGAGGCGGAAAAGGGCAACCAGGAGCACAACTATGGTTGGAACTTCACTCCTTCCCAGTTTGAGGATACAGGAAAGATGCATTTGTCCATCCCGCTGGATCAGGCTTATGGCAACAAGAAAGGCATCATGGACTGGACCGATGTAGGCCGGATCATCATCCAGTGCTATCTGTACGATGCATACAAGACGGAATCCATCCAGCACAGCATGAACATCCAAAACGTGCGGATTGTGGATGTAACGCAGGCCCCGGAGGCGCCGGACACACAGGAGCTGGCGGCAGCGGTACAAGAGGCGGAAGAGGTCGATCTGAGTGGATATACCGACGAGACGGCCGAAGCCTTCCGGCAGGCTCTGGCGCGGGCACAGGCCTACCTGACCAACCCCTATGCCAGCCAGGAGGCGGTGGACAGTGCGGTGAAGGCGCTGGAGGATGCCACGACCGGGCTGGTGCCCAAGCCGGCGGTCACGCTGGGGGATGTGGACGGCCGGGACGGCGTCACCTCCGCCGATGCTTTGCTGGCCCTGCAGGCTGCGACCGGCAAGGTGGAGCTGACCGGGGTGCAGGAAACGGCTGCCGATGTGGATGCCACTCCCGGTGTCACGGCTGCCGACGCTCTGCTCATTTTGCAGTACGCCACCGAAAAGATCGACGCTTTCCCGGTGGAATCGTCTTCCCAAGCCTGACGGGGTACGTCGTGCCCATAAAAAACAGCTTACCAAGGGGAGGGACGCCGCGGCGTCCCTCCCCCATCCTGTTTCGGTAAGGAGAGAAAAACCATGTCTGCTTTTTCCAAAATCTATGCGGTTGTGCGGCAAATCCCTCCCGGAAAGGTTGCCACCTACGGGCAGATCGCCTGCATGGCGGGTAATCCCCGGTGGTCCCGCGTGGTGGGCTATGCCCTGCACGTCAATCCCGATCCGGAGCACATCCCCTGTTTTAGGGTGGTCAACCGGCTGGGAGAGGTGTCCGCGGCCTTTGCCTTTGGCGGCGGAAACCGCCAGCGGGACCTGCTGATGGCCGAGGGCGTGCCCTTTTTGCCGGACGGGCGGGTGGATCTCGCCCGGTGCTATTGGGACGGACGGTGACAGTCCGTCCTATTTTATTTTTCCATTCCTTCCCATCCGGTGGAATAAAATGCCGCAGACGCGGATATGCTATTCCTGATTCCAACAAAAAGGGGTTGTGTATCTGTGAACTGTGAAAAAATTCGGGTTGTCCAATACGGGTGCGGGAAAATGAGTCGCTATATCCTGCGGTACCTGTACGAAAAAGGAGCCGAAATCGTGGGCGCCATCGATGTGGACCCCTCCATTGTGGGCCAGGATGCCGGCGAATACGGCGGTCTGGGCTTCCCCATCGGTGTGCCTATCCGCAGCGACGCGGACGCGGTTTTGGACGAATGCGACGCCGACATTGTGGTGATGACGCTGTTCAGCTTTATGGAGGACATGTATCCCCATCTGGAGCGCTGCGCCAAAAGAGGCCTGTCGGTTATCACCACCTGTGAGGAGGCCATCTATCCCTGGACCACATCGGCCGCCATCACCAACCGGCTGGACCGGCTGGCCAAGGAGACCGGCTGCACCATTGTGGGTTCCGGCATGCAAGATATCTACTGGATCAACATGATCGGCTGCGTGGCTGGCGGCGTCCACCGCATCGACCGTATCGAAGGCGCGGTCAGCTACAACGTGGAGGACTACGGCCTGGCTCTGGCACAGGCGCACGGCGTGGGGCTCACCCCGGAGGAGTTTGAAGAAAAAATCGCCCATCCCACCACCCTGGAGCCCAGCTATGTCTGGAATTCCAACGAAGCGCTCTGCAACCGGATGGGTTGGACCATCAAGTCCCAAACCCAAAAATGCGTCCCTTATTTTTACGATGGCGACCTGTATTCCTCCACCCTGGGCGAGACCATTCCCCAGGGCAACTGTATAGGCATGAGCGCGGTGGTCACCACCGAGACCTTCCAGGGCCCGGTCATCGAGACCCAGTGCATCGGCAAGGTCTACGGTCCGGACGACGGCGATATGTGCGACTGGAAAATCTGCGGTGAGCCGGATACCACCTTCTTTGTGAAAAAGCCGGCCACGGTGGAGCACACCTGCGCTTCCATCGTCAACCGGATCCCCACCGTCCTGCGGGCCCCTGCCGGGTATATCACCGCCGAAAAGCTGGACCGGCTGGAATACCTCTCCTACCCCATGCATCTGTATGTGGAGTGATCCCAAGCGGCATACGCTAAACCGGGCTGCCCCAATTGGAGCAGCCCGGTTTTTACAGGCAAAGCCCGTGGCTGCCAATGCAGCCACGGGCTTTGGGCATGCCAAACGGCTTTCTATCTCCCAAAGGAGCGGCCGGTGCCTTTAATACAGGATCTGGATCCAATCGGGGTTGTAGCCCGCGCCGCCGCATTCCAGGCGGATGGTGTTGGTCTCGCCGGGAAGCAGATCCTCCAGCGCAAATTCCACCATCATAAAGTCGTTCCAGGTGCCGGTGTTTTTCAGGGAGGTTTCCACCACCAGCTCGCCGTTGACCAGCAGGCGGAAGGCCCCGGCGAGGTTGCCCTCGCAATAGCTCAGCCGCAGCCGTCCACTGCCGCCTTCTCCCCCGTCCACGTTGTGAAACTCAACATACGCGCCCTTCTTTTCCATACCGTGCACCGACTTTCCGCCGGAGGCATTCACATCGTTTGCCACCGATACCGAGCCGTCCGCGTCCGGGTCGTTGCCGATCTCGGCATCCTCCGCCTCGTACACTTTAAATTCCTCTACCTGCACCGGCGTGCGCATCCCGTCAAAGGGATCGGCGGGATCGGTCTCGCCGTAGTGGTCGCCCTTGTCGTCCGGGAGCACCTGGATATAGTCGGGATTAAATCCCATGCCGCCTCCTTCCAGGCGCACCGTATTGCCGGTGCCGGGATTCAGGCCGTCCAGCGCGATCTGAATGGCTTTAAAGGTCGGCCATCCCCCGGTGTTGGGCAGTGCATACGCACCATCGCCCAACTGTTTGCCGTTAATATAGATCGTTACATCGCCCACCGCGTTGCCGCAGCTGTAGCCCAGCCGCAGGATGCCGGTGCCGCCTGCGCCGCCGTCCACGCTGCTAAACTCAACATAGGCGCCCTTTTTCTCCATGCTGTGCACCGACTTGCCTCCCGAAGCGGCTTCGTCGTTGCCCACCGATACCGAGCCATCCGCGTCCGGGTCGTTGCCAAGGGAGGCTTCCTCCGCCTCATACACGAGATAGTCTGCCGCCACGGCCGGGTCACTCAGGCCGCCGATGATCTCACCCGGTTCATGGGTTTCATCCTCCAGCGTGTAGATCACCTGTACCCAGTCGAGGATAAAGAGGTCGCCGTTCCCCTCCAGCCGGATGGTATTGGTTTCGCCCGGCGTCAGCCCGGTCACGGCAAAATCGGCCGTGGCAAAGGTGGGCCAGCCGGTTGTCTTGGGCAGGGTCAGGGTACCGGCCGCCTGCCCGTTTATCAGCAGGGTCACACCGGCGTCCTTCGGGGTGGCATAGCTCACCCGCAGGGTGGCTTCTCCCCCCTCGCCGCCGTCCACACCGGTAAAGGATGCGTAGCTGCCCTGTACTCCCATGCCGTGCAGGGCCGTCTGACGGGAAGCCCGCACCTCATATTCCGGGGTGACGCCCTCGCCGGAGAAATCGGCCTGTTCGGCCTCGTGCACCGTCAGCCCATCGGCTTTGTTTGTCTCGGCCGGGCTGGTCACCCAGGCATCCGATCCGGTCTGAACATATTCCTGAAGTTCTTCGGTGGCTTCGGCCTTCAAGACCTCTGTCCCCTGCGTGACGCCGTTTTCGTTGTAGGAGTCGATGGTGAAGTAATAATCCACCCCGCGCACCAGGCTGTTGATGACCTTGGAGGTATCGCCGATCACCTGGTAATGGGTGTATAGCTTATCGGGCGAGGTACCGTAGCGGATGATGTAGCCCTGCGCACCGGGGGCCGCCTCCCAGGCAATGCCGATGGAGCGGTTGTTGTCCGCGCGGCGCTCGTAGATGACCGTGTCCATATCCACACCGGCCGGGGTCCTGCCGCCCCCCTCGCCGAACACGCGCAGCCCGCTGATGGCAAATTTGCCGCCCGCCGGGACCTCGCCCTTGTTGGTGATGCGGATATACCGTGCCCCTACCTTTTCGGTAAACTCGATGTATTCATGGGACAGGTCCTCGGTCTGCTCTGTGCGGTCCACCATGGTGTACCAGGTCTCGCCGTCCTGGGAAAATTCCATCAGGTACCGGTAGGCATAGCCGTTGTCCCGGCCGCCGGGCCCGGTGAAGTCCTTATCGGCAAAGTTGACCTGCACCGACCACACGCCATAGACACGGCCCAGGTCCACCTGCAGCCATTCCCCTTCGTCGCCGGTATCGGCCACCCAGGCGTTGGTCATATTTTCGTTAAAGGCGAGGGAAGCCGAACCCTCACCCGAGGAAGCGGTGGCTTCCTTGCCGTAGGAGAGCAGGTTCCAGCCCGGGCCGGGATCGTTAAAGGGATCCTGCGACTCGGTGGGGATATAGAAGGGATAATCGCTCATCACGGTGTTGGTGTACAGCTCGCCGTCCTCGTCGAAGATGGCGGGATAGATGCCCAGCCGCCGCTCAAACCCGGCGATGCGGCTGGTGTCCACCTTCCACCAGCGGCCGTTTTCGTCCTGGAACAGGCATCCATGCCCCGCTCCCTGCACAAACCCGGTCGCTTTGAAGATAGCGGGGCTGTTTTCGCAGTAGACAAAGGGGCCGGTGGGAGAATCGGAGACAAAGCAGTCGTCGGAATAGGTGGCATACTGGGTGCCGCCCACCGCGCAGGTGAGGTAGTATTTGCCCTCGTATTTCACCATCCAGGGGCCTTCCTGCACCCCGTACTTGGTGTAGTCGGTGTTGGTATCGCCCGGCACCGCATAGCCGCGGTTGGCGTTGTCCGGCCAGCAGCAGTCATAAGGGCCGTCCACCTTTTCCATATCCTTTTCGGGGTCCAGCACGATCACCCGGATGGGATCGCGGTGGCTCAGGCCCATGTACAGATAGACATACCCGGTCCCCCCGTCGGCGGGATCGTCGTAGTACATGCACGGGTCCATCCAGCCATAGGATTTGCGCACCAGTTCCCAGGCGTCCGGGTCGTCGGGATTGGTGGTCTTGAGGATATCGCCCCCCTCGGAGTGGGTGAGATACAGGGTATCCCCCACCACGCAGGTGGCCGGCGCATACCGGCGGAACTGGGAGTTGAGCTGGGTAAAGTTCGGGTCCTCCTCAGCGGTGGGAACATCCACCCGGATAAAGGTCCAGTTTGCCAGATCCTCCGACGACCAGTAGCCGTCGCCGTGGGAGGCGAACAGATAGTATTTGCCGTTAAAGAACACCGCCGCCGGATCGGCCGATTCCCGGTAGGTGGCCTGGTTCTCCTCCCGGTTGGCGTCGTTGTGGGCCCGCTGGAACATATAGCTGATGTCGATGGGGTTGCAGGCGGTCAGGGGATCGGGATTTTCCACCGCTGTGATGGCCCCGGACAAATCGTCGTCCACCGGGAAGGAGGCGATCTTTTGGGTGGCATACTGCAAAATCATCAGCGCATCGGCCGCCGTTATCCCTTCCTTGCCGTCCACATCGCCGCCAGCTCTCTGCTCGGCGGTGGGGACGATCTTGCCGGTGGAAATCTGAAGAGCCACTAATGCATCGCCTGCCGTTATCCCTTCCTTGCCGTCCAGGTTGCCGGTATCGGCCGGGGGCAGGCTGCCGTCAAATTCCAACGCAAACCAGGCGTCCTTGGCCGCCTGGATCGCCTCCTCCACCGCTGCGCGGGTGGCGCCGGAGCTGTCCAGCAGCGCCTGCCCGGCGGCAGCCGCCTGCTCGTAGGCCTCGCGGGTGGCGCCGGTAATCAGATCCCAGTCGGTCTCGCGGCTCACCCAATTTTTCAGTTCCTCTTTGAGGCTGTCGGAAGCCAGCATCGCCTTCTTAAGCGCCGCCGTGGCGTTGTACAGGATGGCCGGGTCGGGCGCATCCTCTTCCAGCAGAGCCTGGGCCGCCTGCTTTATCGTCTGATAGGCCTGCAAATCTTCCTTTGAAAACAGGTTTTCGTCCTGCGGGGTGTCCACCACTCCCTTGAGCTGTTCCTTCAGGGCGGCCACCGCTTGCATATCCACAATGCGGGCATAGGAGATATTCATGGACATATGCTCCGCCACCGCCGCGTCCAGGGATACATAACAGATCAGCCGCTGTATGTCGGTCCAGTCCATGATGCCGCGGCTGTTGGTGGAAGGGGTATCCAATGGGATGGACAGACTCACCTTCGCTCCGGAAATCTCGGCTGTGTCGTAGCTTTGGCCGTTTCGAAAATCCCAGCCGTAGTTGTGCTCGCTGTTGTCCGCGCCGCTTGGGTCATCCTCTTTCCCCTTTACATCCGACGAGCGCAGCTTGACGGTGATCTGCTTCCAGCTCGCCGCCGGGTCCACCTCCGGGTCGTCGGAGAGGAACTCCAGGTTCATCTTCAGGATATAACGGCCCCGGTCCTGTCCGGCATCCAGCACCGTGTTGGCGCTCGACCAGTCGGCACGGATTTCCGTGTTATTGCGGCTGGGATGCGTCCCTTCGGCCTGGTAGAAGGCCGCCGCCTCATACGCCACCAGCGGCGTACCGTCCGCATCGCGGGTGGTGTCCACAATACGGGCGGAACGCGCTTCAATGGTCATACCGGTGTTGACGGGCGGGTCCTGCTTGGGAAAATCGTTGTAATCAAACAGGGACAGGCTGGCCAGCTTTCCGCTGGAGGCGGACATACCGGCCAGGGAAAAGGTCGCTGTCATCCACTCGCCCGCCACCCGGCCGGCGGCCGGAACACCGCTTTGCACCGGAGAGCCGGTCTGCAGCACCTCGGCCCCCGCTGAATCCTTCAGGGTAAGCCGCCCGTTGCGCAGCCACTGCAGGGAATTCTCCCCGGTCACTCCGTCGTGCCGGGTAGCCCGCAGCTCCACCTGCACCGCCAGATCAGCCGGGTCATATCCGGAAATATCCACCAGCGTGGCGGAATCGATGTTCACCAGCACCTGGCCCTCCCCAGGCTGGCTGGCGCTGGCCACGCTCCCCTCCTGCTGGAGCCTGCCCACCAGAAAATACGATTCCTCCGCCGGCGGGAAGGCTGTGTCCTCCCCCGCCGCACCAGCCAGGCCGGTAAAGCCCGGCGCCAGCAGCAGGGCGCTCATGCACCCGGCCAGAATGCGTTTGCTTCTTTTCAAATCCACTCTCTCCTTCCATGCTCTTATCTGGGCACTCACGTCATCATTATATATGATTTTCGTTTGAAAAAACAGAGTGAATTTATACAAACCGCTGCTTCGCTTTTTGTGGAGGTCACCAATACAGCGGGCTCATGTGCGCCTGTAGAAGCCGCTCGGTTCTATAACCAAAGGCCGGCCCGGACGCAGCAGGCGTCCGGGCCGGGATTCTAATTTTATCCGGCTGTCCCCCGTCAGGTGATTTCGGTTTTCAGCGAGTCGATGATGTTTTCCTTTCGTATCTTGTGGGTGGCGTACAGCATGGTGACAAACACCACCAAAAACACGCTGCAAACACTCACGATCACACTGCTCCACGGCACCATGAAGGGTACGTCCACTCCAATGAGGATGCTGCGGTACATCAGGTACATCAGGGCAAACGACACCGGCAGCCCATACAGCAGGGCCTTCAGGCCGTAGAAGATGCATTCAAACCGCATCATCCGGTTAAAGCCCTTCGGGCTCATCCCCACCGATTGCAGCATGGCAAATTCCCGGCGGCGCAGATGGATGTTGGTGGACATGGTGTTGAACACATTGGCCACCGTGATCAGGGAAATCAGGGTGATAAAGCCATAGGCGAACACCTGCAGCACCGTCTGCAGGCGGCGGTTGTATTCCTCGTCCTCGTGCGCGTCACGCACCGCTTCGGAGGGGAGCTGCATGGCCGCCAGCCGGGTTTTCAGATTCTGCGCCGCCTTTGCGGAATCCCCGCTTTCAAAGAACATATTGATCCGGCTGGTGATAAGGGCATCCTCCTGTTTTTCGGCCCCCGCCGCCCAGTCGCGCACCTTTGCCAGCGCGGTATCGGGGATCACCAGATACAGCGTGCTGGTGGTGTTGTAATACTGCAGCCCGGTGGGAAGGGTGGAGGTATATCCGGCAACCGACACCGGCAGCCCCTCTCTCCCGCTGGTCTGCCCGCTCGCGTAAAGCGTCAGGGTGCGGGGGGAATCGCTGGCAAACACCGGCGTGCGCTCATACCGTCCGGTCTCCATGTTCTCCTGGTAGCTCTCCCGCAGGGCAATGGCCGAAACGCCGTCGCCCTGCGGCAGGGAGACCCCCGCCTGCTGCGCATAGCGGTCAAACGCCTGCCCGTCCATCCCGTACAGGCTCACCATCTGGATAATATCCCCGTCTGCGTTGAGATACACGTTGCCGTCCCACTGCTCAAGCTCCTCCGGGGTGAAGCTGGCTTCAAAGTCCTCCTGCTGCCGCCGGTAGAGGTCGTAATAGGCCTCGCTCGCCTCGCTTTGGGGAATCAACGTATCCAGATAAACCTGTTCCACCAGCGCGCCCCCGGTGATCCCCTCAGTCTGCAGCAAATCGGAAAAGACCGCCTGCTTTTTGTCCTCGTCCACGGTGGCGGTGGAAGTGCTCCAGTTACCGTCGCCGGTGTAGTTTTCCACATAGGTGTAGGACACATCGTAATTGGCCACATCCATCACCTGGCTGCTCCCGCCGAACATATACAGGGAAAAGGAGGAGGCGCTGATAAACAGGATCATGCTCACCGCCAGCGACAGCACCGTGCTGCGGTAGCGCCGACGGCTGCGCTTTAAGTTCTTGAGCGCCATTTCGCCCTCAAACCCAAACAGCCGCCGCACCAGCCGGGGCGTTTTCAGGCGTTTTGCCTTGACGCGGATATCCTGCGATTGGCGGATGGCGTCGATGGCGGTCACACGGGAAGCCCGCCGCGCCGGGATCCAGGCGGACAGCAGAATGGTGACAAGCCCCAGCCCGGCCGCTGCGGCAACCGACCACCACGGCACCGCCAGTTGCAGCGTGACCCTGTTGTCATAAAAAAGGGAGGCAAACCAGTCCCCCACAAAATGCAGGGTCACGCCGATGCCGCCGATACCGGCCAGCAGCCCCAGCGGAATGCCGATGCCGCCGATGACCAGCGCCTCATACAGCATGCTTCCCCTCAGCTGCTTGCGGGTGGCCCCCACGCTGGACAGCAGGCCGAACTGTTTGGCCCGCTCGCTCACCGAGATGGCAAAGGCGTTGTAGATCAGGGATACCGACCCGACCAGTATGATGACAAGCAGGATGGCCCCCATGGCCAGAATGGTCTGGTTGAGCGCATCGTCACTCGTGATTGTGGTGACTGCCAGCAGATTGTTGTTTCGCGTGGTAAAGAGCAGACGCCGGGGAGTTTCCTCCGGCTCGATGCGGGACAGCAGTTCTTCCTCCTGCAGGGGGAGTTGGAGCTCGGTCGCATCCCCGGCTTTATAGGTGCGGACAAACAGGTCGGTCAACAGCACCTGGTTCGTGCCATCGACGCGGGTGATGACGGTGTACCCCGGTGAACTGAGATATTCCACATCACCCGACATGCTCAGCCGCTCATAAAAGCCCACCACTGTGAAGGTGCATGTCTGCACCTCGACCAGATGCTCCGGCTCAAACGAAGCGCCGGCCGGCGTATCGGTCGTGTCGTACATAGCCACGTCGCTGCTGTCGCCGTAATAGCCGCTCCACTGCCACAGCCGCTGGCCCTCCCATTCACGGTAGCCCAGCTGCAGGGTGAGGGTATCCCCCAGGGAATAGGCCACCCCGCCGTTGGTGGCCACATGCTCAGGGATGAGGATCTCCCGCCCGTTTTCCGGCATCCGCCCTGCGGTCAGGTAAACCGGCAGCGTGTCAAACATATCGTCGTCCCACGCGGTGACATACAGATAGGGCTTGTATTCGTTCTGCCCGCCCGCAAGCGGGGCATAGCCAAGCGCCTGCATCCTGCCGATGCGTTCCACCCGGCTGTCCTGCCGCAGCTCCTGCTCCAGGTCGTCGGATACCCCCTTGACACAAAAATACCAGTCTCCCACATCGGCCACCGTGGAATCCACGATATAACCGCGCAGGGTGGCCACCATGGTGGTGACGGCGGTGATCATCGCCACCGACAGGATCACTCCGATGATGGTGACGGCCGTGCGCACCTTGTTTTTCAGCAGGTTTTTGCGGGTCACCTTTGCCAGCACGTTCATCGGCGGATCACCTCATCCCTGGCGATGCGCCCGTCCTCAATGGCGATGATGCGGTCAGCCTGCATGGCGATGTGTTCGTCGTGGGTGATCATAATCAGGGTTTGATGGTACCGCTTGTTGGACATTTTCAGCAGCTCCACGATCTCCTGGCTGTTGCGGCTGTCCAGGTTGCCGGTGGGCTCGTCGGCCAGCACCAGCGCCGGGGCGTTGATCAGCGCCCGGCCGATGGACACCCGCTGCTGCTGTCCGCCGGAAAGCTGGCTCGGCAGGTGGTTCTGGCGGTCGGTCAGCCCCAGCACCTGGAGCAAGTCGCCCAGCCGCTCCTCGTTGACCTTCCGTCCATCCAGCAGCAGGGGCAGGGTGATGTTTTCCACCACATTCAGCACCGGGATCAGGTTGTAAAACTGATAGATCAGCCCCACCTCCCGGCGGCGGAAGATGGCCAGCTGTTCCCCGTTTTGGGCGTACACATCCCGCCCATCCACATACACCTTGCCAAAGCTGGGGGTATCCACCCCGCCCAGGATGTGCAGCAGGGTGGATTTGCCCGACCCCGACGGGCCGATGATGGCCAAAAACTCCCCCCGCTGCACCGAAAAGGACACATTGTCCAGGGCGTGGACCTGGTTGTCGCCCTTGCCGTAGGTTTTGCAAAGGTTCTCCACTCTCAAAATCTCCATAATGCCGCTTCCTTTCGGTTTGATGAGGCCAGTATACTCCCCTGCCATAACAACGCGATGACTTTTTGATAACAAAACCGTCATGTCAGCGTGTCGAATTTTTCGACACGCTGCTGGACGAGGGACTACGAATCGCTTCACCTCACAAGGTTCGGTTCGCTCTCTGCGTCCCCCGCCAGTACCACCCCCTGTCTTAAAAACCGGCCCAAACGCTTCGTTTAGGCCGGTTTTCGCCGATAAGGTGTTTTTCCAGGGCACATGTCCCTGGAAAAACCATTTTTTATTTTTTTGCTTTCTCCAATGACATGTACTCATTTTTTGCTTTTTCAACAGTCTACGGCCGGCGAACACTCGCCGGCCTTACCTGTTAAAAGCTACACCTCCCATGCCGCAAAAGCCGGGGGCTGTCCAGCACCGGCGAGGCGGCAAAGGAAAACAACGATACAAAAACCGCAAGGGTTTTAAAATGGTCTTTGGATGTTCAAACCACCTGTTTATAAAATTTCATGGTGAACAGCGCACCCCCGCGGGGATGGTTCTGGGCGGTCAGGGTCCCATCCTGGGCGGTCACGATCATCCGCGCCAGGGACAGCCCGATGCCAAACCCGGCCGACTGGCTCTGCTTACCCCGGTAAAACCGCTCAAACACATGGGGCAGGTCCTCCGGCGCAATCCCGATGCCGCTGTCGTGCACCGTCAACTGAGCATACAGCGCGCTTTCCTCATATTCCACCCAGATCTCCCCACCCGGCGGGGTGTGCTCCATGCAGTTTTTTAAGATATTGCCCACCGCCTCGGTGGTCCAGGCCTGGTCGCCGGTAAAGGTGGCACCGGCGTCCCCCTTCACCCGCAGGGTCTGATCCCGCAGCTCCATGGGAACGGCCAGCGGCTCCGCCGCCTGTTCCACCACCTGCCGCATGGATACCGGCCGCCTCTCAAACTGCACGGTGCCCGCATCGATGCGGGAAATCTTCAGCAGCGCCACCATCAGCCAGTCCATCCGGGACAGCAGGGACTGCATGTCCCGCAGCAACTCCCGGCGGCGGTCTTCGGTCAGGCCGGGCTGCTGCAAAAAGGACACGATCATGTTCATGGAGGTCAGCGGCGTGCGCAGCTGGTGGGAAATGTCCGCGAGCGAATCCGCCAGATACCGCTTGTCCCGGCCCAGCAGCTCGGCCTGGTGGCGCAGGGTCAGGGTCATTTTGTAGATTTCGCTGCGCAGCACGGCCAGCTCCCCCTCCTCCTGGTCGTCAAAGGGAAAGGCGTCGCCCCCGTGCAGAATACCATCCAGCAGGCAGCTCAGTTCGGCAATGGCCCGGTAGCGCCGGCGGGTGACCAGCCAAAACAGCAAAAGGAACGCCGCACAAAGCACTCCCGCCAGCACGGCCGCCTGCCAGGAGAGGAAGGAACCGGCCACGACCCCCGCCAGCAAAAGCAGCACCCCTGCCAGCATCGCCCGCCGCAGCTCAGGGCTTTTCAAAAGGTGCATATCAGTCACCCACCTTATACCCCATCCCCCGCACCGTGCGGATGATGGTGGGGTTTTGGGGATCGTCCTCGATCTTGTTCCGCAGCCGCTTGATGTACACCGTCAGGGTGTTGTCGTTGACAAACTCCCCGGCAATATCCCAGATGTTTTCCAGCAGCTGCATACGGGACATCACCACCCCGCGGTTGTTCAAAAACACCAGCAGCAGGCGGTATTCCAGGGCGGAAAGGTAGACCTCCCGTCCCTGCTTGTGCACCGTGCCCCGCACCGCGTCCACCCGCAGGTTGCCGATTTCAAACACCGAATCGGCCTTCCCTGTGCGGCGCAGCACGTTGCGGATGCGGGAGAGCAGTTCCAGCGGGCGGAAGGGCTTGGCCACGTAATCGTCAGCCCCCATATCCAGCCCGGTCACCACGCTCATCTCATCGCCGGAGGCGGTCAGGAAGATCACCGCTGTGTGATAGGCCTTTTTGGCGGCGGTGCACACGGCGTAGCCGTTGCCGTCGGCCAGGGAAATGTCGAGCAGCACCAGGTCGAATTCTTCGCGCTCCAATGCCTGCATCGCATCGTTCTGCCCCACGGCGGATACCACCTCAAACCCCTCCTGACGCAGCAGGCAGGTGAGGTTTTTCACAATGTCGGCGTCGTCCTCTACCAGCAGAATCCGGGTCATGGGAGTCCCTCCTTAATGCTTGATGGTGGTTTTGCGGGAAAGGGGATGTTCGCTGCCGTCGGGCTCCATCACCCGCACATTGTCCAGCTGCGCGGCCACCTGGCCGCGGATATCCGCCAGATATATCCCGTACAGCCGCCGCTGCTCCTCCTGCTCGGCAGGGGTCAGGCCCTGTTCCCGTTTCTTTTTTGCCAGCGCATTGATCCGCTCCACAAGTTCCTTTGTCATACCGTTTCTTCCTCCGGTTTGCTTGCGTCCGCCTGTTCCCTGTCGTAAAAATAGCGGATCACATCCTTCCGGGTGATGATTCCCACAAACGCCTGGCGGCCGTCCACCACCGGCACAAAGTTCTGGTCCATCACCCGCAGCAGCAGCTCGTCCATGGTGGCGCCCACCCCCACCGCCGGGTTCCAGCCGTCCCGCAGGATATCCCGCACATAAAAGGTCTCCTGCGATTTCATATCGGTCTGGCGGCGGGCAACGATGTGCCACAGAAAGTCCCCTTCGCTGACGGTGCCCACATACCGGCCGTCCCGTTCGATCACCGGGATGGCGGTATAGCCATGGGCGCGCATCTTCTCCAGCCCCTGGCGCAGGGTGTTGTCGTGATATAAAAAGGCCACGGTGGCCTTTGGTTTGAGTAAAAACAGTATATTCATGCAGTCGTCTCCCTTGTGGTATTCTCCCGGCAAATCCGCGCCCGGCAGGCGAACACAGGCCCGGCGGGCGCTCCCTGCGGGATTTGCCCGGTCAAAGCCGGAAAAATCCACCGGTGTGCGCCCGTTTCTTGTGGTGTGCGTCCGCCTTTTCCAATGGGCGCGCCGCTTTGTCCGGGAAGGTAAAATCCATGTTGACTATAGCAGGAAGGGGCCGGTCTGTCAACCGTCGGGAAAGGGGAAAAACGGGGAAAATAAGCACAACCCATCCCACAAATCCGGGCATATTCCCGGCAAAATCCCACGTGGTAAAAAATGAGGCGTCCGGGGCCGCCGGGTTGGAGGGCAACGGCTGCGCTGCCGGTTTGGCCGCTGCTACTTGTTAAGTTTTTGTAGCACCGCTTCTTTTTCATCCTCCCGCAGCTCCGGCCATCCGTCCTTCAAGCGGATATGGAGCTGCTCATCCAGCCCGTCCAAAGGCGTTCGGATATTGGTGCGCCCCAACAGGTATTCCACGTTCACTCCAAAAATGTCCGCCAGCCGTATCAGAATGGTCAGGGAAGGATACGCTTTTCCACTTTCATATTTGCAGACGTTGGACGGGCTGATATGGATATACCCGGCCAATCGCCGCTGCGTCATGTGACGTTCCTTTCTCAGTTTTGCGATTCGTTGGGCTGTTTTCATGGGATCTCCTCTTGTAAAATAGAATTACAAAAAGAAGATTACCGCTTTTTCCTTTTTAGGGTATAGACTTTTACGTTATCTAATGTAAAAGTCTATACCGGTTGCCGGTGCAGCCATAAGGATGCCGCCTGTTTTTTGTGCACAAAAACCGCCGGGCAGGCCAAGTGGCTTTGCCCGGCGGTTTATCCTTAATTAGTGGTTGCTGTTAAGCGTCACCATATGGTTCAGCGGGCCGTTGCCGCCCCCCAGATTCAGCCCGGCGGCCAGGGCCTGCGCCACATACCGCTTGGCCCTCTCCACGCTGCCGGCCAGAGGATAGCCCAGCGCCAGGTTGCTGGCGATGGCACTGGACAGGGTGCAGCCGGTGCCGTGGGTGTTTTGGGTTTCCACCCGCTCGCCCTTCAGCCACAGGGGGACGCCTCCGGCAAACAGCAAATCGTCGGCAGTAGCGGACAGGTGGCCCCCCTTGATAAGCACCGCGCCGTCATAGGACCGGGCGATCTCCTCCGCCGCGCGGGGCATATCCTCCCGGCTTTCGATGGCTATCCCGCTGAGGGCTTCGGCCTCCGGGATGTTGGGGGTGATGATCTCGGCCAGGGGGAACAGCTGCTCCTTTAAAGCGGCGGGGGTCCCCTCCATCATCAGCCGTCCCCCGCTGGTGGCCACCATCACCGGGTCCAGCACCACATGCCGCGCACCGTATTTTTTCAGCGCTGCGGCAATCACACCCACCAAGGCGGCGCTGCCCACCATGCCGATTTTCACCGCGTCGGGGAAAATATCGGTGAACACGCAGTCCAGCTGCTTTTGGAGAAAGTCGGGGGAGGTCTCCTGCACCCCATAGACGCCGGTGGTGTTCTGGGCGGTCAGGGCGGTGATGGCGCTCATGGCATACACGCCGTGCATGGTGATGGTTTTGATGTCGGCCTGGATGCCCGCTCCCCCGCTGCAATCCGACCCGGCGATGCTCAACACGGTTTTCATAGCAATGTCCTCCATTCGGCGGCGTTTACAAAATAATACCGGCAGGCCCTCCTCAATTCCTCCTGCCGGGGATTGCTCTGCTCAAACACCCCCGCCACGGTGAAGCCCGCCGCCGTGGCGGTGCGCGCCGCAAAGAGCGCGTCGTCAAAGATGACGGCATCCCCCGGCGCGGCGGGGTCCCCGCCCAGGTCCCGCAGACACTCGCGGTAGACTTCGGGGGACTCGTCCTTTCCCCGGCCGTCGCCGGTATCGGTGCAGGTGCGCACCGCAGAGATATACCCTTCGATCCCCAGCCGCGGCAGGGTGGACGCGATCAGCTCCCGGTCGCTGGCCGAGGCGATCCCCATCTTCACCCCCGCCCGGCGGAAGGCGGCCAGCGTATCGGCCACGCCGGGTTTGAGGGGGATTTCCTCCCAATAGGCGCGGCGCACCATCTCCTTGAGCTCGGCAAAGGTCTGCTGTGGCGTTTGCTCAAGGTTTAGCAGACGGGTGATGGCCTGCGCGGCCTGCACCATGGTGTATGCGCCGATCACCCGGTCCAGCTCCGGGTACCAGGCCGCTCCCTTCTGCTCACAGTACCGCCTGGGGAGCGCGTGCCAGAAGGGCATGGAATCCACCAGGGTGCCGTCCCAATCAAACAGGGCGTATTTCATGCGTTTACCATCCTTTCTACCATCCCCCGCAGCAGGCGGGCGGCCGCCTGCCGGTCCCGGCTGGCAAACAGGGCGGATACCACGGCCACGCCGTCGGCCCCGGCGCCGGTGAGCTGGGCGATATTCTCCTGTCCGATGCCGCCGATGGCCACCACCGGAAGCTGTACCGCATCGCAGATGCGTTTGAGCCCGGCGGGGGTGAGGGTCTGCACCCCGTCCTTGGTGGCCGAACCGAACACCGCCCCGCATCCCAGATAATCCGCCCCGGCCGCCTGCGCCCGCAGCGCTTCGGCCGGGTTGTGGGCGCTCACGCCGATGAACTTGTCCGCCCCCAGCAACTGCCGCGCCTGCTCATAGGCCATATCGTCCTGCCCCACGTGCACGCCGTCGGCGCCGCTCGCCAGGGCGACCTGCGGGTAATCGTTGATAATCAGCGGCACGCCGTACCGGCGGCAGACCGGCAGCAGCTGCCGCGCCTGTTCGATCAGTTCCTCCTGCCCGGCCTGCTTGTCCCGCAGCTGCACCATGGTCACGCCGCCGCGCAGCACATCCTCCACCGCCCCGGCCAGGGTTTCGCCCCGGCCCAGCCAGCGGCAGTCGGTCACGGCATACAGCCGCAGATATTCCCGCCTGAACGTCATGGCTTTTCTCTCCCATCCGCGCTTTTGCTCCCCTTCCAGCCCCGGAAGGGGAGCGCTTCCCTGTTATTATACCGGCTTTGCAGAGGTTTGCAAGCCCTCCCCGCCCACTTTTCGGGTTTTCTTGACAAACCGGGCGGGGAAGGGTATACTGACAGATAAAGCAGGGGGTGCCGCCGGGTGGCGGCTGAGAGGACCCGCCGGTCCAACCCTTAGAACCTGTTGGTTAAGACCATCGTAGGAATGCTGGCAAACACAGGCGGATATCCTGTATATCCCGGCCGGCCTCCCACGGGGCCGGCTTTTTTGTATTCTTTTGGGAAGGAGGCGGTTCTCATGACCGTAAACGGCAAACCCGTTTCCCTGGACGCCCCCATGACGGTGGGGCAGTTTTTGGAAAGCCAGGGCTACAACCCCGCGCGGGTGGCGGTGGAGCAAAACGGCGAGATCGTGCGCCGGGCGGATTTTGACACCCGGACCCTGGCCGACACCGACACGCTGGAGATTGTGCAGTTTGTGGGGGGCGGCTGATGATAACCAAAGACGAGATAACCGCCGCCCGCATCGGGCGGATGCTGTCTCTTATACACATCTCCGAGCCCACGAGACTCCTGAGCATCTCG
>ENA-UALL01000296-UALL01000296.1-human-gut-metagenome-genome-assembly--contig:-NODE-296-length-27246-cov-5.677908_pt1 | contig 27246 bp, 17 predicted proteins | sample MGYA00243699_ERZ654466 | MGnify/ENA primary metagenome ERZ654466 (study PRJEB26926, sample SAMN06164635) | human gut metagenome | biome: ENVO:00009003; feature: ENVO:2100002; material: ENVO:00002003...
TACACGAGCCTTATCGTCGGCAGCGTCAGATGTGTATAAGAGACAGGCCATCCACATTGGCGGCTGTTTCCTGGGCATCCTCCAACGTGAGTTTACCTGTCGCTGCCTGCAAAGCCACGAGCGCATCGGAGGCTGTTATCTCCCCACTTCCGTCCACATCGCCAAATAGCAAAGCAGGTTTTTCTGTTAGGGAATCCAATGCTGTTTGCAGATTTTCCTGCGCCAGTTCAACGGCGGACAGATTCGCCCCGGCATCGTTGAGCACATCCTCTGCCTGTTTTAGCTCCTGCCGGTAAGCAGCCACGGACTGTGGAGTATACGCCGTTTCATCCACCGATGTGTTCCACAGCTCCAACAGCGTTTTTTTGGCATTGGCCGCGGACGTGTCCACAATAACCGCGTCGGAAATGGTCATGGAAAAATTCCCTTCCTTGCCATTTACGCTGTCAATATACATGTTCAGCCGGTCCATGCAGGACCAGTCCATGTTCCCTGTGGAAGAAGCCAGCGAATCGGTAAGGCGGATGCTAAGGAAATTTTCTCCCACCGTAAATCCGCGGTTTCCCAGGGACCATCCCACATTGTTTTCACCGCCGTCGTCCACCGAACGCAGCTTGATAACGCCGGTATTGAACAGGCTCCCATCGGACAAGGTAGTACCCGATTTTTCCAAGGTAAAACGCACCTGCAATGACAGGTCCTCCATCTTGTATTTGGTCATGTCGATCGGTCCATCGTCCACATTCTTCCAGTCGGTGTTGAGGGCCCGGCTGGAATCCGCCGTATTCTGGATGGAATAGGTCGTTTGTGCCGCTGAGAAACGGGCCACCACCTGCGTGACCGGTTCCAATCCCGGCACCGCCCGCTGCAAGGCCGCCAGTGCACCGTCTATCTGGCCCTGCGTGGCGTCGTCATTCTGGAGTACGGCCTGTGCGGTCGACATGGCCCGCCCATAAGCGGTCAGCGATTCGGCCGTAAAGGCTTCGGTGCTCCACGACTGGCTCTGCATCTTCTCATATTGTTGCTGCAGGGCTGTTTTGTCGGTCGTCTGGGCCTTCTCCCCTTTGGTAATGGTGTAGGTTTCCCCCACCTGCGTGTCAAAGGTATAGGTAAGCTCTTCAGGATGATTGGGAGCTGTGGACGCTATCGCTTCGATCACCTTTCCGGTACTGTCGGTGATGACCGCGTCCGCCCACGGCGACGCAATGGTCAGGGAATTGCCGGCAAGGCTGGTGATGGCAAGCGTGTCCACCTCCTGCTTTTCTCCACTATAAGAAGAGGTCAGCAAAAATGCGCCCGGTGCCCGCAGATTGGTAAAGGCCGCATCCTTATCCGTCAGCCAGCTTGGAAACACCTTTACTACGCCTTCATCTTCTGTTAGCAGCATCTGATGTACCGTTTCGGTAGCACCGGCCTTTTCGATCCCATGGGTGGTATCGTCAATGGTCAGATTGGTTTGTATCAGCCGCTGGATATTGGCCGAAAACTCATCCACCACGGTTTCGGTATCGTACCGGACCATCAATGCCTGGGTATACAGTTCAGGGAAACAGTTGATGCCGGGCCATGTGTTCTGTTCATCCAGAACCTGCATGGTATTGTACCAAATTTCCAAGATTTCCGGTTCGGAATAATAGCCAAATTCCAAAGCCGGAAATACCGGCTCCATCGTCAACCGGTTCGGCTCCTGCGGCTGGCCTCTCCATTCACCATTACTGTAGCTGTCTTGTGCCATGGCAAATACTGTCCTGCCGTTATTTTCTGTTACGGTATAAGGGGCCAGATTGTCCAGCAGATCCTGCCAAATCTCCCTCCGGTCAGCGTCCACGCCCAACTTTTCACTGGCCATGATAGCATACCGCAGGCACATGCGGTAGGTTGACGTTTCACCTACCGAATTGAGCGCCCAGGAACCCTCGTTATAACCGGCGTAGATGTCATAATATCCTTCATCATTCTTAACCACCCACGCCTCCAGGAAGGTGAGAACGGGTTTGAGATACTCATACAGCACATCCCGCAGGAATTCCTCGTCCTGCGTATATTCGTAATATTGGATCAGCGGGTACGCGCTGAACGGGGCGTTAAAGGTCTGGTTGTGATAGCTGGTATCCAGTGTCATCCCCCAGGGACCGATCCCCACCGGGAACAGCACACCATCTTCAATTCCCTTTTCCCCGTCAATGGAGCCGTCTGCGATTTTGGCATTCACAAACTCCTGTATGGCGGCATTGTTTCCCGCAAACCGCTGCAAAGCGGCCATGTCCGATTGGCCGTTTTCCACATATCCGGTAATAGCTTCCACCGCCGGGAGCAGTTGCTCCACCCGGTTGGCTGTGGCTGAACCGAAGAAGGTGGAAATAAAGTTATAGTTCAGGTGATAGTCCGATTTCCAGCTGGGATTATCGGTCGTGTGCCAGATCCCATAAAGCCCCGGAGCCACCTTGCCCTCACGGATGGTGCAGCCCAGTTCGTACTGCGCCGCATAGTAATATTTCTGGATGGTCTGCAGCCGTTCGTCGGTGGTATCCAGCCAAACGGCGGATGCCGACCAGTAGTCCTTCCACCAAGCGGCATGCTCAGCGGTCAGTTCCTCCAAGGCGCCGTCGGCCTGCGCCATATCCAACAGCGCCGCCGCCTGATCGACCGGGGCAACGCCCTGCAATTCGTTGAGATAGTTGTAGGTTCTCCCGCCACCGCCGATGGCGGTGACAATATACACCGTTTCACCAGCCGGCAGAGTAAAAGCCAAATCCGCCGTAGAGGAAGTGGTCTCGGTCCCGGTCACCTCGGCTCCTATAATCTGAGCGGTGAGTGCTGCCTGTGTGTTGTAGGAATTGACATCCCCACTGTTGGCGCCCCGCATGGTGCGGGTCACGGTAGCGCGGTTGTCCGTTACGCTGCCCGTTGTGGGGATAGAGGCGCTGTCCGCCTTCGCCCATACCTGAGCGATCAGTTCCACCGGTGTGTCGCCCTTTGAGGTCAGGGCAGTCACCAGCAGGTTATCATTCGCCATCATGCGGGTATCCATATGAACCGGAACCCCATCCAGCTCCATATCGGTGAGGATGCGGGCATTGAGAATGTCCTGCTGTTCCAGGAAGGTCTCCGTCGGCGCAGGTCCATCCTCTCCTTCCTCCCCGCCGGTGAGCCGGGAGGTATCGAATATCTCGATCTGACTGATACGGGCACGGGGATAATTGGTCGTATCCGGAGTGGTCTCCTGCGTCCCCTGTGTCACATCCACCCGCACATAGCGCGCTGTGATGGGCTCCTCAAAGCTCAAATCTGTTTTCCCGGCCGTGTTATCTTCGGTCTCAAAAATAACCTCCCATTCCGCAGCGCTATCGCTGCGCACCGAAACAGAAAAAGCCCTTGTGTTATAGGGGTCCCCGTCCGCTCCCTTGTGGCGGATCACCATCCGGTCAAAAGTGGTATCCTCTTCCAGGTCGATCTCGATATGCTGGGGATTGCCAAGGTTGCTGACCCAGCCTTCGTATCCATCCGTCCACTGCCCGCTCACCACGCGCTCCGGAGGAAAGGGGCCGTCATTGCTGCTGGCAGTCACCGGCTTGTTCAATGCCAGTGAAACAGCGTCTTGTATCAGAGCGTCGGCGGTGTTGTACAGTTCAAACTGCCCTATGCGGGCACGAGGATTTTTCTTACTATCTTCGGTCGTCTCCTGAGTGGCTTTTTCAATCTCTAACCTCACATAACGGGCGGTGACCGGAGTCTCCAATGTCACATCGGTGACCGCATTATGATTATCACTAATCTCGTAAAGCGTTGTCCATTCTTCTCCTTCATCGGAACGAGCTTTCACAGAAAACGCCATGGTATTATTGGTTTTATCAGAACGAGCCGCCTCATCATGCCGGATCACGATGCGGTCAAAAGCCGTATCCTGTCCCAAATCAATCTCCATCCACTGGGGATTGCCCACATTGCTGACCCAGCCTTCGTATCCATCCGTCCACTGCCCGCTCACCGCCCGGTCCGGTGGGAATTCGGGATGGTTGCTGCTGGCGGTGACCTTTTTTCCCTGTGCCAGGGAAACCGGTTCCTGCTGCGGCTCTTCGGCGGACTTCAGAATCACGCCCCCAATCGCTTTGGGACGGTCGTTATATCCCCAAAAGTCGCTTTTGGAGATATAAAAATTTTTAGAATATGCATCCCCGCCGGAGGCGATTCCCACATCCCCATTGCCCAGCAAGGCGGTATGCGGCACCCGGTCGGTGATGAGCCCCTCATAAGTAGGCTCGGTCCATTCGGCGGTATACTGAGACAGGATGGACTGTATCTCATCCCATCCCAAGTTTGCAGTTTGCATGGTCGTCCCTTCCTCCGCTAAAACGCTGCCAAGCGGCAATGCGGCAGCCATCAGCGCTGCTGTGCATAGTCCGGATAATACGCGGCGCAGTTTTTGGTTACCCATAAACTCCAACTCCTTTCCCATCCTGTTGCTTACATCTTCACTTTAACAAACTGCAGGCGGGCTGTAAAGAGAGACTTTTTGCTCAAAACTTAGATTTTTTTCTTTTCTTATCCCAAAAGTGTGCTATGATAGAAGAGAAAGGATGTGGTGTCATGGCAAAAAAGGTTCGGGCGCAATACGACATAATCACCCAGCCGGATATTCAAAATTTCATGGCTTTTCAACACATTATCTCTTTGATGGAGGTTGGCACCACCTATAATTCCAAAGATTATTATCTGGCGCGGGAAAAATGCCCATATGCTATTTTTTTCTACTGTGAGACAGGACAGGGCGATATCATCCATCAGGGAAACCATATTCCTTTTTCCAAAGGCGACACAGTGATCCTGCCGGCCGGCACCAGTCATATTCTGGTCAGCCATCCGGAAAACCCTTTTATCGTAAAATGGATAAACGTCAGTGGAAATGCGGTGGATACCATTGTGAACACCTACGGCATTTTTACCCCCATGGTGTTTTCGGGAGTGAATACAGAGGGGTTGATCGAATCCTATCACACCGCCCTTTCCTCCGCTCTGGAGCCAAAAGAGATCGTATCCAACACCATTCTGCTTCTGACCGCCATTGTCCACACCTGTGTTCTGCCAACCCTGCAGGCCTCGGATTCTCAAAGTCAGCTTGCCCAGGCGATCAAAGCCTGCATCGATCATCACATGCAGGACCCGGACCTGTCGGTATCCAAAATTGCGGATATTTTATCCATGCCTCTCTCCAAAATCACAAAGGTGTTTCAGCGTCAATATGGCATTGGTCCCCACGCGTACATTACCCAGCAGAAAATCAACAACAGCAGGCTGCTTTTGCAATCCACCAATCTGCCTATCAAGGCCATTGCCGCATCCATGGGCTTTTCCGACAGCAATTACTTTATCTACTTTTTCAAAAAAAACACCGGGGTTTCCCCCGGCGCTTTTCGCAAAACAGAAAAATCCAAACTTCCAAAAGCCGCCCCGTGACCGGAGCGGCTTTTCCTTACGAATTGCTGTGGCGTTCCACATGCTGAACGCCCGGGATCTTGGACAGACGGGCAATAACGGTCTGCAGATGCTCCACACTGGATACCCCTACCGTCACGCTGAGCATCGCCGTGCCCTCTCTCGCCTCCCGTGCATGGAAATCGTGGATGGACACATGGATGGCTGCCAGCTGGGAGGTCACGTCCATCAGCAAGCCCTGCCGGTCGGATGCCTGAATCTGCAGAGTCGCCTTGAATTCCGATTTCACGCTGTCTTCCCATTTCACCGCCACCCACCGGTCCGGCTCCGGCGCTTCTTCGATATGCAGGGGGACATTCACGCAGTCGCGCTTGTGCACGGACACGCCGAATCCTCTGGTGATAAACCCGATAATTTCGTCGCCCGGCACCGGATTGCAGCATCGAGCAAATTTCACCAGGCAGTTGTCCATGTTTTCCACGATCACACCGCCGTTGTTGTGGCGAGGCTTGGCGGGACGCAACTGTTCGGGTGTGCGTTCCTCCTGTTTGACGATCCGCTGGTATTCTTCCTTCATCCGCGGGATCAGGCGGGAGAGCAGCACTCCCCCGTAGCCGATGGCGGCATAAAAATCATCCAGCGTTTCGCAGTGCTGCTTTTTACACTGTGCCAGCAGGAATTCCTGCATCCGTTCGTCGGAAAGCCGGATGTTGTTGCGGGAGAGCTCCCGTTCCAGTTCGGCCCGGCCCTGCTCAATGTTTTCCTCCCGGCGTTCCTTTTTGAACCAGGAGCGGATCTTGTTGCGCGCTTCACCGGTCTTGACAAAGTTCAGCCAGTCCCGGCTGGGACCGTGGCCCGGTGCGCTGGTGGTAAGAACCTCAATGATCTCCCCCATTTTGATCTGGTAATCCAACGGCACGATGCGTCCATCCGCCTTGGCACCCACCATGCGGTTGCCCACCTCGGAATGGATGGCATAGGCAAAGTCCACCACAGTGGAGCCCACCGGCAGGGTAATGACATCGCCCTTAGGGGTGAACACAAACACATCGTCCGACGACAGGTCGGTTTTGATGGAACGGACAATGTCCTGCGCATCGTCCACATCCTGCTGGCTTTCAATAAACTGCCGCACCCAGGCGAGCCGTTCCTCCAACTTATCCTTGCGCTGGATACCCAATTTGTACTTCCAATGGGCTGCGATACCGTATTCGGCAGTATAGTGCATATCCCAGGTACGGATCTGCACCTCAAATGGGATTTTTTCCTTGCTGATAACCGTCGTGTGTAAGGACTGATACATATTGGCCTTAGGGGTGGAGATATAATCCTTAAACCGATTGGGCAGTGGCCGGAACATATCGTGGATGATACCCAGCACATTGTAGCAGTCATTGACCGTATCCACGATCACACGCACCGCATATACGTCATAGATTTCTTCAAAGGACTTGCCCTGCATGTACATTTTCCGATAAATGCCGGTAATGCTTTTCACCCGCCCCGACACAAACACCTCAATATGGTACTCCGCCATCCGTTCCCGGATGCGCTCCTGGATATCGTTTAAGAAAGCGGTGCGCTCGTTGGTGTGCATGGCGAGGGCTTCTTCAATGTCTTTGTACGCGACCGGGTCCAAAATCCGCAGAGAAAGATCCTCCAGTTCCTCCTTGACGGCCCGGATTCCCAAGCGGTGAGCCAGGGGAGCAAAAATATCCATGGTTTCCTTGGCTTTGTCCCGCTGCTTTTGCTCCGGCTGCGCGCTGATGGTGCGCAGGTTGTGCAGCCGGTCGGCAAGCTTGATGATGATGACCCGGATATCCTGGGACATGGCCAGCAGCATTTTGCGCACGTTTTCCGCCTGCTGTTCCTCCCGTGTGGAAAAGGGGATCTTATTGAGCTTGGTCACACCATCCACCAGAGCGGCGATCTCCCCGCCAAAGGTTTTGCGGATATCCTCCAGTGTTACCGGCGTATCCTCCACCACATCGTGCAGGATAGCGGCCTGGATGGTCTCGTTGTCCATTCCAAGCTCCACCAGAATGATGGCGACCTGCAGAGGATGGCAGACATACTCCTCTCCGGAATAGCGTTTCTGGCCTTCATGCGCCATGCAGGCAAGCTGAATGGCCTTGTCAATGGAATCCCACTGATATTTTTTTTCGTTTTTTTCCACCAGTTTTTTCAGTTCGGCTATCAGGTCTTCTTTCAGAATCATGGTACATCCTCTTTAATTGATTCAAGATATTGCATGGTAGCGGTTTGACTCAGGTCCGCCTTGCCGGCGGCCTTTGGTGCTTCAATATGATATAGGGTTCCCCGGTCGCGCCATATAATCAATGCCGCCTCCGATAAAATCTGCAGCATCAACAGCAGACACAGCGGGGAAACCGGAGGATCTTCCAAAATGCAGAGCAATTGCTCCAAAGTCCCCTCCCACACATGGCGGGACCGCAGGTAACGGTACAACTCCGCCAGTTGATCCCGTGATGGCGGCTGAACCCCGTCGATGCTGCCGGGTTCGCGGCGCAAAATACATTCAAAGCGCCAAAGCGCGTCCAGAATCTCCTCCTGGTCGATCCCAGCAGGACGTATATCCCGAACAATCAACGAGGGGGATACCGTTCCCCGGTATTCGTTGCGCTCTATGGTAACGAGAAGGTGCACGGTTGAACCACAGGGGATGGTAAAATTCTGGAGCGTGGATTGGAATTTTGTGACCGGCAGGCGAACGCCGTCACGGGAAACAGACAATCGCAGATGCTTGCCCTTCCCGATTGGGACAACATTGTCGAGCTGCATGTTGTACAGTCCAAAAACCGGAAAGCTGTTGCCGGTTCCGGTAGGCTCCAGCGCCGCCAAAAGGGCCAGCTTTTCCGTATCCACCTGGGAAGGCCGCAGCTTGCAATCCACCAGCAGTTCCGGTTGCGGCATGCGGGGGAAATGCCCGGCTGCATAATCATTGATGCGCTCCCGGAATTCCCCGATACGCACAGATAAAATCTTTACACCGGCGGCCAGCTCATGCCCGCCAAACCCTTCCAGTATATCGGCACAGCTGCGGATGGCCTCAAACAGGGAAAACCCTTTCACGCTCCTGCCGGAGCCTTTTGCCAGCTCCCCTTCCTGCGAAAAAACGATACAGGGCTTTCCATACCGCTCGGTTATGCGGGCGGCGATGATCCCCACCACTCCGTTGTGCCAATTCTCGCCGCTCAGCACCAGCACCCGCTGATGAAGCCACTGGGGATTCTCCTCAAGCAAGGCGTCGGCCTGCTTAAGAATCGAGGCTTCGACCTCCTGACGCTGTACATTCATCTGCTGAATTTCACCGGCCAGCCTCTCGGCCTCACCGGCATTCTCTTCCAGTAACAGCTGTACCGCTTTGTCGGCTGACCCCATCCGCCCGGCAGCGTTGATGCGGGGCGTGATGGAAAAAACCGCGCTGGTGGATGTGAGCCGCTTTTCTCCAACACCGGCGGCCTGCATCAATTTTTGCAATCCCGTGCGCGGGGATGTGTTCAGTTGGCGCAGTCCTTCCCGCACCAATATGCGGTTTTCCTCCTGTAAGGGCATCACATCCGCCAATGTGCCCACGGCCACCAGATCGGCGTAGCGGGCGAGAATCGCATCGGCATCTCCTTCCAGAGCACAAACCAGCTTGAATGCCACCCCTACGCCGGCGTAATCCTTAAAATGACTGCCACAGTCCGCACGATGGGGGTCCACAACGGCGATGGCTGCCGGAAGCACCTGCTGGGGCTGGTGATGATCGGTCACCACCACATCCATTCCTTTGGATGCGGCATAATCGACCTCCTTTACAGCGGCAATCCCATTGTCCACTGTGATCATCAGGGTGACGCCACGTTCCGCCAGGATATCCACAATCTCACGGTGCAGCCCATACCCGGTTTCTTCCCTCTCCGGCACCAGATAAGAAACCCGGGCTCCCCGGTCGCGCAGATAGGTATACAGCAATACGGTGGCGGTTACTCCATCGGCATCATAATCTCCAAATACAGCCATGGTTTCTTTTGCATCAATCGCCTGCTGGATGCGCTCCACCGCGGGGGCCATATCGGCAAAATCAAAGGGATCATCCGTCAGCTCTATTCCCAGCAAGAACTCCGCCACCTGCTCGGGTGTCCGGATACCGCGGATGGTCAACAAATAGGCGAGAAAAGGATGAATCCCGCTCTCTTCCGCCAACCGCGCCGCCTGGTCTTTATCCGGTTTTGCTATGACCCAGCGTTTAAAGCTCATCCGTCCCGCCTCCCGTCTCATTTTTGCCTGCTTTTTAGTATAGAGCCATTAATGTATTATTTTATCATTTATGCGGACTCTTTTCAACGTTTTTTGCAGAAAAAAGGGAGAGAATGGGCCGACGCTTCATGATCGTGTTTCAAAATGCGCGCATTCAAAAAACGCCTGGAGAGATTCTTCTCCAGACGTTTTGCTTTTTACCAGATGTCTGCCCACGTCTCATGGTACATCCTGCCGGATCAAACTCAGATATGGGTGTGACCAAACAGAGGCGTCACATAATCGCCGTTAAAGCAGGCAAAGCAGAACCGGTCCGACCCATAAACCTCCTTTAGGTCGTCCACGGTTAAAAACCGCAGGGAATCGGCCCCGATAAAGGCGCAAACCTCTTCCTGCGAAAGCTGTCCCGAAATCAGCTCTTCCGGAGTGGAGATATCCACCCCGTAAAAGCAGGGATGCACAATCGCAGGGGATGCGATCCGCATATGCACAGCGGCAGCACCGGCATCCTTGAGCATACGCACAATCCGGCGGGAAGTGGTGCCTCTCACCAGCGAGTCATCCAGCAGTACGATCCGTTTTCCCTGAACAATGGAGCGGTTAGCCGACAGTTTCATGCGCACCCCCTTTTCCCGGAGCGCCGGGGTGGGCTGAATAAAGGTGCGTCCGGTATAACGGTTTTTTACAAGTCCCATTTCATAGGGCAATCCCGATTCCTCGCTGTAGCCGATGGCTGCCGACATGGAGGAATCCGGTACCCCGACCACCATATCCGCCTGCAAAATCCCTTTGTCCTTGCGGGCCAGACAACGGCCGGTTTCCTTGCGCACGGCATGGACGTTCTGCCCGTCCACGTTGCTGTCCGGCCGGGAAAAATAGATATACTCCATGGCGCACAAGCGCTGCTCGGTATCCTGCGTATAAAAATAAGAGGATACCCCCTGCGCGGAAAACTTCAGAATCTCCCCCGGCTGCACATCCCGCCAAAAGGAAGCATCGACCAGGTCAAATGCGCAGCTTTCGCTTCCCACACAGAACCCCTGTCCCAGCCGGGCCGCCGCCAGCGGCCGCAGCCCGTGCCGGTCGCGCACGGCATATAGGTTTTTTTCCGTCATAATCAAAAAGGCAAATGCACCTTCCAACCGGCGGCAGGCTGTCTGTATTTTCTGCAGCAGGGAGCCCTTTTCTCTCTGGATGAGATGCAGGATGATCTCGCTGTCGCTGCTTCCACTGAATATGCTGCCCTGATTTTCAAGCTGCCTGCGCAGTTCGGGAGCGTTGACAATCTGTCCGTTGTGCGCCACCGCCAGTGTTCCCATGTAACCCCTGGCCAGAATCGGCTGGATGTTTTCCCGTTCGCTTCCGCCTGCGGTGGAATACCGGACATGGCCGATGCTGTTTTTCCCGGTCAGCTCTTCCATGGCCCGTGAAGACACCGCTTCGGCCAATAATCCCCGGCCCTTGACGCAACGGATGCTTTCTCCATCGGCGGCGGCAATGCCCGCGCCCTCCTGGCCCCTGTGCTGCAGTGCATGCAGCCCCTGGTAGGTCAAAAGGGCAGCGTCTGTTTGTCCGAACACCCCAAACACGCCGCATTCCTCTTGCAGCTTTGCCATCCGATCGTTCATAGTGCCTTTCGTCTCCTTACTATTCCGCCGCCGGTCTGTTTTAAACAGGTCGTCCTATTCTCGTCTATTGCTGTGCCGGGTTATTTTGTATAAAATTCCTTGATCCGCCGCATGGCTTCCTGCGTGTTTTCGGGTGTGCCGAATGCGGTCAGGCGGAAATAGCCTTCCCCGTTTTTACCAAAGCCGCAGCCCGGCGTCCCCACCACATGCGCATGCGTGAGAAGCTGGTCAAAGAACTCCCAAGAAGACATTCCCTGAGGGCAGGCCATCCAGACATAGGGGGAATGCTGCCCTCCCACATGCCAGATCCCCAGCTCGCTTAAGGTATCGGTCATCCAACGGGCATTGCGTTGGTAGACCGCCAGTTGCTCGCGGCACTCCGCCAGACCCTGGGGGGTAAACACCGCGGCCGCCGCCCGCTGTACCGGATAGGATACCCCATTGAATTTTGTGGTCTGCCGCCGCAGCCACATCTGCCTCAGGGAAGCACCGCAACGCTTGAGTTCACCGGGCACCACGGTGTAGCCGCACCGGGTGCCGGTAAAGCCAGCAGTCTTGGAAAGGGAACAAAATTCAATAGCGCATTCCCGCGCGCCTTCGATCTCAAAAATACTGCGGGGAAGGGATTCGTCCTGCACAAACGCTTCATACGCCGCATCAAACAGGAGCACAGCATCCTGCTCCAGGGCATAATCCACCCAGGCCTTGAGCTGCTCTCGGTCATAAACCGCACCGGTGGGATTGTTGGGCGAACAAAGATAGATGACATCCGCCTTCTGCCCTTCCTGCGGCAGCGGCAGAAAACCGTTGTCCCGGTTGGCGTTCATGTACACGATCCGCCTGCCTGCCATCTGGTTGGTATCCCGATAGACCGGATAAACCGGATCGGGAATGAGCACCGTATTGTCGGCATCAAACAGGTCGAGAATATTTCCCAAATCACTTTTGGCCCCATCGCCGATGAAGATATCCTCCAGATCCAGCTGCACGCCCCTTTGGGCATAATATCCCTGGACCGCCTGCCGCAAGAAATCGTATCCCTGCTCCGGTCCGTAGCCATGGAAAGTCTCTTTTTCCCCCTGCTGGGCAGAGGCTTCTTTAAGGGCACGGGTGACGGTATCCGCGAGAGGGCCCGCCACATCCCCGATCCCCATACGGATCACCTTTGCCTCGGGGTGTTCTCTGGTAAAATCGGAGACCTTCCGGCTGATGGTGGAAAACAGATAGCTTTCTTCCAACGCGGCATAGTGCGGATTGATCTTCATGGTTTTGCCTCCTCATCCGAATATATCAGAGAGGGGCGGCGCTTGTGCGCGCTTTTTTCGTGCATGGCCCGAATTCTCTGCTTTACATCGTCCGGGCCTTCCCCAGTTTGGATGTACTGATCCAGCGCCGCATAGGAAATGCCCATCTCGGTTTCGTCGGTCTGTCCATCGAACAAACCGGCAGAAGGAGCTTTGGTCACAATCCGCTGGGGTGCCCCCAAAAAGCGCAGGAATTCATATATTTCCGTCACCGTTAAATCCGCGATGGGGTTAACATCAAAAGCACCATCTCCCCATTTTGTAAAATAACCGACATATCGTTCACTGCGGTTTCCGGTGCCTACCACCAGGCATCCCCTACTCTGGGCCACGGCATAAAGGGTGGTCATTCGCAGACGGGGGGCGATGTTGGCTGCCGCAGCGTCGGTTACCTTCTGCTGCGGATTGACCGCTTCAAGCAGGCCCTGTTTCACCGCAGTAAGGTCAACCTCAAGAGTAGGGATCTGGTATTGAGCAGCCACATCCAAACCGTCTTCCCTGTCCTCCCCGAAATTGCGGGCAGAAGAACAGGGCATAATGATCCCCAGGGTATTCTCGCAGGCCTTGCGGCACAAAATTCCCACCAAGGCGCTGTCCTTTCCCCCGGAATTCCCAAAAACGAATCCGGACGCTCCGGAATCAGCCAGTGCTTTTTTCAAAAAAGCCACTCTCTTTTCAGTTTCACGAGCATAGTCACGCATAATCAAACAACCTCCTTGTTTTTTGAAGCAATCTTTAGAAAAGCGCGGAATAATGGATGCGCTTTGTTGGGGCGGCTTTTGAATTCGGGGTGATACTGAACCCCTATGTAAAAAGGATGTCCGGAAAGCTCCATGGCTTCCACCAGCCGGTCATCGGGTGAGGTGCCGGAAAATACCATTCCCTCCCGCTCAAATGCCTCACGGTAATCGTTGCAAAACTCATAGCGGTGGCGGTGGCGCTCGGTGGTTTCCTCCTGCTGGTAAATCTCCTGCAGGCGGCTTCCCGGCCGTATCCGGCAGGGATACGCTCCCAGCCGCATAGTACCTCCCTTGGGCAGATTGCCCTGTTGATCCGGCATCAGGTCGATCACACAGTTTTCCCCATCCTGCACAAATTCGCGGGAATGCGCATCGGCAATCCCCAGCCGGTCCCGTGCGAAGGCGATGGCCGCAATCTGCATGCCCAGGCAGATGCCGAAATAGGGAATCCCATTGTCACGGGCAAACCCCGCCGCCAGAATCATTCCTTCAATCCCCCTGGCGCCGAACCCACCGGGAAGAATAATACCGTCGGCCTCTCCCAACAGTGCCTGCACCGTATCGGGGGTGATCTGTTCACTGTCCACCCAGTCGATGGATACCTGTACCCCATTTTCAAAACCACCATGCCGCAGCGCCTCCGCCACCGACAGATACGAGTCATGCAGCTTCACATACTTGCCTACCAACGCGATGCGCACTGTCCGCTGACAGTCGCGAATACGTTCCAGCATGGCCTGCCAGTCTCCCAGATCCGGCTGTGAATCGGGCAGGGAAAGTTCCCGCAGCACGATTTTGGCCAAACCCGCCCGTTCCAACATGACCGGTGCTTCGTACAAAACCGGAAGGGTGCGGTTTTCGATCACGCAGTCTTCCTTGACGTTGCAAAACAGCGCGATCTTTTTTAATACCGATCTTTCCACCGGCTGGTCCACCCGTGCCACGATGACATCCGGCATGATCCCAAAGGACTGCAACTCTTTGACCGAATGCTGGGTGGGTTTGGACTTATGCTCGCCGGAAGATTCCAGATACGGGATAAGGGTCACATGAATGTACAGGCAGTTTTCCCGGCCCACTTCGTGCCCCACTTGGCGAATGGCCTCCAAAAAGGGCTGGGATTCGATATCACCGGTGGTACCTCCGATTTCTGTAATCACAATATCGGCGTCGGTTTTTTTCTGAACGGCGTAGATAAAGGACTTGATTTCGTTGGTAATGTGGGGAATCACCTGCACCGTTTCCCCCAGATATTCTCCCCGTCGTTCCTTGTTGAGCACGTTCCAGTAGACTTTCCCGGTGGTCAGGTTGGAAAACTGGTTGAGGTTTTCATCAATAAACCGCTCATAATGCCCCAAATCCAGATCGGTTTCGGCCCCGTCCTCGGTTACAAACACCTCACCATGCTGGTAAGGGCTCATGGTGCCGGGATCAATGTTGATGTATGGGTCCAGCTTTTGCGCAGCCACCTTATACCCGCGGGCCTTGAGCAGCCGTCCCAAAGAAGCCGCCGTGATCCCTTTTCCCAGCCCGGAAACCACACCCCCGGTCACAAAAACATACTTGGCCATTTAAACATCCACCTCCCCTGTGAATACGGTCTCGGCTCCACCTGTCATCCATACCGTCTCGTCCGTGTAGCGGATCACCAGGTCGCCGCCCCGCAGCTTCACCGTAATATCCTCGTCCTTGTCGCAAAAGCCGTTCAGCACGGCGGCCACCGCTGTGGCGCAGGCCCCGGTACCGCAGGCCAGCGTCTCCCCGCTGCCTCTCTCCCACACCCGCATTTTCAGGGTATGCCGGTCGATCACCTGGACAAATTCGGTGTTGACCCCTTCGGGAAAAAGCGGATTGGTTTCAAACTGGGGACCGATTTGTTCCAGCGGGAAGGTATCGACATGATCGATAAAAATAACCGCATGGGGGTTTCCCATGGATATACAGGTGATTTTCCACTCCCGGTCCGCTACTGTGACCGGCTGCTGTACAACGCGCTCTCCATCCAGTTTAACAGGAATAGAGGCCGAAGACAACTGTGCTGCTCCCATATCTACTGTCACGGCCTTCGTTTTGCCGTCCCGCACGGCCAGCCGCAGGGTCTTGATGCCGCTGAGCGTTTCCACCGTCATGGTTTCCCGCTTTACCCGACCACTGTCGTACAGATATTTTCCCACGCAGCGGATTCCGTTGCCGCACATTTTTCCCTCACTGCCGTCCAGGTTGAAAATACGCATCTGAGCATCCGCCACCCGGGATGGATTGATCAGGATAACCCCATCTCCACCGATGCCGGTGTGGAATTTGGAAAGCCGCACGCTGAGCGTTTCCGGATTTTTTACCGTCTGGTCAAAGCAGTCAAAATAAATATAGTCGTTTCCGCAACCCTGCATTTTCACAAACCGCAGCTTCATGCTCTCCCTCCTCATATGGTTGATATCCACCAGTTCCACGCTCTCAGGGCGATAACGGCTCTTCATGCTGGATGCCAGGGCGGCCGCCGTGTCCAGAGAGGTCAGGCAGGGGATTCCCAGCTCTACGGCCTTGCGGCGGAGCTTGACGCTGTCCCGCGCCGGGATCCTCCCTTTTGCAGAGGTGGACAGGATATACTGGATCTTCCCGCTTTCCAGCAGGGTCATGGTGTTATCGTCCGATTCATGGATCTTATCCACCTGTGTCACGGTCAGGCCGTTTTCTTCAAGGACCCGCGCCGTCCCCTTGGTGGCGTAAAGCGAAAAACCAAGCTGGGCATAGGCCCGCACCACATCCGCGATCTCAGCTTTGTCGCTGTTGCGCACCGTCACCAGCACACCGCCCCGTGTCCGCATGCGGTAACCGGCGGCCAGCAGACCTTTATAAAGCGCCTCCTCCATTGTCTTCCCGATCCCCAGCACCTCGCCGGTGGATTTCATCTCCGGCCCAAGCTGGGTGTCCACATCCATCAGCTTTTCAAAAGAGAAAACAGGGACCTTCACCGCATAATAAGACGAAGCCGGATACAGTCCGGTGCCGAAGCCCATATCCCGCAGCTTTTCGCCCAGCATGGCGCGGGTAGCCAGATCCACCATCGGCACGCCGGTGACCTTGCTGATGTAGGGAACAGTCCGGGAAGAACGGGGATTGACCTCGATCACATAAATGCGGTTTTCATGGATGACATATTGGATGTTGATCAGGCCTTTGGTTTTCAGGGCCAGCGCCAGTTCGGTGGAGTAACGAATAAGCTGCTCGGTCTGCCGCTGGGAAACGTTCCACGCCGGGTAGACCGCAATCGAATCGCCGGAATGGATACCGGCCCGCTCGATATGCTCCATAATACCGGGGATGAGCACCTCTTCCCCGTCGCAGATGGCATCCACCTCCAGCTCGGTTCCCATCAGGTATTTGTCGATGAGCACCACATTCTCCACTTCGTGGGAGAGGATGATCCGCATATATTCCCGTATATCCTCGTCCGAAAAGGCGATAATCATGTTCTGCCCGCCCAGCACATAGCTGGGGCGCAGCAAAACGGGATAGCCCAGCCGGTTGGCCGCTTGCAAAGCTTCCTCTTCGGTCAGTACGGTATCCCCCGCAGGTGCTTTGATTCCCAGCCGGTCAAGCAATTCCCCAAACCGGCCGCGGTCCTCCGCCATATCAATGCTGTCGGCCGGCGTTCCCAGGATGGGCACACCGTTTTCCACCAGGGATTTGGTCAGCTTGATCGCGGTCTGCCCGCCAAAGGCAACCACCGCCCCCACTGGTTTTTCCAGGTGGATGATGGGCATGACATCTTCAGGAGTGAGCGGCTCAAAGTACAGCCGGTCGGCGGTGTTAAAATCGGTGGAAACGGTTTCCGGGTTGTTGTTGACGATCACCACATCGTATCCCGCCTCTTTCAGGGACCACACGCAGTGGACGGAAGCGTAATCGAATTCGATGCCCTGTCCAATCCGGATGGGGCCGGACCCGAACACAATCACCACCGGCCGGCCGCTTCCCTTTTCGCGGATAAACGCGGCCGCTTCGTCCTCACGGTCGTAGGTTGCGTAAAAATACGGCGTCTGTGCATCGAACTCCGCTGCACAGGTATCCACCATTTTGTAGGCCACCGGCAGGGTGGGCAACTCCCGCTGTCCGCTGAAACGCCGGATGGTTTTGTCGGGGAATCCATAGGTTTTCAGCTCATGGTAAAATTCATCCGTTACCGGCTGGCTCTCCATGCGCTCCTCCAGCCCGGCAAGATGAGCCAGCTTGTACAGAAACCAGCGGTCGATCCGGGTCTTATCATGCAGCACATCCACCCCTGCACCCCGCCGCAGTGTTTCGTACACCGCAAATATCCGCTCGTCGTCCTGTGCTTCGATCTTGTCCATAAGCGCCTCATCCGAAAGCTCCCGCATGGCGGGCATCGACAGGCTGTCCAGCCCAATCTCTGCGCCGCGCACCGCCTTCATCAGCGCCTGCTCAAAGTTCTGGCCAATGGCCATGACCTCTCCGGTGGCTTTCATCTGGGTGCCAAGCTGCCGCTTGGCGTATACGAATTTGTCAAAGGGCCATTTGGGGAATTTCACCACCACGTAATCCAGCGTCGGCTCAAAGCATGCGCTGGTTTTCCCGGTTACCTCGTTGCAAATTTCATCCAGCGTATAGCCGATGGCGATCTTGGCCGCCACCCGCGCGATGGGGTATCCAGTGGCCTTGGAGGCCAGCGCGGAGGAACGGGACACACGGGGATTCACCTCGATCACAGCGTATTCAAAGCTGTCGGGATGCAGGGCAAACTGACAGTTGCAGCCTCCCTCCACCCCCATGGCGGTGATGATATTCAGCGCCGCACTGCGCAGCATCTGGTATTCCTTATCGGCCAGGGTGACGGTGGGAGCGACCACCACCGAATCCCCGGTATGGATGCCCACCGGGTCCACATTCTCCATCGAGCACACCGTAATGACATTTCCGGCGGAATCCCGCATCACTTCAAACTCGATCTCTTTCCATCCTGCAATGCTCTTTTCCACCAAGACCTGTGTGATGGGCGACAACCGCAGCCCACCGGAAGCGATTTCCGCCAATTCTTCTTCATCGTGGGCGATCCCGCCGCCCGATCCACCCAGAGTAAAGGCCGGACGAACGATCACCGGGTACCCGGTCTGTCCGGCAAAGTCCAGCGCATCCTGCGTGGTGGTGACCACCCGGGAGGGAACCACCGGCTGGCCGATGGATTCCATGGCGTCTTTAAAAAGCTGCCGGTCCTCGGCCCGGTCGATGGTATCCGGGTCTGCGCCCAAAAGGCGGACGCCGTGCTTTTCCAAAAAGCCCTCCTTCGCCAGCTGCATGGAAAGGGTCAGACCGGTTTGACCGCCCAGAGTGGACAGCAGGCTGTCCGGCCTTTCCTTTTGGATGATGCGCTTGATGACCGGCAGGCTCAACGGCTCGATATACACATGGTCCGCCATGGCGCCGTCGGTCATGATGGTGGCCGGGTTGGAATTGACCAGCACCACTTCCAGCCCCTCCTCCTTCAGGGCGCGGCAGGCCTGCGTTCCCGCATAGTCAAATTCGGCAGCCTGGCCGATGACAATAGGACCTGACCCGATCACCAAAACCTTGTGGATGGATGGATTCAGCGGCATACCGCTTCCCCCTTTCTTTCCTGCATAAGCGCGATAAATTCATCAAACAAAAAGTCTGTATCCAGCGGCCCGGCGCTGGCTTCAGGATGGAACTGAACCGAAAAGGCCGGCATGCCGGTATAACGGATCCCTTCACAGGTGTTGTCGTTCACATTGACGTAGGCAAGCTGGGCCCCCTTTGGCAGCGAATCGGGCAGCACGGCATATCCATGGTTCTGGCTGGTGATATAGACCCGTCCGGTGCGCAGGTCCTTGACCGGTTGGTTGCTGCCCCGGTGTCCGTACTTTAATTTTGCGGTTTTGCCTCCCTGCGCCAAGGCCAGCAGCTGGTGCCCCAGGCAGATACCGAACAGCGGCACCCCCGATTTGCAGATCTGTGCCAATTCCCGGATGATCGCCTCGTTTTCGGCCGGGTCGCCCGGTCCGTTGGAAAGCATGATCCCGTCCGGCCGGGCAGCGAGGATCTCCTCCGCCGGGGTCTGGGCCGGCAGAGCCGTGACGGTACAGCCCCGCCCGTTGAGCTGGCGGATGATGTTTTGTTTGGCGCCGAAATCCCACAGCGCCACACGGAAGCGTTCCTCTGCTGCGGGATACACCTCCGCCTGTTTTCGGGTGACCCGTTCCACAGTATGCTCCACCCGGTACTTCCCCAGCGCAGCGATTTGTTCGGCCGTATACGGGGGCGGCAGGGCCGTGAGCATACCGTTCATCACCCCCTGCTCCCGGATCCGGCGGGTCAGGCTGCGGGTATCCACATGACATATGCCGGGAATTCCCCGTTCCTTTAAAAAGGTGTCAATATCCCCTCCGCAACGAAAGTTGGAGGGATGTTGACACCTTTCCCGCACAATATAAGCGGCCGGTTGCACGCCGGCACTTTCAAAATCCGATGGAATAACCCCGTAATTTCCGATCAACGGAAAGGTCTGCACCACCATCTGTCCACAATAGCTGGGGTCGGTAAGGGTCTCCAGATACCCGGTCATACCGGTGGTAAAAACCACCTCTCCGGTCACCTCGGCTCGGGCGCCGAAAGCTTCTCCCTGCCAATATTCCCCATTTTCCAAAACCAGATATACAGGCTCTGCCATGATAGGTTCCTCCTTTTTTCCGGCGTCAGCCGCTGTAAGACTGCAAAATTTCCTCCGCAATATTCATGCGGGTAACCTGGCGGTTCATCGCTTCCCGCTCCATATAATGATGCGCTTCTTCTTCTGTCATGTTTTCATATTGGATCAGCAGGCATTTGGCGCGGTCCACCACCCGGATCTCCCGGATCTTCTGCTGGAGCCGTTCGGCCTGCGGAACCGATGCAGCCAGGCGGCGGTGGACCACCCGCATCATGTTCACCGCATCGGCAAAAAAGCGGCGGTTGAGCGGAACCGGAACCACCAGAACTCCTTTTTCACCCATAGGTGCCGTCAGCTCCTGCGCCATTTCCGCCTTGGCCAGCAGAAGAACGCCAGCGGTCGTACCCGCCGCCATCTGCGCCAGGTCATAACCTGTTCCGTCGGGCAGAGGGGAAAGGATCACAACAAGGGAAAAGGACTGGTTCGTAACCCGACGCCAGCCTTCCGCACCGGTCCGGGCAAGGCAAACCTCAAACGGACCGGCCTCCTTAAGGCAGCCGGACAGGACCTCCTGCCCTTTTTGGCTGCCCGCTACCAGCAGCACCCTATCCATATTGGTTCACCGCCTCCTTCCGGCAAATGCTTTCATCAAACCCGATCGAAGAAGTTCTTTTTTTCCCAGGCGAATGTATCCTCGGACTGCCGGAACCCCCGCCATTCGTTTTCCTTTAGTGCAAAATAACTCTCGCGTACACCTTCCGGAAGCCACCGCGCCACAAATTCGCTGTTTTGGGCCCGTTCCAGGGCCTGTCCCAGATTTTGGGGCAGGAGCAGCGCGTCCGTCTCGGCTGGGTCACAGTCGCAGGACGGCATCAGGCCGCGTTTTTGTTCAATTCCATCCAGCCCCGCGTGGAGCAAAAGGGCAAAAGCCAGGTATGGATTACAGGTGGGATCGGGAGAACGAAGCTCCATACGGTTGGCTTCACCACTGGATGCGGGGATACGGATGAGCTGGGATCGGTTTTGGTGGCTCCAGGTGACAAAGCGCGGCGCTTCAAAGGAACCGAACCGGCGGTAAGAGTTGGTCAGAGGATTGAGAAACACCGTGATCTCCCCAATCCGGTCCAGAATTCCCTGTATAAAGCTTTCGGCGCTTTCGCTGTGCCGCGGACGGTTTTCAAACAGATTTTTTCCTCCCCTGGCCAGGGATATATGCAGATGCAAGCCATTTCCGGCCTGGCCGGGCAGCGGCTTGGGCAAAAAGGAGGCATACAGGCCATTTTGTTCCGCAATGGCCCGGACCACCGACTGAAAGGTGACCAGATTATCGGCCGCTGTCAGTGCATCGGCATAACGAAAATCCACTTCATTCTGTCCGGGGCCCTGTTCATGGTGCGAGCTTTCAGGCATCAGGCCCATATCTTCCAGCGCCAGACAGATCTCCCGGCGGATGTTTTCCCCCTTATCCAGCGGCGAAATATCCGCATAGGAACCGCGGTCAAAAGGAACGTCCGTGGGCCGCCCCTGCTCATCGGTAGAAAACAGATAAAACTCACATTCGGTGCCGATACGGCAGATAAAGCCCTGGCTAGCCGCCCGTTGCACCGCCTGCCGCAGCACCGACCGGCTGGCGGCCTCAAACGGAGAACCATCCGGGTAACAGATATCACAAAACATCCGCATAACCCGTTCGTGGGCCGGGCGCCACGGCAATATGGAGATGGTGGAACAATCCGGCACCAAAAACAAATCGGTATGACCGGCCCCCTCAAGCCCTTTTACATTGGGGGAATCAAAGCTGATCCCCTGCTCAAAAGCCCGCGGCAGCTCCTGCGCCATAATGGCAATGTTCTTTTGCGCGCCGGTAATATCGCAGAATGCCAGACGGATAAATTTGACATCGTTTTCCTGTACAAACTGCAGCACTTGTGCCGCGCTGTCATTCATGCCCGCGTCCTCCCTTCGCCGTTTACATGATTTTTCGCTCAATAGGCCGCATAAAGCTGCTTGTAAGGATTGCGGCTGTCCGGGGTGATGAGCTGGAACGGGCAAGCCAAAACCTCATCCAGATCTTCCGAAAACAGCTCGCAAAACTCTTTGAGTGCCGGAAGGATCGGTTTCATCTCCTCATCCCCGGCCTCGCATACAATCAGCCGTTCCGGCAGATCCGCCGGAAGGGTGCGGGTGCGCAGATACAGCCGCCCTCCATGCATCCCCACACTACAAAAATTCCCCACCGGGGGCGTCTGCGCATCGCCATGCAGGCCCAGCACCACAATGGTACCGCCCGCCTGGTATTCCCCCAGGAAACTGCCCGCACGGCCCCCTGCTATCAACAGGGGCTGCTTTTCGCGGTATTCCTTCATATGGATACCAGCACGGTAACCAATATCCCCGTGTACAAAAATCTTTCCGCCCCGCATAGCGTAACCCACAGCATCGCCCGCCATACCGTCTATGCTGATGATGCCGTCATTCATGGTATCGCCCACCGCATCCTGCGCATTGCCGTGCACATAGATGCTGGCACCGTTGAGATAAGCCCCCAATGCGTTGCCCGGCGTTCCGTAAACGTCCACCCTTTTATCCGATAATCCGTCTGCTAAGAACCGGTGGCCGCAGCAGCCGTATACATTCACCTGAGATTCGCCGCTGCCGCGGATCTGTTGGTTCACCTGCCGGAAGGACAGGTTTTCTGCCTGTATCTCCATTACACTGCCTCCTTTATCAATGAGGGCGCCTCAACGCCGCCCGGCGTTTTTCGGGAGAAAAAGCAATCAACTGCGGATTGCGCCATATCTCTTCCAGGTCCACTGTATCCAGTGGGGTGCGTTCCCGGATCATGGCGGTATAAATCCCCGAACGGCGGATGTCGCCAATCAGGATCATCCCATTCAAAACGCCGTTCTGAACAAAAAAGCAGCGGTAATTTTCTCCATCCTGCAAGACATGCTTTTCTCCATTATAACTTCCGGCGGTCACAATATGCAAGTTCAAAAATCCGACTGCGTTCAGGGGCATGGCTGTAGTAAAGGGATTTTCCTTTCCAGCCATAGCCAGTCCTGCCGCCTCACCCTGCCGGTAGGCGCCGGGCAGCAGGGCCAGCACCCGATGCTCGCCGGTGGTGATATCATAGCTTTCACAGCAGTCCCCCGCTGCATAGACACGGGGCAAAGTGGTTCGCCCAGAGGCGTCCGCCACGATTCCCCGCCTCACTTCGCCGCCGGCATCTGCCACCAGCTCCGTGTTGGGCCTCACCCCCACGGCCAGCACCAAAACATCGAACCGTACCCTCCGGCCGCTTTTGAGATGAGCCTGGTTTTTCTCAAAGGATACCACGCTGTCTGAAAGCAAAAAACGCCATCCATTCTTCTCAAGATATTGCTGCACCCGCTGCGAGCCTTCCTTATCCAGTACGCTGGGCAGAATCTGATCCGCCATATCCACCACGGTGATATCCGCTACCCGTTCATGGATGCCCTCTGCGCATTTTAAACCGATCAAACCGGCACCCACAATCAAAACATGGCTGTCCGGAGTCAGGGCCTTTCCCAACTCTTCGGCATCTTCCACCGTCATAAAGGAAAACACCTTGTCAACCTGTTCGAGTCCTTCCACCGGTGGCACCACAGGGCGCGACCCGGTCGCCACAAGCAACTCGTCATAGTCTACCCTTTCGCCCGTTTTCAGCAGGACCTGCCGTTTATCGGGATCGATGCTGCAGGCAATTTTTCCGTAAAGGACCTGCACCCCGTTTTTTTCATAGAAATCGTCCGGCCGGTACTGCATGTGTGCGCGGTTGGTCTTGCCCCAGAGCCAATAGGAGATAAGCGGCCGTCCATAGGCAGGGCAGGGCTCACCGGAGATAACGGTGATTTTCCCCTCCCGATCCGCCTGGCGGATCCCTTCGATCGCGCCCACAGCGGCGATCGAATTTCCGATGATCACATAATGTTTCATATGCCCGCTCCTTCCGCTACCGTTCTTCGTAAACAATCGCCTGATTGGGGCAGCCTTTTACACAGGCCGGCGCACCCGCCGTATTGTTCAGGCAGAGTTCGCACTTCTGCACAGGGCCGCCCTCTCCCGGCATAATAGCCCCGTAAGGACAGGACAACACACAGGTATAGCAGCCAACACATTTGTCTTTGTTCAGGCGAATCACACCATCTTCCACTGTCAGCGCCCCACTGATGCAACTTTTTGTGCACAGCGACTCTTCACAGTGGCGGCAGGAAACCGCAAAATGAATATCTCCCCGGTCTTCCACCTGAATACGCGGATGGATCGTAACCCCCTGAAGCGCTTGCGCCATGTCCGTTTTACCGGAATTGGCAAACGCACAGTAATATTCACAAAGATGGCAGCCAAGGCACCATTGTTCATTGACATAGATCCGTTTCAAAGCCAAGCCCTCATTTCCGCCTTGTTATTCGCCGGCGTGCTTGATCCCCAGCACCGACAATTCCTTTTCGCCAAGTCCGATTCCCCGCAGCATCAGCCGGTTCCCCCGCAGCGCTTCGATGGAGTTGATGCCCATACCGCCCATCATTTCCTTGATTTCGTGGGTCCAAGCGTTGACAAGATTCACCAGCCGCTTGGTCCCTATATCGGGATTTAAGCGTTTGACCAGGTCCGGGCGCTGGGTGGCGATTCCCCAGTTGCACTTGCCCGACTGGCAGCTGCGGCACAGATGGCACCCCAGCGCCAGCAGAGCTGCCGTTCCGATATACACCGCGTCTGCCCCTAGGGCAATGGCTTTGACCACATCCGCGCTGGAGCGGATGCTTCCGCCCACCACCAGCGAAACCTCGCCACGGATTCCCTCTTCCCGCAACCGCTGGTCCACTGCCGCCAGAGCAAGCTCGATGGGAATCCCGATGTTGTCCCGGATACGGGTGGGGGCCGCGCCGGTACCGCCGCGGTAGCCGTCAATGGCGATGATATCCGCCCCGCTGCGGGCAATACCGCTGGCGATGGCGGCAATATTGTGCACCGCCGCCACCTTCACAATCACCGGTTTGCGGTAATCGGTAGCCTCTTTTAAGGAAAACACCAACTGGCGCAGGTCTTCAATGGAATAAATATCATGGTGAGGAGCCGGTGAAATGGCATCTGTTCCCTCCGGGATCATACGGGTCTTGGAAACATCCGCCACAATCTTGGCTCCCGGCAGATGGCCGCCAATCCCCGGCTTTGCCCCCTGACCGATCTTGATTTCAATGGCTGCACCGGCATTCAGATAATCCTCATGCACCCCGAAACGTCCGGAAGCCACCTGTACAATGGTGTTGGGACCATAGGGATAAAAATCCTCATGCAGTCCGCCCTCCCCGGTGTTGTAGCAGATTCCCAGTTCCTGGGCCGCCCGTGCCAGCGAGGCATGGGCATTGTAACTGATCGAGCCGTAGCTCATGGCCGAAAACATGATTGGTGTGCTCAGGGAAATACCGGGGGCCAGATTGTCCACAATACGCCCCTGCGCATCCCGTTCGATGCGGGTGGGCTTTTTCCCTAAAAACACGCGGGTCTCCATCGGCTCACGCAGCGGGTCGATGGAAGGATTGGTCACCTGGGAGGCGTTGATCAGCATCTTATCCCAGTAAACCGGATAAGGCTGGGGATTGCCCATGGAAGACAGCAGCACACCACCGGTATCGGCCTGCCGGTATACCTGCTGGATCGTGTCCCCGGTCCAGTTGGCATTCGGGCGGAAGGTGTGATCGGTCTTGACAATCTTCAAAGCCCTGGTAGGGCAAAGGGTAACACACCGGTGGCAGTTGACGCATTTGCTTTCATCGGCCAGCATCACGTCCTGTTCTTCCGAATACCGGTGTACCTCATTGGCGCATTGCCGCTCGCATACGCGGCAACGGATACACCGGTCGGCGCGGCGCACCACTTCAAATTCGGGATATAAATAATTCAGTGGCATACAGCAGCACCTTCCTTCTCTGACAGCTGATCCAGCCGCACGATCACCGGGTCTCCGCCTCTTGGCGCCCAGATCCGGTCCGGTTCCGGCTCAATGATCCGGATAGCCGATTCCTCGCTGGCGACATATACGCGTTTTCCTTTTTCCGCTGCCACCATCGAGCGCAGCTTCAAGCGGTCGTTCAAGGCCATCATTCCGCCTTCAAATCCCAGCAGGATGGAAAAAGGCCCGGTCACCAGCAGGCTGGGAAAGGCCCGGCGCAGATAGGTCAACTTTTCCCGTTCCTGTGGTTCCTGCCGCTCAATGGTGTTCCAGAAGGGGGCGGCAATGACCTGTGCCGCTTCTTCGAGCGTCAGGCCTTGCTTGCGCAGCAGATAATCAAAAATATAGGTAATCACTTCGGTATCGGTCAGCAGTTCACAGCGGTAACCAAACATCTCCACATATCGCCGGTTGGCGTCGTAGGAGGAAATTTCCCCGTTGTGAACAATCGAATAATCCAACATGGCAAAGGGATGCGCTCCACCCCACCAGCCGGGGGTATTGGTAGGATACCGGCCATGGGCCGTCCAGCAGTATCCGGCGTATTCCTCCAGGCGGTAAAATGCGCCCACGTCCTCCGGGAATCCAACCGCTTTGAATACGCCCATGTTTTTCCCGCTGGAAAAGATGTAAGCCCCTTCTATCTGGCTGTTCACCCGGATCACACACCGGGCCACAAATTCCCGCTCGTCGAGCTGGCTGTCGGACAATTTGTGGGGCAGCGGTGTCACAAAATACCGCCAAATCAGCGGCTCGTCCGTAATCCCCGCCACCTTTCGCGTGGGGATCTTGGACAGGTTGATAATATCGAAATGCCTTTCCAAAAACGCCTCACAGGCCGCTTTGGTCTGCGCATCGTCATAAAACACATGAAAAGCGTAATACTGGGCATATTCCGGGTAAATCCCGTATCCGGCAAAGCCGCCTCCCAAACCATTGCTGCGGTCGTGCATAACCGCGATGGAACGGATGATCTCCTCACCGCAAATCGGACGGGCGTCTTTGGAGAATATTCCCGATATGGCACAACCGGATGGGATCCGTACCTGCCCTTCTTTCAGCATTGCCGTTCACTCCTTCTCAAAAAAAGCGTCCACAGCCCCGCCGTTTCCCCTTTGCGCAGAAAACGGGTTGCCATGAACGCCTTTGTTCGCAAAACATTATAGCAACTGTCTCTTATACACATCTCCGAGCCCACGAGACTCCTGAGCATCTC
>ENA-UALL01000298-UALL01000298.1-human-gut-metagenome-genome-assembly--contig:-NODE-298-length-27089-cov-7.330325_pt1 | contig 27089 bp, 23 predicted proteins | sample MGYA00243699_ERZ654466 | MGnify/ENA primary metagenome ERZ654466 (study PRJEB26926, sample SAMN06164635) | human gut metagenome | biome: ENVO:00009003; feature: ENVO:2100002; material: ENVO:00002003...
GATCTACACGAGCCTTATCGTCGGCAGCGTCAGATGTGTATAAGAGACAGGTGATCCCTTCGATCTCGTGTTCCTTGAGGGTATCGATCAGGGTGGTGGCGATGGAAAGGCTGCGTTCATCCAGAACCTGGCTGCCGACCTTCAGCTCCTGAGCCGAAGTGCCTTTTAAGTACAGGTAACGCAGCGGTTTGTCGGATTGCTTTTCCCAGGTAGCCAGCCCCCTGCCGGTAGTGCTCACCAGCATCCACTCGCCGTCCACGGCCATGACGCCCAGGGGACGGGCTTCCTGTATCGTGATGCGGATGGTATCCATCGATTCCTTGTTGTCCACCGTCACCGACTCGGCATAGGGGAAGGTGGTCCGGATGTTTTCGGCCGCCTGCTTTTTATCCACGGAAAAGATGCTCTGCCCCACGGTGATGCCGCTCACCCCCACGATGGCTTCTTCATCGTAACGGGTATTGCCTTCCACCACGATTTCCTTCACCCCGAACAGGGCCGCTTTCCCGGTCTTGCTGCTGGAAGACGGCGTGGACAAAAACAGAACCAGATTTGCCCCTACCATGACCAGGATCGCCACCACCAGCGTGACCGCCAGCTGTGAACGGGTCATCGGCTTTTTTGTTTTTGCGCTTTTTTTTGCCATGCCTGATCTCGTTCCCTTCCTCCGCAGTCTGGGCGTATTTCCGGCTCCCCGCAGAGAATTATTCCTTTTCACGGCGGATCACAGCGCCCGCCTGTGACAAACAGCCCACCAGGTCTTCGTAGCCCCGGTCGAGATGGTGCAGGTTGGTGATGATGGTGTCCCCCTGTGCGGCAAGAGCCGCTACCACCAGGGCCGCCCCTCCCCGCAGGTCGGTGCATTCCACCGGCGCGCCCGACAGCCGCGGGACGCCTTCCACCACGGCCACACGCCCCTCCACCTTGATTTTGGCGCCTAAACGGGCCAGCTCATCAACATGCTTATACCGGCTCTCAAAAATGTTTTCCACAAACACGCTGGTGCCCTCCGCCAGGCAGGTCATCGCCATGACCGGCGCCTGCGCATCGGTGGGGAAACCGGGATAGGGCATGGTGCGGATGGTCTTGATCCGGCGCAGCCGCATGGGCGCGCCGATGAGCACATCGTCATCCCACACCGAGATATGACAGCCCGCCTCCTCAAACGCGGGGAGCACCGCCGCCAGATGCCGGGGCTGTATCTGCCGCAGCACCAGGGAGCTGCCGGTAACGGCCGCTGCCGCCATATACGTCGCCGCTTCAATACGGTCCGGGATCACCCGGTGCCGGCAGCCGTGAAGATGCTCCACCCCTTCTATGGTGATGACGCCTTCACCGGCTCCGGTGATGTGCGCCCCACAGGACCGCAGATATGTACACAGGTCCACGATCTCCGGTTCACGCGCCGCGTTGGTGATGCTGGTTGTGCCCTGAGCCGTTACCGCTGCAAGCAAAATGTTTTCGGTGGCACCCACGCTGGGAAAGGACAGGGTGATGGCCGCGCCGTGCAGCCGTCCCTCGGTGCGGCAGTGCAGGTGCCCTCCCTCCTCCTCGATGGTCACACCCATCTGCCGCAGCGCGGCCAGGTGAAGGTCGATGGGCCGGGGGCCGAGCTCACACCCTCCGGGGAAAGAGAGATCCGCTCCCCCTGTGCGGGCCACGATCGCCCCCAAAAACACAATGGATGAACGCATCTCCCGCATCAGGTAATCGGGGACATCCTGCCGGCACAGGCTGCAGGCATCCACCGTCATGCAGTGATCGTCATACGACACCCGGCAGCCCAGGCAACGCAGGATATCCGCCGACGCGCGGACATCCGCCAGATCGGGACAATTTTCGATCTCGCTGACCCCGTCCGCCAGCAGGGTGGCCGCCAGCACCGGCAGAGCGCTGTTTTTCGCCCCGTGGACCGGAACCGTGCCGCCCAGCCTGTGCAGCCCTTCTATCTTCAGTTTCTCCATATATACGCACCCCTTTTTGCATAAGTCCCGGCGCGCTTTTCGCGCTTACAGGCCATTCTATGCCTCAAAAAGGGAGGTGGTGTTATCCATTTTGGAAAAATCAGGCATTTGCCAGCGTTTTTGTGATAACGCCGTAGATCCGGTCCGCCGCGTCCAGGATCGCCGCGTGGCGGGCGTTCTCCCCCATCCGGCGAAGTTTGTCGGGCGTATCCATCAGCTGGCACATCGCTTCCCACAAGCTGTCGGCCGTCAGGTTCTTTTCCTCAATGCATACCGCCGCGCCCTTGTCCACCAAAGCCATTGCGTTGTGGTACTGATGGTTTTCCGCCACATAGGGGGAAGGGATCAAAATAGAGGGCTTTCCGGCCGCCGGAAGCTCGCTGAGCGTCATGGCTCCGCACCGGCAGATGACCAGGTCGGCCGCCGCCATACAGCGGGGCATGTCGTCGATATATTCTCGCACGGATATCCCTTCCCCGTCAAGGGGGAGGGATTTTTCCCGCATGCGGCGGCAAAAATCCGCATATGCCGCCCTGCCGGTTGCGTGGATATGCTGGATGTGTCCCCCCTCCACGCTCTTTTCCAGGACGCCGAGCATGGCTTCGTTGATATGTTCGGCGCCCAGGCTCCCGCCAAAGGAGAGCACCATGGGCCGGTTGTCCAGCCCCAGTTGGCTGCGGGCCTGCCCGCGGTCCATGGACAAAAAGCCGGCGCGCAGCGGATTGCCGGTGACTTCCACCGTAACCTCAGGGGGCAGATATTTGCGTGCCGCTTCTTCCGCAAGCATGGTCACGGCGGCATATTTGGCCAGCATCCGCACCGTCATTCCAGGCAGGGCATTGGACTCATGGGTCAGAACCGGTATCCCCATCTTGGCCGCTTTGCGCAGCACCGGCCCGCTGACATAGCCGCCGGTCCCGATGGCAATATCCGGGTGGAAATCCCGCAAAATCTTGGCGGCCTGTGCTCCGGCTGTAACGGCATGCACCGCCGCCGACAGATTCCTCCCTATATTTTTGACGCTGATGCGCCGTTGAAATCCCCGCACGTCCACCGTGCGGATCGGGTACCCGGCCTGGGGCACCAGGGTGGTCTCCATCCTTCCCTTGGCGCCCACAAACAGGATCTGTGCGTCGGGCTGTTCGGCTTTTATCTTGTCGGCAATGGCCAACGCCGGGTTGATATGTCCCGCCGTGCCTCCGCCGGTCATCAATACACGCATGTAACGCTCCGTCCTCTCCTTATTCCGCAGTTTCCCGGCTCTGCCGGGAAACCGCCAGCACCACGCCCATTTGCGCCAGCAGCATGATCAGCGACGTGCCCCCGTAACTGAAAAACGGCAGGCTGATGCCGGTGTTGGGGACCGTATTGGTCACCACCGCCATGTTCAGCAGGGTCTGGACGCCCACCTGGGCCGTCAGCCCGATGGCCAGCATGGAACCGAATTTGTCCTTGGCCTTCATGCCAATCACAAAGCCCCGCCACACCAGCAGGCCGAACAGCGCAATCACCAGCACGGCGCCGACCAGTCCCAGCTCTTCGCAGATGACGGAAAAGATAAAGTCATTGTGCGGTTCGGGCAAAAACAGATGCTTTTGCCGGGAATTGCCCAATCCCTGTCCCATCAAGCCGCCGGAACCGATGGCGTACAAAGACTGCACCGTCTGCCAGGCATCCCCGCCGGGGTCCGCCTCGTTGACCCCCAGGGGGTCCTGCCACACGGCGATGCGGTCCTGCTCATAGCCGCCCACAAACACCATCAAAAACACCACGGCCGCTCCGGCCACCACCAGCCCGGCCAGATACAATTTGTTGCTGCCGCCGACATACATCATAATCAGGCCGATGGCCAGCAGCAGGATGGTGCCCGACAGATGGGGTTCCAGAAAGACCAGGCCGCATACCAGCCCCAGCACCAGGATAAAGGGAAGGAAGCCAGCTGTAAAGGTCTTCATCCGTTTATGATTGAGGGAGATCAGGTGGGCAAAGAGCAGAATCAGCGCAAACTTGGCGATCTCCGAAGGCTGGAACTGCTGCCCCGCAAAACGAATCCACCGGTGGACGCCGGTCTCGCTGGGCAAAAACAGCACCACCACCAGCAAAATGACCGATACCACCAGCAACGGTATGGCGAACAGATGCCATTTTTCATAATTGAAAAGGGATGCAACCAGCATGATGACCAGCCCGGCCAGCGCGAATATCACCTGCCGGCGGATATAAAAATAGCTGTCTCCGTCTTCCCATTTATACGCATATGCGTAACTGGCGGAATACAGGCAGACAAGGCCCACGGCCAGCAGCAGCAGCAAAATGACCAGAAAGGGTATATCAAAACCGGATTTGGCGTACAGCCATCCCCGGCGCAGCCTTTTGGCAGCAGAGGGAGTCTTTGCCGCTTGTGAAACCGCCATATGCCATTCCTTCCTTTCCGGGGGCTGCTGCCCCTCTTGTTGTAGTCTACGGGCCGTGATCCCTTTTTATGCGTAAATCAAAAGCAGCACGGCGGCGATGCAGCCGGCCAGCGTGATAAAGGAAAACACGCCCACCACCTTATTTTCACTCCATCCCGACATTTCAAAATGGTGGTGCAGCGGGCTCATTTTAAACAGCCGTTTTCCATGTGTCAGTTTAAAGTAGGTGACCTGCAGGATCACCGACAGGGTCTCCGCAATATAGATGAGCCCCACGGGTACGAGCAGAAGCGGGCATTCCATGCCAAACGCCAGGGCGCACAGCACCCCGCCGATAAACAGCGACCCGGTATCCCCCATGAACACCTTGGCCGGATGCAGGTTATACAGCAAAAAGCCCGCCAGCGCACCCGCCAGGGCTGCGGCCACGACCCCCTGACCAAAATAGGTCTGCCCAGCCGCCATGCCCAGAACCGCCGCCGTCACAAAAAACAGGGCGGCGATAACGCTCACCGAGGAGCAAAGGCCGTCGATGCCGTCGGTCAGGTTGGTGGCATTGACCATGGCCACAATCACGAAGATGCAGAAGGGGAAAAACCACCAGCCCATATCGATACGGCCGATGAAGGGTACCACCATGTGCGGATGCCCGCCCTCGGCCCAAAACACCGCAATGGCGTACCCGGTTGCCACCAAAAGCTGTCCCAGCAGCTTCTGCCGCTCGGTCAGGCCGAGATTGCGTTTTTTTACCACCTTGATGTAATCGTCTACAAAACCGATGATGCCGCAGCCGATGGCCAGGAATACGCCGGTGTACAGACGGGTCATCATCACCGACTTCCCCTGCCCGCCGAAGAGCAGATGCACCTCGTCGTGATCCGGGAAAGCCAGCTGGCAGATCACGGCAGCCGCCACAATGGCCAAGGCCCATGCCACCATGAAGATCAGGCCGCCCATGGTGGGCGTCCCCTGTTTGTTTTTGTGCCAGGAGGGACCAATATCCCGAATAGTCTGCCCAAATTTGAGCTTGTGCAGGATAGGAATCATCTTCTTTCCGGCAAACGCCGCAATCAAAAACGCTCCCAAGCCTGTCAGCGCCAGGGCGGTCATGGCCACCATACTCATGCTCTATTCTACCCTTTCCTTTGCCAGCGCATCGGCAATTACTTCCCTCTCGTCCAGATGGATCAGTCCATCCTTGAGCACCTGGTAGGTTTCATGTCCTTTCCCGGCCAGCAGGATCGTATCGCCGGGCCGGGCGTGGTCAATCGCCCAATGAATGGCCTCCACACGGTTCCCGACAACGGTATAGGCGGCTCCCGCCGGCATACCGGCTAAAATATCGTTTATGATCGCCGCCGGGTCCTCGGTGCGGGGATTATCCGACGTCACCACGCAAAAGTCCGCGTATTTGGCGGCGATGGCCCCCATTTTTGGACGTTTGGTTTTGTCCCGGTCCCCGCCGCAGCCAAACAGCACCACCAGCCGGCCGGCCGCGCATTCCTTTAAGGTGCGGCAGATGTTCTCCAGGCCATCGGGCGTATGCGCATAGTCGATGATCACGGTAAAGTCGCGTCCGGTGGGGACGATCTCCGCCCGGCCTTTCACCCCGCGGCAGGCCGAAAGCGCCGCCACCACCTTTTCAAAGGGCAGCCCGATGGCCAGGCCGCAGGCTGCGGCCGACATGGCGTTGTACACCGAAAAATCCCCCGGGATGGGCAGACGCACCCGGTCGATCTCGCCGGTGCCTACCAGTTCAAAATCCACGCCGTCCGGCCGTTTGTGGATGTTGCGCGCCGTATAATCCGCCTCGTCACGCCCCACAGAGTAGGTGGTCCAAGGGCAATCGGTCCCTTCCTTTATCTGCTGGGCCGCCGGGTCGTCCAGGTTGAGGATACCCTTGTCGCACATGGTAAACAGGCGCTTTTTGGCGGCCAGATAGTTCTCCATGGTGCCGTGGTAATCCAAATGATCCTGGGTCAGGTTGGTGAACACCGCCGCGTCAAAGCGGCAGCCGTCCACCCTCCCCTGGTCGAGCGCGTGGGAGGACACCTCCATCACCGCATGGGTGCAGCCTTCGGCCACCATCAGGGAAAACATGCTCTGCAAGTCGTAAGGATCGGGTGTGGTGTGCCCGGACGGCAGCACACGCTGGCCGATCATGTTCTGGATGGTGCCCACCAGACCGGTCTTGTATCCACAAAACTCCAGTATGGATTTGAGCATGTAGGAAACGGTGGTCTTGCCGTTGGTGCCGGTGATGCCAATCAGGTGCAGGCGGCGGGATGGCCAGCCGAACCAGTTGGCGCACATGATGGCCCAGGCATGGCGGGTGGATTCCACCCGGATCTGCTGTGCAAGGCCCAGGTCCCGCTGCACCACCACGGCTGCCGCCCCCGCTTCCAGCGCCTGTTTTGCAAACGCATGGCCGTCGGAAGAGGTACCGCAGATGCAGACAAACACCCATCCGGGCTGCACCTTGCGCGAATCGCAGGTGATGCCCGCCACCGCGCGCGCATCGGAGGTCTGCGCCCCTGTATGCTCCATAAGCTGTGCTACTGTCATAATCGATGCCCGCCTTTCCACCAATCGGCTCCTCACACTCTATTGTTTATGCGATATTGTCCTGATATACAAATTCCACGGTAATGATGGTGCCGCTGGCCACTTTTTCTCCTGCTTCGATGCTTTGTCGCACCGCAATGACCTCGCCGCTTTCCTCCGTGACCCCTTGGATCTGCAGATTCAGTCCGTATTCCGCCGCCAATGCATTGGCCTGGGACAGGGTGCAGTCCACAAAATTCGGGACCGTTACCGTCTGGTCCACGCTGCCCTGTTCGGTATACAGCACCACAATACCGTTTTGCGGAATGGTGGTGCCGCCCTCCGGCATCTGCTGGACCACCTTATCGCCGTCGCCCACCACTTTATAGGTCAGTGACTGGCTGGTGATCTTGCTTTGGGCGGTGGCCACCGTGTCGCCCACCACAGTGGGGGTGACACGATTGAGGCTGGCCAGCTCTTCCTCGGTGTACTGGGGCTCAATCCCCAGATAGGGCAGCGCATCGGCCAGGACCTTCTGGGCCACCGGAGCGGAAATGGTACCGCCGTACCGCACGTCGCACTGGGGCTGGTCCAGGATCACCAGAATGGCGATTTCCGGGTCATCCGATGGGGCATACCCAGCAAAGGACGCCCACACCTCGTTGATGCTGGTGCTCACCAGCTTTTCGGTCTGGTCGGCGGTGCCGGTTTTGCCCGCCACCCGGTAGCCCGCCACATAGGCGTTTTTGGAACCGGCATTCACCGACGTGTCCAGCATCTGGGACAGCCGCTCGGAGGTGCTCTGCGAGATCACCTGCCGCACCACGGTGGGGGTGGTATTCTCGATCACATTGCCTTCCGAATCCAGGATCTGCTGCACCACATAGGGCTTCATCAGCTTGCCGCCGTTGGCCACGGCCGACAGGGCGTTGATCATCTGGATGGGGGTGATCTTAAAGGTCTGGCCGATGGAATCGGTCGCCAGCTGCACCGGGCCAAGAGCATCCTCCGTATGGTACAGGGAGGTGGTGATGGGCGCTTCGCTGAGCATGTCGATCCCGGTCTTTTCGGTAAAGCCAAAGCCGGAGTAATATTTAAAGAAGAGCTTGGAACCGATCTTTTCCGCCAGCTGGATAAACGCCGGGTTGCAGGAATGGGAAATGCATTCCGGGAAGGTCTGCAGCCCGTGTCCGGAGGTGACATGGCAGTTGATGCGGGTATCGTACACCATCTCATATCCCGGGCAATTGAAGGTGGAGGTCTCGCTGACAAGGCCCTCCTCCAGCCCCATGGCCGCTGTGAACACCTTGAACACCGATCCCGGCTCATAGTAATCCGAGATAGCCTTGTTCACCCACTGCTGTTCCTGGGCTTCCTTGATGGCGGCGGACTGTTCGTCCCCCGACAGCTTGGCGATCAGAGCCGCCTGTGTGGGGTCCTGGATCTCAAAAGGCTCGTTGGGGTCGAAATCCCCTTTGGTCGCCATGGCCAGGATGCCGCCGGTCTTTACATTCTGGATGATGCAGACCCCGCGGTTTTTGGAGCCGGTTTCCTTAACGGCCTGTTCCAGATATTTTTCCGCGTAGGCCTGGACCGTCTGGTCGATGGTCAGCACCAGGCTGTTTCCGTCCTGGGCGTCCACCGTTTTTTCAAAGCTCAGCCCGGAGGGGAGTTCATCCCCCACCCCGTCCTTGGCGGTCACGATCCGCCCGGCCGTACCGGCCAGCTCGCTCTCGTATTCCGCCTCGAGCCCGTACAGACCGTAATTGTCTGTCCCGGTAAAGCCCAGCACCGACGACAGCAAAGTCCCCTGGGGATACCGCCGTTTATAGTCCTGGATGATCCGCAGCACGCTGACCAGGCTTTTTTCCTGTATCCATTCCGAAAGCTCGGTGGCCAGCGGTAGCTCGATCTTGGACTTGACCACTTCATATTCCGATGTGGTCTTCCCGGTTTTCTTGTACAGGTCGTCCCGGTCCACCTCCAGCATCTCGGACAAATCGTCCGCGATAAGGTTGCGGGTCTCCTCGTCCTCGATGTATTTGGGGGACATGATCACGGTGTACACCCCATAGGATACCGCAAGTTCGTTCATATTGCTGTCGTAAATCGTCCCCCGCTTGGGAGAGATTACGCTGTCGCTCATCTGCTGGGACATGGCCCGTTTCTGCCAATCTTCCGCCTGAACCACCTGCAGCACCACCAGCTTTCCGATAATGGCGGTGCATACCAGCGCCAGCGCGGCCAGAATGGCGATGGAACGGCGGCGCATCTGCTTGGTCGGGGTGGTGGTCGTCATATTCGGTTGCTGTTTTGCCATAACCTGTTCAGCCCTTTCCCTGGTGTCTGTTCCGGCCCGCTGCCGCCCGCAGAACCTTTCTGTTGTCCGGATGTACAAGCCTTCCGAAACAAAAACGAGAGTCAAGATATTCCCATCCCAACTCCCGCGATTGTTTCAAAGCCGCATTGCATATGTATTCACACCTCAAAAGAGGTATGCAAAGAAATCGGAAATAGCGCCCCCGATTTTTTGGAATACATTGGGTTCGTCTGTTTCGTTTACTTCAACCTTGTCGCCGTCTTCCACCGTAATATATTGGATCTGATGGGACTCGATCTTTTGCATTCCCAGTTCGTTGACGGCATAATCCTCCACCGCTTGGGTAGAGGTCTGGCTGGCCAGCTCGGTACTGAGCCGCTCATATTCTTCCTGCAGGTTCTGGATATCCTCCTGCTTTTGGTTGATCAGGCTGTTCATCTCGTTGAGCTGGGCGCGGCTGGTCAGGGTAAAGGCCACCACGCCGATCACGATCGCCGAAACCACCGCGGCCGCTGCTACATTGAGAACTTTTTGAATCCTTGTACGGCGCTTTTGCGCCTTGAGCTGCTTTTTGTTTGGTTTGAGTTCCACGATCTTCGCCTGTTTCGGCTCAAACAGGGACATTTCATACGCTTCTGTCCCATATTGATTGGCCGTCATAAAGCTCGGCCCCTTTCTATTTTAAACTATATTACCGTTATAAACCTCTTTATTTATAGCTGCGCCTTTCCGTCATCCGGATAGCGTGAGTGCAGCTTTTCCACACACCGCAGCTTGGCGCTGCGGCTGCGCTTGTTGCGGGCCACTTCCTGCGGCGATGCTGCCACCGGCTTACCCGCCAGCTTCGCGGCAGGGGTTCTCCCGCATAAGCAAACCGGGCAATCGGGAGGGCAGATACAGCCTGTCCGCCACCGGCTAAACCGCTGCTTGACCACACGGTCCTCCAAGGAATGAAAGGTGATCACCGCCAAACGGCCGCCCACATTCAAACAATCAAACGCTGTGTCCAGCGCCCGGTCCAGGTAGTCCAGCTCACCGTTTACGGCGATGCGCAGCGCCTGGAACACCCGCCTTGCGGGATGTCCGTCCCGCCTCGCCGCAGCCGGCACGGCTTCTTTGACAATATCCGCCAACTGCCCCGTGGTGCAGATCGGGGCTTTTTCCCGCTCCCGCACAATGGCGCGGGCAATGGCACGGGCATATTTTTCTTCGCCATACCGAAAGAATACCTCCGCCAGCTGTTCCTCCGACAGGGAGGCTACCAGATCGGCGGCGCTTGTCCCCTCCTGGCTCATGCGCATGTCCAGCGGCGCATCATGATGATACGAAAAGCCCCTTTCCGGGGTATCCAGCTGATGGGAGGAAACACCGATATCCAGCAGAATGCCGTCCACACCGTCGATTCCTCTTTCCGCCAGCACCCGTTCCATGTCGGCAAAATTGCTGCGCACCACTTCGGCCGGCAGTCCGGCCAGCCGGGCAGAAGCCTCTTTTACCGCATCCGGATCCCGGTCCAGCGCAATCAGGCGGCCGGTTGTCAGCCGGGAGGCAATGGCAAACGCATGTCCCCCGCCTCCCGCCGTCCCGTCCACATATATCCCGTCCGGACGTATCTTCAGGGCCGACAGCACCGGTTCAACCAAAACCGGCAGATGGTAAACCTCTTGCATAAAGGGACTCCTTACGCCTTGGGCGCAAAGCTCAATTTCATAAACTGTTCCTTCACCTTTTCCGGCGTCATCAGGGCGTTGGCCTGTTCATACAGTTCCGGACTCCAAATCTCGGCCCGGTCCCCGGCGCCGACAATCAGCGCCGCCTTTTCGAGAGAGGCAAAGGTGAGAAGATGCTTGGGCAACAGGATGCGCCCCTGGGAATCCACCTGCACATCCGCCGCATTGGAGGACAGATACCGCTGCATGGCGAACGCTTCGCCCGCCGGCAGGGCTTCCACCGAAGCCAGAAGCTGGCTCCAGCGCTCTTCGGAGTACAGGTTGATGCACGGGTCAAAAGCCACGGCGGCAACAAACTTTTCGCCCAGCTTTTCGCGCAGCTTGGAAGGCACAAAAACACGGCCTTTCGCGTCGATATTATGCTCATACCGGCCACGCAGCATCCCTTTCTCCCCCTGTCCTGTGGATTTCCCCAGTCATCCCGGTTAGATGGTGGAAAACTCGGTGGAAAAGGTGGAAAACTCACCACTTTGCACCACCAGCATGGTTTTTTGCGCCACAATCCACCACCTGGCCTCCATTATAAAGGGTAACGGCCAAAAAAGCAAGGGGGGGAATTTGGAAAGAACTTCCTATTTTTTTGTTGGGAAAACCCTTTCCGACAAAAAGGGTCTTTTTCTTCCCTTTTGCCGCCGGATTTTCCCCGCCTTTTTTTAAAAAAGCACCCCCTCCTTAATTTGTGTTATTGACAAGTTTTCCCGTCTCGTATATACTATATATAGTATCAGCAGAAAAAGCAATAGTTTCCCGTCGAATCTCCCGGGTGCTGTACTGAAAAAGTGCGTTGCCGGTTCCCGCAGCCCCTGTTATTAGGGGGAATTTGCCGGAGTTGGCAAATTGTAAATTTTTTATGAACAAACACCTTTTTCGTTTGCTTTATTTCTTTTTTGCCTCAAATCCCTCATGCGAATTTCTTTAAACACAATATACAGGTATTGGAGCTCCGATCACCCCGATATAGGCAATTTCGGAGAATTTTCGAATGTTTGTTCGAATTCGCTTGCTTTTTTAGCGCGGTTCTTATATAATGAATTTGAACATTTGTTCTATATCCGTTCAATTCTTCTGCTTGATTGGTAAGAAGGAGGTTATCCATATGATCCTTTCGGTTTTAAGTGCCTTGATGATGAGTGCGCTCGCTTTGGGCATGCTATTAAAAGCGAACGAAGTAAAAACCTGCCGTGCCGCCCTGCTGCCCCTTGCGGCGGCCGGGATGGAATGGTTGATGGTGGGATACCTTACCCCGGCCGCATTCCCGCTTCTGACGGTTTTGCTGGTAGCGCTGCGGCTGCTGCTGGCCGGTTGCTGTTTGACCATGCTCCGCCGCGATATGGCGCGTGCCCGGCAAAAAGCGCGGCGGCAGAAGCTGGCGCGGCGGCTTGAAGCACGCACCCTGCCCACCGTGCCCGGACTGCATGAACGGCCTTACATTGCGGCCTGATGGCCCTTTTGGTATGAGCGCCGCCGGCTGAGCGGCAGAACGGCGGCCTAAACACACGTTGGCCGGCAAAAATCAGAAAGTGGCGGTGTGCGGCCGCCGTGGAGAGGAACCAGCGGCATGCTCATCAGCTTTTTGACCGTGGCCGAACAGGTCGTCGTTTTGTTTTTGCTCATCGGCGTCGGGGTGATCTGCGGAAAGACCGGCATTCTTCGCGAACATGCGGTGAAATGCTGTTCCGAACTGGTCATGATGATCGTGACGCCCTGCATCATCATCCAGTCCTTTCAGCGCCCTTTTGACCTGTCCATGCTGGCCGGCCTCGGGATGGCCTGTCTGATCGCTTTGCTCATTCATGCTGTCACCATCCTGTTGGCTCATCTGCTGCTGCACGATCCAGCCGAACGGCGGGAACGGGTGCTGCGTTTCGGCGCGGTTTTTTCCAATGCGGGATTTATGTCCCTGCCACTGCAAAATGCTCTGCTGGGTGACACCGGTGTGTTTTACGGTGCGGCTTATGTCGCGGTTTTCAACCTGGTCCTGTGGAGCTACGGCCTGCTGGAAATGAGCGGGGACAAACGCTGTTTATCCCCCCGCAAATTGCTCATCAATCCCGGCGTGCTGGCCATCACCATTGGGACAGCGCTGTTTTTGGGGTCGGTCACCCTTCCGGAGGTGCTGTCCGCTCCGATGGGCCATCTGGCGGCTCTCAACACGCCCCTTCCCATGCTGATCATCGGGTTTTATCTGGGCCGCACCGATTTGAAAGCGGCCCTGCGGGATGTGCGCAGCTATGCCTCCATCGGGCTGCGCCTGCTGGTGGTTCCCCTGCTGACTTTGGGGGCGCTCTACTTGTGTGGCATACGTGGGACACTGTTGGTTTCCTGTGTAATCTCGGCCAGCGCGCCGGTTGCCGCCACCACCACCATGTTTGCCACCCGGTACGATTGCGATACCAGTCTGTCGGTCAACATGGTTTCGCTTTCCACCCTTTTTTCCATTCTGACCATGCCTCCGATCATCGGTCTGGCACAGGCGATCGCCTGAACAACCCTTCCTTGCCGCCGGTAATCGTCCATGATAGACAAATTGTGAAGAAAGCGCGCTGCAATACTTTTTTGCAGCGCGCTTTCTTCTTTATTTATTCCAAGCTTGCGGCGTATCCTCATGGGGAATGGGCAAACCCGCCGGGACGGCAGGTAAAAGGCTGCTGGCAGGCACGGGACGCAGCGGGCGCATAGCCGCCATTTTAATGTTGACAATTCAACTTCTTCTGGGTATAATTGACCAGCCGGCCGGCTTTTGAAGCAAAGATGGGAGCCCTTTCCCCTGGCAAAACCGGAAATCCTTTCCGGCGATTTTCAAAAGCCTGCTGGCAAAATCAGCGATACCATGAGAGGAGTTATCCCAATGGAAGATGTGAAAAAGAAAAAAATATCCTGGAAAAAGGTCGTTCTCGGAATTGCCATCACACTTTTGGCCCTTGTGCTGATATTGGCCGCCGTAATTTTTGCCGTGTGGCACAACGAGATTTCCACCGTCGCAAGCATGAAGCTTGTCCGGGACCGGAACGATGCGCATCTGGACGGAGCGGTTTATACCATGCACGTGAAAGGCGGCTTTTATCTGGAGGACTTTATTGAGCAGGGCGGCGTAAAAAGCGACAGCGAACTGATCGATTTTATCACCGGCAACATCACGAAAGGCCTCATCGACATGAGCATCAGCGACCCGGAGATCGGCTGTTCCTCTTTTACGGCCAAAAGCGAAAGCGGCGATGTTCTTTTTGGAAGGAACTACGATTTTTCCAAAACCAACACCTGCATTGTTTTCACCGAAGCGCAGGAAGGCCGCCACGCCACCATTTCCACCGTTGACTTGCAGTTTTTGGGGATGGACGTGGAGCAGAATGTGGAAGGCCTGATGAACAAGATCACCTGCCTTGCCGCACCCTACGCGCCGCTTGACGGGATCAACGACGCCGGTGTGAGCTGCGGGATTTATATGACGTATCAGGGGGGCGACGAAACGGTTTCTACCGACCAGAACACGGACAAACCGGATTTTACTTCCACAACGCTTTTAAGGCTGATTCTGGACTATGCGGACAACGTACAAGAAGCGGTGGAAATCGCCTCTTCCTATGACCTGCACGATTCGGCCAAAACCTCTTATCACTACATGGTCGCGGATGCAAGCGGCAAAAGCGCCATCCTCGAATGGGTGGCCGGAACGGATGCCACCGATAACGACGGGTCCAAACGGGAACTGAAAGTGACCTATAACGATGACGATGCGCACATCGGCGATGCGGAGGCGGCCAGCGACTATCAAGTGATCACCAATTTTGTCATCCAGCCGGGTTATTACGACGGCTCGGCCCCCGAGGAGAAAAAAGGGTATGACCGCTATGTCCGGATCTATGAAGAGCTGGACAAAACAAACGGCGTTGTAAAAGACGAACAGGCCGCCATGGATGTTCTCTCCATTGTGGGCAGGAGAACCTGGGACAATGACGATGACAACGGCTGTACCGTGCACAGCGTGGTGTATAATCTGACGGACAAAACGATGCTGTGGGTTCCAAACGAAAATTACACCGACTCCAGCGCCGTATTCCAGTTCAGCTTTGACGACTGACCCGGCCCTCCGGGCGCCCACGGCTTTAGCGCATGTGCCCAAAGGCGGGCGGAGACACAAACGAAAACAGGTTTTACAGATAATTCATATCAAAAAGCTGCATTTCAGCCGGATTACACGGCTGAAATGCAGCTTTTTCTTTTTGCTCCAAGCGTTTCGATAGATGTCTTTTATTTCCCCATCAGCACGGCGTTTTGCAGCTTGGCCGCCATCAGGGTGTTCTTCAGCAGCATGGCAATGGTCATGGGGCCCACGCCGCCCGGCACCGGGGTGATGCAGCCCGCCACCGGTTCCACCGAGGCAAAGTCCACATCGCCGCACAGCTTGCCGTTTTCGTCCCGGTCCATTCCCACGTCGATCACGGCCGCTCCGGGTTTCACCATATCGCCGGTCACAAATTTTGCGCGGCCGATGGCCACCACCAGCACATCCGCCTGCCGACAGATCTCTTTGAGCCCCACGGTTTTGGAATGGCAAATGGTCACAGTCCCGTTTTCGTGCAGCAGCAGCATGGCCATCGGCTTGCCGACAATGTTGCTGCGGCCCACCACCACACAGTTTTTCCCCGCGATCTCCACCCCGGCGCTGTGAAGAAGCTCCATCACACCGGCGGGGGTGCAGGGCAGGAAGGTATAATCCCCGATCATGATGTGCCCCACGTTCTGAGCGTGGAAAGCGTCCACATCCTTTAAGGGGGAGATGGCGCTGATAATCGCTTTGTCCTCGATATGGGGGGGCAGCGGCAGTTGGCACAAAATCCCGTTGATGTCGCTGCGGCCATTCAGGCTGGCCACCAGCGCGAGCAGTTCATCCTGTGTGGTATCGGCAGGCAGGGCAAACTCCTCCGAATAGATCCCCGCCTCGGCACAGGCTTTTTTCTTGTTGTTCACATACACACGGGAGGCAGGGTCATCCCCCACAATGATCACCGCAAGGCCGGGTACGATCCCCCGCTGTTTGAGTTCGGCTGTTTCCCGGGCCACCTGCGCCCGCACCGCAGCCGCCACTTCTTTTCCGTTTATAATCGTCGCCATTGACTGCTCATCCTTTCTCTTGTGTATCGGTATCCGGTGTATCCTCCGGTTCGGGTGTGACCGGCTCTTCCCCGGCAGGGGGCTCCGGCATGGGACCGTCCTGCCCGTCAGCGCCGCTTTGGGCTTCAAGAGCGGCGTCTATCTCCTGATTCAGCGCGGCATCCTCGGCCTGCATCTGTTCGGGGACATCCCCGACGATCTCCCCCACCGCCTGTGTCTGCCCGTCACCGGCTGTCTGGCCGGCAAACAGATCGGCGGGCAGCCGGTTTTTACGCGCCTTCAGGTACAGCAGCATCCCGATGCCGCCCAGCACCGCCAGCACCGCCACCAGCTGTGACACCCGCATGGTTCCGATATACAGGCTGTCGGTGCGCAGCCCTTCGATAAAGAAGCGGCCCGCGCCATACCAGATCAAATACATCGCAAAAATCTGTCCTTTGAAAGCATAGGCTTTCTTGGAGATGATATGTAGCACCACAAACCCGAGCAGGCACCACAGCGATTCATACAAAAAGGTGGGGTGCACCGGCAGGAACGGGTCGTAATACTCTTCCATGCCGGTGGCGCCGGACTGGATGATGTTGCCGGTCATCCCCCAGGGGAGGGTGGTGTTGCTGCCAAAGGCTTCCTGATTGAAGAAGTTGCCCCAGCGGCCCACCCCCTGGCCGATCAAAAAGCCCAGGGAGGCCAGGTCGAACATCGCCAGGGTGTTCACCTTGCGCCATCGGGTCATCAGGATCCCGGCAATAAAGGCAAAAATGATCCCCCCGTAGATGCCGAGCCCGCCTTCCCACACATACAATATCCGGATCGGATCGGCAAAGTAGGTGGCCGGGTCGGAAAAGAAAACGTAATACAGACGCGCCCCCACAAAGGCAAACAGGGTGGAAACCAGCACCACATCGATCATCCGGTCGGGGTCGATGCCGAACGACCGCGCCCGCTTGAGCCCGTAGATCATGGCCAGCAGGAATCCCACGGCGATCAGCAGGCCGTACCACTTGATGCTGATGTTCAGGCCGAAAATGTTGACGTCCTCCAGCAGATAGGGGGAAACGTTAAACCGCCACCCCAAAGCCGGGAATTCAATAAAATAATCCATCAGCCCTTCTCCTTTCCGCTTTCGGGGAGAATGACCGACAGCACGGCCGCCTCCTTTTGCATTCCCTTGTCCAAAAGGGCCTGCACATCCGCAATGGTCAATTGTGCTGCGGCGGCAATCATGGAAAAGGGCTCGCCACCCCGCAGGTAATCGTCCACCAGCATATCCCCGCATTCTTCCACATTGTTCAACCCGGCCGCCATGCTCCCATACTGGGCATTGCGGGCCGCCGCAAACGCCTGCGGGTCGATCCCTTCCCGGCGCAGCCGGTCGATCCGTGCATAGATCGCTTCCGCCACCGCATCCGGGTCGCGGGATTCCCCGCCGAACAGGGAGACGGCATAACCCGGGCCGGAAAAGAATTCCGCCCCAAAGCTCTGGTTGATAAGGCCCTTTTTCATCAGGTCGGCATACAGGTCGGAGGAACGCCCGCCGATCAGCTCCAGCAGCACATCCGCCGCCATCTCCTGTGTGGCGGAGGGGTAACGTCCCGATTCCACCGGCTCCTTAAAGCCCAGGTAAAACAGGGGCGCCGCCACCGGCATGACCTGCTCCACCCGGTGGTTGTCCACGCAGCGGGGCTCATCGTGCAGCCCGCGCTCCAGCTTCCAGGGCTTGGCGGGGATCAGCAGCCGGTCAGCCACTTCCAGCACCTGCTGTACCGTGACGTTGCCCGCCACCGCCAGCACCATGTTGTGCAGATTATAAAACGACCCATAACAGCCGTAGAGGAGTTCAGGGGTGATGCGGGAAATCGACTCGACCGTCCCGGCAATGTCGATGCACACCGGATGCTTGGCATACAGCGCCTGCAGCATGTTCAAGAACACGCACCGGGAGGGGGAATCCTCGCACATGCGGATCTCCTGCCCGATGATCCCCTGCTCCTTTTGCACCGTCTCCTTGGTGAAATACGGCTTTTGCACAAAATCCAGCAGGATCTCCAGAGAGGGCCGAATGTCCCCCGTGCAGGTGAACAGATAAGCGGTGCGGTCAAAGCTGGTATAGGCATTGGCGGAGGCGCCGGTGGCGGCATACCGCTCAAACGCATCCCCGTCCTCGCTTTCAAACAGCTTGTGTTCCAGATAGTGGGCGATGCCGGCCGGCACCTCGGTCTCCTGCGTGTCCTCCCCCATCCGGAACACGTTGTCGATGGAGCCGTACCGGGTGGCAAACACCGCATAGGAAGAGGCATAGCCCGGCTTGGGCCAGACAAAAATAGGCAGCCCGGAGGGATGGTCGATGCGCACGCAGGTTTCCCCGGTGCGCTTGTCCACAAATTCCTGTTTTGTCATGCGTCCTTACCTCCTTTTTCCGCCAGCAAAAACACACAATCCAGCGCAGCCTTCTGGGCGGCCTGTATCACCCGCTCGCGGGTGACCGCCTGCACATCCCGGGCCGCTTCCTGCGGTGTTGTGATCCGGGGCAGCAGGCTCTGCCCGATATAATAGCCCGCCAGGGTGGACTGCAGGTCGGGCACGGTTTCAAACTGGCTGATAAGGCTGCGCTTGGCGGATTCCATATCCTCGTCGGTGAAATCGCCCCGGCGCACGGAGTCCAGCTGCCGCAGGATCTCCGCTTTGGCCTGTTCCACTTTATCCCGCTGCACGCCGCTATCCACCAGCACGATCCCTTTGAGACGGTCATAGCCAGCCAGGCAGTAATAGCAAAGGCTCAAGCGTTCCCGCACATGCCGGAACAAAAACGAATGGGGCGTTCCCCCAAACAGCGCTACCATCAACCGGGCTGCCGCCACATCCCCGTCCGGCTCTGCGACCGGCAGGCGGAACCCCATCACCAGCTTGGACTGGTTGACCTCCATTTCCTCCTGCTTTTCGGCCGGTATCTCCCGCGCCGGCACATCGGTTTTGGTGACGATATCCACCGGACACCGCTGCACGCCAGCCAATCCTTTCCGGAAGGCCCCGGCCACCGCCTGCGCATCCCCGGACTGCACGATGATCTGGATGCGCGCCTGGGACAGCACCCGCTTCCAAGCCTCTGTCACGTCCTGCCGTGTCAGGGCGGCTACCTGCTCGGCGGTGCCGTAGCAGGGCACCGCATACGGCTCGTCCGGGCAAAGCAGCTCTTCGCACCGGCGGCGGGCATACAGCCGCTTTTCATTGATCTGTGCCTGGATCTTTTCGATCAGGCAGCGCTTTTCCTGTTCCACATCCTCTTCGCGGAACAGGCCATCCTGCAGCGCCGGTTCGAACAGCATCCGGCAAAGTAGGCCGGCGCATTCGGCCGCGACCGGCTCCCCTTCCAGCGCCAGCTCATCCCGCAGGGAGTAGGCGGCAAGCACCAGCGTCTGGGCCTCACCGGTACGGGTCACATCCGCTGTGATACGCGCGCCGTACAGCTCGTCCAACCGCCGCTGCAGCGCGGTAAAATCCGGGTAGGCCGCGCAGCCGCGGCGCAGCAGAAAGGGCAGCAGCGCATACGCCGCAGCGGTCTCGCGGGCAAGCGGCAGGAAAAGGGCAACCGTCACCTGCATGGTTTTAAAGCGGTCGTCCGAAAGAGTCAGCATCTGCACGCCGTCTGCCAGGGGTTGATTGATCGGTTGCAACGCCATCACCTCATATTCATGGTTGGGATTTTTTATATAATGGTATAGTATACCAGCTTTTGCTGTAAATTAAAAGGATATTCTGCGCAAATCACAAAAAAGTTACAACTGGGCAATTTCCCTAAACGCAAATAGTTAAACGTTTAATCATTTGGCGGTCTGTCAATAGATAAACGTTTAACTATTTGCTATACTGGTGCTGTATGGATTTTTAAAGGAGGAATTTTATGTGTACGCCGATTTCGGTTGACCGGCTCCTGCATGACCTGCTGCGGGAGCACCACAACACCATGCGCCAGTATTTCCAGAGTCACGGCCTGTTCAACGGGCAGCCGCTGATGATGTTCCTCATCCGGGAGACACCGGGCATCACCCAGAAGGACCTGGCCCAAAAGATGCAGATCACCCCCGCTTCGGTAGCGGTGTCGGTGCGGCGGATGGAAAGCGAGGGACTGGTGGTGCGCCAAAAAGACCAGGCGGACGGACGCATCCAGCACCTGACCCTGACCAGCAAGGGGGAACGGCTGGATACCGAGTGCCGCAAGGCCCGCGACATCATCATCGACGTGCTGTACGAGGATTTTACTCCTCAGGAGCTGGCTTCCATGGACCATATGCTGCGGCATATGCACCAAAAGCTGGGCAAAGCGCGCCGGCTTTTCCCATCCCACTTAAAACAGGAGGATTCCCATGAAACGTAACCCGTCCTATCTCTCCTACGCCCGGCCCCACTGGCCGTGGCTGCTGGCCGGCCCGCTCTTCATCGCCATCGGCGGCGTCTGCGAGGTGATCCAGCCCCGGTTCATGGCGCGCATCGTGGACGACGCCATCAACGGGACAGGCCTGAGTGAAAGCGCCCGTATGAGCATCATCGGGCAAAATGCCGTATACATGGTGCTGTTGGCGCTTCTGGCCATTGCCGCGGGCGTGCTGGGCATTGTGTTCATTTCCGGGGGCACCTTCCGCTTCGGCGCCTCCCTGCGCAAGGGGCTGTACCACAAGGTGCTGGGGTACTCCTTTGCCAATATCGACAAATTCTCGTCCGCCTCCCTGGTGACACGGCTGACCAACGACGTCACCAACGTGCAGAACACCTTTATCCAGGCACTGCGGCAGATGACGTTTACCGCCGCCATGTTCACCGGTGCACTCATCAATGCGCTGTCGGTCAGCGCCCGGCTGGCGCTGGTCACCCTGTTTGCCGTGCCGGTGATCGCCGTTATCGTGGCCATCATCATCACCAAAGGATTCCCGCTGTTTGAAAAAATGCAGCAGCGCATCGACCTGCTTAACCGGCGGGTGCAGGAATCCGTCACCAATATACGGGTGATCAAATCCTTTGTGCGGGAGGACCACGAAAGAGAAAAATTTTGCGATGCGGCCGACCGCCTGTGCAATATTTCGGTCAAGGCTTCCGGGCTGATGGTGACCGTTATGCCGCTGATGCAGCTGGTGATGAACCTGACCACCGTAGGGGCCCTGTGGATGGGCGGCGGTATGGTGCAGGATGGGGCCATGCCCATCGGCGGCCTGATGTCCTACAGCACATACATCACCCATATCCTGATGTCTCTGATGATGATGTCCATGGCGGTGATGATGTTTTCCCGCGCCAAAGCATCGGCGGCCCGCCTCAAGGAGGTGCTGGCCGAAGAGCCGACCATCGCCGACAAGGAAGATCCCTGCCGCACCCCCATCCGGCAGGGGAAGGTGGAATTCCGCCATGTGAGCTTCCGTTACAGCGAGACCTCCCCCGATAAGGTGCTGGACGACATTTCCTTTACCGCAAACCCCGGCGAGGTGATCGCCGTTGTGGGGGCGACCGGCACCGCCAAATCCACTCTGGTCAACCTGATCCCCCGCCTGTACGACGTAACCGAGGGCGCGGTGCTCATCGATGGGGTGGATGTGCGGGATTATGCCATCCGCACCCTGCGGCAGGGGATCGGTATGGTGCCCCAGCAAAACGTGCTGTTTTCCGGCACCATTGCCGACAACATCCGCTGGGGACGCCCCGACGCCACCGACGAAGAGGTGGAGCAGGCGGCCCGGGACGCGCAGGCGCACGACTTTATCATGAGCTTTCCGAACGGTTATCAAACCATGCTCAGCCAGGGCGGCGTGAATGTGTCGGGGGGCCAGAAGCAGCGGCTTTGCATTGCCCGCGCCATGATCAAAAAGCCGCCGGTGCTGATCCTGGACGATTCCACCAGCGCGGTGGATTCCGACACCGAAAGCCGCATACGGGAAAGCTTTTCCCGTCATCTGAAGGGCACAACCGTGTTCATCATTGCCCAGCGCATCAGCTCTATCCGCACGGCCGACCGGATTTTGATTCTGGACAATGGCAGAGTAGCCGGGTTCGGCACCCATGACGAGCTGATGGCCGAAAATGCCATTTACCAGGAGATTGTCTCCTCCCAGCAGAAAGGGGTGAGCGCCTGATGCCAGGACCACATATGGGCCGCGGCCCCGGAGGACCGGGCCCCGCTCCCCAGAAACCCTTGCACGCCAAACGCACCATGACCCGGCTGCTGGCTTATCTGCGCCAGGATATCCCCCTGATGCTGATGGTGCTGTTTTTCATCCTGCTGAGCAGCGGAGCCCAGCTGGCGGCCACCTGGATGCTGACCCCCATCTTTGATACCATTTCCGAGGGAAACGGTCTGGCCAAAACCGCGCTGTACCTGGTATTGCTGGCCGTTATCTACCTGGTGGGGGTGGCGGCCACCTGGATACAGAGCCGCACCATGATCAAAATTTCCCAGCATATGGTGCTGCGCATGCGCAAGGACCTGTATGACCACGTGATGCGGCTGCCCATCCGCTTTTTTGACGCGCAGGCCCACGGCGATATTATGTCGCGGTTTTCCAACGATATGGACATCGTCAGCGAAACCCTCAACAATGCGTCGGTGCAGGTGGTCTCCTCCGCGATCTCCCTGGTTGGCACCCTGGTGAGCATGCTGATCCTCAGCCCCCTGCTCACCCTGCTGACCATGATCCTTTTCCCGGTCATGATCTTAATCTCCCGCTTTTTCATGAAGCACAGCCACCGCTATTTTTCCCAGCAGCAAAAGGCGCTGGGGGACCTCAACGGGTTTATGGAGGAGACAGCGGAAGGGCAGAAGGTGGTGAAGATCTTCTGCTATGAAGACCAGGTGGAAGAGGACTTTGACCGTCTGAATGAAGAGTTCCGCCAAAAGGCGACCAAAGCGCAGATCGTGTCCGGCATCATACAGCCCCTGATGCAGCACATCAGCACCTTCAACTATGTGCTGGTGGCCACCATCGGCGGGGCTCTGGCCCTGCAGGGAATTTTCAGCCTGGGGAATATCGCCACATTCCTCAACCTGTCGCGGCAGTTCGGCCAGCCGGTGACCCAGATCGCCAATCAGCTGTCCATGATCCAGTCGGCCCTGGCCGGTGCCGAGCGGGTGTTTGACGTGATGGACCGTCAACCCGAACCCGCCCCACAGCCCGGCGATGTCCGCCTGCAAAAGGAAAACGGCGCTCTCTTCTGGGTGAACGCCGGCGGCCTGCGGGTGGCGGTAAAAGGCGATGTGCGCCTGGAACATGTGACCTTTGGCTATCTGCCGGATAAGGTGGTTCTTCACGACGTGTCCCTGTATGCAAAGCCGGGGCAGAAAATCGCCTTTGTCGGCTCCACTGGCGCTGGTAAAACCACCATCACCAACCTTCTCACCCGGTTTTACGACATCCAGGAAGGCCGCATCACCATCGATGGCATCGACATCCGGGATATGGCCCTCCCCGACCTGCGCCGGTCACTGGCCATGGTGCTGCAGGACACCCACCTGTTTACCGGCACCGTGCGGGACAACATCCGCTACGGGCGGTTAGAAGCCACCGACGAAGAGTGCGAACAGGCTGCCCGCCTGGCCAGCGCCCATTCCTTTATCACCCGTCTGCCCCACGGGTACGACACCCTCCTGGACGGGGACGGCGGCAATCTCTCCCAGGGGCAGCGCCAGCTGCTGAACATTGCGCGGGCCGCGGTGGCCGATCCGGCTATTCTGATTTTGGATGAGGCCACCAGCTCGGTGGATACCCGGACCGAAAAGCTGATCGAACGCGGCATGGACCGCCTGATGGAAAACCGGACCACCTTTGTTATCGCCCACCGGCTGTCCACCGTACGCGATTCCAACGCCATCATGGTGATCGAACACGGCTCCATTCTGGAGCGGGGGGACCACGAGGATCTGCTCAGGCAAAAGGGGCGTTACTATCAGCTGTATACCGGCCAGTTTGAATTGGAATAACGGTGAAAAAGGCGGGGATTTCCCCCGCCTTTTTCCTTTGGACGTTCCCGGTCCCCGTCGCCCCTTCCATCAAAGAAAGAGACGTTGCCCATAATTGATTATTATAAAAAGGGGGCCGGTCCTTGTGCAAAAGGTTACTCGTGCGAATTGTCTTCTGAATTGTCTTCTGAATTGTCTTCTGATTCGTCTTGCGGTTTGTCTTGCATATGCTCTACCGCGAAGTCAATGCATTGGTTGATAAACCCGCTCCGGCTGAGATTGTTTTCTGCTGCCAGTCGATCGATTTTGCGCAGCTTGTCCTTCCGCATGCAGATGGTGACCGGTTCAGACTCGTACTGTTTCGGAATAAAGAATTTCATAAGCTGTTTCCTCTGTTTGTTTAGTATTTAATCATTATGGGCATATTACTAAACAAATTGTAGTAAAAAACAGCTATTCGCTATAGGTTCGAAAATCGAATCTTTTTATCTTACAATACCGCTTACAAAGCGTTTTTACTGTTTTTGCCTGCCGGTACAAGGCGCGGATCATTCCCCCGCTCCCGCAGGACGACTTACGGTCTTTTCCGGCAAGGCTTAGAAGAAAAGGCCATAAAAACGGCCGCTCATCTCCGAGCGGCCGTCCTATGTTCAAACGATATTTTGCGGATAAAACCCGTGGGAATACCCCAGCGGTTATTTATCCAGCCGGTTCTTGGCATAAGCCAGCAGCGTGGCCATGAACGCATAGATGGCTGCGTGGAAGAAGCCTTCCACCAGGCGGGAGAAGAACGCCGTCCCGCTAAAGCCGCCGAAGACCCCGCCGGAAGCGCCGTTGACGATGCCCATGATCAGCCCGAGCAAAACAGCAACCGGTACCAGAATGTACAGAATCACCGAGACCCAGGTCATCAAGGAGCCAAGCAGGCTTTCGGATTTACCGTACAGCCGTTGGATGATGGACTCCCGCGGAGGCTGGGGCGTATACGGCTGCTGCGGATACCCCTGCTGGCCGTAGGGTTGTTGCGGATATCCCTGCTGCTGCGGTGCGGGAGGAGGTGTTTGGGGAGCGGGCTGGGTCGGCACATAATTGTTGTTGTCCATATGTTTGGCTCCTTTACGGTAAAATAATTTTTCACCGGATGGATTCCCATCCATTCTTTCTTCCATATTATAATGATTTCGCGAGGGTGTCAATAGGGTTTTTCCTGTTTTTTATGGAAATTTGTCCCCTTTTTTGTTGCTTCTACTGGCAAACAGGCCCCGCGTTTTGCCCCACCCACATACGTGGGGCAGGCTTTTACTTGACCTTTGAACGGTTTTAGGATAAAATAGCACTGTTTTTGCAGAATAAATTTGTCATGATGAGGGTGGGGTTCGGATATGCTGTTTTCTCCTTCCATTTTGACCTGCGATTTCGCCCGGTTGGCGGACGAAGTCGCGCATATTGAACGCGCGGGGGCGGACCGCCTGCATCTGGACGTGATGGACGGCGTTTTTGTTCCCAACCTGACGTTCGGCCCCCCTGTGATCCGCCGTCTGAAGCCTTTGTGTTCCCTCCCCTTCGACACCCATCTTATGCTGCAGTTTCCAGCCCGGCTGATCGACGATTTTATCGAGGCCGGTTCGGATATTCTCACCTTCCATTTGGAAAGCGAAGCCCCTGTGCAGGAGCTGCTGGGCTATATCCGCTCAAAAGGCAAAAAAGCGGGGCTGTCCCTAAAACCGGGCACCCCGCTGGATATGTTGATCCCGTATTTGCCCTTTGTCGATCAGGTTTTGATTATGACGGTGGAGCCGGGCTTTGGCGGACAGGCTTTCCGGCAGGATCTGCTGGCTAAAGTATCGGCTGTGCGGCAGGAGATCGACCGGGCCGGACTTTCCGTTACCCTTGAGGTGGACGGCGGCGTGAACCGGAAGAACGGCCAGCAGGTGGCGGAGGCGGGTGCAGACGCCGCCGTGGTGGGCAACGCCTTTTTTTCCGCTCCGGACCCGGCCGGTCTGTCCGCCTATTTTAAAAATTTATAACGCTGGGTGGGCGGCCCGCATCAGCCGGTCCAGTGCATTGCCCAGGGCAATGGGCGTGCCATGCTCCGCCGCAAAAGCGGCTGCCGTTTCCCCTTCGCCTACGGCGCGCCCGAATTCCGAAAGCAGGCGCCACAGCCTGGCCGGGGTGCGCGCGGGATAGACGACCAACCGGTATCCTCCCTCGAAGCGGTAAAGCGAACTGGCCAGCAGCGGGGGCAGATGGCCGACCGTCCGGCCCATCCCCGCCGCCAGGGCCAGCAGGCTGTTTGTATCCGCAATGGCGTATACCCGCGGCTTTTCCAGCCGGCGCATGCGGATCTGCCGCCGCCGGGGCAGCGGCGTGACCAAAAGCAGACAGCCCTCCTCCACGGGAAGCGCTTCCACCAGCATATGTTTATCCGGCGGCAGTCCCGCCTGTTCCTGTGCGGCCGACAACAAGGCCTTCAGCGCCTGCCGGGTCGCCGGTTCCTGATAATTTAGGGTGCCAAAGCTGACGCCCATCCCCGATAATTCCTGATCGGAAAGCAGAATGGTCAGACAGCCGTTCTCCAGTCGTTGCATACGCACAACCAAGCCCTCCTTTGGCCTGTTCTGATGACAAGTTTTATGATAATCGTTGCGCCACTCCTTTTCAATAGGAGAAAATTGGGCGCCGGAAAGAGTGATGCTTTATGGCATGGGGCTTCCCACGCGGCCTTCTTCTCCCCTCCTTTAAAGAGCCGGCCGCTTCGACCGGTATCGCCCTGTTCCAACAGATACAGCGGGTTTATCTTCCCCTGTCCTATTCCGGCCAGCCGCGTTCCTGCCTGTTCGAAGTAGGGGATCCGGTGAGACAGGGCGATCTTCTCACCCTGCCCGAAGAGGACGAACTGCTGCCGGTCAAATCGTCGGTGGAAGGGGTGTTTGACGGTCTCAAACAGCTTTCCCACCCATTATATGGCGCGCTGACCTGCGCCGTGATTCGTCCCGCCATTATGCCCACTCCCCGCCCCGAAGCGGAAAAAGTGGTATCCCTGTCTCTTATACACATCTCCGAGCCCAC
>ENA-UALL01000305-UALL01000305.1-human-gut-metagenome-genome-assembly--contig:-NODE-305-length-26936-cov-6.940553_pt1 | contig 26936 bp, 21 predicted proteins | sample MGYA00243699_ERZ654466 | MGnify/ENA primary metagenome ERZ654466 (study PRJEB26926, sample SAMN06164635) | human gut metagenome | biome: ENVO:00009003; feature: ENVO:2100002; material: ENVO:00002003...
TACACGAGCCTTATCGTCGGCAGCGTCAGATGTGTATAAGAGACAGTTCCCGGACGGAGGAAGGTTCCCCTGCCGTGGCGAACACTTCTTCCCCGCCGGGCGCATCGGGCTTTGCCTGTGGCGGCGGGGGGGCCGCCTCATCCGGCGGGAGAGGCGAATCCCTCATCGCCTGCTGGCGGGCCGCCAGTTCTTCGAGCGTCACCACATTGTCCGGTTTTGTTTCCTTTGGCGGCTCCACCACATGCAGGGGCGCCTCGTCGTCGGTCATATCGGAAGGCAGCACAAAAAAATCGCCCTGCTTATAATCGTCCGCCCGGCGGCGTTTCCACCGGCGAGCGGAATGGGCCGGTTTTTTCCGGCTTTCTGTTTTCTGTTTGTTTTCTTTTTTGTCCATACCTGTCGCCTTTCCTTGCCTGCCGGGCGGTTCAGCGGGCGGGGATGCCCCTGCGCTGGCGGGCGGCCTCGTACAGCACAATGCCGCATGCCACCGATGCGTTGAGGGAATTGATCTGCCCGGCCATGGGCAGCGACAAAACCCCGTCGCATTCCTCCCGTACCAGCCGGCCGATCCCGTTGCCCTCCGAGCCGACCACAATGGCCAGCGGCCCGGTCAGATCCGTTTGGCACCAGTCGGTGCCGTCCATATCCAGGCCATATACCCATACCCCCCGTTGCTTGAGGACCTTTAGTGTCTGTGCAATGTTGCTCACCCGGGCAATGGGCATGTATTCCACCGCGCCGGCCGACGCCTTGTATACGGCGGAGGTCAGCCCGGCCGAACGGTGCTTTGGAATGATGATGCCGTGCGCCCCCGCCGCTTCAGCGGTGCGGGCGATGGCGCCCAGATTGTGCGGATCGTTGAGTTCGTCGCACACCACCAGAAAGGGCGGTTCCCCTTTGGCGGCGGCGGCCGCAAACAGGTCCTCCACCCCGGCGTAGGCCTTGCATGCGGCAACCGCCGCAATCCCCTGATGGTGAGGGCCGCACATCCCATCCAGCTTGCGGGGGTCCACCTCTTTGATGAGAACCCCCTGTTCGCGGCAGCGGGCCAGCAGCGGGCGGATGCTGCCCGTGCGTTCGCCCTTGGCCACCCACACGCAGTCCAGCGGGCGGCCGGAGCGCAGAGCCTCGCTTACGGCATTGCGCCCGGCCAGGATATCCCCGTCCGGCTGCCGGTCCTGTTGCGTCTTCATACGGCTCCATCCGCTCCTTTGCTTGCATTTGCTTCAGTATACCATACTCTTCGACACACCTCAAGTAGAAAAAAGCCCCTATTTGTCGAGAGGGACGCGGCCGGTATCCAAACGCGGGCCGCATCCCCCTATCCGCCGGCCGGCTTTTCCCCCTGGCGGGAAAGCATAAAATTGGCAGCACAGGCAGGGCTTTTTCCCTGCCTGTGCTGCCTGATACTGCCTGTTTGGCCCGGCCGCCGGGGTGCCCGGCGGGCCTGCAGCGCCAAACGGATAAATTTTCAAACCCGGTCAAAAGGAGAGGGTCAACTCACGGCCGTCGTATTCCACCTGCTGCGGCCGGCGGCCCACCACTTCCACCTGCAGCCGCCGTTTTTGGCACATCCCGGCAAACCCGCCCCGCCGGGCACAGACCGTCAGACGGCCGGCGGCCTCCTCCCAGAGCAGGTCATACTCCGCATAAGCGCCGGTCTCATATGCGTACCCGTCGCCGCTGTCCTCGTACACCGTAAAGCGGGCGTCCGCGCCCGGATAAACCGTTATGGTATAGGGCGCATCGGGGACTTCGTCCACATACTGCATCACCTGGGTGGAGGGGATGATGCTCCCCGCCCGCACAAACAGGGGCATGGAATCGATGGGGGTGTCCACCGTCACCGCGCGCCCGCCAAAAAAGCGCTGCCCGCTCCAGAAATCGTACCAGTCCGCCCCGGCGGGCAGGTATACCTCCTTGGTTTTGGGGACATCCAGCGGAATATCCGCTCCCTCGTAATACTGGGGCTGGGTAACCGGGCTGACCAGGAAGGACGGGCCGAACAGATAGCTTTCCTCCTCGGCCAGCGCCCGGCCGTCATGCGGGAAATCGAAGGCCAGCGGACGCAGGAAGGAGGCTGCGTTTTTGGTCACCTGCCACGCCACGGAATAGATATAGGGGATCAGCCGGTAGCGCAGCTCGATAAACTTGCGGATGCTCTCGTAGAAGGGGGAGCCCTCCTCGCCAAACTGCCAAATCTCCCGGGCAAAGCAGGTACCGTGGGAACGAAATACCGGCAGAAAGCATCCGAACTGGATCCAGCGCGTATACAGCTCCTGGTAGCCGGGGTCGGTGTTGTCCTGGTAGGGGCAGGCGGAATCGAAGCGGGAGCCCCCCTTGCGCGACCAAAAGCCCCCGATGTCCACCGACCAGTAAGGGTTGCCTGCGGCGGAGTAGTTCACCCCTTCGGCGATCTGCTTTTTCATCTCCTCAAAGGTGCCGCCGATGTCGCCGCTCCACACAATGGTGGAATACCGCTGTTGCCCGGCATAGCCCGACCGGGTGAGATTGACCACCCGCTTGTCCGGGACATCCCGGCGGTGGTGCTCGTATATATTGCGGCTGTGCAGCAGGGGGAACAGGTTGACCTTCCCGGCGTCCATCCAATGCCGGTAGACCTCCATGGAGACCTGCTTTTGCTCGTCCGCCTCGATATACGCGCCATACTCCGGCTCAAACGGCTCGCTGGCGTCGCACCACAGCGCGTCAAACCCGTGCCACAGGATGCCGTGGTGGATCTGGTTCCAGTAGGTATCGCAGGCGGCAGGGTCAAACACGTTGTACACACCGCCGCCCCCGAAGGTGCCGCTGTCGGTCATCAGCTGGTCGTGTTCAAACAGCTCCCGGAAGGATTCCCCGCCGCGGGTGTTGGGCCACACCGAGATCATCACATGCGCGTGCAGATCGTGCACCTCGCGGCACATGGCCTGCGGGTCGGGATAGCGGGACGCATCAAACGATTTGTCGCTCCAGGTATCCTCCGGCCAATAGCTCCAATCCTGCACGATTTGGTCGACCGGCACTTTGCGGCGGCGGTATTCCCGCAGCACCTCAAGCAGCTCCTCCTGGGTGGCGTAGCGCTCCTTGCTCTGGGTGTAGCCGAACAGCCATTTGGGCATCAAAGGGGCCTGGCCGGTCAGGGCGCGGTATCCCCGCACCGCCCCGTCGCCGCCCTCGGCAATCAGATAAAAATCCCCCATTTGCACCGCGTCGGTATAAAAGGTGGTGCCGAAGGTGTCCCGCACAAAGGAGGAAAAAGCGCCGGTATCCACCAGAATGCCATACCCCTTGGAGGAGACAAAAAAGGGAACCGGGGCCTGGTTGTTGGTCTGGTAGAGATAAACCGGGGCCTGCCGGCGGTCGAGGGTGCCGGTGCCGAACTGGCCCAGGCCGTAGATCCGCTCGTCAGGCGCAAGGTCAAACGACAGATAAAATTTATAGCCGGGATACTCCTGCGTTTTCACAAGCTTCAGCTTGTCCTGTGTGGCGGTATCCGCCGTATAGCGCGGCCGGGTGATGGTGGTATCCCGCAGCTGCATCCCCCACCGGGAAAGGCGGGCGAGTTCTTCCTCTCCCCGAAGGAAGCGCACGCCGAAGGTGGTTTTGCGTATCTCGACCGCTGCGCTTCCGGCAGAAAAAAGAAACCGCTCCCCCTCCTCGTGCACCGTATAGGCAATATCCTGCGGCGCAGCGGTGACGATCTCGCTGTCCCCGGCCCATTCGCGGGTGGAGCAGGACAAGCGGATAATCTGGGGCCGCCACGCCTCCAGCCGCAGGCGGAAGCCCTCGTCGGTATGCACCACAACGCCGTGGGGTACGGTTTCAAAGGATGTCATTTTCATGGTGTGATCCCCCCGTTTTGAAACTTACACCCAGTGTACCACAGCGGTGGATGTTTGCATAGCCCTTTGCGCAGATAAAAGAAAAATTTTTCCGGGCGGCCCACACGGGGCGGCCTTCCCCCCGCCTGCACACGCAACACGGCCCGCCGTTTTGGCGGGCCGTGAGAGGCTGTCGAAAAAGTAAAAAATGAGTACTTGTCATTAGGGAAGATCAAAGAAAAATACAAAATCGTTTTTCCAGGGACATGCGCCCTGGAAAAACACCTTATCAGCGAAAACCGGCCTAAACGTTTTGTTTAGGCCGGTTTTTAAGACGGGGGGTGGTACTGGCGGGGGACGCAGAGAGCGAGCCGAACCTTGTGAGGCGAAGCGATTCGCAGTCCCTCGTCCAGCAGCGTGTCGAAAAACTCGACACGCTGAAAACGCATTGAGGGATCACCGTGTCCATATCCGGCGGGATTCGGGCGGCAGGGCGGCCGGAGTGGCCGTTACGGTGGGGGATGTGGACTGCAGCGAGGTGGGAGACCCCGTCGTCTGGGTGCCGGAGGGGCCGGAAGACGAAACCGGCATGTCCGGCAGGGACTGGAAATATTCCACCACGCCGTCGGCAATGGCCTGCGTGAGCAGGCTGCGGTAACCGCTGCTGATGAGCTGTTCGAGGTTTTGGGGATTGCTCATAAAGCCGCATTCGATCAGCATGCTGGGGGCGTCGGACACCCGCGTGATGAAGAACGGATTCCAAATGCAGACATTGCTGCGGCTGCCGATGCCGAAGCTCTTTTCCACTTCGCGCATTTTGTCCACCACCGTTTTGGCCGGGAGGTAGGAATACTCATTGAAATAATGGATGGAACAGCCGCTGGTGGCGCTGCTGGTGGACCCGTCCATATGGATGCTGATGATCAGGTCGGTGCCGTTGTTGCGCCCGGCGTCCATCCGCGCGTCGGTGGTGGGGTTGGTATCCCCTGTCCGCGTCATGAACACCGATGCGCCCAGCGCCTCCAGCTTTTGCCGCAGGGTGGTGGCGTATTGCAGCGTCAGGGTCTTTTCGGGAAGGGACCCGGCCGCCGTTCCCACCGAGTCACCGCCGTGCCCGGCGTCGATGAGGATACGAACCCCTTTAAGCGGGGTGGCGGAGTCGCTCACAGCAGGGGCATGCTTAAAGGACATGCACACCCTCCCTCCGCTTTCCCAGTGGACGGAATATCCATAGAACTGGGCGGTGCGGGTGAGATAAAGCCGCAGGGTGTACTGGTGGTCCTCCCCCTTTATCCAGACCGCCCGTTCAAACAGCGGGCTTGTGCTGACATCCGGCGCGGCAGGGACCCCGTCGGTATAGTAAAACGTGACGTCCACATATTCGGTGGTCTGCCCGGTGGCGCTCACATCGTAGCTGGGCTGGGAGGTGGTATTGATATTGGCGTACTGCTGGGGAAGCAGCTGGATGTTATAGGGGATCTTCCAGACCGAGCCAAAGGTAAAGGCGGTGGCTTCGCTGTCCACCGTGACCTGTCCCCCGCTCAGGGTGTTGGCCGTCAGCGTCCCCTGGCTGCGGTAGATCTTGGCGTCGTCCACATAGACCCGCCGTCCGGAACCCAGCTGGTAATAATAATGCTCCGAGGCGGAATCGTACACCTGGCGCACCAGCACATCGGTGGTGCCTTTGGGGAGATAGGCGTTGGTGGGCCGGGAGTAGTCCTCCACCGTGCTGCCCCGGAAGGTCTCGGCGTATTCGGCCGTGACCGCCAGAATGGTCCCCTCGGCCAGCACGGCGCCCCCCTTGGACGGGTCGAGTATGCTCGAATCGTTCAGGGTGCCGGAGGAGCCGTTGTCCGGCAACTGGCTGATGGGGGGGATCAGCGCCGCCACATACAGTTTGCCGCCCTGCATGGTCTTGGTCAGGCCCTGGTACTCGCCCCGCACCACCACAGTCCCCAGCGACTGCACCCTGCCCTCGATCCCGGCGGGGAGCACATAGGTCCCGGAATAGTTTTCATAATCCGACAGATCCTCGCTGCCGTTTTCTATCTCAAGCGGGGCGGGACTCATTTCCACTGTGGTGCCGCCGACGGAGGCGGACACGGTGGACCCTTTACGGGCGATGGCGCTCACCGTGATGGCGGTGCCGCCGTCCAGCGTGAGGTCCCGCACCGGGGCCACGCTTTTGAGCACCTGGATATCGTAGGTCACGGTATAGGTGCGCGTTTCCCCCTTGTGCTGGAAGGTATAGGTGTTTTCCCCCACCTCGAGGGTCACATCCTTGGCAAAATAGCCGTGGTCGGAGATCTCCACCTCCTGGCCGTTGATGGTCAGCGGGAAATTGGGGTCCGCCGTCCCCTGCAGGGTGAGACGGGATTCCAGGGTGGTGGTCTGCTCCTGCTCGGGGGAGGTGACCTTAAGCTTGTCCTCCAGGTATTCCTCCTGCACCGTGCCCTCCATAGCCCCGAGCAGCACATCGGTGGATTTGCCGGTGTTTTTCTGCAGGGCCGAAACCGGCCCGAAAACGCTGCCCGCCCAGGCGCCGGCCTGCTCACAGGCCAGATACTGGCGGGGAAGCTGGGCCGGCGAGGTCCAGCCCTCCTCTTTCCCGCCGGTTTTTTCGGCGGCGTGCAGCACATACAGCGGCAGGCCCTGTGCTCCGCACAGCTCGTCCCACCAATCCAGCACCGTTAAAAAGGGGATGTCCTCGTCCTCCAGAGCGCCGGCGTTGTCCACCATCACCCCGTCGAACCAGCCCTCCTGCACCCAGCGGCGGGTATCGGCATATCCGCTGGCATAGTCCTGGTACGCCGCAGAGACACCGGCGCCGTCCTCGGACACGCCGGTGCTGGCCCAGACCGGAGAGGCCAACAGGCCCACACTTTTGCCGCCTTCCTTCAAAACCGCCGTGACCGCCCAGGAGACCGATTCGTCGATCTGCTGCCGCAAAAACGAGACCAGCCCCTGCCCTGTCGCCTGTGTCAGGCAGTCCTGCAGGGCGATGTCCGCCCCCTGCGGATAAGCGTAACCGGTGATGAAATAGCCGTCCACGTCATAGGCGGCAACCGCTTCGTCCACCGCCCGGCGCAGTCCCGTCCGTCCGGCGGGGGTGGCGGGATCCCACCCGTTTTCCTGCCCAATGCGCAGATCCAGCACGGCGTATACCTTCATATCCATCTTTCGGGCCTGCTCCAAAAGATAGGCAAAGGGGTCCATCCCGCCCGCCTCTGCGGCCAGGGGGAGCCGGTCGTAAACCTCAGAGGGATACAGCGCATCCCCCTGGTAATCCATATCGGCCAGCACGGCATTGAAGCCCCACTCTTCACAGGAGGCCAACGCTTTGTCGATCTGGGCGCGCACATCCTGCGGCGTGTCCCCGGCATCGGTGTAATAATCCACCCCCGGCGTCATGCGCACCGCTTTCATCCCGTCCATGGGCGATGTGCGGGGATAATCCTCCATGGTTTTTTCCTCTATTACCGAAGGGGCGGAGGATTCCTCCCCCTGAGCGCTGGCCGGCCGGCTGACCCCGCCGGTGAAGGTGAGCGCCACCCCCAAGACCACCGCCGCCGCCAGGCACAGCGCCGCGCCCACGCCGGTTATTTTGGATGCCAGCGGCCAGACCGCCTTTTTTCCGTGTCCTGCCATGATAGAACCTCCTGTCAGCGATTCCCATTCCCGGTCAGCGCATCAGCGCCAACACCTGCTCTACTTCCTTTTGGGCGGTCTTCTCCGCCTGCCCAGCCAACCCGCAGGCGGCGGGCGTAAAATACCGGTAACTGAAAAACACAAAGCCGCTGCAGTCCTTGCGGGTGCGCAGCCAGTTGACCGACCGGGCCATGATGGAATCATGGGTCTGCCATTCATCCCTGCCCGAACCGGCGTATTCATCCTCCTGCCCGATCTTGTACAGCGCCAGCCCCACATACAGCTTCACCGAAGGCCGGCGGGGATACTCCCGCCAGGTCTCCACCGTTTTGTGGAAGGGCGCCGTCTCGTTTTCAAAGCCGAAATACACCTGCGGGCAGAGGTAATCCACCATTCCGGTGCGGTTCATCCACCCGGCGGTATCGGCATACATTTGCTCGCGATTTTTTTCGGCGTCGTGGGAGGGGCTGACGCCGAACACGCAGCCCGGCCGGGCGTGCACCGTCTGATACACTTCGCGTATCAGGCTGTCCACCCCGCTGCGCCGCCAGTCCCCCACGCTTTTGTCCTGGTTGCCCGCCTCTTTTTTCCAGGCGGTGTAAGCCGCTTTTTCAAAGGAAGCGGGGGCGTTGCCCGGCAGAGAACCCGCCGGATAAAAATAATCGTCAAACTGCACGCCGTCCACGTCATAGCCTTCCACCACTTCCTTTACCCCGTCCACCACCAGCTGCTGCACCTTTGGTTCGTGGGGGATGTAGTAGTGGATCTCCTGATAGGAAAACGTCTTGTCGCACTGCCGGCGGGAGGCATCCTTTCCGATGCGGTAGGGATTGATCCAGGCGTGCAGCTCCAGGTCATACCGGTGAGCGGCCGCGACCGCCCGCTCCAGGGGGTCAAACCCCTGGCCGAGCAATTTTTCGACCGACTCTGCTGCCGGAAAGAGGGTGGAGGCGTAATAAGCGTCGCTGTTGGCCCGCACATGGAAAAAAACGGTGTTGAGCCCATAGGACGCACAATTTTTCATCATATCGTCGATGGCCTTTCCGGCCTGCTCGGGCGTTTTTCCCTTGAGAAGGGCGTCCAGCTCGGAATAGGTGATCCACACCCCCCGCAGCTCCGTCTCGGATGAGGGGAGGGCCTGCTCAGGGGCGGCCGTGGCCGGTTGACCAAAGGAGCCGGCCGCCTGCCTGCTTGCCTGTGTTTGAGCCGAAGAGGTCCCAGCCCGCGTGGTTTTGGTTGCGGTGGGCCCGCCGCCCCCTTTTTTGGAGGGGAGGGTGGCCCCGGCCGAAGGATAAGACGCCGTCTGCCCGGCGGGGGAGACGGCCGGCCGGCTTTCCTGTGCGCGGCACCCGGCCAGCCAAAGCAGCAGGACAACCAGGCACATGCATCCCCACCGTTTCATGGCGTTCTCCCTCCCATCGGCTGTCACCTGCAACGGTTGACAGTTTCTCTTTTGTCGGTTACGATACAGGATATGAACTCACGTATGCAATCATACCCGAAAAGGGGGATTTTGTCCATGCCAAAACCCGTTTTTTTCCTTGGAATCTATCTCCTGGCGGTCAGCCTGCTGGCTGTGGGCCTGACCGTATCGGACAAGCGCCGGGCCATCCGCCATCGCCGGCGGATACCCGAAGCCACCCTGTTCGGGGTGGCCCTGTGCGGTGGGGCGGCGGCCATGTGGCTGACCATGCGGGCCGTCCGGCACAAAACCCTCCACCGCCGTTTTATGTGGGGGCTTCCCCTGATTGTGGTACTGCATCTGGCGGTGGTATTTTTGCTTTGGCGGCTCGCCGCCCGGTGACAACGCCGGGGCGCCGGGAAAACCCGGCGCCCCGGCCCTTTTTATTTTTCCGTGGCGTCCTTCTGCTTCGCCGCACCCCGGTTGACCGCTGCCACAAGCAGAACCACCCGCTGCGCGCCATACAACTTGAGCACCTTGGCGCATTCCCCGGCGGTGGCCCCGGTGCTGACAAGATCGTCCACCAAAAGCATGGAACCAGCTGGCCGGTTCCATGCCGGGTCCCAGTCAAAAACCCCCAACACATTTCCGGTGCGTTCGGCGGCAGTCAGGGATTTTTGGGGAAGGGTTTCCTGGATTTTGACAAGGGCATCCCACAGCGGAAGGTCCAATTCCCGCGCCACCTGCGCGGCCAGCAACCGGCTTTGGTTGAAGCCCCTTTGCTTTTCCTGCCGTTTCGTCATGGGGACATAGACCACCCCGGCGGGCCGTTCCTCCCCACTGTCTGCAAAGGCGCGGACCATCTGTCCGGCCAGCTCCCGCACGATGTAGGGGCGCTGGCGTTGCTTGAGCCGCAGGACGCCGCTGCGCACCGGCCCTTCGTAATAAAAGGGAGCCAGGCAGCGGTCATACAGCCGCTGGCGGTGGCGGCAGGTGCAGTCCTGTTTGTGGCAGCCGCACAGGGGACAGGCCGGAGGGACAATGCGGGGCAGCGCGGCGGCACAGGCGGCGCACACCCGCTGCTTATGCACCACCACCTGCCCGCAATAGGCGCAGCGTTCGGGGAACAGGATGGCAGCGGCCGCCTCCTTCCATTCCCGGCCGGTCACAGGCCCGTCTCCTGCCAGGTGGTGAGAAAATACCCAAGCCCGCTGTAGCGCAGGGTTTTGCGGTCGTTTTGCACCATTTCCTCCACGGTGGACCGGCTTCCCACCAGGATCAGCAGCTTACGGGCGCGGGTGACGGCCGTATACAGCAAATTGCGGTAGCAAAGCTGCCGGGGCTGGTGGTAGAGGGGCAGGATCACCGCGTCAAACTCACTGCCCTGGCTTTTATGCACCGTCACGGCATAGGCGGGTTGGAGGTCCTGCGCATCCTGGCGGGTATACAGGGCCACCCGGTCGTCATAACGCACCGAAAGGGTCTCCCCGTGGGGGTCTATCCCTTCGAGGATGCCGATGTCCCCGTTGAAAACGCCGGTGCCCCCCTCGCCGTTATCCCGGGTCCACACAATGTCATAGTTGTTGCGCACATGCATCACCTTGTCCCCTGTGCGCAGGAGCGTTCCCTCGATCTGGACCGTGCGCACCCCCGCCGCCGGTGGGTTGAGCTGTTCTTGCAGCTGCCGGTTGAGGGCGGCCGTCCCCAGCTCTCCCTGGCGGCCGGGGCACAGCACCTGTATCCCGTGGAAAGCGGAAAGCCCGTAGCTGGCGGGCAACCGGCGGACGCACAGGTCCACCACGGTCTGCGCCGTCTGCGCTGCGCTTTGCTGGGGCAAAAAGAAAAAATCCCCCTTCCGGCAGGAAAGGTCCGGCATCTCCCCGCGCACGATCTGATGGGCGCTGCGCACGATCTGGCTTTTCATCGCCTGCCGGAAGATTTCGGTGAGCTGCACCACCGGCAGGGTGCCGCTGGCGATCAAATCGTGCAGCACACAGCCCGGCCCCACCGCCGGGAGCTGGTCGGTATCCCCCACCATAATCAGCCGGCAGTTGGATTTCAGGGCGCGCAGCACCCCTTCCATCAGGGGGACGTCCACCATCGACATCTCGTCGAGCACCAATGCGTCAATATCCAGGGGGTTCTGTTCGTTGCGGGCAAACTGGGAGGTATCGTCGTCGTTCCACTGCACCTCCAACAGGCGGTGGATGGTCTTGGCATCGCTTGCGGTCAGCTCGGCCAGCCGTTTGGCCGCCCGGCCGGTGGGCGCCGCCACCGCCACCGTCTCGCCCATCTCTTCCAGCAGGGTGATGATGGCTTTCAGGGTGGTGGTCTTGCCGGTCCCGGGACCGCCGGTGAGGATCAGGGTCCCCCGCTCCAGGGCCTGCCGCACCGCCTCCTTCTGCTGGGCGGCATAGGCGATGGAATTTTCCGCCTCCATGGCCGCCAGCCGCTTTTCCAAAAGCGCGGCGGGCAGCGCGGGGCAGGACTTGGCCTGCAGCAGCCGCAGGGCGATATAGGTTTCCGCATTGTACATGGCCGGCAGGAAGACAAAGGTGCGTTTTTCCATCTCGCGCAGCTTCACCGTGAAGGAAGCGGCCATGGCCTGCAGGGTCTCCGCCACCGGTTCTTCGGCCAGGCCCAGCAGCCCCGCCGCGGTGGGGATCAGCTTGTCCTGCGGCAGGCAGGTGTGGCCGTTGCCCAGGTTGTGGCGCAGCACATACAGCAGCCCCGCTTCGATCCGCCGGGAATCGTCCGGCGGGCGGTCCATCTGCGCGCAGATCTGGTCGGCCCGGTCAAAGCTGATGTACAGGCCGTTGCCGCACAGCTGGTATGGGTTTTGCTTGACCCGCTCAATGGTCTGCGTCCCCCATTTTTTAAAGCAGCGCACCGCCTCGGCGGGGGTGAGGCCGTATTCTCCCAGGGCCAGCATCACCTCCCGCAGCCCGAACTGGGCGGCGAATTCCTCCCCGATGCGGCGGGCTTTTTCGAGCGAGATGCCCTTGATCTCCGCCAACCGCTCCGGCTGTTGTTCGAGTATGTACAGGGTATCCTCCCCGAATTTGTCCCATATCTTGGCCGCTGTGGATTCCCGGATCCCCTTGACCGCACCCGAGGACAGATACCGCAGCACCGCCTGGGCCCCGGTGGGCAGCTCGTGCTCGCACTCCTCGGCGCAGAACTGCACACCGAAGCTTTTATGTTCGCCCCAATGGCCCCGCAGGCGCAAAAACTCCCCCGCATAGGCCGCCGGGAGAATGCCCACCACCTTATGCATCTCCCCCTCGCTGGACAGGTCCAGCACGGTCCAGCCGTTTTGCTCGTTGCGGAACACGATGCGCTCCACCGTTCCCTGCAGCTCCTGCTGCGCCATGGGTACCACTCCTTTCCCCGCGCGGGCGGCGCCCCGGCAAAAAGGGGCATAACAGCCGGCCGCTCATGCCGTCTATTATACCCCTTTTTGTCACTTCTGAAAAGTCCCTGCCGTAAGTCCCGCGGCGGTGCCGAACTCCACCTGCGGGATGCGCTCACACACCGCCTGTGCCAGCCGCCGCGTTTCCTCATCCATACCGGCGTCCACCAGCAGGATGCGGCCGCCGGTCATATCCTGCGCCCAGCGGTAGCGCATGGCGGTAGACCGCACGAGATCTTCCACATCCTCGCGGTGGCCGGAAACCGGCAGCAGCAACACCGCCGGCGTTTGACGGCAGGGCCTGCACAAGTACAGCGCCACCCGGCCAATCGCCTGCGCGCAGCCGTAAAGAGCCAGCAGCAGCACCGCAGTCAAGCATATATATTCGCCCATCCGGCTCAGTCCTTTCTCCCATGGTTCTACTGCATTGTATGCCATGCGGGAAAGGGTGGTGAGAAAAACCGCCCGCTTTTTTAAAAAGCAAACGCCTAATCCCGGCTTTTTTCCGGCCGCATCTCCCTTTTGCGGCGTCAGTATCCCAGCTCTTCCCCCACCAGCAGGACCTTGATGCGGCCGGGCTGCCGCTGATAGCCCTGCACCAGATAGCTGCAGCAGATGCGGCCGGGGCTTTGGCAGCCGTCGGTCATATCCCCGGCGATCCCCTGGCAGACGCCCTTGTGGGCGCAGTAGGTGTCGCAGGAAAGCCGCACCGCGTTTTCGGGGGCGGCCAGCCGTTTCACCCGTATCTGGGCGGCATGCAGGTCGGCCACGATCTTGTTGCAGCCCACCACCAGGATCACCGACTGCGGGCCGTAGCTCAGGCAGGCCACCCGGTTGGCGTTGCCGTCCACGTTGTACAGCTCCCCGTTCAGGGTGACCGCGTTGGAGGAGGCCAGGTAGGCGTCCGCGCAAAAGCTGTCCCGGTAGACCTGCTGCACCTGCTGCGGCGTCAGCCCCGGCCTCTCCCGGTCCAAAAAACGGTACCGGCCGCTGCGCAGCAGGTCCATCACGCCGCACTGGCGCAGGGTGGCCGAACCGCCGGCCGCGACGGTATCCCCGTCGTGCAGCAAGCCGCTCACCTGTGCGGGGACCTCCTCCCTGGTGGGGACATAGATCCCTTTCATGTTGTTGCGCTCCAGCGCCCGGATGACGGTTTCGATTTGCTTTTCCATGACCTTTTTCTGGTTCTTGTCCATACAGATCCCTCCTGTTGTTTGGTTGGGGGTATGCCCCTGCGGCCGCCGTCTGCGGGGCCTGTATCACAAAACCGGCCGCAGGCATGAACGCCGGCGGCCGGTTCTATTTAAAAGAAAATGAGAGGATCGACGGATACGCCGCCGACGCGCACCTCAAAATGAAGATGCGGACCATCGCTGTCGCCGGTGTTGCCGATCAGGCCCAGCGTATCCCCGGCGTTCACCTTCTGCCCGACCGAGACCGCCAGCGTGTTGCAATGGGCATACACCGTGGAATACCCGTTGCCGTGGTCCACCCGGACAATATTGCCGTAGCCGCCGTTCCATCCATAGCTGGCTTCCACCACCGTGCCCGCCGCCGCTGCGACGAACGGCTGGTTGAACACCGTCACCGGCCCATTGCAGATATCCAATGCCGAATGGCCGGACGAAAAGCCACGGGACATATTGGTGCAGATCGGGACCGGCCAGGTAAACAGCCCTTTGTTCTCGCTGAGGGTGGAGGAAATCTCCTTGGTACCCACCTGGGTCACTTTATCCACCGGCTGCTTGGTGACCGTCTCCTCCACCACTTCGCGGGAGACCTCTTCCCCGTTGACCAGCAGGACGCTGGCGACCACGGTTTTTTCTCCCTTCTGCCCGTCGGTGACCTTTTGCTGGCCGACAAACAGCGCATCCGTTTTTTTCGTGACCGACTCGTAATCGATCTCTTCGCTGTATCTCTCCTCCACGGTCACCTGCACCTGAATGCGGGGCTGGGAATAGGAGAGCTGCAAAACCGTTCCGGCATCGATATCCGAAACATCGGGATTTTCCGCTTTCAGCTCGTCGGGCGTCACGCCATACTGCTGTGCAAGCGTTTCCCAGGTATCGCCTTTTTTGGCGGTGCAGGTGGTCTGGACCGTTTTGTCCTCCAGCAGATACGCCGTCATATCGGCTGCGCTGCGCAGGGCGTCCACCGGATAAAGGGCTTCCCGGATCTCGACCTCCTGCACAAAGGAGGCGTCCTCCTGCCCATCTGCATAGGTATCTTTCACTTCTTCCAGCGCCTGCTCCAGGCCCTCGCGGGTGGATACGGCTCCTTCGAATTCTCCGTCGACATACAGCCCGAACATTTCGGCCACCGCATCGCTCGACATGCGCAGCAGCTGGTTGCACAGGTCCGCTTCATCCAGCACCGTCTGCTCATCGGCAATGGCGATGGACAGATGCGGCGTCTGCTGCATGGACAGGGTGCCGTCGTCCTCCGCCACGCGGCCTTTGGCCATGCTGGCGGCGGCGTTTAGCACCGATTCATCCTGAATGTAGCCCACCTGCTGCCCGTCGTATTCCAAAGCCAGGGCATAGTGCTGGCCGCTCCAATACTGGAGAGTCAACGCCAGCGCCGCCAGAGCGACCGCCGGCGCGGCGATGTTGCAGACCCTGCACAAAGCCCGGCGGTGGCGGCGGACGGCCAGAACCGGCAGAGCCAGCGCCTGCCCGATCCCCTTGGCCGGGCTCTCCTGCCACGCCTGCCGCACCAGCCGGGCGGCCAGCGGAAAGCCGGAGGCTATGCGGCGAAGCTCAGCCGCCGCCGACCGGCAATGGCGCAACAAAATCACGTCCGCCACTTTATAAAGCAGGCGGCCCGCCGGGCGGGCCCGCTTTTTCAACCGGCGGGCGCCGCGCTTAAACATCCGCAGCGTCCGCTTGCCGGTTATATAACAGCCCCGGTAGCACATGGTGCGTGTACGGGGCCACCACTCCTTGAACACCTTTTGAAAAACCGCCCGTTTCGGGCCGGTAGAATGTGGGATGTCCTTCCCCTGCTGCGGCACGGCCATCACTGTCCTTTCCTCGCACGCAAAAGGTTACACGTTTGTAACAATCTATCCGTTATTATAGCCGGAAATGACAAAATTGCAACCCTTTGCCGAGAAAAATTACATACTGGCCAAAATCGATCGCGTGATTTTATTTAAATCATATAATTTTATTCTGCCATCGCGTTATAATTCAACTGGCATTCTTTCCAATCTTTCACCTTTTCGAGCATGGCCTGCGCGTCCTTTTTGGCGCCCTCCAGGTCGTGTTCCCGGTAATTGCCGCATTCCTCCGGGGAGGCGCCGGGTATCTGGCCGGAAAAACCGGCAATGAACGACAGCGCCTGCTGGATAAGGCCGATGACCTCTTTGGCAGGAATATGCCGCACCAAAAAATAAAAGCCGGTGCGGCAGCCCATAGGCCCAAAATAAATCACCTCGTCTTTCCACCGGCTGTTGCGCACATAGGTGGCGAACAGATGCTCGATGGTGTGGATAGAGGCCGTCGACAGGAAGGGCGGCGTATTGGGGCGAACAAACCGCAAATCATAGGTCGTGACATCTCCGTCTGTACGGGAAATGTACAAGCCCGGATGCAATGTGTTGTGGTTGACTTCAAAACTTTTGATTCTTTCCATGGTCACCAGTCCTTATTGGGATAAATTCCGCAGAGATTGCTGGAAAAGCCCCGGTCTCCCGTGATCTGAGCCATAGAACGTTCTTGCTCCAGCGCATCCAGAAAAGCGGCGATCAGGTCTGCGGCCTCAAGGGACGCCCAATGATAAATGTCGTAAAAGCTGTCGGTAGAGGTCAGGGAAGGCTCATAGGGATTGTGCCAGCGTTTGTGCGCCTCGTTGGCGTAATCCCAATCGTCCGCCGAACGGGGCCGGAGCAGGGACGTGCCCAGCGGACCCTTGTGCAGCAGCGTTTCCGCCACCCGTATCGCACCGGCGCGTATCCCCCGCCGGTCGGTCATCCACCACAAGGCTTCCCGCATATCGCCGGGAGCCAGCGCGATTTGTTCGGCCGTCATCTCCGGCTGGTGGAGCAGCTCCCGGTAAAGGGGCAGGTACAGCCGGCCGATGGCCGCCCAGCGGCCATCCCGGTCGGGCGGGATCAAGGTGTCCAGCCGGAAGTCCTGGATCAGGCGCCCGGTTTCCCGGCGCAGCATCAGGGTATCCAGCGCGCTTTCGATGCGGAAATGATACTGGACGTCCGTTTTTCCATAGCGGGGCTGTTCCTGCCGCAGCCGTTCCTGCCAGTAGAGCACAAAGGGATGGGCGGCGCGGTCGAGCGCATAATGGCACAAAAAGCCCTGCATGTATCCCTTGGCGTATTCCGGGTGCAGCGTTTCCTGCTTCACGCTGCGGGCGAACGCCTCCATCAGCTTGGCCGGGCTCCCCCGGTGCATCGCCTGCCCGGCGGCGAATCCACGCTCCCCCTTCTGCCAGGGCAGGGCGCGGTGAAAGAAAAACAGGTCCGGCCCCTGGGAACCGATCAGGGCCAGATCCCGGTCATAGGTGGGGATGCCCCGCCGCTCGCAAATGCGCAACACCCGATGGGCAAAGACATAATGGGTGATACAAGCCGGCATACTTTTATTCCTTCCTTTCCTCCGGCAGGACGGCGAAAGAGGGAGGGCCGCCCTGCTTATATACTTATAATTATATTGTTATAAAGCGTCCCCTTCAAGCCGGGGGATGGGGCTTTTCATCAGCTGCTGTAGGCACTCCGCCGCCGATGGGATACCGGCGGCGCAGGCGCGCATATCCTCCGGCAGGGGGGCCAAAAAGTCCAGCTCCTGCCCGGTGATGGGATGGCAAAAGGCCATGTAAAAGCAGTGCAGCCCCTGCCGGGGGAGGATGGTGTCATCCGGCCCATACATCGTATCCCCGGCAAGAGGATGCCCCAGCCAGGCCATATGCACCCGGATCTGATGGGTGCGGCCGGTTTCCAGCCAAAGCCGCAGCAGTGTGAGGCGGCCGTCGGAGGCCAGCGCCTGCCAATGGGTGACGCTGGGCTTGCCGCCCTCCCCCACCTCGCGGGTGATGCAGCAGCCCTCCTTGACCCGGATGGGTTGGTCCACCCGGCCGCTTCCCTGCATTTTTCCCAGGGCCAGGGCCAAATATTCCTTGTGCACCCGGCCGGTCATGGCAAAGGCGGCGTGTGCGTTTTTGGCGGCCAGCAGCAGGCCGCTGGTGTTGCGGTCCAGCCGGTTGACCGGCCGGAAGGAGCGTTCCTCCCCCTGCCGCCGGTAGTGGGCCACCACCCCGTTGGCCAGGGTGGGATCGGGCAGTCCGGCGGAAGGGTGTACCGCCAGATAGGGCGGCTTGTTGACCAGCAGCAGGTCGCTGTCCTCATACACAATATCCAGCGGCATATCCACCGCGTCGATGCGCAGCTGGTCCTTTGGCAGACGCAGGCGGACCGTCTGCCCCGCCCGCACCCGGTCGATGGTGCGGGCCCCCGCGCCGTCAAGGGTGATGCCCTGCTCCACCCGCTTGAGCTTGACGACCATCCGCCAGGACAGCCCACAGCCCCGCCGCAGGAAATTTTGCACCGTATCCCCTTCAAAGGACGGGGGGACGGTATAGGTCAGTTCCGCCATGGGGATGTTCCTTTCTCCGCTTACCGGCCCGCAGACAAAAAATTCTTCGGGATGCCGCCCGAAGAATTTTTTCGCTGTGATCCGGTGTCAACCGGTTATTCGACTTCGACCACCCATCCGAACGGGTCGGGCAGGCGGCAGGTCTGAATCCCGGTGAGGTTTTCGTATAGCTTATGCGCCACCGGGCCGATCTCGCCGTTGTTGATGATGATGTGGTTATCGTCCACCTTCAGCTCTCCGATGGGCGAGATCACAGCTGCCGTGCCGGTGCCGAAGGCCTCCTCCAGCCGGCCGTCGGCGGCCGCCTGGACCACTTCGTCCAGCGGCAGGACCCGTTCGGTCACCGTGTAGCCCCAGGAACGCAGCAGATCGATGCAGGACATCCGGGTGATGCCGCTCAGGATGCTGCCCTGCAGCGCCGGGGTGACGATCTCTCCGCCGATCTTGAAGAACACGTTCATGGTGCCCACTTCTTCAATGTTCTTGCGCTGCACGCCGTCGAGCCACAGCACCTGGGTGTATCCCTGCGCGGCCGCCTCATCCTGTGCCTTGAGGGACGCGGCATAGTTGCCGGCGGTTTTGGCAAAGCCCATGCCGCCCTTGACGGTGCGCACATAATTGCGCTCGACATAGATCTTGACCGGGTCGATCCCCTCCGGATAATAGGGACCCACCGGCGACAGGATCACGATAAACAGCAGGTGTTCGCCGGGATGCACCCCCACATGCGGGTCAACGGCGATGATGAACGGCCGGATATACAGCGCATTGCCCTCCCCGTCGGGGATCCAGTCCTGGTCCAGGGCCACCAGTTTTTTGATGGCCTCAACCCCGAACTCCTCGTCGATGGCGGGGATGCACAGCCGTTCATTGGAAACGTTGAGCCGGGCCATGTTCCGGTCAGGCCGGAACAGCACCACCTTGCCCTGGGGGGACCGGTAGGCCTTCAGCCCTTCAAAGACCTCCTGCCCGTAATGCAGGCACATGGCGGCCGGGTCCAGTGTAATGGGACCGTAGGGTACGATGCGGGGATCGTGCCAGCCCTGGCCTTTATCGTAATTCATGATAAACATATGGTCGGTGAAGATCTGGCCAAAGCCCAGATTCCGGCTGTCCGCCGGTTTTTGTTTCGGATGCTGTGTCCGCTCGATGCGAATCTCCTGCATAACCAAACACTTCCCTATTTCAGAATATGGTTTGATTATACCCCCTATCCCCCCTGATTGCAAGAGGGGCGCACAATTTTTCTGCAAGTTTTCCGCCTCCTTCCTGCGCCTGCTCCCCCTAAAGGAAGCCCGCCGGGAGGGTTTGGGGCTGTCCCCGTCCACCCCCGGCAGGCAAAACCGGAAAAAAGCGGTTGTATTTTTGCGCCAATCTGTTAAAATAAAGGATAATATACTATGAGGAAAAGGAGGGTCCGGCATGGACAAACAGAAATTTTACATCACCACCGCCATCGCGTATACATCCCGCAAGCCGCACATCGGCAACACCTACGACGTGGTGCTGGCCGATATGATCGCGCGCTACAAACGGATGATGGGGTTTGACGTCTATTTTTTGACCGGATCGGATGAGCACGGGCAGAAGATCGGAGAGATCGCCGAGCAGCAGGGGATCAGCCCCAAGGCCTATGTGGACCAGGTCTCCGCGCAGATCAAGGAGGTCTGGGACTGCCTGAACGTCACCTACGACCGCTTTATCCGCACCACCGACGAGGACCACCAGAAGGCGGTGCAGGCCATCTTTAAAAAGCTGTACGACCAGGGGGATATTTACAAAGGGGAATATGTGGGCAAATACTGCGTCCCCTGTGAATCCTTTTTCACCGCCTCCCAGCTCAAGGACGGCAAATGCCCCGACTGCGGCCGGGACGTGGTGGACGCCCGGGAGGAGGCCTATTTCCTGCGGCTGAGCAAGTACCAGGACCGGCTGATGCAGTATTATCAGGACAACCCCGGCTTTTTCCTGCCCGATTCCCGCCGTCACGAGATGGTCAACAACTTTTTAAAGCCCGGCCTGTCCGACCTGTGCGTGTCCCGCACCTCTTTCAGGTGGGGCATCCCGGTTTCCTTTGACGACAAGCATGTGGTCTATGTCTGGCTGGATGCGCTGTCCAATTACATCACCGGGCTGGGCTACCATCCCGACGGTTCGTCCGAGCGGTATCATCACTACTGGCCCGCCGACCTGCACGTCATCGGCAAGGACATTGTGCGGTTCCACACCATCTACTGGCCCATCATCCTCATGGCGCTGGGCGAGGAGCTGCCCAAACAGGTGCTGGGGCACCCGTGGCTGCTGTCGGGCGAGGACAAAATGAGCAAATCCCGCGGCAATGTCATCTACGCCGACGATCTGGTCAAACGCTTCGGGGTGGACGCTGTGCGCTACTATCTGCTTTCCCAGATCCCCTTTGCGCAGGACGGCACCATCACCCACGAGAGCTTTATCACCACCTATAACGCGGACCTTGCCAACACCCTGGGCAACCTGGTCAACCGCACGGTGGCCATGGCGGGGAAATATTTCTCCGGCAGGGTGGCCCGCCCCGCCCAGGCTGTCGAAGGGGTGGACGGGGACCTGCTGAACACCGCGCAGGAAACCCTGCGGCAGTACACCACCCTGATGGACGGCTACCGCAACGCCGAGGCGCTGGCGGCGGTGATGAACCTGGCCAAGCGCTGCAACAAATACATCGACGAGACCGCCCCCTGGGTGCTGGCCAAAGACGAAGCTTCGCGGCCGCGTCTGGAAGCGGTGCTGTATCATCTGCTGGACAGCATCCGGCTGTTGAGCGTGCTGCTCACCCCCTTTATCCCCGACACCGCCCGCCGCATCCAGGAGCAGCTGCGGGTGGATTCCTCCCTCACCGGGCAGGAGGGGCTGCGCCTGAGCGCCGCCGCGTCCTATGAGGTGGGAGAAGCGGTGCCGCTGTTTGCCCGCATCGACATGGAAAAGGCGCTGGCCGACATCGCCGCCGACGCCCAGGCCGCGCAAAAGGCGGAGGAAAAAGCCGCACCCGAAAATGTGGCCTTCCTGTCCGAGATCACCATCGACGATTTTGCCAAAACAGACCTGCGGGTGGCTAAAATCACCGCCTGTGAAAAGGTCAAAAAATCCAAAAAACTGCTGCAGCTGACGCTGGATGACGGCAGCGGCAAGCCCCGCACCGTCTGTTCCGGCATTGCGGCGTGGTACACGCCACAGGAACTGACCGGAAAATCGGTGGTGGTGGTCGCCAACCTGAAACCCGCTGTGCTGTGCGGCGTGGAAAGCCAGGGCATGATCCTCGCGGCGGACGACGGGGACAAAGCGCGGGTGCTGTTTGTGGACGGCGTGGCGCCCGGCAGCCGGGTGCATTGACATGGCGATGATCTTTGATTCCCACGCCCATTATGACGACGCCGCCTTTGACGCAGACCGGCAGGAAGTGCTAAAATCCCTGCCCGCCCACGGGGTGGAAGGGGTCATCAACTGCGCCACCGACGCCAAAAGCGCTGAGTGGGGCGTGCGCACGGCGGCCCAAATCCCCCATCTGTGGTGCATGGTGGGCATCCACCCCGAACAGGCCGGGGAGGCCACCGAGGAGGATTGGCGCGCCTGCGAGGCGCTTTTGTCCTCCCCCAAGGTGGTGGGCATCGGGGAGATCGGGCTGGATTACCACTATTCCGACTCCCCCCCGCGCGAGGTTCAGAAATACTGGTTTGAAAAACAGCTGGACGCAGCCGTCCGGCACGGCCTGCCCGTGTCCGTCCACGACCGGGACGGACACGAGGACACGCTTTCCCTCCTGCGCCGGCACCGGCCGCAGGGGGTGATCCACTGCTTTTCCGGCAGCGTGGAAATGGCGCGGGAAGTGGTGCGCATGGGGCTGTATATCGGCATCGGCGGGGTGGTGACCTTCCGCAACGCCCGCAAGGCGGTGGAGGTGGTGCGGGATATGCCGCTCGACCGGTTGCTGCTGGAGACCGACGCGCCGTATATGGCCCCCGTCCCCTACCGGGGAAAGCGCTGCGATTCTTCCATGATCGAAAAAACCGCCGGGGTGATCGCCGAAATACGCGGCATCACCACCCAGCAGGTGTACGCGCAAAACCGCGCCAATGTGAAGGCCCTGTTCGGGATCTGACCCGCCAAGCGGCGGGCAGGATGTCCAAATGGCCGGATACACCGGCAAAAAACAGAAAGCCATATAAAGATAGGCGTGCCGCAGAATCTGTTCTTCTGCGGCACGCCTTTTTGCTTGTGGCGCTCATTTGAGACCGATCGGTCACGGCCGGTAATCCTCCCGGACAAAGGGAGGCTCAATCTTTGTTTCAACCAAAAGCGAATATTTTTGGGGATGCCGGTAGGTGTTGCCCTGCGCTTCGCTTTCGCGGTAAGCGCGCAGCCCGTCCAGATCCAGCCGGGCGATGCACAGCTGTTCTTCCCCATCCGCCTGCAGGATACAGGTATCCCGCGACCCGTCCCCGGCCGGGGGATAGGCGACCCCGTCAAACACGCTGGAACCCCCGTTGCAGTCGGGAACACCCGCGGGATAATTGCAGGTGGCAATGGCCAGCATGTTTTCATAGGCCCGCGCACGCAGCTGGGACAAGCGGTTGATCTCCATGGGGCAGGCGTTGGGGACCAGGATCAGCTCCGCTCCTTTGAGCATCAGAATCCGGGCGCTTTCGGGGAATTCCCGGTCATAGCAGATCATCCCCCCCACCTTCACCTCGCCGCAGGCCGTGTCCAGCCCGGCAACATAAAAATCCTCGCCGGGGGTGAGGTTGCGCTCCACATCAAAGTCGCAGGTGTGCACCTTGGCATAGGTGAATTTTTGCTCCCCGAACCGGTCAAACAGGATCAGGGTGTTGCGGGGCCCGCCCTCAAACCTTTCCAGAAGCGTGATCCCAATGGCCATGTCCAGCTCGGCCGCCAGACGGCCGAAGGCACGGACAAAATCGCCGTCGGCCGGGATGGCTTCGGCCGTCCACTCCTCCACAGGCCGGTTGTAAATGGCGTAGCCGCTGCTCCACATTTCGGGGAACAGGGCGATATCCGCTCCCCGCTCCTTGGCGGCGCGGCACCACTCCATTCCCTTTTCAAGATTGCGTTTAAGGCTGCCCGTGGGCGCCATCTGGAGCAGGGCGATTGTCAGTAAGCGTGACATTTGTATCCCTCCATGATAAAAATACCGGTGGTTTTTGCATGGACCGGCTCCCCCTGTCGGGGAAGCTCCGCCGCCTGACGGCGGAGCGCCTTATCCCGGCAGCCACACCGAGATCCAAAGGGAATGGCCGTCCTCGGTTTGGGCTTGTATCTTCCCTTTGTGGGCGCTCACGATGGCCCGGGCAATGGACAGCCCCAGCCCGTAACCGCCGGTTTGCGAATTGCGGGACTGATCCGCCCGGTAAAAGCGGCCGAACAGATCGTTCAGATTTTCCGGCAGGGGGGCGGTGGTCTGGTTGCCCACAGAGATCTGCACTCCTTTCCCCTGCGCCGACAGGGACAGGGACATCCAGCCGCCCCGGTCGGTATATTTAACGGCGTTGTCCAGCAGGATGGACAGAAGCTGGCGCAGGGATTTTTCATCCCCGCGCAGGGAGATCATGGGCTGGATGTCCACAAAAAAGGCTTTGTCCTGCGCTTTGGCAAGGGACTGGAAGGACTGCGCCACCTCCCCCGCCAGATCGGAAAAGGGGAACTCGATCATGGGGACCTGCCGGCCGGTCTCTTCCATGCGGGAAAGCTGGATCAGGTCATTGGTCAGGGTGGCCAGCCGTTTTGTCTGCGCCTGGATATCCCGGAGCCATTCGCTGTCTCCCCCTTCCATGCGCAGCACCTCCGCGTCGGCGTCTATGATGGTCAGGGGGGTCTTGAGCTCATGCCCGGCATCGGTGATAAAGCGTTTTTGCTTTTCATAGCTTTCGCTGACCGGCCGGATGATCCGGCCGGAAAGCACCACGATCAGGCCAAAAACCACCAGCAGCCCCAATAGGGAAATGCCGCAGCTGGTCATCAAAAAGGTGCGGAAGGTGGACAGGCTTTGCTGGCAATCCAGAAAGAGGATGCGCACATCCTCCCCCTGCTGGTACCGCCGGTACCGGTAATCCCCGATAAAGCCGCTGTCGCTCCCCTTTTCCCAGGCCCGCCGGGCATATTCCCCGGCGGTCTGGGAATCCACCGCCTCCTCTTTTCCCATATCGGTGGATAAAACCTCTCCCTGCCCGGACAGCAGCACCGAAAAAAAGTGGGACTGGTAAGGCGCCTTGGGAAAAGCCGGTTTTTTCTGCCCATCGGCATCGTATCCGCCCTCTTCTTTTTGGGGAAAGACGCCCCCGTTTTCCTGCAGGATGGAAAGGGTCGTATCCGCTTTTTCCACGATGTTCTGATAGCTGATCACATTGATCGCGCTCATGATGGCCGCCAGCACCACAAACAGGGAAAGCATGGAAGCGGCGATCAGCTTGAAGCGCAGCTTTTTAATCATGAATCTTCCTCCAGGGTGTATCCCACGTTGCGGGCCGCGGTGATGCGCACGATGGCCTCCAGCGCCGTCAGCTTTTTGCGCAGATACGAAATGTACACCCACACCACCTGCACATTGGTATCGCTGTCATAGCCCCAGATGCGCTCCATAAATTGGTCGGTGGAAATCATCTGGTGCGGATGGCGCATGAGCATCTCCATCATCTGGTACTCCTTGTTGGCCAGCCGGAAGCTGCCGCTGGGAGAGGACAGCTCAAAAGTGGCGCTGTCCAGCGTGATGTTGCCCATGTGCAGCCGGGAATCCGCCTGCACGGCCCGGCTGCGGGTCATGGCCCGGATGCGGGCCAAAAGCTCCTTTACGGAAAAGGGCTTGGTCAGGTAATCGTTGGCGCCGGAATCCAGCCCCAGGACCTTGTCGTCCACCTCGGACTTTGCCGTGAGCATCAGCACCGGGACGGGGTCTCCCCGCTGCCGGAGCTCCTTGAGCACGGAGATCCCGTCCATTTTGGGCATCATAATGTCCAGGATCACCCCGTCATACCCGCCGGTTTCCAGATAAGCCAGCGCCTCCTGGCCGTCAAAAACAGCATCGACCGCGTAATGGTTCTTTTCCAGAATGGTCTGCACCGCCCGCGACAGGGAGCGCTCGTCTTCCGCCAGCAACAGTCTCATACGGTTTCTCCTTTTCCGGCCGGTGAACCCCGCGTGCGGGGCCCGTCTGCCCGCCGGTGTTATATCGCAAAAAAGGCGCGCAGGGTGCGGCGCCCATCGCCGCTTTAAACGCTCTGCCCGTTTCAAAGCGGCCGCCTGTTCTGCCTTCCAAAGCCTTGCAGGCCAAGGCCTTTTGGATAGGACATGGGACAGTATACCCCGGCAACTTTAAAGGGAATTTAAAAAAGCGGGCATGGGGGTACGGTTATTGCGCACCGAAAATGAAGTCATTTAAACATCCGGATCGTCCCACGCTAATATTTGTCGTTAAATCTGCGTGAAAGAAAGCCCGGTGTTTTGAACGGCAGGACATGGAGATAAAACTTTATATACGGACATATCCGGTTGCAGGACCTGCGCCGACTTTCGCGATGTATCCGCTTTTCACCAGATCCGTCAAGGTGCGTTCCACCGTCACTTTACTGATATCCGGGCAAAGCTCCATAATTTCTTTTTTTGTGATCTTACCGACTTTTTGGTCGATCACGGCTTTGATTCTTTCTGGCTTGGAAAGGCTGCGGTGTTTCAAATGTTTTACCCTGTTTTCAAACTCATGATAGGCTTTCAGCATAATCCCCAAATAGTATTTTACAAATGGCTCATAGCTGTTTGCGCATGTATGCCAGCCGGTTGAACTGGCCTGCAATGCTTCATAGTAAGTCTCTTTGGTCTTTTCGATCAGCATTTCCATACTGATATATTTTCCCACAATATATCCCGCCTTGTAAAACAACAGCAGTGTCAGCAGGCGGCTCATACGTCCATTGCCGTCATTAAAGGGGTGGATACACAGAAAATCAAGGATAAACATGGGGATAAGAATCAGCTTATCTATTTTACCGGCGCTCCATGCCTCCCCAAATCTGGTGCACATCTCTTCCATCGCTTCCGCTGTCTGAAAGGCAGGGACAGGAATAAACCTTGTTTTTTGATGGCCACCGGCATCCATTTCGGCGATTACGTTATCTGCATTTTTGTAGCTTCCGCCAGCCGTACCTTGTGAGTAAGAATACAGATCCCTGTGAAGTTGTAAAATAACATTCGGCCTTGGGATAATGTATTCGTAGCCTTCATGGATGGTGGCCAGCACTTCCCGATAACCGGCAATTTCCTGCTCGGAGCGGTTTCGGGGCTGGGCTTTTTGACTTACCAGTTCTTCCAGACGTTTATCACTGGTGAAAATGCCCTCGATCCTGTTAGACGCACCTGTACTCTGAATCCGTGCGACTTCCAAAAAGGTCTTCATTTCATCCGTATTTGCTTCCAGAAATAATTCCTGCTTGCCTTTGTGCTCGTGGATACTTCCCATCATCTGAACGATTTCAGGTGTCAGCAGCTTTTCGGGAGTTTTTGTATAGTCGAATTCTCGCATAGCAATCTCCTTCATTTCCCCTTATCTCCATCATTATACCCAGAAATGATGGAGATTGCAATGGCGCTGATGGAGATACCATTTATATTTTTTGTATTGATGTGCTTTTTAACAGGGATGACCTTGAAGCCGCTGCTTTTAAAGGAATTTTTTGGCAGCCAATATCCCCGTCAATACAGATGGACTGCTTCGCAATCGCTTTGGGCGCAAACGCTTGTGACGGATTGATGCAGGCATAGCCCGCCTTTGGAGCTGACACGTCATCTGCCAGAAGGGGAAAGTCATCCTTTGAAGTCGAAAACACCAGGCTCCGTCACAAAAAGTTTACGCCTTTTTTAGGTTCGCTTAGGGTTTTGCTTTTACAATTTTCCTGAAAGGAGGAACGGTTTATGAGCTACCAGATGGTTTTTGCACGGCATGAACTGAAATATGTACGATTGTCAATGATGTGAGACTGAAAAAGGCGAGAGAGATTCAGGGATAA